>JAEEGJ010013998.1_pt1 | contig 19216 bp, 13 predicted proteins | sample 8958761 | NCBI WGS metagenome assembly JAEEGJ01 (sample SAMN16246546, study PRJNA631951) | gut metagenome | biome: gut microbiome; feature: rumen; material: RS-attached | host: Bos | place: Iran: Karaj | collected 2018-10 | reverse complement strand
GCTCCACAAAGTTCCGTGTCTTGCCGATCTGCCCTCTGTCGTAGCAGATCAGATAGTCGCTGGTGCGGATCATGTACTCGTTTGCCCGCACGATGGCAAAGGGCTTGGGTACGTCCTCCATTCCCGGCGGGTAGAAGGTGGTGTCATATTCCTCGGCAAGCTCCTTCAGCCCCCGGAAGGGATAATAGGGTATCAGCAGCGTCAACCTCGTTTCGGGGTGGCGCTGTTTTGCTTCACGGACGGCAAAGGCGGCGAGGGAGTCAAAACGCCCGTAATGCCCCACGACAAAATCATCCACGCCGTACTCCGTGATATGCCGCTCCACGGCGGTGTCCAGCAACGGACGCAGCGTTTCGGGGGCGTCCCGATGCCCGATGAAAAAGCAGGTTTTATGTTCCATTGCAGCCGCCTCTCGGTGTCGAAATGCGTCTCACGGTGAGACGCTTTTCAGCTTGTTGGCGTAGTAGGTGATGAAGTGGGTGACGGCGGGGACGCCCGTATAGCTGCTCACCCGCCCCCTATAGTTTTCCAGCAGGGCGTCAATGTCCACGTTAAGGGAGCGCCACGCTCTGCGTATCGCTTTCTCCATGATCGTGACCGTTTCCGCCTCGGTGCGGTTATGCTTCTCGCTCAGGGTCAGATATAGATAGGGCTGCGGCGCTTCCATTGACAGGAGGATCGCCTCGGTCAAAAGCTCTCTGGCGTCCATGTTTCGCCTGCTGATATTCACCTTGTCCAGCTCGTCAGCGATCCTTTCGTTCAGCTCCTTTGTGCGCTCGGCCTCTGTTTTCCAGTTGCTTCCTGTGCTCTCCCACTTTTGGCGGGCAATCGTGTCAAGGGCGCGAGCCATATCTACAACGCCTTTTTGCCAGTCGTCTGTCTGTTGATATTTGGGGTATATGTAATCCGCCCCGCATTTTCTGGCGGCGTCCTGCACATAGTCGCTCATTTGATAGGTGGGGATGATGATATAGGGAACGAATTTCAGCCGTAGGGATCGCATTTCCCGCAGCGTGGTAATGGCGAGGTCGTCTGCGTGCTTTAAGCCCAAGTCCAACAAGAGTGCCTCCGGCGAGAGGTCGCGCACGGCCTCCACCGTCGCCGTCGGGGTATCTGTCACGCCGACGATCTCTATATCATTTAGCGTCGCGGCGTAGTCCATGATTTCATCGCGGTCAGTCGTGTCGTTTTCGGCCAGCAGGACTTTTAATCTATCCATATTACATACCCCGCATTGTCATTTTAATTGATACTCTCTAATAGACTATATATTTATAGTTATTTATAACTACATAATTATAATATATTAAAATTTACTCTGTCAAGGTACACTACAATTAAGGAAAGGTGATTGCTATGGCAGAGGAAATTAAAATCACAAGAAAGACACATCGCAAGGGAGACGACGGATACAAGGTTGTGTCTGTCCGTATGAAGGAAGAACTGATTGAGCGCCTCGACGCGCTTTCGGCACAAACAAACCGTTCAAGGAACGAGTTAATTAACATATTGGTTGAATCAGCAATCAATATTGTGAAGATCGAGGAATAATTGTTGCAATGACCCTAAAATGCGTCTCACCGTGAGACGCATTTATTCTACCCGTATTCGGGTATCTATATTTTATGAAGATAATTATGAAAAGTCAACCCGTATTCGGGTAATATCGTCCCGCGCTGCCCTTATCATATCTTTAACCCGCAAATGGGTAATACTTATGATAGGGCGATAATATGGACTACTCTGAAATCTATGTGAGGCGTATTCGTGCTTTGTGCGCCGAGCGCGGCATAGCGATCAACAAGCTGGCTACCATGAGCGATGTCAAGCAATCTACGCTTGATAACATTGTCCGTGGACTGACCAAAAATCCGAGAGTGAAAACGCTTCACAAAATCGCTTTGGCTTTTGGCATGACGGTATCTGAGTTTCTTGATTTTGACGAACTCAACAATTATTCCTTTGAGAATGATATAGATGATTAAAAAGGCCCTACACCCTCAAATATGAGAGTGTAGGGCATAGCGTTATTCCGCGTAGTACATAGGTCTGCCGATGGATGTAAAGCCGTCTGCGCCTGTTATCACGACGCAGTTATAGCCGCTGGCACAATGGATAATCAAGAGGTTTCCGGCTTCGTCCCTGCCTCCGACGATTCCGACGTGGCTATCTTCGGGATAGAAAACGAGGTCGCCGGGGATGGCGTCGGCCCATGTGATCGGGGTACAGTAGGTGTGCTGCATGGACGCGCCGCCGCCGTGACCGAGGACGTATGCGCCGCTGCTGGCATTGTAAAATGTCCAGTCGGCAAACCCGGAACAGTCGAGGCCGTAGGGCCGGTAGGTGCCGGTGGTGGAGCTGCCGTCCGCCCATACCTTTTGTATCGTTCCCCAGCGGCTATCCCAGCCGATCACAAGTGATTTTCCTCCCCAAAAATACGCCACTTTGCCGACAAGGGTACAGGCAGTTTCCACGACGGCGCGGCGCTCTGGCGTCAGGTCGTCGGGGAGGTTTTTCAAAAGCTCCCGCGCCTGCTCTTGTGAGGCGGCGAGGTCTGTCAATAGGAGTTCCATTGTGGACAGCTCCGCTAAAAGCTCCGTCAGCGCCTTGTTTTGATCGTCGGTAAAGGCGTACTGCGTCCGCATTTCCTCGGCGGTCTTTGCCGTGATCGTGATATGCAGATTGGTTTCCGTCCAGCTATCGTCCGTGTCGTCGTCGGGGTCGCTGTCCGGGTGGTCTATCGTCTCCACCTCCGAGGTGATAACGCACATATCCCAAAACACGGCATTGAGGCGGTCAACGCGATTCGGCGTCAGCGCGGCCACGTCCACGCCGTCCGCCGCTCCCGCCGTCTTTGCGGCGAATACCGCCACGACCTCCCGCCAGTCCGGGCCTTGCCCCTGCACGTCGATACTGTCATAGTCGCCGGATTGCAAAAGCTCCAGTTGGTTGGACAGCTCCATGTTGAGCTGCCCGACGGCAACATTGAGGGGCATCGCGTTCGGAGTCGGCTCGTTTGCAAAGAGAATACCGAAAGGCGAGGCCATGATCGCCGCTACAAGGATAATGACGATAATAACGGGGAGCAGGACAGCGCCGCCCGCGAGTCCCGCTATGGCGCTGACAACCGAGCCGACGGCCTTGACAATGGCGGTGGCGGCGCGGCGAGAGAGATCCGCCGCCCGCTTTGCCGCGCGCTGGTTGGCCTGCCGGAGCAGCTTGCGCTGGGCGTTCCGTTGGACGCGCAGCTTTGCCCGCACCGCCGCCTGCCGCGTCACCGTTTTACCCCTTGCTGCCGTGGGCGCTGTTCTTGTGCCAGGTACTTTTCCTACGCTCTGGCGGGTCTTGGGCGCAAAAGCGCCGCCAGCCGGTTTTTCCTTTGGCTTGGCGGCGCGTCGGGGACGTTCTCGGATAGATTGATTGATAGATTGATTTTCAAGAGAAACGTCCTTTTTCTCCGGGATATGCGCGGAAGGCGTGGCGGGTGCCGCTTTTGGTTCTATGTGCGGCGCGGAAGGTCTGTACTGTTCCGCCCGCCTTTCCCGTATGTCCGCAACGGCCTTTTCCCGCATACGCTCCTGCGCCGTGGGCGGGGCCGTTGTGTTCTCCGGGGCCGAGGCGCTGGCGGTCATCCGCTCATGCCGAGGCGCGGCCTGTTCGTATTCTTTCGGAAGGTAGGACTTTTCCCGGATTTCGGTCTGCTTGTCCTTGATGGCGGCCTGCCGCATACGCTCTTTCGGGGTTGGGGGCGCTGCCGTCTCGCTGCGTTCCTTGATCGGATTACTCGGCTTCGGCCTTTCGTGCGCGATCTCCGGCGTTGGGCGCTCTTTGGGCGCTGGCGGTGTCCGTCCGGCCTCTATGCGGCGCGTCCGCAGATCGCCAGCGGCCTTGCGCTTCATGCGCTCCCGTACCGGGGGCGTGGGCTGGGCGGCGTCCTCTGCCGGAGTCGGGGCGTCACCTGTTGCGGGCGCTGGGCGCTGGCGGGGCGATTGCTTGCCGTGCCGGACAGCCTTTGAGATGCCGTCGCCCGTGCGCTCCTTGACACCGCCGACAAGGTTGACGGCGCTTTCCTCGGCCTGTTCCATGGCCTGCGCTTCGGGCGGGGCTTCGGTGGTGCTGCCGTCGTCCCGGCTTCGCGTCTGCTCCATAAGCTCCTTTTGGAGCTTGACGGTCATGGAGCGCCGTATATCCTTCCCGATATGCCCGCTGTCGTTTTTGCCCTTGATCCGGCTGTCTTTTTTGCGTTCTCTAATATCGTGCGTAGTGTTCGCCTCCTTAGATGGGAAATGCGTCTCACGGTGAGACGCATTTCCCATAGGGATTAGTTTTCGCCGGGGGTCGTAGACATGAGCTTGTATAGCTCCGTTTCACGGGGGATGGTGTTGGAGAACGGGACGAGGGAGCCGCCGAAACGCAAGAGCCCGTGTCCGGGGTCTGCGTTGGTGACGTAGCCCATCTGCGTATCGGAAATGTGCAGCAGTTTGGACAACTCCGCGCGGTCGGTCGCGGACTGGTTGAACAGCAGCAGAAATTCGCTGTTTGCCAGCATGAGCCGCGCCGTCTCGGACTTCAAACATTCCTCCACGTTCTGCGTCGCCGCCGTCATAATCCCGGCGTACTTCCGAAAGCGTTTCCACGCCCGGTAAAGAAATTCGCCGGAATAGTGGTACTTGAAGTACAGATAGCACTCGTCGATGAATACCCATGTGTACTTTCCACGTTTGCGGTTTTCCATGACGCGGTTCTGGATCGCCTCCAGCGTCACGACAAGCGCCGTGGGCCGGAGCTGCTCTCCCATTTCGTAAAGGTCAAGCACGACGATCCGGTTGTCCATATTTACGTTGGTCGGGTGTGCAAACACGTTTAAGCTGCCCTCGGTGATCAACTCGGCGGCAAGGGCAATCTCCCGCGCCTCTGGGTCAACCTGCTTCAGCACTTCCTCGCGCCAGTCGGTCAAAAGCGGCATAGGGACGCTGCCCTTGCCGTGAAAATATGCCTGATAGATATTCGCCGTGCATCGGTCAATGATGGACTTGTGCGACGCGTTGAGCCTCCCGACGCCCATCTGCTGTTCCAAAATCGACGTGATGATCTCGGATTTCATGGCAATGGGATTTTCGTCGTCGGCGTAGCCGCTGCCGAGGTCAAGCGGAGAAATGTGGTGTGGGCTGTGCGGGGATATTTCGATGATCTCGCCGCCCAGCGCCTGTGCAACAGGGCCGTATTCGCGTTCGGCGTCGATAATGATTACATCGTCCTCCGTGCCGAGTACCACTTCCACGATGGCGTCTTTCATACCCATTGACTTGCCGGAGCCGGAAACGCCTAAATAAAAGCCGTGCGGGGAAATGAGCCGCTTGCGGTCACAGATCAAGAGGTTTTTTGATATGGCGTTGATACCGTAGGACAGCCCGCCGGGGTCTTGTATCTCCTGCACACGGAACGGCATAAGGACAGCCGTACTCTCGGTGGTCAGCGTCCGCATGGCACGGACGCGCCGGAGTCCGTAGGGCAGCACCGTGTTCAGCCCGTCCTCCTGCTGGTATCGGAGTGTGGAAAACTGGCAGAGGTGTTCCCGCCCGATGGCCAGCAGCGTTTCCGTGTCGGCGTCAAGCTGTTCTAAGCTGTCCGCAATGTGTACCAGCGTCACGACGGCAAAGATCATGCGCTGGTCGCGCTCGGTGAGGTCGGAAAGAAATTCCTTTGTCTCGCCGCGCAACTGCTCCAGTTCATACGGGATAGAGGCGGTAAAGTTGTTCTTGTCGTTCTGCCGCTGCTGCCAGCGAGTGATGTCGCTCTCCACGCCGAGTATCTGACTTTGGATTTCCTTTACTGCCTCGTCGGTGGGAATGGGTAGAATGTCAATGGACAGCATGAGGCTGCGGTCAAAGTCGGACAGGTCGGAGATCATATCGTCCTCGATGTAGCTGGCGTAGGTGCGGAGGAACAGGACGCGCCCGAACTTGCCGCCCATCTCAAAGTGTCCGGCCTTGAAAGAAATACCGTCCGGGCAGATCAGGTCTTTGAAGTCCATGCCCTGCCGGATGGCCGCCGTCTGGTCGAAGGTAAAATACTGCTCCTCACCGGGCCGGAAAAAGTCGTGGATGATGCGGAGGCGGTCATGGGTGCTGACCTCCCGCGCCGTGCTGTCCAGGCGTCCGAGGCTCTTGGTGAGGTTGCCGTCCACGCGCCGGAAGTAGGAGCGTGTTTCGTCGATCTTCTTTTTGGGAATGGACAGGGTAACATACTTCTCTTGCACAAGGTTGTTGCTCTCTGCCGCGCGCCGCTTGAGGATCGCGTTGGCTTCTTCCCGGTACTTGTCAAGGCCGTCCCAGCGTTCCTCCATCAAGATACTGCGCTCAAAATCGGCGGGATTCAACCGTCGGTTGATAATCGTGATCTTGGTCGCGGCATCGGTGGGCAGAGAATTGAGGACGCCCCCATAGGACAGGAAGATGTTGCGACGTTCCTCGTCGGACGCTGCGGCGTAGTTCACATCGGATAGCCGCCAGCTCTTGCTGTGCTTATTGCCGACAAGGAAAATGCCGTCCGGGTAGACGCACCTGATTGGGATTGTCTCTTGGACGCTGCGCGGGATTTTGAATTTCTCCCGTTCGCTCTTGTTGGCGAGGACAAGGGATTTAATCAAAGTCCTCCGCTCCTTTCCGCTTCAGCATTTCATAGTAGATATTCTTGGATATAAAGCGGCGCTCTCCGGCGCAGAGAAATTCGGACTTGAGAAACGCCCACGCGAATTGCTCCAGCGTCATGCCGTTGTAGTGGAAAAAGCCCGCAAGGGCCACGGGCGCGGCGGCGAGGATGCACAGCCAGCTTGCCGTTTCCTTGCCGATGATGGGGCCGAGGCCGAGGTAGACGCCCACGGCAAGCCCCACGGCGGCGACGGCGCAAAAGAACTGCCGCGCCGACAGGCCGAAAAAGATGGTTTCCTTGTGCTGCCGCACTTCTTTGGGTATCTTGATTTCCATGCAAAAATCCTTTCGTAAAAGTCAGAGGAACGGCGATTGCTCTACCGCTCCCCATCAGTCTGTATGCTCCGTGCGCTTTTGTTCCACGGTAACGATGGTATCGTTGTGATGCCCGCCATGTGCAATAAGGCGAATATGTACCTTTTCAAAACCATACTTCGTGCCAATACCACCGCTATTCCAGCCGAACGATATGACGATGCCGCCCGGCTTGACGATTCGACTTATCTGTTCTTTTTGCTTTCGCCAGTAGCTGTTCTGCGTCGTTTCCATATTAACGGTCATTCCCAGCTTTCGGTAACTCTCGCTGACTTGCCGCGAGGAATACGGCGGATCGTAGAGCACCATATCCACGCTTGCTGTGTCAAAGAGCTTTAGAAAAGCCTCGGCGTCCATGTGATAGTCGGTATCGTATTGCGGATCAATATCGTTTGTTACGGTTGCAATCCGCGAACGGTTGGCGAACGGATCAACCGTCAATCCCCCTCGGTAATATTGCCGGATCAAGTCCGTTATTGGCTTGATAGAAAATGTGTTTTTACTCGGCATCGCCCAGCAGCGATCAACAATCAGTCCTTGCTCCGTTGGCTTCTTCACTTCCTTTCGTATCGTTTGGGAAATGCGTCTCACCGTGAGACGCATTTCCCGTAATCCATGTGATATTGCTTTGTACTTCGTTCCCCCATACATCCCAGCCGGGGGTTGCCTGCCGCGCGAAAAGCTCCACACGGGGAACGTCGCCCATGAGCGCAACAATGCGCCGCCGTGCTTCCTCCGGCTTTTTGCTGTGTTCCTCGACGTGGGAAATGATGACCTGATGCACGTTCTTCGCCTGTCGCCGTGGCTGGCCTTTTGTGGCAAGCAGGCAGATCTCGGCGTTGGAGCGCGTCCAAAAGCCCATACCCCAGTAAATGCTGTTTGCTTTCGGAGCCAGCTTGACCCATGTAAAGGCTACGGTTTTGAACGTAAAGCCCCACGCCCGGATCACGTCCAGCGCCTCTTGGAGCATGGGGAAGGTCGCCCACAGGAACAGAACGCAGTCTCTGTCCGCAAGCTCCGCCACAGGCAGCGTCTTGATTTCCTCTAAGCTCATGGTGGGGTAATGCCGTTCCGCTACGCCTTGTCCTTTCCATGTATGATAGCGCCACGGGGGATCGGCGTAGATCACTGTGTACTTTCTGCTTATAGGCCGAGCATCTCCTTTACAATGCGGCTTGCTCCCCGGACTAAGCCGGTGAGGATCAGCATATTGAAAATGAGCTGCCCGATATACTCCCACGCCATCGTGACGGCGGGGAGGCTGGCGTCCACAGCCGGGGCGCTGCTGGATAGAAACGCTGAGTAGATCAAACAAGCGATCACGATAACAGCGCCCTCCATGCAAACGCCGATGTAGCTCTTGATAAACGCCTTTCCGCTGGCGCTCGTTCCCTCTCCGGCAAAGGACGATAACGGCAACGGTGCCAGCGCCGTAAACATATAGAGCCGGAAAAAGCGCCCGTACACGGTCAGCAGCAGAATGAACGACATAACCGTGATAAAGAGCGAGCCTAACAGAGAGACAAGCCAGAGGGGGATGCTCTCCAAAAGGCCGGCGCTCTCGATAGCGTTTATGATGTCGCTCGGCAAGGTTGCCGCGGTGGAGATGGAGCCGCCCAGCCCGCTCATCGCGGTCTGAACAATGCCGCCGCATATATCGAAAATCGCGGTCATCAGCTCCATGCATCGGCCTACGGCGGTCTTGGCGAGGATAAAGCGGATCAAGTGCCGCAATACAAATTCCGGCCTTTGGAAGTCGCGGAAGCTGGCGGCGCTCTGAAAGATGCTCATAGCGAAAAACAGCACCAGTAAACCGTAGCCGATCCCCACAAGCGCGTTGTTGATACTGAGGATCATGCTCCAGATCGTGCCGCCCTTGAAGGTTGCCGGGGATTGAGTGAGCAGTTCCCATATCTCGGCCAGCTTTTCGTTCCAGCCGGACAGGGCGCTCTCTAAGTTGCTGACGATCCAGTTGTCTGACAAATAATCACCTCCGGGACGCCGGGAAAATGCGTCTCACGGTGAGACGCATTTCTCCGGCATAGTTTTTCCTGTTGCTTACACCGCGCCGATGGCCGTCAAAATCTCCTTTGCAAAGGCGATCATAAGCCCACCGAAAAGGCACAAAAAGCCCTGTGTGCGCTGGCTGGCGTCGTGGGACTGGATCGACATACCCACCTGCACAATGCCCCAGCCGAGGATAATCACGCCGAGGGCCTTGATAATGGAGAAAATGAAGTCGGACAGGTTGTTGACGATGGACAACGGATCGCCGCCTGCGGCGTAGGCGGGAACGGCAAACAGGCCGACGGCCAGCACCAGCACCGTCCATACCGCCATCATGCGGCGGGCGCTCTTGCGGTTGTTCGTGAGCTTGGTTGTGTTACGCTTTTTCATGTAGATTCCTCCATACTTTCAATGATTTCTACGTCGTCAAGCGACGTAAAGGAAAAGTCCAGATCGCCCGTATCGTACAGACAAACTGGACTGTGTATATAAGCAGCCGCGCCACCGTCGGCTGTAAATTTAATGTTGGGGTGTTTCATCAGATCGTACTTGTCATCAATGACCGGAGCCTCGCCGCGAATGAGGACGATTGCTTTCTTGTTGTCCAGCATCCGTACTTCGTCCGGGGTCAAAAGCTCACGTCCGGCCTGTTGGAAATTCTGACTGTACGATCCGTTGCGTCCCTTGCTTTGGCTGCTGGTTCTTGTCTGAATTGTCTGTTTTCCCAGCAGTTCCGAGACATATTTGTGCGTGGACTGCTCATTTCCACCGAGGTAGATAAAAGCGTCGGCGTTGCCTATGATGCCCTCCCATGAGTCCTTAAACAATGCTTTTAATTGTGATATATTTTGCAGGATGATCGTTGCCATGACATTACGGGAGCGCATGGTGGCTTGGAGACGTTCGTAACCGTCCGGCAAGCTGACGTTGGCGAACTCGTCAAACATCAAACGCACAGGAACGGGCAAGCTGCCGCCGTGTACCTTGTCGGCTTGGTAGTAAAGCTCTTGAAAGGCTTGGCTATACAACATTCCTACCAAAAAGTTAAGAGACACGTCGTTGCTGTCCGGGATGATGCAGAAAATGGCCTGCTTTCTCTCGCCCAGGCGCTCCAGCTCCATTTCGTCCGTCGCCGTGATCCTCTGGATTTCCGGCAGGGCGAACGGGGCAAGGCGCACGGCTGCGCTAATGAGAATAGACATTGCCGTTTCGCTGGGGGCCTGCTTGAAAACCTTGTACTGCCGCACGGCGATATGATTCGGGTTTTCTTCCTCTAAGGCTTGGAACAGGAGATCAAGCGGGGAAACGTGGTCGCCGTCGCCCTCCTTCGCCGCGCCGTACTCCAGCATGGTCAGCATCATTTCCATTGTCTGATCCTGCGGCGGCGCTTCGTGGAGCAGGTAGAGCATAAGGGCGCTGTCCAGCGCCGTCTCGCTCTTTTCCCAAAAGGGATCGTTGCTGTGGGCGTTTTTCGGCGTGGTGTTGCGGATAAAGTTCGCTATCAGCTTCAACACGTCGGCGTCGTTCCGTATATAGTGGAACGGGTTATAGCAGTCTGACCGTTCGGGGTCAACAAGGTCGAAAACCTTGACGGAATAGCCCTCGCGGAGCAGCAGAGGGATAGCGGACGCCGCAAGCTCGCCTTTGGGATCGGTAACGATGTAGCTGACGTTCGCCTCGTACACATTCGGCTTGACGACGTTTCGGGACTTTCCTGCACCGCTGCCGCCGACGATAATTTGCAAGAGATTTCGCAAATGCTGCCGGCTGTTTAAGCTCATGCGGAGGTGCTGTGTCAATATGGCGTTGCGCTTCGGGTCTTTATCCCGGTACTTTCGATCAAGCTGTTTTGCGTCGCCCCAGCGGGCGCTGCCGTGTTCCTCGCCGGGCCTGCGGTTTTGCTTTGTGGACAGGAACAGCACGACGGCAAAGGCATAGAGGCATAGCGCGATCAACATGAATTTAAGGGTGTAGGGCGTCCAGCGCATGATCAGCGGATGGTCGGCCCATTCGGAAAAACGCTCCATAAGCTCAAAGATCGTCATGCCGTCCTCATAACCCATCGCCATTCCAGCGCCGATCCACATAACAGGCAAGGCAAGGGCGATCCACGGCCCATAGTTGCGGGATTGGTTGTTCATCGCGTCTCCCGCTTCTTGTGCGGCATAGGCTGGCGCTCCTTACTCTCCGGACGCAACGCGGCGTAGATTTCCATGCGGAGGCGATTCACTTCCTCATGGGTGGCGCCGCCCTGCGTAATCGTCGCCGTATGCAGGTTGCGGATGTCGTATGCGTCTACCGAGGCAAAACCGCCGCCATCTATGGTCGCATTAAGGAAATTGATGCCTCCCATCGTGCAATCAAAGAAATTACACGATTTCAGCCGCGCGTCGTGGAATGAGGCATTTTGCAGCCCGCAGTCGTGAAAATGCGTGTGGGCGAGCGTCGCCTTGTAAAAGCTGACGTATTCCAGCGGGCAGCTATGGAACATGGAGCCGTAAATGCGCGCTTCCTCAAACATTGCTTCTTTAACGCGGCAGACGGCAAACGTGCAGCCAGAAAGGTTGGAATGTCTGAAAACCGTATGATCCGGCAAGCAGTAGAACGTCACATCGTTGAAAAACGTATCACGGAAAAAATCGGGTGGAAAACCGTCTTTTGCAGCCTGATCGTAAATCTGCTGATCGACCATTTTCAGCGGGCGCTCCGGGTCGAGGTCGAACGTATCATACGGATATTGCTTGTTGCCGCGCTTGGCATAAGGAACGGCCAGCATACGCCGCTGCGCCAGAAAAGCATTGACGCTCTCTGCGATCTCGGCGCTTGCACTCGCCCCATCCTCGCCCAGCGTCCGCTTCACCTCGTCGAGCAGGCTGGAAATCGCACGGTCGGAGCGCCCTTGTAAAATGTCGTTGAACGCCCGTACCGTCTGCACCCGTTCGCTGTGCGGGTAGGTCTGCGGTGCGAAGTCCTCCAGACGATCCGCGATCTGCTTGCTGATCTCCCATGTGCTTTTTACGGATTTGTATTCTTCTATGGGATTCGCCTCCTTTGTGAGATTGCCGGAAATGCGTCTCACGGTGAGACGCATTTCCGGCTGTGGTTTATGGGTCTAATACTTCCTTGATCCCCGCCATAATGTAATCAGCGCAGGGCAAGGCAATGGAGTTCCCCAGCGCCTTGTAACGGTGGGCGGGCAGGATGGGCTGCTCATCTTCGCCGTATTTCGTCCAGCCGTCTGGCAGTCCCATAAGGCGCTCGCTCTCCGTCTCCGTCGGAAAACGCACACAGCCGCCCGCCGGGTCGTCCTCATACCAAAAGGCGAACGGCGACACAGCGCCCGCTAAAAGAGTGGGAAAAGGGTCATTTGGAAGTCCGAAGCTGTCTCGGAATTGGTGCTGCTCTCCGTCCTTTGCGGCTCCCCGCATACGGTACATCTGAAAGGGACGGATGACGGGTATGCGCCCCCCTGTTTCAATAAAAGCGCCTCGATCTCCTTCGGCGGTGGGCATCCAGCCCGTTCCGCAAGGCGCAGAAGGCTTGAACATTGGCTGGGGCTTAAACAGTATTTCGGCAGCACGCCGCCCTCCAAAATCCGCCACGAGGAAGATCCGCTGCCGTCGTGCCAGCCGGGGGATTGCCCAACGCTGGGCGTCCATAAGCCTCCATGCCAGATCGGGGCTTCGCCCTCGCACCATTCCGGCGTTCGCCCATCCTCCAGAATAAGGCATTGGAATTTCGGCGTCGAGGAAGGATCGGAGGACGGCCAGAAAATCCAGCCGGTCGTTTGATGAAAAAGCTCCCATGACGTTTTCCCAAACAGAGATAATTGGAAATTTTCCGTTGGTCGCATCCCTCATTTCTCTTATGATTCGTATTGCCTGATGGAATAGGCCGGATTTCGCACCGGCCAGCCCGCTTCTGTCGCCACATAGGGACAGATTTTGGCACGGTGAGCCAAAGGTCAGCACATGGACGGCGGGAATTTTCCCGCCGTCCAGCTTCGTAATGTCGCCCAGGTGCATCATGTTCGGGAACTGGCGCTTCGTGATCGAGATGGGTGCTTTTTCAATCTCACTCGCCCATATCGGCAAAATGCCGTTTCGCTCCGCTGCCAGCGGAAAAACGCCGATTCCATCAAACAGGCTCCCTAAAGTTAGCAAAGAACGCCCCCTTTCTTCGGGATAAAATACGTCTCACGGTGAGACGCATTTTCAATAGCCTGTCTTGGGCAGGGGCGTGGTCTTGGCGTAGACGCTGGTATTCCAGCGGGATACCGCCATGATCCATTGACCGTTATACAGTCCGCCCACGTCCGCAACATTGACAATGCTGCTGCCATTGGAAAGGCCGCTGTTGACCTTGCCGGAGATATACGCCGTTTCCACTTCGGCAAAACCGGCCTTGACCGTGCCGAAAACATACATGATTTCCGTCACGCGCTCATTGGCGGCGAGGCCGAGGGTCGCGGGTCTGGCGTCCAGCACATAGTTCTTTGTGGTGCTGAGGTTGTCGGCAAGGGTCAGGTATCTGTCGCCGCTGGTATTCGTCTTGTAGACGATCTTATAGGCGAGCTGCTGGTTATAAGTGCCGGTGACAAGCTGGGTCAGCGTGATCTGCCCCGGCAGGGTGTCCCGCCAGAAGAAGGAACCGAGGGGAACGGTAGACGTGTTGGCAATGCCCGTCACTGTGTAGCGGATCGGCTGTCCGGGCATGACCTCCGCATAGCCCGTTTTCTTGATGGAAACGCCGGTTGCCACGCTCTCGTCGAGGACTTCAAAGCTCACGATCTGTCCCTCATATTCGAGGTAAGCGTTCATCACGGTGGGGTTGATTCCGTAGTAGTCCGGGGCTTTCACTTCCTTGACGGTGTACCGGGACAGGGGCAGGAGCTTGGACGCGGCGCGTCCGTTTCGGTCTGTACGGATGGTGTCCACCACGTTTCCGGCCTTGTCATACACCTCAAAGACAGCGCCCTCCAGCGGCGTTCCGGCGGGGAGGCCATTGATCGGGTTATCGTCTGCGGACTTCTTCACGATCTGGATTTGTCCCCGGATGGCGGTGTTCTTCCATGTGATTTCGCTCGTCGCGCCGTAGCGGACATAGATAGTTTTCAATTCGGTGTCCAGCACATAGCCGTCCGCCGCCTTGATTTCGCGCACATAATAGCGCCCGTCCGCGAGGCCGTCGTCGATATAAACATAGCCGTCCTGATCGCTCACATACTCCCCGATGGGGTTATGGGTGCTGTCGTAGAGCAGGAAGGTCACGCCATAAATGCCCTTGCCCGTGCTGGCGTCGATCTTGTGGATAAGGACGCGAGAGGTCTTGCGGTTGGTCAGCGCCAGCGTCGCGGTCTGCCCGTCCTTTACTTCCACGGTCTGCGGGGTGGGGTCAAGCTGATAGCCGGAGGCCGCTTTCAATTCGGTCACGGCATACCAGCCGCTGTCGAGGCCGGGGAGCCGGATCGTTCCGTTGCGGTCTGTGGCGTACTGTCCGACAATCTCGCCGTTCATCTTTCGTACTTCAAACTGGACGCCGGAGATCCGTGCGCCTGTTTCCTCGTCGCTCTTGGTAATGATCAGCCCGCCCACAGGCGTATTGTAAAACACAAGGGTCTGCGTGTCGGCGGCGTTCACGGTCACGGTCTGCGTCCGGCTGTCGGGATCAATGATGTAACCGTCCGGGGCTTTTTCCTCGGTGACGACAACAGTTCCCGTGAGGCCGGATATGACGATCTCGCCGTTGCGGTTTGTGGTGTAGAGTCCGTTGCTGGAAATATGCCCGTTGGCGTTGTCCACAAAGTGCCCGTCCGCATAGGTGACGGAAAACTCCGCGCCGCTGATAGGCTTCTTTGTGATGCTGTCCAGCTTGCGGATGACCAGCGCGCCCGCCCGCTTGTTCCAGAAGGTGAGCTGCTGGACAGCTCCCGCCTCAATCAAAATATCCTGCGGCGTTCCGTCCAAAACGTAGCCCTCCGGCGTCTTGATCTCGCGGGCGATCACGGTCTTTCCCGGCTCCAGCCCGGATAGGGTGATTTCTCCGGTTTTGTCCGTGTAATAGGTGCCATCGTCCGGGCCGACAGCCGCGCCGTCGCCGTACTCCACCTTAAAGGCCACACCGGACAGCGGCTCATTCTCCGTACCCTCAATGAATTTGCGGACAATGAGGGTGGTGGAAGGCTCGTTGTCAAAGGTGAGGCTGTTCGCCGCGCCGCTGCGGACAACGGTGGTCTTGGGGGTGGCGTCCTTGATATACCCGGTGGGCGCGGTTTCCTCGGTCACGATGACGGTGGCGTTGGGCGCCATCCCGGTTACAGTGGCGATGCCGTCCTTGTCGGTGGTATAGCGTCCGTTGTTTTCCCCGACAGCTTCACCATTGCTGTACTTCACGGAGAAAACGGCCTTTGCCAGCGGCTTTTGTGTCGTGGCGTCTCGTTTCAGAATGGTGAGGACACACAGCGGCTCGTCGTAAAAGCTCACGGTCTGCGTGTCGGCGGCGCTGACTACGACAGTCTGCGCCGTGGCGTCCAGCTTGTAGTTGTCGGGCGCTTTCGTCTCGGTCACGACGTAGGTGCCGGGGTTGAGCTTCGACAGGACGATCTGCCCGTTGGCGTCGGTCTTGTAAAGGCCGTTGCTGCTCGTCAGCCCTTGATTGTCGGGGACAAGCTCACCGCTTGCCGTGGTGATCTTAAACTCAGCCCCGGACAAGGGCGCTTTCGTAATGCTGTCGTACTTCTGGACGATCAAAGCGCCTTTCGGGGGGTTATCAAAAAAGAGGGTCTGGGTGTCGTTGGCGTATACTCTGACGGTCTGCGGCTGGCTGTTCAAAATGTAGCCGTCCGGGGCCTTTTCCTCGGTCACAACATAGGTGCCGGGGGTGAGGTCATAAAGCCGGATTTGCCCGTTGGCTCCCGTGGTGTAGAGTCCGTTGGACGAAACATAGCCGCCGTAGTTGTCGGCGTACTCGCCGCTGGACGTGGTGACGCGGAAGGTCGCGCCAGACAGGGGCGCTCCCGTGATGCTGTCCCGCTTCTGGATCACCAGCCCGCCGAGGGGCGCGTTGCGAAATTCCAGCGTGACCGTCTCGCCGGATTTCACCTTGACCGTCTGAGGCGTATCGTCCAAAACGTAACCGTCCTTGGCCGCCGTCTCCTTTGCGATCACGGTGAGGCCGGGGTCGAGGTCGTCAATGAGGATCGTTCCGGCGCTGTCGGTGGTGAAATACCCGTTGCCGTTGCCGATGACCGTGCCGCCGGAGTCGGTGACGAAAAAGCGCACGTCGGACAAGGGGGCGCGGGTGGCGGCGTCAATCTTCTTGATTAAAACGCTGCCTTTCGGGGCGTTGCCAAAATAGAGCTGCACAACGTCCTGTTCCTCGCCGCTGATGTAGGCGGTCTGCGGGGCGGCATCGATCACATGGCCGCTGTCGCTGGCCAGTTCCTCCACAACGTAGGCTCCTGCCTTGAGGTTGGTAACGGTAAAGCTGCCGTTGGCGCTTGTGAGGTAGGTGCCGATGACCGTGCCGCCCGTGCCGCTGGTGCCGGAAAGATACTTGACTTGGAAAACGGCATTTTTGACCGCCTCGCCCGTCACGCTGTCATACTTGAACACGCAAAGCGCGGACAGGGGCGTATTCTCAAAGGTGACGGTTTTCCCCGTCCCGGCGAGGACGTAAAACTCCTGCGTCGCTGGGTCTGCGATGGAGTAGCCCGTGGGCGCGGCAAGCTCCGTCACCTTGTACCAGCCGTCCCGGAGGGCGTCGATCATGATCTGCCCGCCCTCGTCGGTGATAAAATCTCCGAGGTTGTTGATCTCCCCGGTAAAGGTCTGATTGCTGGCGTAGTCCACATGGAATTTTACCGAGGGGATCGGGGCGCGGGTGATGCTGTCAATCTTGTTGATCGTCAGCGTTGGCTTGGCGTGGTTTTCAAATACCGCCGTTCCCAGCTTGTTGGCTGTAAGCGTGATAAGCTGGGTGGGCTGCTCGGCGGGAAGATAGCCCGCCGGGGGCGAGACTTCGGTGATCTGATAGACGCCGGGATCAAGCTCCTTTAAGATAATCTCCCCGTTGGCGTCGGTCTGCTCTGTGGTCAGCGTGGAGCCGTCCGCGCGGTTGACCTTGAAGGAGGCACCGGCAAGGACGGCCCCGGTGTCGGCGTCCTTCTTCACGATTTTCAGATCCGGCTTCTTATCGTCGCACACGACGAGCTGGGAGGTCTGTCCGGCATAAAGCTGGACGTGGTACTCGGTATCGTTGACAATATAGCCGCTGGGGGCTTCGATCTCCTGCACCGAATACACGCCGGGGTCAAGGTTTTCAATGGTGATGCTGCCCTGTGTGTCGGTGATGCGGTCAAGATAATGTGCGCCGTCCTCGATCTTGGCAATGCGGAAAGTCGCGCCGGGGAGCAGCTTCTCACGCTGGGCGTCGTACTTCAGCACGGTCAAAACGGGCTTCTTGGTGTCCGTAAACACGAAAACGGCGTTTTCGCCCTCGTTGATCTTAATAGTACAGCTGGCGTCGTCGATCAGATAACCGTCCGGCGCGGCCAGTTCCTCCACGGTGTAACTGCCGGGGGTGAGGCGGGACAGGTCGATTTCGCCGTTTGCGTCGGTGGTGTACTCATTGGAGAACGTGCCGCCGATTTCCGTGATGCGGAAACGAGCGTTTGCCAAAGGCTTCATGGTCTGGCTGTCCAGCTTCGTCAGGTGGATGCCCGGTTTCACATAGTTGAGGAAAACAAGGGTATAGTTCTGCGTTCCGGCCTCCAGCTTAATCTCCTGCGGGGTGGAGTTCACAACATGGGTGCCGGGGACGGCGATCTCCCGCACAAGATAGGTGCCGGGGTCGAGGTCGTAAAGCAGAATTTCGCCGCTGGCGCTGGTGGTGTACTGCCCCACAAGCTCGGTGTCGCGGTAGACGGCAAAGGTGGTGTCGGGCAGGTGCTTCATGGTCTGCGCGTCGTACTTCACAATGCGGAGCATGGGCATAGCGTTGTTGTGTACGGTGACGCGGGGATCGTCGGTGGTGGCGGGGTTGTAGTTATCGACGTAAACGCTATGCTCTGTGCTGTCGAGGACATACCCGGCGGGGGCGACGATCTCCTTGACGGTGTAATAGCCCGTCGTGACGTTGGGAACATAGGCGAGGCCGTTGTCGTTGGTGGTGACGGTGGTGACGAGCTGCCCGTTCTTGTAGACCTCAAAGGTGGCGTTGGGCAGGCTGTAAGTGTTGTCGCCGTCGCATTTGTAGATAATAAGCGTCGGTGTGCGAACATTGTTAAAGGTCAGCGTCATGTCGTTCCGTCCCGTCCAGTTGACCGTCTGCACGGTGCTGTCCAGCTCATAGCCCACGGGGGCGGTGACTTCGTACACCTTGTAGCTGCCCACAGGAAGCTGGTCGGCGTCCATCTGAATGACGCCCGCATGGTCTGTGGTCTTGGTCGTATAAAAGTCGCCGTCGATCTGCTCAAAGGCGATGACCGCGCCCATGAGGGAGTACCCGGTCTGCTTATCCACCTTTTTGACGGTGAGGCGCTTCTGCGTGGAGTCCTGCACGGTGACATAGTTCACTCGCGCCGCCTCAATACGGACGTTGATCGGATCGACAAGGGCGTACCCGGCGGGGGCGGTGGTTTCCGTCAGCGTATAGGTAACATCGGGGTCAAGCAGTTTCCATTCGATAATGCCCTCGTCGTTTGTCGTACCGATTCTGCTGCTGCCGTCTGTTCCGGTCAGCGTGAAGGACGCTCCCGCAAGGGGCTGTCCGCTGCCGTTGACCTTGATCACCTGCAAATCGCCTTTCTCTGTCCGTTCGCTGCCCCAGTTCAAAACGCCGTTTGCGGTCAGTGTTCCCTTGCTGGGGTCTGCGATAATATAGCTCTGCTCATAGGTGATCTCGTTCTTGGCGAGGTATATATCATACTGCATGACATACGCTCCGCACTTGACCGTGATCTCGCCGCTGTTGGGTGTGGTATCCACGGGCAGGCACAGCTTGGCCTTGCCGGAATACTCAAACCCGTTTTCATTGAGCGTGGTGGATTGGTATTCCACAGGCAGCGTCCATGTCGTTTTCTCTTGGAAATGACCGTGGGCCAGCTCGTTGTTGTTGGTGTCCGTAAAGATCATGCCGCTGGGGGCGTTCTCGGCCCACAACTCGATGTTATACCCGGAGTAGTA
>JAEEGJ010013997.1_pt1 | contig 19216 bp, 14 predicted proteins | sample 8958761 | NCBI WGS metagenome assembly JAEEGJ01 (sample SAMN16246546, study PRJNA631951) | gut metagenome | biome: gut microbiome; feature: rumen; material: RS-attached | host: Bos | place: Iran: Karaj | collected 2018-10 | reverse complement strand
AACTCTCGAATTATGGAATCCTGAACGTTACAACGAAAAGTATGGCTTACAGACAAATGAAGCTATCGACGCTTTCGATGCCGCGTTCTATGGTGAAGGCTTGACGGAGGGGGATAATGGCAGATAACAATCTCCGCAAGTCAGTACATGTAAATGAAATTTCGGAAGCCGCGGTCGCTGGAGTTCAAGGGAGAGAATTCTATCACGATCCGGTGATGCTCAAGGAATGCCTTGAAGGCTTGAACATCAAGCCGAACGGCACCTATTCGGACTGCACGCTTGGCGGTGGCGGCCATTCTTACGCTATTGCCCAAGAACTGAATTCCGAAGGGACACTCCACGCTTTTGACCGCGACGATGAAGCGGTCCAGTTTGCAACGAAGCGCCTTGCTAATGTTGCTCCCAAGTTTATTGTCCATCCGGTTCCGTTTAGCGAACTCGGAAATGAAATTGAACCGAATACACTCGACGGAATCCTTTACGATCTCGGCATCAGCAGCCATCAGGTAGATGACTCTAGCCGTGGTTTTACGTTTGTAGGCGACAATCCGCTCGACCTCCGCATGGACCGTCGCGAAAGCGTTTCTGCCCAGGAATGGCTCCGCAATGTTAGCGAAGACGATTTTGCAGTGGCACTCCGCAAGAATGCCGATATGGACCGTGCGTTCAAGCTTGCGACCCGCATCAAGGAAAAAGTGGGAGAAATTACCACCGAAGGCCGCGATGTGCTCCCGAGCGATATCAAGGCCGTTGTCGAGGCCGTGTTCCCGGATAAGCGCCGTGACGCCAATAGTTTGCTTGCCCGCGTGTTCCAGGCCGTCCGCATGGAAGTGAACGGTGAACTCAAGCAGATTGAAGATAGCCTCCGCGCCGCTGTCGACTGCCTCAAGGTGGGCGGCCGCCTCGTGGTGATGAGCTACCACTCTGTCGAAGACCGCTGCGTCAAGGAAACGGCGGCTGAATTTGAAAAAGCATGCATTTGCCCGGAAAACTTGCCGGTTTGCATGTGCGGTGGCAACCACCAGCGTTTAAAGAAAGTGAACCGTAAGCCGATTTTGCCCTCGGCCGAAGAAATCAACAGGAACAGTCGGGCACGTTCTGCCAAGCTTAGGGTCTATGAAAGAGTATGACTAATAACGAGCAGAATGTATCCGAAAAGTCTAGAAAGGGCGGTGTCATGAGCATCGTGTTCCTGTTTGTCCTCATGATTACGGTTGCAAGCATGTTCCCGGTGTACATGCAGAACAGCATCAATCGTCTTTACGGTAACTACTATGGTTTAAGGGAAAAGGCAAACCTGTTGAACCGCGAAATCCTTTTGAGGGATTACGAAATCAACAAGCTTACCTCGATGAACCATCTTGCAAAGTTTGCGGAACAGACTGGCCTTGGCTTGAATTCTGTGCCGGTGAAAGTCATGATAATGGGGGAGACGCGTGAATAAGTTCGGTGCAGATCCTCTGTTTATCTTGAAGAGCCTTGTGCTTTGCACGATTGGTGTGCTCATTTTGCAGACGTTTGATATCCAGGTTTTAAATCGCAACGTCTATCAGGTAAAATCCAAGTCCATGGTGACGCATACAAAGAACTTGTATGCTGAACGCGGCTCGATTATGGATAGAAACGGTGTCGTGTTTGCCGAAAGCATCCGTGATACGAGCGACAACCTGGGCTATAGCCGTCTGTTCTTGCAGGGCTCGCTTGCTTCGCAGATTGTTGGCAAGGTCGGCTTTGACGGCATTGGCAACATGGGCATGGAAAAGATTTACAACGATAATCTTCGCGGTGACGAAGGCATCCGCCTGAGCATCCAGGACGTGAAAAAGCATGAAGTTTATTCACGTTCCAAAAACGTTGTCGAAGCTAGGTCTGGCCTGAATCTCGTTTTGACGATTGACCGCAACATGCAGGAAATTGTCGAGAAGGCTTTGAAGGATGGCGTTGCTGAATTCAATGCAAAGAGTGCAAGTGCTGTTGTTGTGGACCCTGTTACGGGTGAAATCCTTGCGATGGCGAGCTACCCGACGTTTGACCCGAATTCCAAGAATCAGGGTGTCGATCGCGCCGCAAAGAATGAAATTGTTTCGTTGTCGTATGAACCGGGTTCTACGTTCAAGGTCATTACCGCTGCCGCCGCTCTTGAAAATAACGTAGTGAGCCCGCTGAAGGTCTTTGCAAACGAAGGCAAGTGCTGGCAGTGGAATCCGCGCTCCGAAAAAATTTGCGATACGCACGTCTATGGCGATATGGACATGAGCGAAGCCATGGTGCAGTCTTCGAATATCGTGTTTGCAAAGATTGCTTCTGAAGTGGGCGCTGTCCGTATGCATAAGATGGCACGTGCCTTTGGCATTGGCGAAAGGGCTTTTGACAATTACGCCGGTGAAGAAAGCGGCAGACTTTTGACTCCTGCAGAACTCACTCGCGACGATAGAACTTTAAAGACGATGGGCTTTGGCCATGCTGTTTCTGTGACGCCGATCCAGATGGTGATGGCTTATGCGGCAGTTGCTAATGGCGGTAAGCTGATGCGTCCGCAGATTGTGAAGGAATGGCGCAATTCCAGTGGCGATGTCGTCAAGAAGGTTGAACCGATGGAACTCCGCCGCGTGATTTCGGAAAAGACCGCTGCTTCGATTCGCAAGATGCTCAACCGTGTGGTGAATAGCGGTACGGCAAAGCGCGTCGCTTCGCAGAAGTTGCCCGATGTCTTGTTCGGTGGCAAGACGGGTACGGCTGAAAAGTACAATCACATCACCCGTTCTTATGACCGCAATTCTCAGGTGGCTTCGTTTATTGGACTTGCTCCGTCCGAGGATACCCGCTATGTGTGCCTCGTGCTTGTGGACGACCCGCAAGGGAAGCATGTGGGTGGCCTTACCGCAGGCCCGATTTTCCGCCGCATCATGGAAGGGATTTATTTCCATCCGTCGCTTTCGCCGCTTGCTCATAACTTGAAGCAGGTGAAACTTGGTTCTCCGTGCGATAAGGACTTTGCCGGTATGCCGGTGACTGCCGCCAAGGATTACGCGAAAAAGCACAAGTGCCCGGTCCGCTTTGAAGGCAAGGGACTCCGCGTGATTTCGGAACGCGTGGATGCAGGACTTGTCAATGGAAAAACGCTTTTGCTCGGCGATGCCGTAGCAAGCAGGATGCCCAACTTGCAGGGACTCTCGCTTAGGGATGCCCTCGAGGTGATGGGAAATATCCGCATGAATGTTGAATATACAGGAAAGGGACGTGTTGTGGCTCAGGAGCCCAAGGCCGAAGAGGCCTTGCAGAAGGGCATGACCTGCAAGCTGACCTTAAAGGAGAAAAGCTGATGATTTCGGAAGGACTTATGGAAAAGTTGTCCGTGACGGGGCTTTGCGATGATTCCCGCCGTGTGAAACCGGGGAATTTATTCTTCTCCGTTCCGACGGAAGGTTATGAAGCCTTTGCCCGTAGCGCTATTGCGGCTGGTGCCGTTGCGGTTGTGGGCGAGACGATGGCTCCCGAGGGACTCACGTCGAAGTGGATCCAGGTGCCGGACGTGAAGGCTGCCCGCCTGGAAGCCGCTAGGATTTTCTACAAGGATCCGTTTAGCAAGCTTATTTGCCATGCCATTACGGGTACGAACGGCAAGACGACTAGTGCGTTCCTCATGAATGCGATGCTCGAAGCTGAAGGCCGCAAGACGGCTTTGCTCGGCACCATCAAGAATAAGATTGGCGACAAGTCCGTGCCGGCTTCGCTTACGACTCCGGGTCTTTTGGACCTTTATGAATTTGCATCTCGCGCTGTAGCTGAAGGCTGCACCGACCTCGTGATGGAAGCGTCTTCGCATTCGCTCCACCAGGGCCGTGTTGCTGGTATCAAGTTCAGAAGCGGTCTCTTTAGCAACTTGACGCAGGACCATCTCGATTACCACAAGACGATGGATGCCTACTTCGAAGCCAAGAAGTTGCTCTTTACGAAGTACCTCGCTGAAAATGGCGTGGCTGTCATCAATATTGATGATGCTCACGGCGAAAAGCTTTTCAACGCTCTCGATTGCCGCAAGGTCGCTGTTTCAAGACTTGGCAAGGCCAAGGCTGACGTGAAGCCGTTTGGCGAAATCAAGAGCACTGAAGACGGCCTTGAATTCACGCTTCCGATGATTGCAACGGATAAGTTTGAAACTCCGCTCTGCGGCGACTTTAACGTGGACAACCTGCTCCTGGTGCTTGCATGGGCTCATGCTCTCTGCGTACCTGAAGATGCCATGCGCAAGGCTATTGCGACTGTGCGCGTTCCGGGCCGTTTTGAAAAGGTCTGGAGCAAGGACGGCAAGCATGTGATTGTGGACTACGCTCACACGCCGGATGCCCTTGAACGCGTGCTGAATGTGGCTCGTAGCCTCTGCCGCGGCAAGCTTTCGACCGTGTTTGGCTGCGGTGGTGACCGCGACAAGACGAAGCGTCCGATTATGGGCGGCATTGCAGAACGCATTGCAGACAAGGCTTGGCTCACGTCGGACAATCCGCGTACCGAAAAGCCTGCAGATATTATCGCTGACGTTCGCGCCGGCATGACGACGGACAAGTTTGAAGTGGTTGAAAACCGCGAAGAAGCTATCAATCGCGCTTGTGCAGAACTCAAGAGCGGCGACTGGCTTGTGATTGCGGGCAAGGGCCATGAGGATTACCAGATCATTGGTAAGACCAAACATCATTTTGACGATCGCGAAATTGCGGTGAAGGCGATGACTGATGCTGAAGCTTGATTTGACTATTGCTGAAATGCTCAAGATTCTGGAAACCGAAGCTGTCGGTGTTCCGGCCCGCACCTTGAAGCGCAAGGTGAATCTTTGCATGGATTCTCGTGAAAGTGCTAAGGGCGTTGTCTTTTGGCCGATTAAGGGTGCTCGCTTTGACGCCCACCAGTTTGTATCTCAAATGGAAAAGGATGGAGCTTTGATGAGCGTTGTAAACCAGACTGCTATCGATCCGAATTTCAAGATGTACGCTCCAGTCGATGATACGACGAAAGCCCTCTTGAAGCTTGCCAAGGGCTATCAAAGACTTTTCAAGTTGAAGAAGGTCGCCATTACCGGAAGTAATGGCAAGACCACTACAAAGGAAATGACGAAGGCTGTGCTTTCGATGAAGTTCAATACCCATGCGACAAAGGGGAACTTCAATAACCATATCGGTGTCCCGATGACGCTTTTCCAGCTGAAGCATAGCCATGAAGCTGCTGTTGTCGAAATGGGCACAAGCGGTCCGGACGAAATCCGCCCGCTTTCCTTGGCGACGGAACCGGATATTGCTGTTATTACGAACATTGGCGCAAGCCATCTCGAACGCCTTGGCGATCTGGACGGCGTTTTCAACGAAAAGATCAACATTGTCGCAGGTCTCAAGAAGGGCGGTACGCTGATCGTGAATGCTGATGACGAACGTCTCTGCAAGGTGAAGGCGACCAAGAATTACAAGGTCGTGACGTTCGGTGTTCGCCGTGGTATCCTCAAGCCTGAAAAGCTCAAGTGGACTGAAAACCTCTGCGCAGATTTCTACATCGGCCGTACGCATTTTGTTTTGAACGTGCCGGGTGATCATAACCTTTATGACGCTCTTGCTGCAATCGCTGTGGGTGAGGCTCTCCGCATCCCGAAGAGTGATATTGCAAAGGCTTTGGCTGGCTTTACCTCCACAAGCATGCGCATGGAAATCAAGGCCGCAAACGGCTTCAAGGTGATTTCGGACTGCTACAATGCAAACCCGTCTTCGACGAAGATGGCGCTCCAGACGCTTGGCAACATGCGTGTTGAAGGCAAGCGCATTGCAGTGCTTGGCGACATGCTTGAACTTGGCAAGGAAAGTGGCAATTTGCACAAGCAGATAGGAACTTTGGTTCCTGAAATGAATTTTGACGTGCTCCTTGCCGTTGGTAAGGAAGCTAAGAAATATGTTGAAGGGGCGAAGTCTCGCGGTATGAAAAATGTCCAGTACTTCGAAACTGTCCCGGAAGTCATCAGCCATTTGAGCGAAACGGTTGCGGAAGGCGACATCCTTTTGGTGAAGGGGAGTCGCGGCATGCACATGGAACAAGTGGTCGATGCGCTCCTCCACATGGTGCCCGTGTTCAAGATTTAAGATAAGGTTTACAGGCTAAGATGTCTAACGCACAGTCCACAGGAATGAACAAACTGTTGATGTTTGTCACACTAATGTTAGTGTGCTTTGGCTGTGTTGTTGTCTATTCGGCATCGGCACCTGTGGCTTTGTCGAAAAATTTGCCCGCAGAGCATTATCTCTTGGCTCATCTCAGCAAGGTCTTGGCATCTGTCGTCATTATTGGCGTGTTCTATAAGATTGACTATGCGTTATGGAAGGTGATGTCTCGTGTAATTTTTGGTGTCGGCGCCGTTCTTACGCTTGCAGCTATTGTTTCTGGGGGCGAGGTGAAAGGTGCTTCTCGCTGGATCTTTGGTATACAGCCCTCCGAGATTATGAAGTTTGGATTTATCACTTGGGTTTGCGCGAAGCTGTCGGATGCGGGTGATGAAATCAAGTCGCTCAAGTGCTCGATTATCCAGCCTGCAGTACCTCTCGGAATTGCCGCGATTTTGCTTCTTTGCCAGCCGAATTACTCGATGTTGATCATGTTCTGCACGTTGTTGCTCGTTTTGCTCTTTATTGCAGGTGCAAACTATAAGTATGTAGGTTTGAGTGTCCTTGTGAGCGTTCCGATGGGAATTATCGCAATGCTTTTGAAATCCCATACCCGTATGCGTATTCTTGCCTTTTTCTCTGATGAAGGCGCCATGAAAAATTCGCAGTACCAAGTGGATCATGCTCTCGAAGCGCTTGGAAATGGCGGAGTCTTTGGAAGAGGCGTTGGCATGGGTGAACAGAAACTCGGCTATTTGCCTGAAGCTTATAAGGATGTTGTTTACGCGTCGATTGGCGAAGAATTTGGCTTTATCGGTACATTTGCCGTTTTGATTGCTTTCGCGATTCTTTTCTCGCAGGGTTACAATATTGCAAGGTCTTCGACGACGCGCTTTGGCAGGTATATGGCTGTAGCGCTTACGACATCGCTTTTCATGAATTTTGTCATTCATGTGTGCGTGTGCGTGAGGCTTATTCCGGCGACAGGTCAGCCGCTTCCGTTCCTGAGCTTTGGCGGAACGAACTTGTTGTTGTCGGCGGCTTTTATTGGAATTTTGTTGAATATTTCTCGCCCGACAAGTGGCAAGAGCATCCGTGAACCCTATATGAGTAGTACGCTTTCTTTTGATACGGGTCGGTTTATGAATTTTAGGACAAGAAGGAGTTCTATATGAAAAAGTTCCTCTTTGTTTGCGGTGGCACTGGTGGCCATATTTTCCCGGCAGTGGCTATTGCCGAAAGCTTGAAGAAGATGGGTGTTACTCAGATTACGTTTGCTGGCCGTAAGGATTCCATGGAAGAACGCCTTGTGGCAAAGAATTGGCCGTACGAATACATTTCGGCCGTTCCGCTGCACCGTGGACCGTTCCTCAAGAATTTGGCTTTGCCGTTCAATTTGACAAAGTCCTTGATCCGTGCCAAGAGCGTTGTAAAGAAAGTTGCACCAGATGTCGTGATTGCGACAGGTGGCTATGTCTCGCTCCCGATTGTCCTTGCCGCAGGTTCTATGGGAATTCCTGTTTATTTGCAGGAACAGAATGCTGTTGCCGGTATTGCAAACAAGGTCGGCGCCCGCTATGCAAAGACAGTCTTTGTCACGTCTGAAGAAGCGATGAAGGGCTTCCCGATTGAAAAGACGCGTATTCTCGGCAATCCGATTCGTGATTTGCCTTCTGCGGATTCCTTGACTCGTCCGGTGGAATTCCGTGAAGGTCGCAAGGCTGTGTTTATCGTTGGCGGTTCCCAGGGTGCCGTAGGCATCAACAACAAGATTGAAGAAAGCATTGGCCGCATTGCTGCCCACGAAGATATTAGCGTGGTCTGGCAGGTGGGTGTAAAGAATGTCGATAGCATCAACGAACGCCTTGGCATTTTGCCGAACGTCGCTGTGCGTGGCTTCTTGGACAACATTTATGCTTACATGAAGCATGCCGACTTGATTATCAGCCGTGCAGGTGCGTCGGGACTTGCAGAAATTCTTGCGTTTGGCAAGCCTTCTATTCTGCTCCCGTACCCGCATGCTACCGCAAACCATCAGGAACACAATGCCCGCGTGGTCGAGAAGGCTGGCGCTGCTCTCGTGGAACTTGATGATGAACCGAATGACCTTTGGAATAAAGTAGAAGCACTCCTTTATGATCCGGAGCGCTTGAAGCAGATGGGCGAAGCCGCTGCAACGCTTGGCATGCCTGATGCCGCTGACCAGATTGCGAAAATTATTCTGGATATGGAGAGATCGTAATGCAGATTAATGATTGTAAACGTGTTCGTCGCCTTCATTTTGTGGGTATCGGTGGTGCCGGTATGTCCGGTATTGCTGAGGTGCTTCACGAAAACGGTTTCGTGGTGACAGGTTCCGATATGGGCGAAGGCGCTGTCATTGACTATTTGAAGGGCCTTGGCATCCGTATTGACTCGAAACACGAAGCAAAGAATGTCGTAGATGCGGACTTGGTCGTTTATTCTTCTGCCATTCCGTTTGACAATCCGGAACTTGTCGAAGCCCGCAATCGCCGCATTCCGGTGATTCGCCGCGCTGAAATGCTTGGCGAACTGATGCGCCTCAAGTACACGCTCTCTATTGCCGGTACGCATGGCAAGACGACGACGACATCAATCGTTGGCGCCATTTGGGAAGAAGCTGGTCTTGACCCGACGATTATCGTCGGTGGCATTGTTAAAGGCAAGTGCAGTGGCGCTAAGGTGGGCCACGGCGACTATCTCATTGCTGAAAGTGACGAGTTTGACCGTAGTTTCCTTTCGATGATGCCCTCTTCGGCGATCATCACGAACATCGATGCCGACCATCTCGATACTTACGAGAACATCGATGCCATCAAGGATGCGTTCACGCAGTTTGCTAACAAGATTCCGTTCTACGGTCAGGTGATTGTATGCCTCGACGATCCGAACGTGCAGCAGATTTTGTCGCACTTGAAGAAGCCGGTGATTACGTATGGCTTTACTCGCCAGGCGAAGTACCGCGTTGAAAATCTCAAGTTCGTGAAGGGCTATCCGCAGTTTGAAATCTTGAATGATGGCAAGAGCCTTGGCGAATTCAAGCTCCAGATTCCGGGCCGCCACAATGTGTTGAATGCGACTGCCGCTGTGGCTCTCGCTGTCGAAGAAGGCATTTCGATTGAAGTTGCACGCAAGGCCGTGGCTGCATTCGAAGGCGTGAAGCGCCGCTTTGAATTTATCGGCGAAAAGAACGGTGTCATGGTTTTTGATGACTATGCGCACCATCCGACGGAAGCGACTGCAACTTTGCTCGGATTCCGCGAAGCATTCCCGGACAAGCGCATCATTGTCGCTTTCCAGCCGCACTTGTTTACGCGTACCCGCGACCAGCACGAAGCTTTTGGTAGCGCCTTTGCAAATTGCGATGTGCTCCTGGTGACCGATATCTATCCGTCTCGCGAAAAGCCGATTGAAGGCGTGACCGGTGCGATGGTTGCTAACAGTGCCGCTGACCGTGGTCATCGCGATGCCCGCTTTATCGGTGACTTGAACAACTTGATTCCGGTTTGCAAGGACTTGCTCAAGCCGAACGACGTGATCGTTCTGATGGGTGCCGGCAACATCTGGAAGCTTGGACAGACAATTTTGGAGAAAAGCATTTGACTTTAGAAGAAACAACAATGTTCGGTCGACGGATCGGATACAACGAACGCAAGCGCAAGCGTAAGCGTGCCCGTATGAGACGGATGCGCGTGGCTGGCGTCGTCCGTTGGTACAAGCGTAAGGGCTGGGTTTTGACCTTGCTCCTTGTTGTGGCTACCGTCGCGCTGTGGCAGAGTCGTTTCTATCTACATCAGATCAATCCGCTTGAACTCAGGCATTTGCAGTACATCGAAATTGAGGGCAATCGTATGCTTTCTTGGGAAGATGTGGTGCAGAGTGCTCAGGTTGAAACGGGCATGCTCATGTCGGAACTGGATGCCGACTCTGTCAAGAAGTCTCTCTTGCAGATCCCGCTCATCCATTCTGCCGAAGTGGAAAGCAAGTTTCCTTCGTCGCTTTACATCAAGTTGCAGGAAGCATCGCCAATCGTGTCTGTCCTTGAAGGTGGCAAGGGAACAGTCTATTCTGAACGTGGACTTTCGCTCCCGATGTCGATGATGACGGCTTTGCATTTGCCGATTCTTGAAAATGAATCGGTAGGGAAGGTAAAGCTTGTGGCCCAGTTCCTGTTTGCCATGCGTAAGGAGGACAAGCCTCTTTATGACCGCGTGTCGCAAGTGGGATGGTCGGAGAAGGATAAGGCTTTTGAAGTGTTCTTTAAGGATGCCGGATTTCGCGTAATGTTTCCGGAATCGAACTGGGATAAGGACTTGTTTATGTTGTATGATGCTATCGGAAAGGGCTTTAGAAAAGATCTCCTTTGTGCTAGCGAGGTTGATATGAGATTTCATGGATTTGCGTATATAAAAAACTTTGATAAGAGGTGTATCAATGGATGACGATAAGCAAATAGTCAAAAAAGAGGACTACATTTTCGGGCTGGATATTGGCGCCTCGAAAGTGAATTTGTTCGTTGGCATCTCGGAAGGTGAATCCGTCCGAGTTGTGGAATGTGGTGACTTCCCGTTGGAATCGTCTGACGAATACGATTCCGTTGTGGAAACGCTGCAAAAGGCCGTCCATGTGCTTGAATCATCGGCGGGTGTCGATGTGCGCGATGTCTATGTGGGCATCGCAGGAAAACATGTGTCCTCGTTCAGCTACAAGGGCCTGGTGACGCTTCCGACAAACGAAGTGCGCGATGAAGACATTATCAATGTTCAGCGTCAGGCAAGTACGCTTCCAGACAAGGCTGGCGAAATCATCCATATCTTCCCGGGTGAATATACGCTGGACGACAGAACGGGTATCCGCAATCCGAAAGGCTATTCTGGCCGTCGCTTAGGAGTTGAAGTTCAGGTGGTTACCTCACGCCCGAACGCTCTCCAGGATATCGCCAAGTGCGTGAATCGTGCGGGCCTCAACGTGGCGGGCTTTGTCCTCGAACCGCTCGCTGCTGCGTCCGCTGTTCTGTCCGATGACGAACGTGAACTTGGTGTGGCGCTGATTGATATTGGTGCCGGCTCTGCAGACGTGGCTGTCTTTGTCAAGGATTCCGTGCGCTATACGGCATCGCTCGACATTGCTGGCAACATTATTACAAGCGATATTAGCAAGTGCCTCAAGGTTCCGGTTTCTCTCACGAAGGCCGAAGAACTCAAGAAGAAGTATGGCACCTGCTCGCTCAACAATTTGATTGAAGATGAAACTTTCCCGGTTCCAGGTGTGGGCGACCGTGGAGAAGTTCTTTGTTCCCGTAAGCTTTTGGCTCAAATTATTACTGCGCGTGTTGCAGAAATCTTCAAGCTTTTGGCGAAGGACTTGGAAAAGCACCACCTCGACACCGTCATTGATGGCGGTATCGTCCTTACGGGTGGCTGCTGCAACCTTGCTGGCATTGAAGAAATTGCAGCTAAAGTATTCAAGAAGCCTGTGCATATCGGCAAGCCGAGAGGCATGAGCGGCATTCAGGAAGCTTTCCAGAATCCGTCTTATGCAACCGGCATTGGCCTCTTGTACTACGCGAACAAGAAGCATCGCGAAAAGAAACAACGTGATACAGATACCCAGCTGCTCGTTACAGTAAAGAAGGGTATGCAGCGTATTCGCGACATCTTTAAGACTTACTTTTAACCGTTAAACCACTCAAATCAGGGAGATAAACTATGAGTGACTTTGAAAACATCAACTTCGAGGCTAAGTCTCGTATCACGGGCGATGACGCTCCATCCAGAAATGCTAAGGTCAAGGTGTTTGGCGTCGGCGGTGCCGGCGGCAATACTGTGAACCGTATGAAGCAGATGAATATTGAAGGTGTAGAATACTATGCCATCAATACTGATGCTATGGCTTTGGATCAGAGTCTCGCCGACCATAAGATCCTTATCGGCGAAAAGAGCACGAGAAATCTCGGTGCTGGTATGGACCCGGAAATGGGCCGCAAGGCTGTCGAAGAAAACATCGATGACTTGAAAAAGTCTATGATGGGTGCCGACCTCGTGTTCGTTACGGCGGGCATGGGTGGTGGTACCGGTACGGGTGCCGCTCCGATCGTTGCTACCGTGGCCCGTGAACTTGGCATCCTTACGGTTGCCGTTGTCACGAAGCCGTTCCGCTTCGAAGGCAATGTCCGTAATTCCTTGGCTCAGAATGGCGTTCGCGCCCTCCGCGAAGCTGCCGATACGATCATCGTTATCGAAAACAAGAAGCTTTTGAACCTCATCCAGAATACGAACAAGAACGCAACTGTCGATGAAGCTTTCAAGATGGCCGACGAAATCCTCGGTAATGCTGTGCAGAGCATCTGCAGCATCATGTTCCGTCATGGTCTTGTTCACGTTGACTTTGCTGATATCCGCAAGGTCATGCTCAAGGGCGGTTCTGCTCTCATGGGTACGGGTACTGCTGAAGGCGAAGGCCGCGGTGTTGCCGCTGCCGATGCAGCCCTCTCTTCTCCGCTTCTCGAAGACATCGATATCCAGGGCGCTTCTGGTGTGCTCATCAATGTTTCTCATGGCGAAAACTACTCCTTGCTCGAACACAACGAAGCAATGGAACACATTTACGACGCTGTGGGCGAAGAAGGCAACCCGAATATCATCGTCGGCGATATCACTCTTCCGGAACTTGGCGACAAGGTTTGCATCACCATCATCGCAACGGGTTGCGGTGGCACGAACAATGCTGCTGCTGTGAACTATGCAGGCATCGGTTCTGCTGCTTATCAGCAGGCTCAGGCTCAGACTTATCAGGCTGCAGCCGCTCCAGTACAGGCTGCAACTCCGCGTCCGACCACTAACTTTGTGGCTCTCGCAGGCCGTGCTACGGCTGCCATGCCGACCGCTCCGATGGCTGCTGCCCCGACGGTTGCCGCTCCGGCTGTCACTCAGCGCGTTGTCCCGGCTACAGCTCCTGCTGCTCCGTCTTACATGGCTCCGCAGAACACTTATGCTAGCGCAGCTCGCCAGGCCGCTCCGGTGAACACGGCTGCCGCCATGTTTGCTCCGGCTTCTTCTTTCGCTTCTCCGGGCTTTGACGTTAAGGCCGGTTATGCAGAAGAAGCTGTTGCTACAAAGACTGTTCGTGAAACAGAAGAAATGCCGGGTGTTGCAGAAGCAGATCCGCTTTCCAATGGCAACTATGCAAGTTCCTTCAAGCAGGAATCTCGTCCGGCTCAGACGGAACAGGTGAGTGCTGTAGATTATGACACTCCGGCTTTCATGCGCAACCAGAAGGCTCCTGAAGACGCTCTTAAGGAAAGCAATGTCGATTATGACTTGCCGGCCTTTATGCGTATGAATTCTGACTTGTTCTAATCGTGAATAACGATTAGCCTTACAATGCAATAACGAAATTCGACCTGGTGCGTTCGAAGTTTCCGAGTGCGCCTTCGAGAAAGAACACACACACACGGGTGCGTGAGTGCGCACCCACCACAACACAAGGGATCACCCGGGTCTCCCTGCCTGGGTGGTCCTTCTAGTACCCGCTCCGCTTTGATTTAATAGAAAAGCTCCGTCGGCGCTCCGCTCTCGCCAACACGGCACGCTTACGCCGTGCCGCTTATGGCTCACGGCGTGTCCGCTCGGCTCTTGTGCAAAGGACAAGTTCCTTCTTCGCCTCGCTCTCGCCTTCGATGACTCGTCAATACGAGTCACCTCCGGCTCACAGAGTACCCGCTCCGCTTTGATTTAATAGAAAAGCTCCGTCGGCGCTCCGCTCTCGCCAACACGACACGCTTACGCCGTGCCGCTTATGGCTCATGGTGAGTCCGCTCGGCTCTTGTGCAAAGGACAAGTTCCTTCTTCGCCTCGCTCTCGCCTTCGATGACTCGTCAATACGAGTCACCTCCGGCTCACGGTGTGTCCGCTCCGCTTCATGCCTGATTTGTCATGCCCGCCTTGAGCGGGCATCTCCATGTTCAAAAGACTTTTTAATACATTTATATTATGTTATCTCGTGCGTTATTGTTTGCTTGTTTGATGGCGGTGGCTGTGTTTGCCTCGGCTGAAAATCTTTCTGAAAAGCCTGCGGAAAAGGTTGGCTATTTTCAGGTTGGGACTGATTTCAATTTCGGCTTCAATGGCGGCCCTACGGATCCTGTGTTTGCTGTGGATACTGCCGAAAAATATGGCGTCAACTGGCGCGGGCTTCGAATTCCGCTGGAGACGGCTCGCAATTACGAGGAACACATCAGTCCGTTTTTTACGCTCAGTTTTCGTGCCGGCTACAAGAATTTTGACTTTTTGCTAGAGGCTCCTTTGCGAAAGGATCTGGAAGCCTGGTTCAATAGTGAACTCAAAACGAACTTTACTTACAAGCCGAGTGAACTTGACATCAATGTTCCGATAAATGCTTATGCTAAATGGGAAAATTCTGTGGGCTTTGTTCAGTTTGGTAGGTTCAATCCCGAAGATTTGAAAATATCTAAAAATGATGTTTTCATTGGCGGCTTGCCGTATCACGATGGAATCCATTGGAATTTGAATATTGGCATTTTTCGCTATGACTTTTTGCTGAGTTCCTTGAATGCGTGGCTTTTTGACGATGTGATAAATCACGAAACGGGCTGCCCGCCGGAAGGTAGCGAAGCGTATGCCCAAAAATGTACATCTCCGGGTCGTCAGGTGAGCAACCAGCGCAATCGCACTTATACAGAAAATGTGAAGAACATGGTGTTCCACAGATTTGGCGTGGATACGAAAAAGTTCTGGATTTATATTGTTGAACAAAGTGTGATTGGCGGCAAGTCCTTGGAATTCCGCTCTATCAATCCGTTTATGTTCTGGCACGATAATTACGCAACGGGTTATACGTCTGCGGCAACGTCTGTAGAATTTGGTTACAAGACTTCTAACGGTGCAAAGTTCTATAGCCAAATCAATATGGAAGACATTGCAAGCCCGGTCGGTGAAGATAAAAAGATGGGCACGAACCGCTCCATCATCAATTACATGGTGGGTTACTATCATGAGCTCGAAACCCGCAATTACGGAAAGTTCTCCTGGCGCTTGGATGTTGTTAAAACTGACCCTGCATCAAACAACAGCAAACTTCCGCTTTTGAAATACACTGGGCGCCGCAATTACCGCAGTAATTATCGCGAACAGGGCGATAGCGATTATGCCGATGCATACTTTGTTGATTATCCTATTGGCTACCGTCGTGGTTCTGATGCGCTTGATTTGTGGTTTGACATGAACTGGAATTGGAATCATCATTCTGCGACGATGACGCTTGCTTGGCTGCGTCAAGGCGATAAGGAACTTTATACGGACTATGACAAAGCGTTAAAGTCAGAAGAAACTCTTTCAGGAGTTGTCGAAAAGCAGTTCCTCGTTGATGTGCTTTATGAAAGGGAAGTGCGTGAATGGTTTAAGTTCTATGCAGGCGGCGGTTTCCGTGTGTATCGCAATCTCTCGCATGATAAAAAAGAAGATGGCTCGGATGCCTGGATCCGTTCTGGCGTGAAGTTTAATTTCAATCCTGTGGATATGAAGTTCTGATTTTTCCTTCCTGTTTGTTGAAGGCTTGCTGGAATCTTTTTTACTACATTTGTACTGTAAGTTTTTTGTAATCAGAATGAATGCGCTGTGTGCGTGTTCTTTTAGGAGAAAATAAATGAAAAAATATCTTTTGCCATTGTTTGGTATGGCTCTATATTTTACAGCTTGCGAGGATGAACTTGCGCCTGTTTCTGGGAGTGCTGCTGAAACAGTAACTTTGTTCAGTGATTTGAGCGAATGCAACAAAGATATTATTGGCAAGTTCGTCTACGTGTCCGATTCCGTAAAGGTTTATGCCTGCACGGATGATGGCTGGGCTGCAGTTACCGGCGCTGCTGTCAGTGGCAAGAATGGTAGCAATGGAACCAATGGTAAGAACGGAAAAGACGGTAATGATGGCAAAGATGGTAAAGACGGAACGTCTTGCACCATGACTCCTTTTAAGGACGGTTCGGGCTTTGATGTTATCTGTGATGGCAAGTCGATCGGAAGTGTGAAAAATGGTGCGGATGGCGTCAAAGGTAAAGACGGTACTAATGGCTCGAACGGTAAAGACGGAACGTCCTGCTCTGTCGCTAAGGCCGCAGATAGCGATGATGTTGTTGTGACTTGCGGAGACAAGTCTGTGACGATTCACAATGGCGTCGATGGTAAACCGGGTGCTCCTGGTACAAAAGGCACAGATGGTACGAACGGCACTGATGGCACGAATGGTAGTGATGGCGCCAGCTGCAAGATCGTGAGCGACATGGATGGTGTTGTTCAAATCCAGTGCGGCGAAGGCAAAGATGCGACAACGACAAAGCTTTACAAGGCCATATGCGGAACAAAGCCTTATGACCCTGAAAAAAGTTTCTGCACGGCAGAAGATAAAGTATATCCCCTTTGCAATGGCAAAAAATATGACCCAGCGACGTATGAATGCGTTAATGGCGAACCTGTAGAAGTTTTGAAATCTTGTGGTGACGAATTATATAACGTACATGCAAAATTCTGTTTTAACAATAAAACGTATCCTCTGTGTAATGGGGAAGAATATGATGTGGAATTAGAGGCTTGCGAAAATGGCAAAAAAGTTGTGGTCTATGAAAAATGCGGTGATGAAAAATTTAAAATAGCAGATGCAGATCACTTGTTCTGTGCTGAATTTGAAAATAAAACCACTGGAGAAAAAACTTATCAGGTTTACAAGTACACGACGATTGAAGTTAAGGATAAAGATTACTCCGAAACTTGGATGGCCGAAAACGTGAATTACAAAACAGATGATAGCTATTGCTATAATGGTGCTGATAAAAATTGCAAAACATATGGGCGACTCTATGCTTGGGATGACGCTCAGAATGTTTGCCCCAATGGTTGGCGCATGCCTAGCTCGGATGAATGGCATATCCTTTTTGATGTTGTTGGTAGTACTTCTGCTGACAATATTTCGGGTAAAGTTCTCAAGTCTGTAGAAGGCTGGAAATATGACAAACCCACAACGACGGGTTCTGATAAATATGGCTTTACGGCGCTCCCTGGTGGATTGCAGGAGTATAATGACAAGAATGATGAATATATGTTTGTTGGATCAGGAACTAATGCTGTTTTTTGGACTTCTAACGGTTCAGGAGAGAATGGCACTGGATCGTATGCGGTTTATGTGGGATTTGCATATGATAATGCAACAGCGAAAATTGGATCCTTCTTAAAGAAATCTAGAGCTTCTGTCCGTTGCATAAAAAACGTTGAAAGTAATTAACCGCAAAATTTCATTGTCATGCCCGCCACTTGTCATCCCGGACCCCGTTCCGGGAGGGCATCTCCTTTAATGAGGGTTTAATAATTTTATATTTGTAATCACAACAAGGAGTTTTTATGGCTGAAATCGGTACACCTCTAAGTTCTAGTGCAACCAAGGTCCTCTTTTGCGGGGCTGGCGAACTCGGCAAGGAAGTCATCATCGAAATGATGCGCCTCGGCGTCGAAGTGATTGCCGTGGACCGTTATGCCAACGCTCCCGGTATGCAGGTAGCTCACCGCAGCTACGTCATCAACATGCTCGATGGCGCAGAACTCCGCCGCGTGATTGAACTTGAAAAGCCGGACTACATTGTCCCGGAAGTCGAAGCGATTGCGACCGACACGCTCGTGGAACTTGAAAAGGAAGGCTACAACGTCATCCCGACTGCAAAGGCCACAAAGCTTACCATGAACCGCGAAGGCATTCGCCGACTCGCTGCCGAAGAGCTTGGACTCAAAACGAGCCCGTATCGCTTTGCGGATAACTTCGAAGACTTCAAGGCTGCGGTCAAGGAAATTGGCATCCCGTGCGTGGTGAAGCCGGTGATGAGTTCTTCTGGTCATGGTCAGAGCGTCATCAAGACCGAAGCTGACATTGAAAATTCCTGGAACATTTCCCAGACGGGTGGTCGCACGGGTGCTGCCAGCCGCGTGATTGTCGAAGGCTTTGTGCCATTCGATTACGAAATTACTTTGCTCACGGTCCACCATGTGGCAGGTACGAGCTTCCTGGAACCGATTGGCCACCACCAGGTGGGCGGCGACTATCAGGAATCTTGGCAGCCGCAGCCGATGAAGCCGGAACTCTTGGAACAGGCAAAGGTGATTGCGAAGAAGGTCACGGACGCTCTTGGCGGTCGCGGCATCTTTGGCGTTGAATTGTTTGTCTGCAAGGATGAAGTCTTGTTCAGCGAAGTTTCTCCGCGCCCGCACGACACCGGCATGGTGACGCTCATTTCTCAGGATCTTTCTGAATTTGCTTTGCATGCCCGCGCTATTCTTGGCCTCCCGATTCCGAACATCGCGTTCCACGGCCCGAGCGCTTCGAAGGCAATCGTTGTCGATGGCAATTCTGACCATGTGAGGTTTGGCAACTTGGAACAAGTTCTTGCTGAACCGGATACGGGTCTTCGTTTGTTCGGTAAGCCGGAACTCAAGGGCCACCGCCGTATGGGCGTTCTCTTGGCTCGTCGCGACACCGTCGAAGAAGCCAAGGCTCAAGTCATGGCCATGCGCGAAAAAGTGAAAGTCAGTTTGTAATTATAATGTCATCCTGGAGCGTAGCGATAGGACCCATCAAGAAATAATGGACTCTATCCCCTTCGGGTCCAGAGTGACAGTTCTACAATATTTTCCCTAACGCGATCACTGCGGCAGTGCGTGCACGCAAGCGCGTGTTGCCGAGATTCAGCAAATGAACTTTGCCGTTCTTGAACGTTTTTACCGCTTCAATTTCGCGCGGTGAGAATCCGCCTTCGGGCCCTACGAGTAAAGTAATCGGCTTTGCGGGCGCATTTCCTGCCGGCGTATTGTCCGCACGCATCTCGTTTTCGGCGCAGTCGTCATCGTCTAAATTCAAATTGCGTTCTCCATCGATATCGCAGAGAATCAGGTCTCCCTGATAATCCTTGAGCCACTTGTCGAATTCAATCGGCCCTTCGATGCGTGTTATCCAGGGCTTTTTGGATTGCTTCAAGCTCACGAGCGATTTGAGCTCGGCGCGTCGGA
>JAEEGJ010013988.1_pt1 | contig 19228 bp, 13 predicted proteins | sample 8958761 | NCBI WGS metagenome assembly JAEEGJ01 (sample SAMN16246546, study PRJNA631951) | gut metagenome | biome: gut microbiome; feature: rumen; material: RS-attached | host: Bos | place: Iran: Karaj | collected 2018-10 | reverse complement strand
ACGCACATAAAACGAGAGGGGAATAATCAAATGAATAATTGGAAAACTATCTGGAATAAAAGAGGAATAGTATCATCTCAATTCTCAGGAAATGAATATGAGAGATTCTGCGAGCTCAAAAAAGCCAACGGCTTTGATGTGGCTGTAGAAAACGCCGGAAGATACTATAGAACATTTTATGATAGCTGGTTGACCTTCTTTGAAAGAGTCACCAATCTGATCGGTCAGGACATCAACTCGGTATTTGAGGTCGGATGCGGCAGCGGAGTCAATCTCTTTATGTTCAAGAACAGACTTCCCGAAGCCGAATTTGGCGGATGCGATTACTCCGAATCTCTGGTAAGCAGCGCCATCATATCTACAGGCTGCCATGGTTTTAAGCACTGTGAGGCAAAAGAAATTTCTACCACTCCCAAATTTGATATTGTCATGTCGGAAAGCGTCTTTCAGTACTTTGAATCGCAAGAATATGCTGAAACAGTACTTAGAAAGATGATCGAAAAAGCCAATAAATTAACGTATCTTGGCGAGATCCATAATAAGAAATATGAAGATGAGCTCTTGGAGCTTAGACGTAAGACCATTGAGAACTACGACGAAAAATACAAAGGCCTGAACAAGCTGTTCTTGCACAAGGAATGGATAACCGACATTGCCAAAGATTATGGAAAAAGGGTTGTCTTTACAGAGGTAGACAACCCTGAATATCTAAACGGAAAATATGAATATAATGCGTATATCTTTTGAAAAAATATAACAAGTTATTCTCTCATTATATGTTTTTCAATGCTTCAATAAACTTGTTGTTATCTTCCACATTTCTTATTGCAACGCGAATATAATTCTCTCCGACCTTGGTCGTAAGGTCTTTTATAAGGATGCTGTACTTATCCATAAGGATATTGGTAAGTTCTTCCGCATTGTACTTATCCTTGATCTTTATCATGAAGTAATTGGCCTGAGTCGGGATCACTTCTATGAGATCAATCTTGCTTAGCTCAGCCAGGAAGCGCTTCCTCTCAGTCTTGAAGCGGTCTAGTGCAAGCTCGTAGTCTTTCTTGTACTTTTCCTGTATCTGCATATAGAACTCGGCAAAAGAGTTGATGTTCCAGATGGATACGGTCTTCTTGATCTTATCGATTTCTTCGCTGTCTCCGGATGCAAGAACGCCAAGTCGTAGTCCCGGAACGCCATATGATTTAGAAATGCTCTTAACAACGAACAGATGCTTGTTGCTTACGAGTGTGTTCTGATCGATATATGTTGTGCTATCATCGGCAAAATCTATAAATGATTCATCAAGTACGAATCTTATTCTGCGCTGAGCTGTCCATGCGATGAGCTTCTTTACTCCGGCTTCATCAATATAATTACCTGAAGGATTGTCGGGATTTATCAGTACCAGAGTGGATATATCCTTATCTCCGAAGAAATTCATAAGGTCGTCCGCGGAATATCTAAACTCGTTGTTCTCTGGCTTAAATGCCACAATCTCGCTCTTTTCGTATCTGTTTGGATACTCTTCGAAGGTGGGACGGATAATTCCGACTTTACCCGTAACTGATTCCATAAGCGCCTTAATAAGCTCCGCTGCCCCGTTGCCCACTACGATATTTTCTCTGTGCACTCCGAAATTCTTGGCAGCAAGAAGTGAATTAACTCTCATTCCTGAGGGATACTCAGTGAGCAATACATCAAACGATGCCTTAAGCTCATCCTTCATCTTCTTAGGCGGATAATATGGGTTAACAAGATAACAAAAGTCGATAAGCTCCGGGAATCTCCAATAACCTCCGTAGCGCTCTTCAAGACGAAGGACTCTGTCCTCCACTTTCTTATCAAAGAGCGTCTCTGCTATATCAAGATCCTGCTCGTCATCGATCTCGTACCACTTCTCTCCGTTTAGTCTTTTTGCTACTATCTCGGCTCCGTCGAGCATGGTGATAACTCTGAGCACCTGCTCGTAGTACTCGTTTACACCAAGTGCTTCCTGATAAGCGTTGAGAAAAGGAATATACTGCTTCTCTGCAAAATGCTTGCTGAATTTATATATATTTACGGTCTTGTAGCAGCCTTCTGTATTGGTGAAATCAAATTTTTTACCCGAGATAAAATCAACTATCTTGTCATTATCGTCAAGGCGCAGGCACGTTCCGTCCATCCAAGGCTTATATTCGTCAACGAGAGCCAAAGTATCTCTGGGATCTTCGATAAGACCTGTAAGGATCTTATCTTCCAGGATAATGTCTGACTCAAAAAGAAGCGTATCATCCTCTTTCATATATTCTTTTGCAAGGAAAAGAGAATAGATATTGTTGGTCTTATCGTAGATCGGGTTGTCTACAAATGTGATGGGAGTGGATATATTCAATGTATCTATATAATCCATCAGTTTCTTGCCTTCATATCCGACTACTATCACTACACGAGACAGATTAACGCTGTCCAGCTGATGAAGAAGTCTCTCGATCAGCGTCTCTCCATTAACCTTGACCATACACTTAGTATTGTTTCGTGTCAGCTCTTTAAGTCTTTTTCCCATTCCCGCAGCTAAGATTATTGCCTGCATCTATAATTCCTCCGCGTCAATTACTGCTCTCCGGCAGCAAGCTCTTTTCTCTTTTCTATCAGATAATCCGCTATATTCTCAACCGATTTACCCATATGCGCCCACGACTCGGCGCGCGCCTTGTCTCTTTCTTCTTTCAGACGAGTATCGGTAAGCCCTGTGTTTATGAGTTCTTTGATATTCTTCATATTCTCGCTCGTAAGGCGGATTCCGATCTTATCAAGTGTCTCAAAGATCCATTCTCTTTCCTTAAGCCACCATGAATCGTAGATTCCGTTGTCAAAAGAGGTCTCGGCAAAAATCACCGGCCTGTCAAAAACAAGCGCGTAATCAAGTATTACTCCCGAGAAATCCGATATCAGGATATCCGATTGATTAAGGGTATCGAAGTTATCGATATTTCTGTCCCACTTGAGTTTATCGCTCTCGGGATAAGCCTTCATCAGCGGCTCTATCATCTCTTTTTCGGAAACAAATGTCTGCGGATGAGGTCTTATGATGATCTTATATCCTGTTGCTATGAGCTCGTCGATCATCTTCTTTCCGTATTTGTTAAGTATGGAGCTCGGTCCCCATGACGGCGCCAGAAGGATCGTAGTCTCATGCTCGTTAGCTGATCCGGATCCGGTCTCTAAAAGTCTTTTTCTCAGTGCGTCCATGTGAGGTATTCCGACGAGCTTTGCCTCTTTTTCCGGCAAACCACGAAGCACTTCAAGGTCGCGCACTTGCTTTATCTGAAAATCTCCGCTAAGGAGCATTGCGTCATAGTAATCAATTCCGAACATGCGGTACATGGTAACGTCTCCCGCAGCGTGAAGGACATGCACATACCACTTTACATCTCTGGATCTTTTCCACTGGTAAACGTCAAGTCCCGGGGTCGTGGATAAAACGATATCGGCCTTTAGCATGTTCATTCTTGCAAAGGCTCTGTTTCCTTCTCCGAGAAACTCCGTGCGCACGTTTTTATATTTTTCATTAAGTAACGGATCATCTTTTTCCGCGGTAAGATATACGAGCTTTTCTCCTCGCTTTTCCATCTCGTCGCAGATAGGTTTAAATATGGTCAGATATCTCTTACTGTCCGTAAAGATCGCATACGGGATTCGACCTTCGTCCTGTTCTTTTATGTTACCACCGGAAATTTTAAACTTCATCTTCATAAATGAATTACGAAGGAAGTAGTAACCCGCGCTCAATACTCCGATCAGTATCGTAAAGAGCATGCTACCGGTTCCGGGGTCAATATACAATAATAAAAGCATTTTATTTCTCTCTTTCTTACTTAAAACCGGCTTCTATCATCAGTATCCGTATGTCCAATTGTCCGGATCAAACATATATTTATTCTTTAACGTGATCCATATCGGATCTGCAAATGTATTACCGTTGTTCTTATTTATATCTTCGTCGGTGAGTAGACAACGCAGCTCATCGGCATCTTTTCCGGACTCATCTATGGGGTTGCCTGTAAAAGGATTGACCGGATTGTCTATGATTCCTTTTAAGGCCTCCGCCGGAACATCCGCATTTGTCATAAAAGTATCGCTGACAGAGTATTCGGTACTGCCAAAATCCTTGATCATAAGTAGCGGATTAACAGCTGTAGTATCTTCATTATCTGCATTAACGCCGTCCGTATCATCCATGATCACATCCAGAAGATTGATTCCATATCCGTGATCGGCGACTATTATGATCCTGGTATTGTCCCAAACACCGTTTTCTCTCAAATAATCAAACCATTTACCAAGTTGAATGAACGCTGCCATATCAGTCTGGTAATGTTCTTTCTGCTCTATTGTTGTAAGCTTCAGGTCTTTTTCTCCGGGAGCTGTTCTCACGGCATGCTCTTTCTCGTACTCGGTATTATCAACAACGTTGCTTGGCTCGTATTCAGGTTCCTGCATGAACATAATCTCATGTGTCGTCAGGTTATATAAGGACATGAAAGTATTATCATCGGAATCACTTATCTTGGTGATAGAAGGCATATTTTTAAGCACTTCGTATGATCTGAGGAAATCGTCTTTCATTCCGGTACTTTTGTATTCGTCCTCGGTAATATAATAACCGATCTCTTCTTTCTGATATCTATCCGAATAGTAATCGGCGTAGTTGTAATTACCGCCGTCATAGACCTCTTTATGAAGAAATACGGGCATTATCCTAAACACCGAATAGCAAAAGAGATTTCTGTTTATTGTTTTTTCTTTTCTTTCAATTCGGCTCTGCTCCTCCTCATCGAAATATCCCATTGTTGCGCACGCTTTCATGCCTTCATATTGATCAAACAGGCTAAGGTCGGAATTCCACTGATAGTTGGCGTACGGCGGATCGCAGACTGTAACCTTGTAGTTGTTATCCATGAAGATCTTCGGCATGACCATAAGGGCTTCGTTATGCTTATCCTTGAGCGATTCGTCCGATCTATTTTGCATTTCAATGGGTGTATAGTCATATCCGCCATATATCGGCGGCGCACCTACATTTGTACATAAACCAAACGAGAATGTATTGGGGTAATATGTAAATCCTGCAAACTGTTCCTGAAGTTCAGGCCTTTCAGCGAGCATATAGGGCACAAAACCGCTTATGGCTCTGTCAATCAATAGCACTACTACATTCTTACCGCTTTTGCTAAGTGTAAACTCCGGAGCGTTATCCTGCTTTTTCTCTTCTTGCTGCAAAGCCATCTGCTCAAGCTCTTTTGAAGTTGTATTGATCTTCACTATATTGATAACAGACATTGCGGTTATGGCAAGGCAGCCGATAATGCATACCGCTTTTACCAGTTCGTGTTTCCCTTTTTTCCATATCAGATATACTATGCCTGCTACGGCGGCAAGAACGAACATATTTATCAGGTACTCTTTTGGCGCGATCTCGATGTCCACGTCATATCTAAGAAGCGGCGAAATATTGCCATATCTTTTGCCAAAAAACATGTACTCAACTACCGCGCAGATCATGATAATTGAAAAAGCAAGACTGAATTTCTTTTGAGATTTGTCTGATGCAAGTCTATAGAAGATCACGCACCACACCAAAAATACACCAACTGCCAGCGCAGCCGTACGTACAATATAAGCTATGGGAGATTTGAAAGCGGAAAGCTCAACAAATTCTGCAGTCGATGTGCTTACTATTGCTGAAGGGATCAGTAATCCCACAAGCACAGCCATAAAAACACAGCACGCATAAAAAATAGTTTTAGCCGTGCCTTCCGTTATATCGGATTTCTTTTCATCCGCATTGTTCTTGAAAAGCTTAATGCGGTTATGGAGTAGCGGAAGCTGCAATAAAACTGCGACAATCACAGCAATTGCTTTTCTTCTTACTCCGGTGAAATACATAAATGACGGTATAAGGATTGCGATTCCCAATACAGAGCAGATTATCTTGATCACTTTCATGGGATTCGGCAGCTTGTAAAAAATATTTTTTACAAGAGAAAAAAGATTGTTAAGTGTCCAATAAAAAACAAGTCCCGCCGGTGATTCGTATAGCAGAACCAAGAAAACAAGAGCCATGCCGTACAGCTGGATCTTGCTCTTAAGTGTCATTCCTTTTGTATAGATTGCTCCGGAAACGATATTTATAAGGGTCATAAGTATCGGAAGCAAATGAAGGCTGATACCGCCAAGTTTAATGAGATTATCCGGCGCTCCAAGATCAGCGATCGGTCCAAACGACGCTCCCTGCAGCACATATGAGTGTGAAAGATAATGATATGCCGCAATAAAAAAGGGTATCTCAAGAAGTAAAGACAGTGATCCTTTCAGCGCATAATAAGGCTTATAGTTATTCTGGCGATAGTAAGTCTGAAGAATCATAAATCTCTCATCGCCCTTAAAAGCCTTTCGAATCTGATCGATTCCGGGCTTTAACTTAATAGAGGTTTGCCTCTCTTCTTCCTGCATTGCATCCGCTCTTCGATAGAGGGGCAGGACCAATAAATTGATGGTCAGGCTCAAAAAAATAAGGGATAATCCCGGATTATGTGTCGCACCAACAGCTATCGCGTAAACTGTATCAAACAGTAGCTCTAACGGCCCTAATATTATTGTGTATATAATCTGTGAAAAAGTCATAACTAAACTAGATTAACTCCTATTATCCTTAAATTCGCCTTGTACATTATACATTACATTTTAGTAGATTACTTGCATTAAAATGTTAAAATCAATAAAATAAAATTGTTATATTTAGTATCGGTTTCGCTTTAAAGGGAAAGGAAAACTAAAAATGGGGAATCTAAATATCTCTGCCGGAAGTGGCGGTTTTGGAGGTTTTTCACGCCTGTCGCTTAATCCCGGTGTTTATACCAAGTTGCAAAAAAATATAACCAACACTTCAATTCAGCTTGTTTTGAATACAGATGCACTTGATCATGGTGACGCTGTCTGCGGGACGGAGTGCATGGTACAACTGTTTCAAAACTGGCGAAACGTCGCCAAGGCAGGCGATACATTTCGTAATTTTTCCTGCGGTGCCCTGACCAGAGCTCTGATCAATCAGAAAAATTCCATTATTCAAACCGATATTGATTCCGCGAGATCGGTTAAATTGGATGAAGAGACCAAGACAAAAGTAGATGCGTGGGTAGCAGGTTTTAACTCCAATGATCCCACGATCATAAATAAGCTTAAGTCGTTTCAAAATCTTACAGATGAGCAGTGGGCTAACCTTTCCGATGAACAATACAAAGATTTTGCTGCTCTTACCGCGCTTTTTATCTATTCCGGAAACATGCTGGAGCAAAGCGGAACTGATAAAAAGACTTATGATAAATATGCAAATATCAACGAACAGATAACGTCAAATTTATACAAAGTCGATCCTGCGGGTGACAATAAATTGTATGCCAACGCATCTCTTGACTATGCTCTTGTCAGCAATATGAAGGCTTCAATGGAAAGCTTGGGAGCCTCTGATTCTCTGGCTTACAATGTGCTGTCCAAATTGGAAAACGACGGAAATACATATCGTGTAAACAATCCGGATTCGCATAACAGAAATGTTGATGTCTCTTATTATCGTGATGAAAGCGGATTTACGGTTGTAAATGTAAAGGACAGTTACTTTTTGGGAACTGATTACGCCGAACACAGCAAACAGTTCTTTGCAAGCGGAAAAGAAAATGCCGCATCATACCTGCGTGACAAAAGAGCCGGCGCGGCAAACTACGACAATCACGGATTGACCGATGATGAGCTTATCGGAATGTTCCAAACCGTCGAAAATCCGAACGATCTAAAGATCATGACCAATATTGCATTATCCGATTCCGATTTCAATATAAAGGGCAAGGACAATGCTTTTGATATAGATTATTTTGAAGATTACTCAGATCCGTCTGATTTTGCAAGAGGAATAAGCGACAACTTCAGTGTTTCCCTTGCTCAGATGGGCGCGACATTGCTCAATAATCCTGACACCACTGATTACAAAAAGTATCTTAAAGCAACACTTGAAAGCAGCATCAACGGAAACGCTCATAACATATTGCTCGATATCGCATCAGGCGCAGGCGTCTATGCCGATACATGTTCTCTTGCTGTCATGAACGACCAAAAAGGCGGTGACAATGACGAGGCTCTTCGCCATGCCTTAAATGCCGCAAACTCCAACTACGGTGTGTTCAGCGGGTTATATACTAATTACGGAAATGATGCCTCCTATCACAATATCGAGATTGGACAGCTTTCCTACGATCCCAATACCGGAGATATCAATCTAAATACCATCAGGGATAAAGAAGAAAGAGCTTTTCTTTCTGTGAAAACCACGGAAAAAGAGCAGGTTGAGATAAGGTCGTCAATCAAAGACGGTCATGATGCTACGGGCGAAAAAGCCAAAGCAATGGAGAAGAAATTACAGGAAGAGCTTGATCGTAAAAAGAAAAACATCGCGGTTGATTGCTTGATCGATCTGACAGGTCTTGTGAATCCTCTTTTAAAAGACGGAATCTATATGGCAAGAGAATTGTCTGATGCGGATAAAGCACTGAAAAATTCCACCAATCTGGTAAAAGACGCTCTTAAAGAAAGATACGGAAAGAGTCATAAATATGTGTGCACAGGAGCATCCATAGGCGCCACCGCAGTCGGAGGGCTTGTAAAATATCAGGAGGCTCTTGATAAGTTCGAAAAGGACAAAAATGAATGGATCGATGTTGAAAAGCTTCAATCCTTCTACAGTTACAATACCGGTTCCGGCGCCGTCGGAATATATAATTACGACGCAATAAGACTCCTTCAGGAATGGGATAAAAACGGTATCTCTGAAATCATAAAAGATTCCGGAATGACTAACGATCAGGTATTCAACTCAATACATACCGGAAATGATTACTCCAATGCCGTAGTCAAAAAGATCGGTGAGGATCTTTGTCCTACCGAGAATTTCGGTTATTTGGGCCCCGGTGCCAACAGCAGTAACGGCCAAAATGTCGATAGTGCATATCAAACAATAGCAGAAAAAACGGGATACACTGACAAAGATATAGACTGCGCTCTCAAACTTTTGATATACGGTAGCAGCGAATCCGGATCATATAGTGAAATAAGAGACATTCCATTTGATCTTATGAATTCATGTCTTGATGCAATATCCGAAAAAGACGGCGCAAATGTCGATGTTTATAATTACTGGGCGAATCGATTACACGAAGGACAGTGATATGTTGTAAAAAAGCGCGAACGCATGATATATGTGATATGTACCCTCTTTACTGGACAAACCAGTAAGGAGGGTGTTTTTATGCGCTATAGTTATGATTACAAGAGAAAAGCTGTAGAAATGTATCGGAAAGGGCTTTGGCCTGATACGCCAGATGGTATTAATACAGAGGATTTTCATGGGACGGTTCGAAAGTGGGTTAGAATTGAAGAATCGTGTGGTCCGGATGCTTTAAGACACAAAAAACAGAACAAGGAATGGACTCCTGAAGAACGATATGCCTTAGTTGCAAGGGTTCTGGCTGGCGAGTCTAACAAAAAGGTTGCTTTTTCATCTGGAATTAATGACGGTCAACTTTGTCACTGGGTTCGCAAATATAAGATTTACGGTTACAATGGTCTTATACCCAAACAGAAAGGTCGTAAACCAAAGGCTCCCGATATGAAAAAAGTAGGAACAAGAAAGCCTCCAAAGCCCAATGAATCTGAATACGAAGAATTAATCAGATTAAGAGCTGAAAATGAATACATGAAGGCGGAAATCGAAGTAATAAAAAAAGAGATCGCCTTGAGAGAAGAAAAGGAAGCTGCGCGACTCAAGGCGAAAAAGCAGCGATCATCAAAGAACTCCGGTCAGAAGGATTCCAATTAAAACACTTGCTCAAAGCTATGCCGATGTCCAGATCCACATACTACTTTGAAATAAGTAAAGATGATGTGATTGCTGAAAAGAATAAGGACATAATGCATGAGATTGATGAAATATTCACTGCTAACAAGCGCAGGTATGGAGTTCGAAGAATACATCAGGAATTGTTGAACCGTGGTTATAGGGTTAATCATAAAAGAGTTCAACGTCTGATGCATGAAGCTGGTCTTATGGGTAAACGTCCCAAGGAAAAGTATCACTCCTACAAAGGAGAAGTCGGAAAGATTGCTGATAACCTGATCAACAGGGACTTCAATACAACCGCGCCTTTACAGAAATGGACGACTGACGTATCTCAGTTTAATTTCAATTGGGGGAAGTGCTACATCTCGCCAATCCTTGATATGAACACAAACGAGATTGTATCTTATGACTTGTCAATGAGTCCAAACCTAGAACAGATCAATCGTATGCTTGAAAAGGCATTTGAGAAATTTCCTAATCTCAGTGGTCTTATATTCCATTCTGATCAAGGCTGGCAGTATCAACATGCTCACTATAGAAACGCTCTAAAAGAGCATGGCATTATCCAATCTATGTCTCGAAAAGGTAACTGCTATGATAACTGCATTATGGAGACGTTCTTTGGAAGATTAAAAAACGAAATGTATTATGGATATGAGAAAGACTATTCTTCTTTTGAAGAATTCTCAAAGGCGGTCGAAGAATATATAGATTACTACAATAACAAAAGAATTCAGGCAAAAACAAAATGGATGCCACCTGTACAATACAGGATAGCATCCATGTGTTCAGCCTAGTTCATAAATATGTGTCCAGGATTCTGGGTACATATCAATGCGTCCGCGCTTTTTTCATCTTATGAGTATGATATTTCTTGTGGAATATCTCAATAATTCTCTGCCTTGAGCTGGAAGTATGCCTGCGGGTGGTTGCAGATGGGGCAAACTTCGGGAGCTTGCTTGCCAACCACGATGTGGCCACAGTTGCTGCACTGCCAAATGCAGTCGCCGTCGCGTGAGAAGACGATCTTGTCCTCGACGTTCTTAAGAAGCTTTCTGTAGCGCTCCTCATGCTCTTTTTCGATAGCGGCTACGCCCTCGAAGAGCTCAGCGATCTCGTCAAAGCCCTCTTCTCTTGCTTTCTTTGCAAATGAAGGATACATTTCCTTCCACTCGTACTCTTCGCCTTCTGCCGCGTTCTTGAGGCAATCTACTGTTGTTCCGATGCCTTCAAGGATCTTGTACCAGATCTCAGCATGCTCTTTTTCATTGGCTGCAGTCTCGGCAAATATATTTGAAATCTGCACATATCCTTCCTTCTTAGCCTTTGAAGCGAAGAATGTGTATTTATTTCTTGCCTCGGACTCGCCGGCGAAAGCTGCCATCAGGTTCTTTTCTGTCTCGGTGCCCTTGAGATCTGCTGCTCTGCATCTCCATTTGTTGTTCTCTGCCATAATAATCTCCTTTCGATATAAAAAAGCTTTTGATGTGTGGTTTCACTGTAGGCTCAATAGCCCGAAAACAGCCCTATTCGTCTGCTCGTATTAGTATTCTACCATTATCTTGATATATTCGTCAGCCTTATCGCGCATAATTTCAAGTCCTTGCTGCATCTCGTCGAGTGTGAACCTATGGGTAATGAGGTTCTCGGGCGAGAAGCCGCTCTTTCTGATCTCGGGTAGCCTTGAAAGAACGTAGTTCCAGTCGTCGAGAGCAGGAGCGTTGGTGCCAAGCGGATTTCCATAGAATGAGGAATTCCAGGTCCCGACAAGTTTAAGCTGGTTGCGGAGGATCTTCCAGTAGACTTCGCGCTTCAAGCTCATGTCCGAGGCGGGGTTTCCGACAAGAACGACGGTGCCGAGCGGAGCGGTTAAGGATATTGCGCGCTCGTAGGCTTCTGACGTTCCGATGCATTCGAAAAATACGTCGGCGCCGGGGCTTGGGATTGTGGTTATGCTTAACTCAGCGCCGAAAGTCGTGCCTGCGTTGGTGCCTATCGCTACGGAGGTTTTCTCGCGGACGAAATCCGCAGGGTCGCCCTCGCGATAATCCCAGAGGTTGCAGAGCGCAAAGCCCATATCTACAAGTTTTTCCATCTGGATGCCTTTGTTGTATATGCAGTAGATGTTGCGGTAGCCCGCGTCTCTAAGGAACATTGCAAGTAAGAGGCCGATTGTGCCGAGGCCGCAGATGAAGATAGATTTGTTCGCGTCCGAAGGCGTTGTATGGCCCTGCTGTGTGCCCGCACCGGTAGGGGTCGGGCTTGCTACTGCGTCGGTAGGGGTCGGACTTGCTACTGCACCGGCACATATTTCAAGGCCGGCTTTTCGCATTGCATGAACCGCAACGCACATGGGCTCAAGCATTGCTGCTTCGCTGTCCGTTATTTCATCGGGAATGAGAATCAGGTTCCAAGTAGGTACTGCCACGTACTCCGCAAATCCTCCGTCGCAACGCGATCCGAGGTAGTCATAGTTAGAGCACATCTCGTAGTGCTTGTTTTTACACTGAGCACACTCCATGCAGGGTTTTAGCGGGAAAATGCCGACTCTTTTTCCTACAAGTTCAGGTGCAGTCTCGCATTCCTCTACTGTTCCGGAGAATTCGTGACCGGGAATGAGCGGCATATTGTGCGCGCCCGTTTTATATATGCGCGGGATGTCGGAGCCGCAGATGCCGCACGCGCGCACCTTAACAAGCGCCTCGTTCGCTCTCGGAACGGGCTTCTCCACATCCGCGTAACTTATTTCGCCTATGTCGTATAGAACTTGTGCTTTCATCTATATCTGTCTCCGTGTTGCTGAGCGCAGAATTCACGCTCATTTTCAGTACTTCTCCCGAAAGATCTCCTCGGCGCGCTCCATGTCGGCGGCGCTTGTGATCTTGAAGTTGCGCACGTCGCCGGGGATCATGGCAACCTTCATGCCGGCCATGACTGCGGGCTCGGAAGAGCCGTGGATCACGAGGATCTTGTCGGGAATGAGCTTTCTGTTGGCTTCAAGATATTTCTTGTATACAAATGCTTCGGGTGCCTGGCCCGCAAATATCGTGTTTCTGTCAAGGAGCTCGTCAACCTGAACGCCGCCATGGCTAAGATAGACGGTGTCGTTCATGGGAAGAACGGGCATAGCACCGTCGTGATCCGAAAGAGCTTCAAGACACGCGGTGATGAGGTCTTCCGTAACAAAGGGTCTGGCCGCGTCATGTATTATGACATTGTCGGTCATGTCACCTAGTCCCAGTAATTCGATAGCTTCAAGGCCGCTCAATATTGATAACTGGCGGTTCTGGCCGGGATCGGCGTAGCCGAGGATCTTCTCGCTGATGGCGGGGTAATCGACAATTGCATTTTCGATATCTTCGCGCCACTTATCATCCGCAACTATTATGATGTTTTGAACTATGGGGAGATTTCCGAAGGGCTCCAAGCTGTGCACGATCATCATCTCGCCTGCAAGGTCCACGAACTGTTTAGGGACATCTCCGCCGACTCTGCTACCGACGCCACCTGCAAGTATTATAGCTACATTCATACGCTCATTCTCCGTTTCGCTAGTTTTATCGCCGTTCGCGGCAAAAGACGCCGCCCGTTTCAGCAGCTCATGCTTCGGCGCCTTGCGCCGTGTGCATCGCCGCCGCACTTACACCTCTACATTCTCAAGCATTACAGGGATCTTTCTGCTTGCGCACTCCATGGCGGCGACGCCTGTGTCGCCGTAGTACGCACTCCACTTATCTATGAAGTTAAGGCTTCGGCCGGCTTCATCGAAGATGATACCGGGCGTGTTCTTGGCCTTTTCTATGAAAGCAAGATAGCGCTCGCGCACGGCGGGCTCTGCCTTGTCGAGATTCGCTGTCAGGTAGTCCTGCGGAATGAAGATCGCAACGATCTTGCCGCTCGAGCCGGCGAAGGTTTCGAGCACGCGCTCGAACTTATCTATGGCTTTCTCACCGTGATATATCACGGTACTAATCGTGAAGTAGTAGATGACCGCTTTGCGGTCGGCGTAATCGCCGAGGAACTTTCGCCACTCGCGCTCGTGCTCAATTTCCGCAGGAGAAGCGGAACCTGCGCCATGCGCGCTGCTGCCCGATGCTTCTGCGCTGCCCGCACCCGCGTTCTCTTCCGCGTCGCCGTGGACTCCTGCGCCCGCGCTCTGCGCGCCGCGCTTCTTCCACTCGCTTCCGACGAACTCGGAGACTTCAATCTTCTGCTCCCAGAAGGCACGGGTCTCTTCGCCGGAGAGGGAGATGAGCTTCTCGAGGTAGAGCTCGCGCTGCTTCTCTGATTTCAAAAGCACTTTATCCGCATAGACGACGGCGGGCTGTTCGGCGAGAATCTCTATGCCGCGGCAGGCTTTGTCATCGCGGTCGATGGGGTCGTCGATGTCAAAGCAAGGGACATAGACGAGCTCATCGGTGAAATTTATAAGATTTGATGAGTAGAAGAATTCATGCACGGTAAGTGCCGTATTCTCTGCATCGTAGGGAACCTGGATCACAATCTTGTCGGGACGGATCTGCGCAAAATCAAGCTCCTCGCAGTTTTCTACGCCGACATAATCGGGGAAGAGCATACGCTCATCATGCATTTCACCCACGTTTCCGTAGTAATCGCAGTCATAGAAATTTATGGGATATACGTGAACATCATGGCCATCGGCCTTATACCTGTGCCACAGGCCTTCCATGGTCTCCCACCACATAGCTCTGCAAGGAAGGAACACAATTGTCTCCTTTTCCTTTACCGGAGCCGGAGCAAGCATTTTTGTCATGTATCTTTTTACCGATACAAGCATGTGATTTGCATCAAAAGTATATCTGTAAGGATTATGCTCAAGTTTCTTCTTAAGCGCTCTCTCCTGGCTGATATAGCACGGATACTCATGCATACCGCCGCCCTTACGTATCTCCATATAGTTTCCGTAGTTGCTGGAAAGGATCTGGTCATAGCAGCACGGAATCCGGATTGTCGTATTTTCAAACTTCATCTCAAAAGTCTTTTCAAAAAACTTCTTAGGAAAAATATGATTGCCGTACATCATATAAAACGGCATCAAAGCAACCCTGTCGCCGTCGGAAACAGGGCACTCCATATAAATTTTCTCGATAAGAAGCTCAAGCTCTCTTTTTAATTTTTTGCCTCTTTTAAGATGAACATGATTTTCTTTCTCAACATCTATGAGCAAACTTTCAATGTTCTTGGCAAGATCTCCGAGTTCGTCCTTGGCCTCAACGGCGTTGTGGACGAGGATGGCTCTTTGGGCCCTGTCATAACGCTCTTTTTCCTTAGCCTCGTCGGCAAACATTCCGTCCATCGGGAAAATATCGACGCCTACGGTATACGGGCAGCCGCTGAACTCATCCATATGCTCCTTGGTGCAGTCGATGGCGCTGCAATTAACTATTCTTCCGAGAATGTTGTCATAACCTTCCTCAATATCTCTCAGCGAAAGAATGATGTACTCCTTGGGAAATTCTTTTTTGGCAATCTCAAAAAAGCGCTCGTAATCATCGCGCATCATGCAAATATCAAAGTCATCGTCCCACGGAATATATCCGCCGTGCCTGACCGCGCCGAGCATCGTTCCGTAGTCGCCAAACCACTGAATATCGTGCTTTTCACACAGCTTAGCTATCTCAGAAAGGATCTGCAGCTGTCCCGCCCAGTAACGCTTGATCATCGTCGGGATATAAAAGCCGTTCCTGACCTCTTCCCTAAAAAAAGAAAGCGGAAAGCTGATCTCTTCTAGTGGTACCATCTTCATTTCTTCATCGGGATTAGTATTCATCAAGCTCTTTTAGCTCCTTATCATCGGGATTAGTATTGATCATCGAATTGTACAGGCTCCTTATCGAGGTATGAAAAATCAAGTTTCCTTACAGCCGGGATAATATCGGCGTATTCAGCTCTTTTGCCGAATAAAAGAGTTGTTCCGAGAACAAATCCGTCCATCTTCTTGGGCACGTACTCGCGCATTCTATCCGCTCCGCAAGCCCCGTCCCAGTAGAGCTCGAAGCCCATTTTTTTCCTAAGATGCAAAAGAGTGTCGATTTTCTCACCAACGAACGGCAAAAACATCTGACTGGCGTTGCCGGGATTGACCGCCATAACAAGAACTCTGTCGACGATGCGAAGGAGCTCTCTTATAGATTCCACGCTGGTTCCGGGGTTTATCGCAATGCCCGGATGCAGGCCGTAATCAATTATCTTTGAGATTGTTGTTGACGGGTGATACTCCGCCTCCGGATGAATGTAGACGGTATCGCCCTTTCTGAGATATCTGAGGAAAAGATCTATATTATTCCTCGGGTGCTCGATCATAAGATGCACGTCGAGCGGCTTCTTACTGATCCTAGCGATCGAGATCATGTCATACAAAGACATGGCAAAATTATGGACATAACGACCGTCCATGATATCTATGTGAAAAGAGTCTATTCCGGCCGCCTCAAGCGCCTTGACCTCTTTCTCAAGATTGCCGAAATCGGCGCACATCATAGACGCCGTAAGAACAAAATCACTCATATTACCCCCTCGTCAAGTCAAAACATTACACTGAAAAACCACTTCTATTTTACCACAGAAATGCGCTATAGTGGCGGTTTTACAGGCTTTTTTGCCCGCAAAATTCTTAATGTATCTTTGCAATCTCAAGCCACGGGTTTATATACACCGAAAGGTCGCACAGATCAAATATATAGCCGTTTTTCCAAGTCACATAATCAAAGCTTATCTGATCGCGCGTGTGCTCGTAGGACATGTACTCATCCCACCAATCCTGCATAACCTTTTTAAGCGCCTCGTCGTGGTGATCGCGGACTATGCAGGTAAGCTCAGCGATATAGCCTTTTGCGGTATATCCGTTTTTCTTATAAACCTCGAGCTGCGTATCGAGAGCCGCCTTATCGGCCTTTCCGCGCTCGACGATAAGAACCGCCTCATCCATTATGCTTTCCGAACAAAAATGAGCAAAGCATATCATTCCGCAGTCACGCCTGTATGTGTCTATAAAAGTGCGAATATCTTTTTTTATGATCAAGGATCCGTCGATATAGACCGAATAATCATATTCCGGGAAAAAGATATGAGGAAACATCTTGGGATAGCGCGAAAGCCTCACGCTGCTTAAGTTATCGGGATTGTCGATAACTCTTATCTCCCACTTGCCCTTATAATCCGGTCTTTCTCTGTCTGTTAAAAGAACATACGAAAGGCCCGAGTCTCCCGTTTCAGGTTCATTTATCTCGTCATAGTCCCCGGTGATGACCGTGTAAACAACGCCCTTTCCCTCAAACTTATCCGAAGGCGTCGGGTATCTGAGATGATATTTTTCTCTGACGTGATCGACCTGTCTGATATATTCAAGAAGGTTATCGAGCTGCATACTTTTCTTTTCAAGATGCGCCGCCGCTTGCTTCAGACTGTCCGCAACCTCTGCGGATACTCCGTCGTCCGGGCTACTGTATGCATATCTGATGATCGCATCCATACAAAGCATGCGCAGTCTTCCGGCGTCAAGGATGTTCTCGTCAGCCTCTTTGTAGAGTCTTTCAAGCGTATCTTTATTTTCATCACACAAAAGATTCGCATTCAGTGTCTCATATACAGACAAAAAAGCCTCCCGCACGGCGTCTTTGCCCATGGCGCCTGCGTTCTCGTATAGGTATGACAAAATTTCGTTTATCTGCTTGATCAAATCCGCGTTCTTCATAAATAGTCTCCATGCTCAAAAATACAAGACATATATGATGTATGGATTGCTCCGACTCGTTTCCGCAATTTTCACAATCCTATATCAATTATAGCAGATATAGTGCTACAATAAGTCTATGAATGTGATAGTTTACAGATATGACAGCATTTGCGAGCCTGATTATATCGATGCTCTGAAGGCTGTCGGATTAACGATAATTGAAGACAACACCGGAAGATCTGAGCATGATTCCATGACTCTGGATGAGAGGATCACCAATCTCGGCAATTTGATTGCCGAGCACAGGCCTCTTTTTATCTTTTCCATCAACTTTTTTCCTTTTATCGCCATGCTCTGTGAGAGGATCAAGGTTCCGTACGTCTGCGTTTCCGTGGACTGCCCGGTTCTCGAGATCTATAATAATGCGATAAAAAGTCCCTACAACAGAGTTTTTCTCTTTGATAAAAAGCAGTACGAATCCGTCGCGTACGCCAATCCAAATTGCATTTTCCACCTTCCGCTCGGCGGCGCCGTGGACAGGATGAACGCCACAACGAAGGGTGCTGTCGGCTATGACTTCGACATCTCTTTTATCGGATCTCTTTATACCGAAAAAGACCCGTACGCCGCACTTAAGCTGCCTTCGGGTATTGAATCCGGTCTCGAAGAAAAGATGCTTCGACAGTTAAAAGAAAATATTTATGGCCTTGAATATGTTGAAAACACACTTACGGACGAAGAGATTTCTGCGATAAAAGACGCCGATCCCGAGTTTTATTCATCTAGGCTCAGCATCAGAAATCTTGACAGGCAGATAGTTCTGGATGATTATCTGGGATCACACATCACAGTTCTTGAAAGAAAAGAGATATTAAATACCCTTGCGGAAAGCATCGGAAATTATAAGCTCGATCTCTTCACAACAAGTAATACAAAAGAGCTGTCACCGCTTATAAGAAATCGCGGCATTGCCAAGTCATTCACGGAAATGCCCATTATATTCAAAAAAAGTAAGATCAACTTAAACACAACAATGAGAGCGATCAGATCGGGACTTCCCCAGAGAATCTGGGATATCCTTGCTTGCGGTGGTTTCCTTCTAACGAATTATCAGCCGGAGCTCGATGAATTCTTAACTCCCGGCGTTCATCTTGAAACCTACCGCTCTGTCGACGAACTTGTCGAAAAGTCCGTTTATTACCTTGAACACGACGATGAGCGCGAAGCTATCGCGCAAAACGGATACAAAAAAATCTGTGAAGAAGACAGTGTTCTTCACAGAGTGATGGCGATGATAAAAATAATAATGGAAACGCATAAATGAAAGAGAGCCCCGAATAAACGGGGCTCTCTTTGGTAGTTGCAATTATGCAAATGACCAATTTTCCTTGTGAACCATTTAGAATTAACCGAGAAGTGAAAGTACACCCTGGTTTGTCTGGTTAGCCTGAGCCAGCATTGACTGTCCAGCCTGTGCAAGGATGTTGTTGTTAGAATACTTAACCATCTCGGTAGCCATATCTGTATCACGGATAAGTGATTCAGCAGACTGTGTGTTCTCAACTACGTTATCAAGGTTCTTGATTGTGTGCTCAAGTCTGTTCTGA
>JAEEGJ010013987.1_pt1 | contig 19230 bp, 15 predicted proteins | sample 8958761 | NCBI WGS metagenome assembly JAEEGJ01 (sample SAMN16246546, study PRJNA631951) | gut metagenome | biome: gut microbiome; feature: rumen; material: RS-attached | host: Bos | place: Iran: Karaj | collected 2018-10 | reverse complement strand
GGTGGACGAGGATCACGTTCCTATCGCACAGGGTAGCCACGAGTGGGAGAACCAGCTCGTGGACGGCCTCTGGACCTACTCCAACGAAACCATCTGGTTCGGCCTTCAGGACTGCTACGCAGACCTGCGCAACGATGTCCGCAAGCGCTACGACGTAGAGATCGAGCACCTGGCGGCCATCGGAATCAGCGCCATGATGCACGGCTACATGCCTTTCAACAAAGAAGGTCACCTGATGGTCCCCTTCCGCACCTGGCGCAATACCAACACCGGTGAGGCCGCAGCCGCTCTCTCGAAACTCTTCGTGTACAACATCCCGCTGCGCTGGAGTATCTCCCACTTGTATCAGGCCATCCTGAACAAGGAGGAGCACGTTCCGCAGATCGCCTACTTTACCACCCTTGCCGGCTACATCCACTGGAAGCTCACCGGCGAGAAAGTGCTGGGCGTAGGAGATGCATCGGGTATGATCCCCGTCGATCCCGAGACCGGGAACTACAGGGCTGACATGATCGAGAAGTTCGACAACCTTGTCGCTCCCTACGGATTCTCCTGGAAGCTCGGCGACATCCTGCCGAAGGTGCTGCCCGCCGGCGCGCCGGCAGGCGTGCTGACCGAGAACGGCGCGAAGCGCCTCGATGTCTCGGGTCACCTCCAGGCCGGCGTGCCCCTCTGTCCTCCGGAAGGAGACGCGGGCACCGGTATGGTTGCGACCAACGCCGTCAGGCCGCGCACCGGCAACGTTTCGGCCGGCACCTCCTCCTTCTCTATGATTGTCCTTGAGAAGGAGCTGTCCAAGCCGAACGAGATGATCGACATGGTCACCACTCCGGACGGCAACCTCGTCGCAATGGTCCACTGCAACAACTGCACGTCCGACCTCAACGGCTGGGTGGGTCTGTTCAAGGAGTATGAGGAGCTGATGGGAGTCAAGGTCGACATCGGCAAGATCTTCCAGCGCCTGTTCGACGCCGCCGACAAGGGCGACCCGGACTGCGGCGGTCTGATCTCCTACAACTACATCTCCGGAGAGCCCGTTACGGGCTTTGCCGAAGGCCGTCCTCTCTTCGTCCGCTCCGCGACCGACAGCTTCAACCTGTCCAACTTCATGCGCTCGATCCTGTACGCCACCGTAGGTGTACTCAAGATCGGCAATGATGTCCTCCTCAAGGAGGAGAAGGTCAAGGTGGACCGCATCACCGGCCACGGCGGACTGTTCAAGGTCAAGGGCGTAGGACAGCGCGTCCTCGCCGCCGCCCTCAACTCCCCCATCTCAGTGATGGAGACTGCGGGCGAAGGCGGCGCCTGGGGTATCGCCATCCTCGGCTCCTATCTCGTGAACAACCCGGCCAAGCTGCCGCTTCCTGACTTCCTGGACAAGATGGTCTTCGCCGGCAACACCGGCACGGAGATCGCCCCCACCCCGGAAGACGTCGCCGGCTTCGAGGCCTACCTTGAGAACTACAAGGCCTGCCTCGCCGTCGAGCGCGCCGCCGTGGAGAACAAGAAGTAGATTCCCCCCCGTGGTAACGAAGTCATTCATTATTCCACGCCAATAATGCAAAATCCTCCCTCGCCTTGAGGGAGGTTTTTGTTGATTTGACTGATTTGTTATATATTTGTAAAAAAGTTATACAAATGGAAGGAACAAGAACTGTACAGACCGCGTTCCGCTTCAGTCCCGAGCTTGTCAGCAGGCTTAAGAGGCGTGCACGACTCGAGAGGAAAAGCATCAATGCCTATGTCGAAGAGGCCGTACAAAAGGCCCTGGATAGTGGAGAAGACAAATATGCCCTGTTGGAGGCAGAACTCAAGGAGATCAAAGTCCCCCAGGTAATCTCTCCCGAAATCCAGGCCCTCTCTGCCTTCAAGGTTGAATTTACCCCCGAAGAGCTGACAGCGGACGACCGGCTCACCTATATCCTCGGGAAATGAAGATATTCCTCGACACCAACGTGTTACTCGACCTTGTCCAGGACAGGGCCGGCGTAGATGATGTCCGACGGATAGTCGGAGTTGGTCAGGAAGACGAATGGACCAGACTATATGTATCCTTCCTCTCCATGGCAAATATAGCCTATGTCCTCCGAAAAAAGCCAATGGCAGAAATCAAAGATTGCCTGTCCAAGCTTCATAAGTTCTGCGTAGTCCTACCTATGAATGACTCTCAGTTCACGACCGCAGTGCGTAACTGCAGCAGTCCTGACTTCGAGGATTCCCTCCAGATAATGTGTGCTGAGGAGAATGGCTGTGACCTCATCCTCACCCACAACGTCCCTCACTTCCGCGATTTCACCGATCTTCCCGTCCTCTCTCCTTCCGACTTCCTCGCCAAGTGCAACAACACCGTTGATTAACCAACACTTTGCTTCGGGATTTCCAGCGCGGAAGGTCTGCAAAAAGCATTGAGACCATCCGCGCAGAATCTGCCATCAGGATATTCCCAGGGCAAAATAGGTGCGGAAGATCTGCGGCATTTTAGCAGACCTTCCGCAAATTACCATGAATCCGCTCTGTCGCAGCCGACAGGTGTCGGATAACTGCGTCGCGGTATCCTTTCACTGCTCCCGGGATGGCAATGGCCAGCCAGGGCGGCAGTGGCTAGAAGTCGAAGTAGCGCTTGGCGTTGTTGTAACTGATGTCCTTGACCATCTGGCGGATGAAGTCCATCTCGGAGGCGGGAAGCTTGCCGTCGGCGAGGTCGCGGCCGAGGACGTCGCAGAGGATCCTGCGGAAGTACTCGTGGCGAGGGTAGCTGATGAAGCTGCGGGAGTCGGTCAGCATGCCGACGAAACGGCTCAGCAGGCCGAGCGCGCTGAGCGCGTTCATCTGCTTGCGCATGCCGTCTTCCTGATCCAGGAACCACCATCCGGAGCCGAGCTGCATCTTGCCGGGGAAAGTACCGTCGTTGAAGGTGTAGGCCATAACGGCCAGGAGTTCGTTGTCCTTGGGATTGAGGCAGTAGAGGATGGTCTTGGCGAGACGGTCCTCGGAAGCCAGGCGGCTGAAGAACTTATGTCCTGCGGCTGCCAGAGGCAGGTCGTGGATGGCATCGAATCCGGTGTCGGGGCCGAGGAGTTTGAACATCTTCTCGTTGTTGTTGCGGATGGCGCCCAGGTGGTACTGCTGCGCCCAGCCCTTCTCGGCGTCCATGACGGCCATGTCGTGCAGGAAAGCGCTGCGGAACTTGTCGAGCTCCCTCGGACCGGGGGCGATGCCGAGCAGGACTTTCTTGAAGATCATCTCGATCTCCACTTCCTTGTAGTCAGAGGCATAGAAAGCCTCGAGACCGTGGTCGGAGAGTTTGCAACCCATCGAAGCGAAGAAGTCGTGACGCTTCTTAAGGGCATCGATGAGGTCGGCGTAGGAGTCGATCTCTTCGCCGGCAGCTTCGCCGAGCTTGACCAGATACTCCTTGTAAGCCTTTGGATCCTCGATGGCCATAGCCTTGTCCGGACGCCATGCAGGGATGACCTTTGTCCCGAACGGATGCTCGGCAATCTTCTTGTGCCAGCGAAGGTCATCCGCAGGGTCGTCGGTCGTGCATACAACCTCGACACCGAACTTGCGGATGAGAGCCTGGCCGCGGTACTCATCGGTTGCAAGTTTGGCGTTGCACTCCTCGAAAATCTCACGTGCGGTCTTGGGGCTCAAGAGTTTGTCGATGCCGAACACGCGGCTGAGTTCGAGATGGGTCCAGTGGTAAAGAGGGTTGCGGAGGGTATAAGGCACGGTCTCCGCCCATTTCTCGAACTTCTCCCAGGAGGTATGGTCTCCGGTGATGTATTCCTCAGGCACGCCGTTACCGCGCATCGCGCGCCATTTGTAATGGTCTCCGTAGTGGCCATCCACCAGCCAGAGCTGGGTGATGTCGCGGAACTGGATATTTTCGGCTATCTGCTGCGGGACGAGATGGCAGTGATAATCGATGATGGGCATGCCCTCGGCACTCCCGTGATAGAGCTCCCTCGCAAAGTCGTTCGAGAGCATGAAATCTTCATGGATGAAACTCATGGCAGGTTCTAGTCGGTTACGATTGGTTTGTACTTAGGGACGAGGGACTTCATGATGGTCCAGGCGATGAGGTAAGCCACACCGCAGAAGCAGAAGACGATGAAATAGCCGGCAGGCTTGCCTTCGAAGCCCATGAAATGGAAGGCGGAGCCGGCGTTCTCAGCATAAGTGAAGAGGTTGCCGGCGACCTTCTGGATAATCATCGAGCCGATACCTCCGGCCATTGCACCGATGCCGGTGATGCTGGCGATGGTGCTCTTGGGGAACATGTCGCCGATGGTCGAGAAGAGGTTGGCGGACCAGGCCTGGTGTCCCGCACCGGCAAGACCGATGAGGATGGCCGGCCACCAGGGGCTGTTGAAGTTCATTCCCAGAGGCTGGGCGAAGAGGGCCGCAATCGGGAAGAATGCGAAGATGAGCATCGCGAGCATACGTCCATTGTAAGGATGCATTCCCTTCTTCTCGACGAACAGCTTCGGCAGATAGCCGCCGAAGATGGAGACAACAGTCACGATAGCGTACAGGGTGAAGATAAGGCCCTGTCCTAGAGGCGAAGACGCCGGAGCATTGAACTGGTCGTGGAAATAAGCGGGAGCCCAGAAGAGGAAGAACCACCATACACCGTCGGTGAAGAACTTACCGGTAATGAACTGCCAGGTCTGCTTGAAGGTGAAGCACTTGAGGAACGGGATGGCCTTCTCGTCGGAAGCCTTGGCCGCTGCGGCGGCACGCTCGGCTGCCTCCTCGGCGTCATCCTGGTGGATGTACTCGAGTTCGGCCTCGTTCACGTGCTTGCTCTTCTCGGGCTTGTCATACATGAACGCCCAGAAGAACATCCAGATGAATCCGAGGGCACCGATGATGATGAACGCCATCTCCCAGCCGAAAGCCTTGGCAAGCGGAGGGATGCAGAGCGGAGCCGCGAGAGCTCCCACGGAAGCGCCGGCGTTGAAGATGGAAGTCGCGAAGGCGCGGTCCTTCTTCGGGAAATACTCGGCCGTGACCTTGATGGCGGCCGGGAAGTTGCCGGACTCTCCCAAAGCGAGTATGCCTCGGCAGAGCAGGAACAGGTAAACGGACGTCGTGGAGACGGCGAGCGCTACGTTACTGCCGGCCTCGACGGCCTTCAACGCGGCGGCGCTGGACACGCCGTCCACCAGGCCGGCGGTGGCCCAGCCGCACGCAGCATGCATGCACGCGCCGGCCGACCATACGCCGATGGCGATGAGGTATCCCTTCTTGGTACCCATCCAGTCCACGAACTTGCCGGCGAAGAGGCAGGCGATGGCGTAGAAGATGGAGAAGAAGGAAGTGATGGTACCGTAGTTGGCATCGGTCCAGTGGAACTCGGGAGCGATGAACTCCTTGTAGGTCAAGGAGAGGACCTGGCGGTCGAGGTAGTTGACCGTAGTCGCCACGAAGAGCAGCGAGCACAGCCACCAGCGCCAGTTGGTCATCAGTTTCTGTTGTGTGGACATATAGGTTAGTTGTTATTTGACTTCTTTGACTATGGCGAGAGCCTCTCGGCAAAGTGTGGAGATCCTCTCCCACTCCCCTGCGGCGATGGCGTCCTTCGGGAAGAGGTTGGAGCCCATGCCGACGCAGGTCACTCCGGCCTTGAACCAGCCTTCGAGATTCTCACGGGTGGGCTTCACGCCTCCCGTGACCATTATCTGACTCCAAGGCATAGGGGCTCGCAAGCCCTTCACGAATGCAGGACCGAGCACGTCACCGGGAAAGACCTTGCAGACGTCGCATCCGGCCTCCTGGGCCATCCCGACCTCGGTAACGCTGCCGCAGCCCGGGCAGTAAGGGATGAGCCTGCGGTTGCAGACAGGCGCCACGGCCGGATTGAAAAGAGGGCCGACGACGAAGTTGGCGCCGAGCTGGATGTACATCGCTGCGGTGCCCGGATCCACTACGGAGCCGATACCCATTATCATACCGGGCAGCTCGGCCACGGCATACTTGACAAGTTCGCCGAACACCTCCTGGGCGAAATCGCCCCGGTTGGCGAACTCGAACACGCGGATGCCGCCGTCGTAGCAGGCCTTGAGGACGTGCTTGGCGGTGTCGATGTCGGAGTGGTAGAAGACCGGAACGATGCCCGTCTCCTTCATCGCCGTCAAAACCTGAAGTTTATCGTACTGTGCCATATAGTTATCGTTATACGCCTCCGAAGGCGCTGTAACCTCCGTCGACGGGGATGACGACTCCCGTGACGAAGGAAGAAATGTCGCTGAGGAGATAGAGCATGGTTCCCACGAGATCCTCCGGCTCACCGAACTTGTGGGTAGGAGTGTTGGCTATGATCTTGCGTCCGCGCGGCTTAAGTTCGCCGGTCTTCTCGTCGGTGAGGAGGAAACGGTTCTGGTCCGTAAGGAAGAATCCAGGAGCGATGGCGTTGCAACGGATGCCCACGGGAGCCACGTGCACCGCGTACCACTGCGTGAAATTGTTGATCGAGCCCTTTGCCGCAGAGTAAGCGGGGATCTTCGTCAATGGACGGAATGCGTTCATCGAAGAGATGTTCAGGACATTGCCCTTGCCGGCTTCGATCATATCCCGGGTGAAGACCATCGTGGCGAGAAGCGTACCCTTGAAGTTAAGGTCATAAACGAACTGGAAGCCTTCGATGTCGAGCCCGTAGAAAGTATCCTTGAGCTCGGTGTCCGGCTCCATCTGCTCCGCGGCGCAGGTCGCCTTCGGCGAATTGCCGCCGGCGCAGTTGATCAGGATGTCGATCTTGCCGAGCTTCTCGTGGATGAGGTCGCGGGCTGCTTCGAGAGCAGCCTTGTCAAGGGTGCTGGCGCTGATGCCGAGGCACTTGACGCCGAACTCCTTGGAGATGGCCTCGCCCCTGGCGGGGTTGTCGGCGCTGCGGCTGATGACGGCCAGGTTCACCCCGGCCTGCGCGAGGCCGCGCGTCAGGGCCATGCCCAGCACGCCGAAGCCTCCGGTGATGACGCAGTTGCGTCCTTTGAGATCGTCGAAAGAGTACTTCATACGCTACTCGCAGAAAAGGCGTTTGATATGACGCTCGCAGAGATTGGCGGTAATCTGCTCGCCGATGACGTCGGTGTGCTTCTCGAGCGCCGGGAGGAACTCGTCCCCGAGTTCGGCGGCAATCTTGTAGCTGACATGGATCAGCTGACGGAAGGAAGGATTGTAGAGGGGATCCTCCTGGTTGTGACGCATGGTGCGGGCGTAGGTGTCGGCATCCCACTTAGCGACCTCCTCAGGCGTAGGAAGCTTGTCCACGTCCACGTCGATGACGGTGGCATAAGGGACGGTAAGTTCCTCCATACGACCGAGGGCGTTCACGTAAATCTTCTTGGCGAGCTCCAGGGCTGCCGGGTCGGCGACTGCAAGACCGATATTCTCCTCGAGCCAGGTGGTACCGGCGGTCTTGATGTGGATGCCCTTGTCGTGCTTGCGGATCAGGCGTCCCATGATGGGATAGATAGAGAACTTGTCGGATCCGGAGTGGATGGAGAGCTTGAGGTTGTCGGGCAGGCCGTAAGCCTTCACTGCCTCGTCGATGACGAGGAGGTTCTGCTCGAACTCCTTCTCGAAGAGAGCGAGGTCTCCACGGTAATCGACGCCCTTGTTGAAACGTCCGGTGAACTTGGGAGCGATGGTCTGGACAGGAATATTCTCGGCGGCGAGCTCCTTGAGGATGTAGCGGAGCTCTTCGGGAGTCTGGGCCTCGTCGACTTCGTCCATCGAGACTTCGGTCACGAAGTTGTCAGCGCCCTTGCGCTCGGCGATATGACGGTAGATCTTGCCGGCCTCCTTGATGGCGGGAAGGAACCTCTCTTCCATAGTTCCGGTCTTGCCGATATAGTCGGCCACGTCGATGGTGAAGAAATCGGACGCTTCGATGAAGCGGTCGACGTTGGTGAGGTTGATGTGGTCGGCATCTACGAAATACTGGTCCTTGTAACCGAGGGCGGCGACGGCCGCATCGGCCTCGCGACGGGTCTCCATCGGCTCGGTGCCGACGATCTGATGCTCACGGTTGGACTTGTTCCATACCGGAACGAAATGTACGCCGAAGCGCTCTTCGGCCTCGATGAGGGCTTTCAGCTGGTTGACTCCCTCATGTGCGAAGCGGTCTCCCACTCCGAATGAATATTTTCCTATCTTCATATTGGTAAGTGTTTTATGCGTTATATGTGGATGAAACAGTGTCGCCGCCGTGGCCGGTCCAATTGGTATGGAAGAACTCTCCGCGCGGACGGTCGGTGCGCTCATAGGTGTGGGCGCCGAAGAAATCGCGCTGAGCCTGGAGGAGGTTGGCGGGCAGACGCGAGCAGCGGTAGCCGTCATAGTACTGCAGGCCGGCGGTCAGGCAAGGGGCGGGAACGCCGTTCTGCATAGCGGTGCAAAGGACGTTGCGCCAGCCCTGCTGGGCCTCGGCGAGCTTGCCGCTGAAATAAGGGTCGAGAAGGATGTTGGCGATGTTCGGATCCTTGTCGAAGGCTTCCTTGATCTTGCCGAGGAACACGCTGCGGATGATGCAGCCGCCGCGCCACATCAGGGCGATGCCTCCGTAATTGAGGTTCCAGCCATATTCCTTGGCGGCGGCGCGCATCAGGGCATAGCCCTGGGCGTAGGAAACCACCTTCGCGGCGAAGAGGGCCTTGCGAAGGTCCTCGAGGAAGGCCGCGCGGTCTCCGGTGAACTTCACCGGCTTGGGTCCCTGCAGGATATCTGCGGCAGCGACGCGCTCCTCCTTCTGGGCGGAGAGGCAGCGCGCGAACACGGACTCGCCGATGAGGGTGAGCGGAACGCCCTGGTCGAGGGCGGAGATGGCCGTCCACTTTCCGGTACCCTTCTGGCCGGCAGTGTCGAGGATATAGTCGAGGACATAGCGGCCATCCTCGTCCTTCTTTGCGAGGATGTCGCGGGTGATCTCGATGAGATACGAATCGAGGTCGCCCTTGTTCCACTCGGCGAAGGTCTCGTGCATCTCCTCGTTGGTCATGCCGAGGATGTCCTTCATGATCTGGTAGCACTCGCAGATGAGCTGGATGTCGCCGTACTCGATGCCGTTGTGGACCATCTTGACGAAATGTCCGGCTCCGCCTTCTCCGACCCAGTCGCAGCACGGGGAACCGTCTGCCACCTTGGCGCAGATGCCCTGGAAGATGGGCTTGACATACGGCCATGCGGCAGGAGAGCCGCCGGGCATCATCGAAGGACCCTTCAGGGCGCCTTCCTCTCCGCCGGAGACACCGGTGCCGATATACAGGAGGCCTTTGCTCTCCACATACTCGGTACGGCGTGCGGTATCAGGGAAATGAGTGTTGCCGCCATCGATGATGATGTCACCGGGCGAAAGCACGGGGATGAGCTTGTCGATGAAGGCGTCGACGGCCGCGCCGGCCTTGACCATCAGGAAAACCTTGCGCGGAGCCTTGAGGGAGGCGACGAAGTCCTCGAGCGAATGGGCTCCGTAGATGTTAAGGCCCTTTCCGCGGCCTTCCATGAACTTGTCGACCTTCTCGACGGTGCGGTTGAACACGCTGACACGGAAGCCCTTGCTCTCCATGTTCAGTACGAGGTTCTCGCCCATCACGGCGAGACCGATCAGTCCGATATCGGATAATTCTTTCATATTGCTATATGTTGTTTACTTTGAATCCTATCATTTCCAGTCTGGACGCAAGGTCCGGGGAGCCGCCGCGCAGCGCAAGCGTGAACGCTGAGGGCTCGCGGCGCACCCAATAGTCGCCGCGCAGCCGCTCGAAGTCGGAGGGCGCGGCGCGCAGGGCGTCGCTGTCGCGACGCACGTCATAAGTGTGCAGGACGGCCTCGGAGAGGACCTCCTGCGCAGTCTTGCCTGCGGCGTCGATGCCGAACTCCAGCGCCTGCTCGGGCGCGGGAATGCCGGAGGCGTTCCAGTCCGTCAGGGGAAGGTCCAACTGCGAGGCCAGATAACGCACGCTCATGGTAGTGCCGTTGGCCTTGCCGTCGGCGCTGTAACCGGCGATGTGCGGAGTGGTGATGTCCAGGAGGCCGATGAGCTCCCTGTCGAGGTCGGGCTCACCCTCCCACACATCCAGGACTCCGCCTTTGACCGCATGGCGCTTGAGGGCGTCCTTCAGCGCGGCATTGTCCACGACGGGGCCGCGGGAAGAGTTGATGAGTATCTGGGAGGCGCGCATGCGCGCAAGACGCGCCGCGTCGATGAGATGCCAGGTGGCATCCTCGCCGGCGCGCGTCAGCGGCACGTGAAGGGTGACTATGTCGCTTCCCGCGATGAGAGTGTCGAGGTCTGTGAAGGCACCCTGCCCTTCGGCGCGGGCGCGAGGCGGGTCGCACAAGAGGACCCGCATCCCGAAGGCGCGGCCGACTTCGGCCACCTTGGAGCCGACATTGCCGACGCCCACGACGCCAAGCGTAAGAGTATCGAGCTTCAAGCCATGACGCTGTGCGAGCACTGCCAGCACGGACGAAATATACTGCTTGACGGACCAGGAATTGCATCCCGGAGCATTGCTCCAGGCTATGCCGTTGGCCTCGCACCAGGCAGTGTCGATGTGGTCGAAACCGATGGTGGCGGTGGCGATGGCCTTCACGGAAGATCCTTCCAGCAGGGAGGCGTCGCAGCGGGTGCGGGTACGGGTGATGATACCGTCGGCATCCTTCACCACTTCCGCGTCAGTCTCCGCACCGGGGAGATACACCACTTCCGCGTAAGGCTCCAAAGCCCCGCGAAGGAAAGGGATCTTGTTGTCGCAGACTATCTTCATCTGTCAGTCCTTGAACCTGTCCGGATGGGCCCAGAGGCCCAGGGCAGGATTGGAAATATAATAGACCTCTTCGCCCTCGACGGTATTCCAGCCGTCCTTGAGCGAAGACACTTTGTACTTCTCCATCATTTCCTCGATGGGAGCATAATCGAATCCGACACCCTCGATCTCCTCACGGGTCATCTCGTGACCGGGGCAGTAGGTGATACGGAAGCGTCCTTCGGAAGAGCCGTGGATGAGGTGCGCCGAAGCGCTGAGATTGTCCTGGAGCTCACGGTTGGCCCTGGTGGCCTCCAAAGTATGGGGAGTGCCCTTGTAACCGTACTTGCGGATGAGCCCGTCGATGGTCTTGTCCTCGCCGAACTCCTTGAGCGCGGGGGCGAGGACTATAAGGTCCGCGCCGTCCGCCAGAGCCATGCGCGTGCGGTAAACGGCCTTGTTGCCGAGCCAGGTGCTCTTGAACTCCTCCGGATCCAGCCAGACTATGCACTTCTTCAGAGGCTTCTCCACCATGATGAAATTGGTCTCGAGAGAGAGTTCGGCAGCACGGCGGAAGCACTCGAAGTCGTCTCCGATGAACAGTCCCTTCAGGACCATCTTTCCGGTTTCCAGGTCCTTCGCGAGAACGGTCTGTACATAGACGATGGGCAATTGAGGGATGAAATGCACACGGGCGTACTCCATCACGTCACGCACGGGGCTGTGCGCCCTGCCCATTATGCGCTCCATTCCATAAGTGGCGCCAAGATAATGGCTCCTGTTGATGCCGGCGCTGCCGCCGACACCTACGAAGATGTTCTTGGTGTAATTGGCCATGCCGATGACCTCGTGCGGGACCACCTGGCCGATGGACAGGATGAGGTCGAACGAAGGGTCCAGAAGAAGCTTGTTGACCTGTGCCGGCCAGGAGAAGTCCACGCGTCCTTCGGACAGTTCGCGGACATACGACGCCGGCACCTCTCCAACCGTCACGACGTCGTTGCGCCAGTCGTGGACGCGGAAGAGGCTGTGGGGCACGTGGCCGAACATGGCGTCCAGCTGCTCCTCTGTCATAGGGGTATGGGTGCCGAGGGCCGGCATTATGTCCGTAAGCCTGTCGCCGAAATAGTCAGAGACCATCTCCGTGATGGGACCGGCATAGGAATTGGCACGGGTGAAATCCGGAGGGATGGCGAGCACGCGGCGCTTCTCCCCCATCGCATCGAAGACCTGCGCCAGTGCGGCACGGACCTCGTCCGGAGTGATGCAGTCGTCCTTGGAACCTCTTGCGTAGTAAAGCATAGACTACCTCTTGACGCGTGCGTTGCCTGCCCATACGCTCCATACCTGCTCTTCGTCGGCAGGCTGGGCGTAGTCGGTGAGGAAAGTGGTGGCGAGGGCGCCAGTGGCCCAGCCGAACTGTATCCATTTCTCACTCTCCCAGCCCTTCAGGATGCCGTACAGGAGACCTCCGACAAAGCCGTCGCCGCCGCCGATGCGGTCCAGGACGTGGATGGGGCGGGGCTCCACTACATGCCAGTCGTCACCTGAGAGCATTATGGCTCCCCAGTTGTGGCTGTTGGTGTGGTTCACCTGGCGCAAGGTCGTGGCATACACCTGTGCACCGGGGTACTGTGCCTTGACACGGCCGATCATTTCCTTGAAACCGTCGATCTTGGCGGCTATGTCCTTGCCTCCGGCCTCGGGTCCTTCGATGCCGAGACAGAGCTGGAAGTCCTCCTCGTTGCCGATAAGGATATCGGCCACGGAGCAGATTTCGGCGAAGATGTCGTGGAGTTCCTGCTCGCGTCCCACCCAGAAGGATGCCCGGTAATTGAGGTCGAAACTTATACGCGTACCATATTTCTTCGCTGCGCGTGCGAGCTCGAGGCAGAAACGGCCCGTATCGGGGCTGAGCGCCGCGATGAGGCCGGAGAGATGCACTATCTGCACGCCCTCCTGACCGAAGATGCGGTCAAGGTCGAAATCCTTGACATTGAGCGTCCTGCCCACCTCGCCGGCCCGGTCGTTCCAGACCCTCGGGCCGCGGGAGCCGTAGCCGCTGTCGGCTATGTTTATCTGATGCCTGTACCCCCAGGGACCGCCCTGAGGCACTTCGGGGCCCTCGAAGTCCATGCCGCGGGAGCGCAGGTTGGACTTGATGAAGGCCGCGAAAGGACTGTCCTTGACGAATGTCGTCAGTACCTTGACGCTCATGCCGAGGTATGAGGCTATGCTTGCGACGTTGGTCTCGGCGCTGGTCGCGTACAGATGCAGAACGTCGCTGCACTGCACCGGCTGGCCGTTTTCGGGGGTGATGCGGAGTCCCATGCTGGTCGGGACAAGAAGGGCGTATCTGCAGCCCTGCCTGAGTTTCATTTCCATCTCAAGAATGCCGATAGTGTTTACGAGAGGCAAAGATAAAAGTTTTTTACAAATTTTCGTGCCCGTTCACGGAAACTTTTTCAAAAAACATTATATTTGCTGCCGGAACAAAGAAAAAACACATCGATGCACAGAGTGATCACCTTCGGAGAAGTCATGCTCCGGCTTTCTACACCCGGTTATCTCCGCTTCGGACAGGCCGGGCAGTTCGACATTTGTTTCGGCGGCGGCGAAGCTAACGTTGCCGTTTCGCTGGCCAACTACGGCATAGATGCCGCTTTCGTCACGCGCCTGCCGGACAACGATCTGGCCAAGGCCTGCATCAAGGATCTCCGTTCTTATGGAGTGGACACGTCGGAGATACTTACAGGAGGCGACCGCCTCGGTATCTATTTCCTTGAAACCGGTGCGGTTGCGAGGCCCAGCAAAGTCATCTACGACCGTGCCGGCTCATCCATCGCCACCATTGCCCCGGGCATGGTGGACTGGAAGAAGGTCTTCAAGGGAGCGGACTGGTTCCACTGGACCGGCATCACTCCCGCGATCAGCCAGGGCGCCGCAGACACCTGCCTGGAGGCCGTCAAGGCTGCCAGGGAAATGGGGCTGACGGTCAGCTGCGACCTGAATTACCGCAAGAATCTCTGGAAATACGGTAAAAAGGCGGGAGAGGTGATGCCCGCTCTCGTCGAAGGTTGCGACGTCATACTCGGAAATGAGGAGGACGCCGACAAGGTCTTCGGTATCAAGCCCGAGGGTTTCGACGTCACCGCGACCGGCGGAGAGATTGACCAGAAGCGCTTCCAGAGCGTCGGAGAACAGCTAATGAAGCGTTTCCCCCGTGCACGCAAGGTCATCATCACCCTGCGCGGCTCCATCAATGCCAACCACAACACCTGGGGCGGCGTCCTGTGGGACGGCACGACGCTGTACCAGTCGCCACGCTATGATATCACGCACATCGTCGACCGAGTTGGAGGCGGCGATTCCTTCATGGGAGGACTCATCTACGGCCTGCTTTCATTCCCGGAGGACAAGCAGCGCGCCCTCGATTTCGCGGTCGCGGCCTCGTGCCTGAAGCATACGGTAAGCGGAGACTACAACCAGGTAACGGTCCAGGAGGTCGAGAACCTAATGCGCGGGGACTCTTCTGGCCGCGTGTCACGATAGGAACATCCGTAATATACAGAGCCATGGACAAGCACGGAAAAATAACCATCATCGACGTAGCGAAGAAGGCCGGGGTTTCGAAAGGAACGGTCGACCGCGTGGTCCACAACCGCGGGGAAGTTTCGAAGAAAAGTGCCGAGAAAGTCAAGAAGGCCATCGACGAATTGCATTATCAGCCAAACCTTTACGCTTCCCTTCTCGCATCGAGGAAAGCCCACGTGATAGCTTGCCTCCTGCCGGTGTTCAACAAGGGCGAATACTGGGAGAAACTCCACACGGGCTTCATAATGGGAGGAGAAGCGGTCTCGTCGCTCAACGTACGCACGAGTGTTTTCGAATATGACCAGTACGATCCCGAATCATTCGCCAAGGCCGCATCCGAAATGCTGGAGTCCAAGCCTTCAGGGGTCATACTGCCTCCTCTTTTCAAGAACGACACGCTCGAACTGGCTGAAAGGCTCAAATCACTCGGCATCCCATATGTCTATGTCGACACCAAACTCGAAGACGCGGATTATTTCGCCTATTTCGGCATGCCCATGTACAAGAGCGGGCGCCTGTGCGCACGCCTGCTGACCGAACGCCTGCCGGAGGAAGAGGTGGACGACGTCGTCATTGTGCGTATCAACCGCGACAAGACGAGAAGGTCGGACCCTACCCTGGACCGGCGTGCAGGATTCATCGACTTCATGAACTCGGAGTACCCGGAATGCAGGATACATCAGGTTTTCATCGAGCCCAACGTTCCGGAGAGCATTCCAGAGGCCCTTGACAGGCTGGAAACCGAGCTTCCCGAGATGAAGCTGGTGGTGATGTTCAATTCCCGCATCCACCTGATAGCCAAATGGTTGGGAGCGCACCCCGTAAATGGGCGCCGCGTCATAGGATTCGACAATCTGGACAAGAATATCGATGCCGTGCGCTCGAACATCGTCACCCTTCTGATTTCCGAACACGTCGAGGACCAGACCTTCAACGCCGTGAACATACTCTCGGATTACATCCTGATGGGCAAGAAACCGTCCCTGCGCGACAACTACATGCACATGGACATCCTCATGAAAGACAACCTCGAGAATTATTGATAATCAGGTTTTAAATTTTCCGTGCACGTTTACGGAAATTATTATTATCTTTGTCCCGACAAGCCAGTAACACCTTTAAACCAATGACCGGATATCTTCGCGACATACTGTCGGAAAACAGAACGAGGCGCTCTCTGCCATCGATGCTGACAGCATTGACAATACTCTTATTTTCAACTACTTCCATAGCATCGTGCACTGCGGCTGGAAACGCCGGAGAGTTCGATTACCTGTATGACGGACTGCCTTTCGAGATGCCCGAAGTGTCACGTCCGCAGATCCCGGACCGCAGCGTCAGTCTGAGCGATTTTGGCGGGAACGGGAACGGAATTGCACTTAATACGGATGCTTTCGCCCAGGCGATCGAGTATCTTTCTTCCCGCGGAGGAGGCCGTCTGGACGTTCCCGCCGGGATCTGGCTCACCGGTCCGATCACCTTGAAAAGTTGCATAGAGCTCCATCTGGACAAGAATGCCGTCATCCTGTTCGATCCCGACCGTGACCTGTATCCGATCATCAGCACTGTATTCGAAGGGCTTGACACCCGCAGGTGCGAGTCTCCTATAAACGCTGACGGGGCACACGACATCGCCATCACGGGCGAAGGCGTAATCGACGGCAACGGGGACGCGTGGCGCGCGGTCAAGAAGGACAAACTTACCAGCGGGCAGTGGAAGAACCTGCTCGCACGAGGAGGAGTGGTTTATGGGGATGTCTGGTATCCCGACGAAGGATTCGTCAAGGGACAGTCCATCTCGGACATGAACGTCCCCCAGGGAGACCTGAGCGAGGCTGAATGGAACGAGATCAAGAGCTTCCTGCGGCCGGTGATGGTTTCGTTCAGGAACTGCGAGAATGTATTGCTGGAAGGCTGCACCTATCAGAATTCCCCTTGCTGGAACATACATCCCCTGATGTGCAGGAACATGATTATCAAGGATGTAACCATCCGCAACCCCTGGTATTCCCAGAACGGGGACGGGATCGACATCGACTCCTGCGAGAACGTCATAATGGTCGACTCCAACCTCGACTGCGGTGACGACGGCATCTGCATCAAGTCCGGAAAGGATGCTGACGGACGCCGGAGGGGACGTCCCTGCCGCAACCTCATCATCGACAACTGCACGGTCTACCACGGACACGGCGGTTTCACCGTAGGCAGCGAGATGTCCGGAGGGGTGGAGAACATCAAAGTCTCCAACTGCCGTTTCCTCGGCACGGACGTAGGCCTCCGCTTCAAGAGCAGGAGGGGCCGCGGAGGCGTGGTCAGGAACATTTTCATCGACCATATTTATATGAAGGACATCGTGGCAGAAGCCCTGCTGTTCGACCTCTATTACGGAGGCAAGTCCGCAGTCGAGGTCATGGCCGAGGGCGGAGAGCCCGTGGAGGAGGCTCCGCAGCCCGTGGATGAAACCACTCCCTGCTTCCGCGACATCCACATCAGCGACATCGTATGCAACGGCGCCGCAAGGGCAATGTTCTTCAACGGTATCCCGGAAATGCCCGTCAAGTGCGTGGATATCGACCGCTGCACCATCTCGAGCGATGTCGGAATCCAGCTCTGCTGGGCGGAGGACGTCACGATGAAGGACACCGAAATCGTTCCCAAATCAGGGGAGCCCGTCACGATACTCTTCTGCAAGGACATCAGCATCGAATAGAGAATGAAGAGACCTGTATCAATACTGATTCTGGCTGCGACCCTGCTCATCAGTCTTGGAGCGGGGGCGCAGACCATACATTTGATGGGAGACAGCACCTGCGCCGACAAGGACCTGTCGGGAGGCAATCCGGAGCGCGGCTGGGGGATGCAGTTCCCCAATTTCCTGGACGACGGCATCAAGGTAATCAACTACGCCAGGAACGGACGCAGCACCAAGAGTTTCATCACGCTGGGACACTGGGATGAGGTCAAGGCGAACCTCAGGCCCGGTGACTACGTTTTCATCCAGTTCGGCCACAATGACGCAAAACAGGATGACAGCGTACGCTACGCGCCCGCCTACGGTCTCTATCAGGACAATCTCCGGATGTACTGCCGCACAGTCAGGGAGATGGGCGCCACGCCCGTACTTCTCACCCCGGTGATGCGCCGCTGGTTCAAGGAAGGCGGACTGGACCTGGACTGCCACGGCGACTATCCCGCCGCGATGAAGCAGGTTGCCCGTGAGATGGGTGTCGAGTTGCTGGACATCACGGCATCCACTGCCCAGTGGCTGCTGGGCCTCGGGGACGAAGCCTCACGCCCCTATTTCATGTGGATTCCCGAAGGGAAATACGCCTTCTGCCCCGAAGGAAAGGAAGACAACACCCACACCAAGGCCAATGGTGCACGTGTGGTGGCGGGACTTGTCTGTGACGCCATCCGCAACAGTTCCCTGGACGGCATCAAGCCCCACCTCCTCTCCTTACCTCCCGACATAGTGGTGGCGCAGGACGGCCGCGGGGACTATATGACAGTTCAGGAAGCGATAGACGCCGTCCCCGATTACAGCCACGGGGTGGTCACGACCATTTATATCAAGGAAGGGACCTACAAGGAAAGGATAGTCATCCCTGCAGGGAAACAGGACCTCGTCATCCGCGGTGCGGGGATCGACAAGACTGTCCTTACCTATGACAATTACGCGCGGAAGATGTGGCCGGACGGCAGGTTCGAAGTCGGGACATCCGGCAGCGCTTCTCTCTATGTCCACGCAGACCACGTCACCTTCGAGGACCTTACCATAGAAAATGCTGCAGGAGACGGAAACATTGTGGGTCAAGCAGTTGCGCTTTTCACGGACGGTGACTGCCTCTTTTTCCACCGCTGCCGCATCACGGCCAATCAGGACACCGTCTATACTTTCGGCACATACAACGGCTCGGCCAAGGCAAAGCGCAGCTACTATCTCGACTGCCTCATCGAAGGCACTACCGACTTCATCTTCGGCCCCGGCATCGCCTATTTCGAGAACTGTACAATCCTGTCCAAGAAGGACAGTTACATAACCGCGGCATCCACCCACGAAGGGCAGAAGTACGGTTATGTATTCAAAGGCTGCCGCCTCACAGCTGCTCCGGATGTCACGAAAGTCTACCTCGGCCGGCCGTGGCGCCCCTTCGCACGCACCGTTTTCATAGGGTGCGAGATGGGGCCGCACATCCGTCCCGAGGGCTGGCACGACTGGAACAAGCCCGAGGCACACACGACCGCCTTCTATGCAGAGTACGGCTGCACCGGCCCCGGTGCAGAGACCTCCGGTCGCGTGGATTGGGCGCACAGGCTCAGTGCCGCACAGGCGGCGGATTATTCTTTTGAAAAGGTAATGGATCAGGGGGACGGCCAGGCCTGGAACCCGTTTGACAACCAATGAACATGAAAAGGACGACACTGTTTATTGTTTTAGGCCTGACGGCGCTGGTATCCTGCGGACGCACCGCAACGGAACCCATGTCCGTACGCATGGTACGCAGCGAGATGTCCCGCTGCCCGGACGCGACTTACCTCGATTTCTGCGAGGGGAAGGTCAGCTGGAACTATACTCCGGGACTCGAGATGAAAGCCTTCCTCGACGTTTACGACACCTACGGCGGAGACGGCATCCTCGGATATGTCGACAGCTGGTATGACGCCTGCATCGAAGATGACGGACACATAAAATATTATTACAAAGGGGATTATACGGTCGACAAAGTCTGCCCGGCAAGGACCCTCTACTCCCTGATCGACGATACCGGAAAGGACAAGTACCGCTTCGCGGTCGACAGTATGATGACCAGGCTTTCCCAGCATCCCCGCACCAGCGAAGGAGCATTCTGGCACAAGACCATCTACCCCTATCAGATCTGGC
>JAEEGJ010013986.1_pt1 | contig 19231 bp, 12 predicted proteins | sample 8958761 | NCBI WGS metagenome assembly JAEEGJ01 (sample SAMN16246546, study PRJNA631951) | gut metagenome | biome: gut microbiome; feature: rumen; material: RS-attached | host: Bos | place: Iran: Karaj | collected 2018-10 | reverse complement strand
GAGATCAACTGCATGAGCAACAACGTGGTCGGCCCCAAGTTGATGGAACCGATAATACCCCAGATGATGCAGCACGGGAAAACGTTCAGCTGCAAGTGGAAAAGACCGGATTCACAGATGATGCGCGTCATGACGACGTAGAAAATCACGATGACGCCCGCGTACATGATGGCCAGCTGCCAATCCATGCCCGCGTAAATCAGATTGCCGATGAAATAGACCATGCACAACAGGAAGATACGGCAGCCCCATGTCTGCATGCGGGGAGCGGCCCCCTCGCCACGCTTCAGGCCGATGGCCGTCTTGATGACATGCCAGTAGTAGTGGCGGCCTGTGTAGCAAATCGTCAGGAAGAGGCCCAACGTGGAGCCATACAGCAGGAACATCTTCGCGTTCAAGCAGTTATACCAATAGCTTCCTTCGATGGTCTGTGTCAATGTGATACCGTATTTAACCAGCATGCCGCAGACGAAGGCCCAGAGCCACGGCGCCAACGCGAACGTAAATGAAATATCGGACGGAATCAAGAAGCAAATACCGATGACGCAGAAATAAATCACGGGGCCGAACAGACCGCCACCGCCGCCGCGCACAATGACAGGGAACACTTTGCTGAAGCCCCACAGCGGCAACGTCAATTTCACAGGAATCAGTTCCTCAGGGAACCATACACACAGATAGTTGTTTAAATGGATACAGATAACAAAAACGAGTCCCACCCAGAAGAAACGATCTTTGAACACGGGGCTCAGCAACGAGCCCTCTTCCGGCAGAAGTGAATCGACGAAACCCGCGATTGGATACGGAATGTGTTCATGGCTGGACCATTGCTGATGAAGCACGAGCCCCAAGGCGATCATCGCGAACCACAAGACCATGATCATCGGCGTCCAGAAGACAACCGGCCGCCGCCATTCCTTCCATGGCACATCCTTCCATGCCACATGCTTATCACCTTCGCCCAGACCGGCGGAGAATCCGTCTAGTACTTTGTCGTTGGACTTGTAGTCCGGCAGCATCCGTTCGGGAACCAAATCCAAAATCTGATGCTCACGCCATGATGCCTCCGTCTGCTGGTAGCGGACCGGCATGATCAACGACGACGTAAACGTTCGCATCAAGCCAGAGCCTGGAATCGGGCAGCCCGCCAATGCGATGGCCATCACGACCGCGATCTGCCCCGCGCTCAGACGCCGCTTCCCCAAAAACGGATTGATCAACGCCACGAATACGATAAAAACACCGTAAACAGACACTGGCATACTGTTGCCTACCAGATACGTCTGTTTCAGAATACGGTCGTTGAAAAAACTGGCTGCGCATACGGATATGGCACCCAGCAAACCAAATATCACTGCCCAAAAACTCATGGTCGCCTCGATTGTTTCTTGTGAAAAGCCCGCCGATGGCAAGACTTGAACGGTATGTCACCAATATAATCGTTTTTTTAACTCTTGCAACATACAGCGTCAAATACCGCCTCTTTACCATTCATTTAACTTGATTATTTTTATTTTTATAGTAAGTTTATTAGTTGAATTAAAATGCCGTTCACAGGTCGCCGACGGCGGCCGGAACGCCTGAAACAAAAAGGCCATTACCATGCGGAATATCTTCCGACGTCTTAAAACTAAAAAAATGCGCATCGTCCAAAACGGAAATCCCGCTTTGCGACGAATCTCCGAACCTGTCGCAAAAATTGACGACGACATCCGGCAGCTTGCGGACAAGATGACCTACACGCTCATGAACAATGACGTGGAAGGTGTCGGCCTCGCCGCGCCGCAAGTCGGTGTCAACAAGCGTGTTATCGTCATCCACACCTGCGGGGATAACAAAAAGGACAAATCGACGCTGTCGCCAGGCGAAATCCTCCTGAATCCGATGATGCCCGTCACGCTCATCAATCCAGAGCTTGTCTCCCTTTCGCCGGAAACCATCTGCTCAGGCGAAGGCTGCCTTAGCCTGCCGGGCGTTGGTGGAGACGTCACCCGAGCCGCACGTGTCGTCCTCAAGGCGACACTGCTAGACGGACAGGTCGTACAGGTGGAATGCGCGCATCTCCTCGCAAAATGCCTGCAGCATGAAATCGACCATTTGGACGGCATTCTCTTCATCGACCGCATCTCCGAAGAACAGTTGAAGGAAGCCGAACCCGCCTTGAAGCTCATGGCCAAAGAAGAGGCTAAACGACTTAAATAACGATATTTCCATTTTTCACACCATGCCAGAATCCCCCCGCCAACCGGAACGTTTTCCCATCATCCCGGCACCACTCATGCCGCGGATGCCGTTCCGTTATATCTTCATGGGGCTGTTCCTCTGGCCGAAACTCTCCCTTCTGACCATCCGTCTGCAAGGCGGTTGGTTTGCGCCGCTCGCTCTCATCTTGGCCTGCGCTCTCGGCGGAGCGGCCATCAAAGCCTCCTTCTACAGTCCGGAATACGTTCAAAAATTCCAACAGCTAACAACCATGATGGGAGAAAATCTCGGGACGTTGCAGGTAAAAAACGATGCTCTGCAATGGTCGTCGCAAGGCGAACTACCGCAGACCGTTACGAAACATGACTGGCGGTTGGACATTCTCGGGCCAGACAATTCGCTGGATCTCGGCACGATTGAGCAAGGCGTTGATCCCAAAGGACTTGTTGTATCGAACAACGGCTTCCGCTTCTGGTTCCGTGAGCCAGACACAGGCAGGCTCTTCCCGATGAAATTCGATTTTCCAATCCCCTATGTCATCAGTTTCCTCAACGCCTACGGAACGCCGCAACACAACATCCCGACCATGACGCCCGCAGAGTTGATGCGCTGCCCGCTCAAGCTCTATCCGTTCATGTTCGTCTGCCTCGCATGCATCAATTTCTCCCTGTATCTCCAGCCGATTTTCCTCTGCTCCGTCATTTTCGTCGTTCTGACGCTTATCTTCCGTCGTGAACGCGGCCTTCCATTCGGCAACCTGCTGGCCTCTGCCCTCTGTTCCTGCACGCCGCCCTTCCTGCTTGCCCTGCTCTACGACCAATTTCCGCTTTGGCAGATCGAATATCACAGCTTGTTCGTCGCAATCTTTTTCATCTATCTGATTATTATCATTGTGGATAAAAGCGTTATCGTCAAGAAGCAGCCGCCAGACGACGCGGACTTCTAAATGAAACGCCTAAATCCATTGAACTATCATCCATCATCCCAACAAGGCACAACATGGCAGCATTGATAGACATTCTGAAAGCAATCGGCCTCAAACTCTGCGAAATTTTCATGCTCTACGCAAAAGAGACGCAGGAAGCGGAAATTTCCTATGATCCAAGCCACCAGTTCTGGATCATTTTCTGGATTTTGTTCTTCTTCGGCTCCGCTTTCTGGGCTACGTCCATCGCTTCCATGCGCCGCCATCCGCCGATTCTCCACTTCCTGCTGGGCTTCGTCCTCCCGTGGGCCTATCCCATCTATATCCTCTTCACGATGGAAATCTACGGTGAAAAGGAACGCCGCGAAGCGGAACAGGAGATGATCGCCCAGAAAGAGGCGGAAGAAGAAGAAAAACGCCGCATTCAGGAGGAGCTCAACGCACGAAAGGCCGCCGTGGAAACGGAGGCCGGCATCCAATCGACGAACTCCCGCTGGTCACCGCAATACTTCAACAGCATCGCGCGTGACTCCGAAGGCCGCAACGCAGGCCCATGGAAGGCGGTTGTTTCCGGCACGGAGATCATCGTGCTCGAAATCATTGAGGCAGAAGAAGATCTGGTCTATGTTGTCTTCAAAGGCTACAACGATCAACCGTCCAAGATGCGCATCCCATACGCGAAAATCGAATCATGGGAGAAGACCGTTCTCCTGTAGCGCATTCCGAAATTCATTACTCCTTTATTATAGTTAATCATCTGAAGCATTATGTTCGAAGCAATTGAAGCCAATGTCTCCTTCCCGAAAATGGAAGAAGAGACCCTTGCCTTCTGGGAACAGAACGGCACGTTCCAAAAATCTCTCGCGCAACGCAAAGACGCCAGACCTTTCGTCTTCTACGACGGCCCGCCCTTCGCCACCGGCCTGCCCCACTACGGCCATCTGCTCGCGGGTACCATTAAAGATGTCGTCCCACGCTATCAGACGATGTGCGGCAAATACGTCGAACGCACCTTTGGTTGGGACTGCCATGGTCTTCCAATCGAAGCACTTGCGCAGGACAAGCTCGGTCTTTCCGGCACCTACGCCATCATGCAGGCCGGCGTTGATGTTTTCAATGAAAAATGCCGTTCCATGGTTTTGACATACGTCAACGAATGGAAGCAGACCGTCAACCGCATGGGCCGTTGGGTCGATTTCGAAAACGGCTACAAGACCATGAATCCCACCTACATGGAAACCATCTGGTGGGTCTTCAAACAACTGTGGGATCAAGGCCGCGTTTATAAGGCGCACCGCATCATGCCCTACAGCTGGAAGCTTACGACGCCGCTCTCCAATTTCGAAGCCAACCAAAACTATAAAGATGTGCAGGATCCCACCGTCACCGTCCGCATGAAACTCACAGATGCCAAATTCGACATTCCTGCCGACATCACCCCCTACATCTGCATCTGGACGACCACGCCGTGGACGCTGCCCGAAAATCTCGCCGTCTGCGTCGGCCCGGACGTCGATTACTGCCTCCTCAAGGATGGCGACACGAATGACGCCTATATCCTTGCTAAAGAACGTATTTCCGCCTATTACCGAAAGCCAGAAGAATACACGGTCCTGCTGGAATGCAAAGGCCGCGATCTTGTCGGTCTCCACTATGAACCGATCTTCCCGTATTTCAAAGACACGCCGAACGCCTTCCGCGTCCTCATGGACAACTACGTCACCACGACGGATGGTACGGGTATCGTCCATCAGGCACCCGCCTACGGTGAAGACGACTATCGCGTCTGCCGCGCCGCCGGAATCGATCTCATCGATCCGCTCGACGACGAAGCGAAATTCACGGATGCCGTTCCTGATTTCAAAGGTATGAATGTCAAAGACGCTGACAAGTTGATTATCAAGCACTTGAAGCAGATCGGCAAACTCGTTCAGCAATCAACTATCGTCCACAGTTATCCGTTCTGCTATCGTACGGACACACCGCTCATCTACCGCGCCATCGACGCCTGGTACGTTCGCGTCGAAGACCTCCATGAACGCCTACTAAAGAACAACTTGCAGACGGCATGGACGCCTGAATACGTCGGTGACAAGCGTTTCGCCAACTGGCTCGCGGAAGCGAAAGACTGGAACATCTCCCGCAACCGTTTCTGGGGTTCCTGCCTCCCCGTGTGGATCAACGTCGATGATCCGAAAGACATGATCTGCGTCGGCTCCATTGCCGAACTCGAACAACTCTCCGGCGTGAAAGTCACAGACCTCCACAAGCATTTCATCGACAAGATTGAAATCCATAAGGACGGCAAGACCTACAAACGGACGCCTGAAGTTCTCGACTGCTGGTTTGAATCTGGATCCATGCCCTACGCGCAACACCACTATCCCTTTGAAAACAAGGCGAAAGTGGAAGGCGCATTCCCTGCGGATTTCATCGCGGAAGGCCTCGACCAGACGCGCGGCTGGTTCTATTCGCTGCTCGTTCTCGCGACCTGCTTGTTCGACAAACCGGCCTTCAAGAACGTCGTCGTCAATGGCCTCGTTCTCGCGGAAGACGGCCGCAAGATGTCCAAACGTCTTAAGAACTATCCGGATCCGACGGATATTATCAATAAGTATGGCGCGGATGCGCTCCGCCTGTTCATGCTCGGCTCCCCCGTCGTTCGCGCGGAAGACCTCCGCTTCTCCGAAACAGGCGTGAAGGAAATCCTCCGTACCGTCATCATCCCGCTTTGGAACGCCACGTCGTTCTTCGCCACCTACGCGAAAGTCGATAAATGGACGCCCGAAGGCAACGTCGCCGCGCCGCCGAAGAAAATCACCAACATTCTGGACAAATGGATCCTTTCCAAGTTGATGGAAACGATTGCGGATGTCCGCAAGTCCATGGATTCCTTTGACTTGCAGGGCGGCGCCAATCGCTTCACATCGCTGATCGAGAATCTGACCAACTGGTATATCCGCCGCTCCCGCCGCCGTTTCTGGAAGTCCGACAACGACGACGACAAGAACGAAGCCTATCAGACGCTACACTACGTCATCGTCACCATCTGCCAGCTCGCCGCACCGTTCATCCCGTTCGTCACGGAGAAGATCTACCGCGAATTCCGCACGGATGCCATGCCCGAATCCGTCCATCTCTGCGATTACCCACAGGTCATTCCCGAACTTCTGGACGCCGATCTCAACAAATGCATGGCCGACACGATGTGCGCCGTCGAACGTGGCCACTTCCTGCGCACGCAGGTCTCCATCAAAGTCCGCCAGCCGCTCGGCAAGGCGGTTCTCGTCTCCGCCAACAAGCAGGTTCGCGACAATCTGAGCAGCATGGCGAAAGTCATTGCGGAAGAGCTGAACGTCAAGGAAATCAACGTCTTGGAAGACGAAGAGGAACTCGTGACGTTGTCCGCCAAGCCGAACCTCAAGAAGCTCGGCCCGAAACTCGGCAAACGCATGAAGGATTTCATGCCGCTCATCAACAACCTCTCCAGCAAGGAGATCGGCAAGCTGCGCAAAGGCGAAACGCTCACGCTGACCGCCGCCGATGGCACGCCGCTCGAACTCGTCGAAGACGACATTCTCGTCCAACGGCAGGAGAAGCAAGGCATGTCCGTCGCCAATGAAGGCGACATCACCGTTGCGTTGGACACGCAGCTTACGCCTGCTCTTATTCAGGAAGGCTGGGCTCGCGAAATCGTTTCGCAGCTACAGTCGCTCCGTAAAGACAGCGGCCTCGAAGTCGTGGATCGCATCACCGTCCGTTACCAAGCTCCTGCGGAAATCGCGGAAGCCATCGAAGCCCAGAAGGCCTACATCGCCAACGAAGTTCTCGCTCTCTCCATCGAAGCGGACGATGCCGTTCAGGACTTCACGGAAGTCAAGCTCAACGACCAGAAGGCTCTCTTCAAAATCGCCAAGGCCTGATCCATCCCTCCGTTTCGCGCCCCCTCCAAACAAGGGGGCGTATTTTTAATTTTTCCCCCACTCTTCGCGGTTCATACCAATGTCTGTCAAGCATGTCTGTCCAAATTGCGGCTCCACACTCACGTTGGACGCCCCCATGCCCTCCCTGCGCTGCCCGAAATGCAAGACCACCATGCAGCCAGAGACGGCGGCTCCCGCTGACGCGTCTGCAACGGTGTCCACATCGTCGCCCGTGCGTCCAATGAGAGTCGCACGCACAGTCAGCACCATCGGCTTGCAACCTGCCGCGTCTCCTGCGGAATCGGAAAGACTGCTTGAAGAAGCACGTTTCAAAGCCCAACAGGAACGCGATCGCCTTCTGGTCGAAGCAAACAAACAGATCCAGCTGGCCAAGGCGGAATTAGAGGCGTCGCTCCAACAGCTTCGCGAACAGAAACTGGCCGAAGCGACAGCGGAGGCCAACGCAATCGTCGAAAACGCCAATCAGAACGCCGCGAAAATTCAGACAGATGCGGAAGCAGTTGCACAGCAACGACTCGCAGAAGCAGAAAGCGCCGCAAAATCACGTCTTGAAGAGGCGGAGGCCGCCGTGCAAAAACGTCTTGCAGAAGCGGAAGCCGCTACGCAAAAACAGCTGGAAACGGCGGAAGCCGCCGTTGCTCCGCAAAAGGAAAATCAACCAGACGTTACGGCGGCGGCGAATGCATCCGTCGCCGCCGCGCCACAAGGCGTGTCGCTTGAAGAGCAAAAGGCGAAAATCGATCAATTGGCCCGTCAGAACCAAATTCGCTTCTGGCGGCTCAATGCGTATGTGGCGATATTGATTCTGACATTCATCTGCGCCGTCAAATCCAATGGCAACACGTTGATCGCCGTTCTTTCCAGCCTGGCGGCCATCATTTCCATCGGCCTGGCGGCCTACGCCATTTATACATTGCGCCACTGCATCGCCTTGCTGAAGGCTGAAAAGAACGGAACCAACCAGCCTAATCCAACACCGACGCCATCACCGCAGTCGCTTCCGCGCAAGACGCCTGTCTTTAAAATGAAAAAGGAAAAGCCTGCGGCCGCTGAAACGGCTGCGACTGCCGCCGCAAGCACGGGACAGGCTTCAGAACCCGTTGAATCACAGAATAATACCACATCGGAAGTGGAAACGGCCCAGCCTGAAACCGCGCAGCCCGTCGTCCGCAAGACATTGATGCCCGCCTCGAAGAAAAAACCGGCCAAACCGCTTTTCATCAAGAAGAAAACCACTGAATAAATTGGAACGTGCGGTTGCCGACGACGATCGCACACGTGTTCCACATGGCTTTCAATCATGGATCCGCATTCGCTGTTATCATTGACATTGGTCATGTTCCTTCCGTCTGTGACGGAGCTGTTGCTTTCGCTGTTCATCCTGCTGATACTGCATCATTTACGCAGGGCGTTCAGCCTGTTTCCATTGTACATGACCATGGACCTCTTCCTGATCATCAGTCTGATCATCGGCATCCCGAACTTCACGCTGGCATCATTCATATCCGGCCGCTACGTTCCCTTCCGCCTGGGCACCCTGCTCCTTCCGCTAATGACCATGGCGCTTCTGATCTATGAAACCATCGGTACGCGCGAACTCCAAAGGCTGATTTTCGGCCTTGTTGTCACGCTCATCTCCTCCATTACAGTCTTCGTCATCATGATAGAAGTCTTGTCGCCGGACGCCCGCAATGCCATCATCGACTCGACACAACAATTTTCCACGCCTGTCTTCCTCAAGTCGGTATTCCTCTTCACGTTCGTGCATTTAGTCATCGTCATCTGCATTCCGATCATCTTCCAGGCGTTCCGTAACTGGGACATGCCGTTCCATATCAGCCTGTTCGTCTGCCTCGGAATCATCTACATCTGCCGCGATCTTGACATGACATCTGTGAAATCCATGCCCTATGCCCACCACATCGCATGGATCGCACGCCTAATCCTGTTGCTCATAACAGTCGGAATCACAAGCCTCTATCTGAAGCTTCTGGACATCCATATCAAGGATAAAAACAGCAAGAACAGCCTCTTCGACGATTTCATCTATCACTTCCAAGCGGCCGACGCCATGCAACAGTCCCTGCAGGAATGGGAGGAACGTTACCAGCTCATTCTTGACAACTCCCCTGAACTCATCATTATCATGGACAAAGACCGTAACGTCTTGAACGCCAACGCAACAGCCATCAAAACATTCGGTCCCTACTTTCTTTCCAGCAAGCAAACAGAAAACATTATTTTTGATGAAGACCTCAAACCGCTTCCAAGAGAGCAAATTTGGCAAGAGCTACTCGATGATCCAGATCCGCATCCGTTCCGCTTTTTCCAACATGTAAAGTTGAAAATTGACGACGACAACTACATGGACATCGATTTCAACATCTCCCGTGGGCGAATCGACGGCGAACCGGTCGCCATCATCATCATCCGTGACATGACGGAATTGCGCAAACAGGAAAGAGCCCAGCAGGAATTACAGGAGCAACTAGTTCATTCGCAACGTCTTGAGTCAATCGGCGTTCTCGCCGGAGGCATCGCCCATGACTTCAACAACCTCCTTCATTCCATACAGGGCAGCGCAGACGCACTCGCCCTCCAGTCCAATCTGACGCCGTCGCAGCAGTCATTGCTCTCCAACATCCATTCCGCCTCCAAACGCGCCTCAAGCCTCACCTCCCAATTATTAGCCTTTGCGAGGAAGGGCAAATTCCACATTGAATCCATTGATTTGCAAGCACTTATCGAACAGACGGCGCAACTATTCCAAACCACGGCCAAGAATATCAAATTCAAAGTTATCATCGAACCGGATCTGCCGACCATCAGCGGTGACGCCACACAATTGCAGCAAGTCCTGCTAAACCTTCTCATCAACGCCCGTGACGCATTGAGCTCCAACACGGAAAATCCGCGAATCACCCTCCGCGCACAGGCCATGCGCGAATCGACAAATGAATGGAACCAACGTCCAGAAAAGGACTTAGATCCGAAGAATTACGTCTGTATCAAAGTGAAAGACAATGGTTGCGGCATCGACAAAGAGACGCAACAGAAAATTTTCGAACCGTTTTTCACGACGAAAGAAGTCGGCAAAGGCACTGGCATGGGTCTTGCGATGGCCTACGGTTGCATCGCCCACCACCACGGCTGGATCACGTTGGAATCCACCGTAGGCGTCGGTAGCGAATTCATCATCACCCTCCCCATCGAACAACCCTCCCTTTCAACAACGGTGGCGAGCTAAAAGTTCTTAATGGATGCTTTGATAGACTGACTTTCTGAACCATTTGGTCCTGCAAAAACGCGTAGCCGAGAAATCATGGGATGATATTCCTCTTGATGATTTCCTCATGGCCGTTAGGATAAAGACGTATGAGATCTTTTCCTTTACAATAAACAGCAGGAATGCCTTTCGACAAAAGACGTTTAATGGCGGCTTGCCCTGCTTCCCATGCCGATTTCGACAATTTACGGACATATTCGGGCTATTCGGACTCTTCCGTCATGTATCGAACAGGTGCAAGCGTGCCGTCGGCCATCTTGATATGCGTGATGCGTTCTTCCGTCATGTTGGCCACCTGCACCGATTCAGTCTAATGAAATCAATAATACCCGAGACGGGAGTCGAACCCGTATATCCAAAAGGATGCCAGATTTTAAGTCTAGTGCGTCTGCCATTCCGCCACTCGGGCATATATCTAATGTATATCCAATGTCCCTAAAAACAAGCAGACAGAAAAAAAACAACCTTCTCCCATGATATTTCTTGCAATGTTTTTCCAATTGATACCTTTTCCTTATTGATAGCGCATGGGAAACATCGTGCAGACGTAGGTCAAGAAACATTTCATGTATCTATGGCATATGCCTCCAATAACATCTTCATGTGCTACCTATGGCTTATCAACCTTAAATACAACATCTTAGCCCCATAAATTATCCGATTGTCCGTAATGAAATTTTCTGTATGTTTTCTGTATTATTCTAACTTGATTTTCGAATCAATTATCTTTTTAATAATCTTATTTTCATATAGTTACATCATAAAACAAGCAGATAAACAAATTCTAATTAGTCATTGAAAAGTGTATGATTTTCTACGATTTTCTATGCTTTTTATGATAATGTACGACTCTCTATGATTCTTATTCATAGATACTTGCAAAAGACTAAAAAGGCCATATCTTGTTTTCTCGTACAACGACGGCCTCCGCTGCCAGCCGTCGTCAAACAGAAATCAAGGAGACAGACATGAGCATGAAAGAACCATCACCACGCCGACGCGTCAAATTCAACGGCACATTCACGGAGGAAGTCAGAAGACTGATAAAAAGGAAACGCGAAGAGCTTGGGCTACCATATCTGGCGATCGCAGAATACTTTAAAATCAATTGGTCGACATTCCGTAAGTGGGAAAGCGGCGAAACCGTCAACTGCGGGTTGAGACATCGACCAATCGTCGAAGCGTTCATCAACGGCGATCTAGACGACGAACTGAGAAGCCTCTATGCCTCCAATTCCAACAAATATTCAGCCTCCACGCCCAGCAAGGTCTATCAGGCCATGGAACGGGTTGCGAACACCTACACGCTTTGCGCGCGTGATCCAGACATCGGCGAAAACATGCTGACGAAAATCGAACAAATCGCCATGGATACGCTCAAGCATCTTGTCTATGCGTCACGCAACAGACAACGGCAGACGTATTATGGTCCACAGCGGGGCCGCAAGCCACGCGAAAAATAGGCAACTCACTCCAATTCAAGACCTTCGTGAATGACCAGACCGATGTATTCAGCGTTCTTGAGACGTCCGTTGTACCACAGCAACCAGCGTTTGTTCTCTTCATCACGATACACCGACGGCTTGTAGCAGGCGTCGCCATCCCATTTTCCCGCGCCAGGGGAAACGATGGGATTCGACGCCAGCCGCCGCCATTCAGTCATGCCGTTTTCAGACACGGCCGCGCAAATCCGTGCCGTGTCGATGTCCTCATAGCCGATGTAGAACAAGACGAATCGTCCGTCGGACAACTGTTTTACTTCGCAACCGCCGATACGGTCTTTATCATAGAATTCTCGCCCTTGCACGAAAATCGGATTCAGCAGTGATTTCCGCCATGTCAACCCGTCGTCGCTTTCCGCATACCCTAAGGCATTCGGCTCATACGTCTCGCCAGCCGCATACCACATACGGAAGATTTTTCGAGTTTTATCGAATATGACATACGGATTCATCACGGACTGCTTCTCCCACGGATATTCCGGAATCATGACTGGCATAGTGCTTTGGCGTTCAAAATGATAGCCGTCTTTACTAGTCGCATATCCAATTCGACTGAAGCCGCGGGCCTGCCCCGTGTACCACAGATGATAGACATCACCGACTTTCACGACGCAGTTACGGTTCACACCATCCTCCCAACCGCTTGCATCGTCGTTTGTTAGAATGATTTCTGGCTCAGTCCAATGGATGCCGTCACGACTGCGGCAGACCGCCAGTGACTTTTTTGGACGCCATGAGAAATACATCCTGAACTCACCATCGATTTTCAAAACATTTACATCGAAACACGTTCCAATCTCGGCACTTCCCAACACAGGATTGCCTTCGTATTTCCGCCAACCACCATTTGTTTCTGCTGTTTGCATATTTACTAACCTCTAATCACCGGTCACGCAGGAGCGCAGCCCTCCCAACTACTGACCACTAATGCCTTTGCTTTAAGCTTTGAGCTTTCAGCTTTTAGCTCCGCGAAGCGGCTGACCACTAACCACTAATCACTAACCACTAAACTTTAAAGCCATTTCCGCCAGTTTTCAAACCGATGGAATGTCAGGCGGTTTGCGTCATGGAATGTATGGGCGCCGCGATAGGACATGCGGCATAGCAGGATGATATCGTCATCGCCATCGAACTGCCAGGCAGGATACTGGAAGCCCGTCAATTTGGCGGAATATTCCGGCGGCAGGCCAGATTCGTCTTTCAGTACATCCTTGACACGACGCCAGTTACGTAAATCTTCCGACACCGCCATACAGAGCAAGTTACGGCACGTCGGATATTTGTCGCCCTCCGTAACATAGTTGGAGAACGTCACATACAGGCCGGTCTTCAAATCGCGGCGGACGGTGAAACGGGACGCTCCACCGACGAAATCGATGATGCCATTTTTGTAATCAAAGCTAAGTTCCTTGCAATCATCGCTTAGCTTCAAAATTCCGGCCTTGTTCGGTTTCTTCAGATGCATGCGGATTAGTTCGCAAATGGAACCATCTGGAGCGGGAACAGGCGTGCCTTCCAACCAGCCGTTGCCCTCCACCGCGATGTCCGGATTGCCATATTGACGATAGTCGAACTGCACTTTGTTCGTCATCGTCCAATTCGACGCATCCAGCAAGTCGTCGTGGATGTCTGCGGAAATGATGCCCGCCGCGAACTTGTCCGCCCGCCATTCCGGGCCGCCAGGATCAATGACATGGCATTCAAACGCCTTGTAAACACGACTGTTATGAACAAGCTCCGTCGCAGAAGTTTCGATGCGATAGCGGTGCGGCTCGCCAATAGGCGTCCCCGCCATCAGAATGCCGCTCTTTTCGTCTTTTGGGATGGACCATGTGAAGCCGCCGTCCGTGCTGCGGCGGATGACCATGTCGCCGTAATCCCTTGTAACACCAATATGATACAACGCGTCTGGCAGGGAAATCATCGTCCCCCAATAGGCGTTGATAATATGCGTCACATTCATCCACGTCTGGCCGTTGTCTTCCGAACGATAGATGCTGGTCAGTCCATTTTCGCCTTCCAACGTGCGCAACGCACCAAAATAGTCATGGCTGGCCACCAACGCACCGTCCGGCAAACGAACGATGCTCGGACTACCGATGTAGCTTTTCGACTGTTCAGGCTGGTATTTCACTTCCACATAATGCATGGCGGGATTCTCCTTTTGATTTTTCTATCGAATCTGACTTAAAAATACTCCGCGTTTTTTGATTTTCCTGTCAAATGGTTAAATTTTATCAACTAGACATTGTTTTTTATCCATACCATTAATAAAAGGAGACCATGATGGCCCGCAATTGGGAAAACCAAAATGTCACGGAAATCAACCGCCTGCCCGCTCGCGTCCTGTTGACGCCGTTTGCAGACAAAGAGACCGCGCTTCTAAACGACAAGACCTTATCGCCTTTCTACCAGACACTTAACGGCGAATGGTTGTTCAAGTATTTCGATTGTCCAGAGGACTCGGAAGCCCTTTTCAACCAGAAGGAAGGCGAATTCACGGAAGACGACCAGTCGTGGAACACGCTGCAAGTGCCCTGCAACTGGCAGATGGCTGGCTTCGGCAAGCCACAATACACGAACATCGTCCTGCCCTTCCCGCCGAATCCGCCTTACGTGCCCAACGAAAATCCCACGGGCATTTACCGCCGCACGTTCACAATCGATCCAGAATGGGACGGCAAACGCATCATTCTGACCTTCCGCGGCGTTGATTCATATTTCGAAATCAAGCTGAACGGCAAGTTCGTCGGCATGAGTAAAGGAAGCCGCATCGTCTCTGAATTCGATGTCACGCAATACGTTAAAGTCATTGAAGACAACACGTTGGAGATCCGCGTCCTTCAATGGAGCGATGCGACATATCTCGAAGATCAAGACATGTGGTGGCTCAGCGGCATCTTCCGCGAAGTCTCCCTCATGGCCCTGCCGTCCGTCAACATCTACGACCTCAACGTCGATGCCACGCTGGACAAAAACTACAAGAACGGCGAACTCTCCTGCAATCTGATCATCAACAATATCACAAAGGCTTCCGCGAAAGGGCTGAAGATCCACGCGGAACTGCTGGACGCCGACCAGAAGGCCGCCATGGCGGCCGTGGATGTTCCTGTGATCATCTTGTCGAAGGTTTCCACCAACTGTAATTTCACCTGCGCCGTCAAATCGCCGAAGCATTGGACGGCTGAAACGCCCTATCTCTACACGCTGCTCGTTTCGTTGGTTGACGCGAAAGGTGCTATTGTCCAGACACTTGCGCAGAAAGTCGGTTTCCGCAAAGTTGAAATCAAGAACGGCAATCTGCTCGTCAACGGCGTCGCCATCATGATCCGCGGCGTTAACCGCCATGAAGTCAATCCGGACAATGGCCGCGCCGTCAGTTACGACAACATGGTGGAAGACATTCTCGTCATGAAGCGCCACAACGTCAACGCCGTCCGCACATCGCACTACACGGATGATCCGCGTTTCTACGACCTCTGTGATGAATACGGCCTCTATCTCGTTGCGGAAGCGGACTTTGAGACACATGCCTTCGGCTATCAGACGCCCAACAATCCGTCGCAATGGCCTGATTGGGAGAAGCCGATCGTCGAACGCGCCGTCCGCATGGTCAAATCCTTCCGCAACCACGCCAGTATCATCTGCTGGTCCATGGGCAACGAAGGCGGCCACGGCTGCAACACCGTCCGCATGATGGAAGAGACGCGCAAGCTTGATTCCACCCGCCCCATCCACTATGAACGTGACACGGAAGTGCAGGACGCGGACATCAACAGTATGATGTATCCCACGCTCGAATACTGGAAGGAACGCGCCGAAAAGCATCCCGACAAGCCTGCCATCCTCTGCGAATACGGCCATGCCATGGGCAACGGCCCAGGCGGACTCGAAGACTACATGCAGCTCTTCATGGCCAATCGCCTCATGCAGGGCGGTTTCATTTGGGAGTGGTGCGACCACGGCCTCCGCGCGCAAGACGAAGATGGCAACGAATTCTTCGCATATGGTGGCGATTTTGGCGAATATCCGCACGACGGCAATTTCGTCGCGGACGGTCTCGTCTTCCCAGACCGCACGCCGTCGCCCGGACTTATTGAATACAAGAAAGTTATCGCTCCTGTCCGCGTTGCGGCAGGCAATCTGAAGAAAGGCGAAGTCATCGTTGAAAACCACTACGATTTCCTCGACCTCTCCCATCTCCGTTGCTTGTGGACAGTTACGGAAAACGGGCGCCCCGTCCAAAGCGGCGCCATCGCCCTGCCCGCCATCGCCGCCGGCAAGAAGGCATTTGTAACGATTCCGTACAAGCTGCCATCTATCGCGCTGCCGCAGGCGGAATACTTCCTTGACATGAAATTCGTTCTGGACACGGAAACGCTCTGGGCGCCCGCCGGCCATGAAATCGTCTTCTGCCAGCTGCCGCTGCCCGTTAAGACGGCTGCGTTGAAACGCCCCATGCCGTCGTTGCCGCCGAAAGTCTGGCAGGAAAAGGACACGATGTTCTTCGAAGCAGGCGACTCCAGCTTCGTCTTCAACACGGTCACTGGCGAACTCATCGATTGGACGCGTGGCGGACAGGAACTGCTCGCAGCAGGCCCGATCCTCAACATCTGGCGTGCTCCAACCGACAACGACAAGCATATCCGCAATCAGTGGGAACGCTTCGGATACAACACGATGCGTCAACGCTGCTCAAAAATCACCTTGACGCACGACGGCGATGTGTCCGTCCTGACAGTCACGGCGAAATTCGCCCCGCTCGTTCGCGCATCCGATGTGACCGGCCTCGGTTTCTGGGGCTATGACGTCGATTACATCTACAAAATTTATCCCGACGGCTCGCTGAAACTCGACGTGAAGGCGAAGCTCTTCAAACGGCCAGGCGGCCATTGGGGCGTGCCCGAACCGGGCAAAGGCGATTTCGACAACATGCCGTATCTCCCGCGCATGGGCGTCGTCTTCAAAGTTCCCGCGGACATGACGAACGTGGAATGGTTCGGTCTCGGCCCGGGCGAAGCCTATTCGGACTCCTTCCAGGCGCAGCATGTCGGCCTCTTCAAAGCGACCGTTGCGGATCTGTTCACGAACTATCTCCGTCCGCAGGAAAACGGCAACCGCCACAACGTCCGTCGCATGACGCTCTACGACGGCGAAGGCTGCGGCATCGTCGCCGCCGGCTGCCCACAGTTCGATTTCACCGCCAGCCCCTACACGATCGACATGATCAACTCCGCCGACCATCCGCAGGATCTTGAAGAAGACGACGCCATCAACGTCTGCATCGATCTTGCGCAGTCCGGCCTCGGCTCCAACTCCTGCGGCCCCGCCCCGCGCGACGAATATCGTCTGCCCGTAAAGGACTACGAGTTCTCCATCCTCTTCAAAGGCGTCGCCCCCGGCGAGCTCGACGACAAGTCGTTCTTCAATATTATTTAAAGTAAAAAAAATCTAAATTTTCGTGTTTTTTCGTGCCTTTCGTGGTTAAAACAAAGAAGGAAAACATCATGCAGGACATCAGACTCGGCACATTGGTCAATGTCAACGACAAGACGGAGAACTACGTCCGTCAGATCATCCCCTACGGATTCGAGAGCTTTTCGTTCATCTTCAGCGGCGGCTTCCCCCGCAAGCCCGCCGAATTCGCTGAAAAGATCATGCCCATCCTCAAGGAGAACAACGTCGTCGCCTCCTCAATCTGCCTCTATCTTGGCGAAACCATGGACGAAGACGAAGCCGGCGAAAAGGCCCGCGCAAATTGGCGTGAATTGATCGATTCCGCTTATCTTTTCGATTGCAATGTCGTCTGCGGCTTCACAGGCCGTCTCGACAAGTCCATTCCGGATAACATCGAACGTTTCAAAGAAGTCTGGACGCCGCTGACCGAGCAGGCCGCTGCCAAAGGCGTGAAGATCGGTTTCGAAAACTGCAACATGGGCGGTTCATGGGGCCGCGGCCGTTTCAACATCGCCATCAATCCCGCAGCCTGGGAGCTGATGTTCAACGCTATCCCGTTGGAAAACATCGGTTTGCAATGGGAACCCTGCCACCAGATGGTACAACTTATCGATCCCATGCCGCAACTCCGCGAATGGACGAAACGTTTCGTCCACATCCACGGAAAGGACGCCACCATCCATCGCGACACGCTCGCCAAATACGGCTTCTACGGCACGAAGCCCTTCGCCTTCCACCGCACGCCAGGCTTTGGTGATTCCAACTGGACGGAAATCATCTCCGAACTCCGCCGCAACGGCTTCAAAGGCTCCATCGACATCGAAGGCTGGCATGATCCCGTCTATCGCGGCGAACTCGAAATGACCGGCCAAGTCAACGGCCTCAACTACTTAAAGCGTTGCCGCGGCGACTTCTATCCGAATCCGGCATAAACATTTTTTTCATCCCAACAGGCGATGCAGGGCGGCTTTGATTGTGACAACACTCTCAGGCAAATGAAGACCTTTAACGTCAATGGATTCATTGTCATAGCGTTCAAGAAACCTCTGCATGTCTGTTCGGATGGAATCTGGCATCACAGGCATATTTGTGGCGAAAGTAATCAGCCGTGCCACATCGTTCTTGTGTTTAGCGATATCCCCTGACAGAATTCGCTCACCATGTGATCTTGCTTCCATCAAATTCATCCAGGCCTTCGCCTTCAGAACAATAAGCGCAGGAAGCGTGATGAGCGAAATTCCATCAATGATGGTTCTGTGGTTGAGGATAAATTGATAGTAGTTATCATCTAGTAGGATTGCCGATAGGCTGGAAATATCATAGGCAAGTGGAATTGGCGTCACATGGATATCTGCTGGCAATTCCAGCCATTCAGGCTTTCGCGCAAGCAATTCAAGCATTTTGGGATAATCGGCAAGCCTCGGCCTTTGGAATCGATAATATAACCGCCTGCCTTGCTTGTCGCCAAAACTTCTTTGCGCGATGGAATATCCGCCTTCTCGGATAAATCGCCAGAATTCCCGTGCGAATTCATTTGTTCTCGCCTCCACGCAAAGGACGATATCAAGATCCTTGGTAGTTCGAAATGAACCACCTAGAGCATTCAAGTTGATATCGCATGCACTTCCGCCAATAAGGATGTAGGAATCCGTATAATCGGCAAAATGCCTCTTGAATATCTCAAGGCCGATTACCATTGAAAGCCCTCCAACAGTTCATCAATTGCCATTTGGACACGTTCATCGTTGTCATCTCTGAGTGAAATAGCCAATGACAATGGGTCTATCCCGCTCTCTCCCAAAATGTTCGGGCGATATCGCCATAGTTGTAGCACGATATCTGACTCATCAGCCAAGACAAGTTCGTAATTGCCTTTTCTGAAATCTGTCAGCGATACGGCATATACCTCCGGCAG
>JAEEGJ010013985.1_pt1 | contig 19233 bp, 13 predicted proteins | sample 8958761 | NCBI WGS metagenome assembly JAEEGJ01 (sample SAMN16246546, study PRJNA631951) | gut metagenome | biome: gut microbiome; feature: rumen; material: RS-attached | host: Bos | place: Iran: Karaj | collected 2018-10 | reverse complement strand
CGGATGCAGCGTGCCACGGTAGGGGCTATCTGCTCCGTAGTAACAGGGCGTTCTACGCGTTGTGACGATAACTCATTTCCGTAAAATATGATGGGGAATTGAGCCGTAGCATAACGTGATGTGTAAGATGTTTTGGTATCTTCGTTGATAATCTTCCATCCTGGTGCAACCTCGATAATCAGGTCGCCAGAACGTTCGACACAATAGCCGTTTCTGATGCGCTCCAGCCTGGGACTGTCGCTGGTCATCAGTTGATGCGAGGTATAGACATTGCGTACACCGGCAATTTCCAAAAGGAACTCCTGAGACTTGCGCAACAAGTCGCCTATGTTGATATTTTTCCCTTCTATGAGATTGCGGTTCAGGAACAGCTGATTCTGGTAGCAGGCCTCTATATATTGAGCCGAACCATAGATGGCTCCCAGATACATGTTAAGCAATCCAGCCGTCCGACCTATATAGAACTTGCCTGTAGGAATACGGAAGCGTTCGTGGTTGCTGTTATCGTTTTCCTCCTCTTCACGACTGCCAGTACTTGTTACAACAAACAGCACCCGACTCAAGGGAATCTTTCGCGTGATGCCATTGATGAGGTAGGCCAGTGACTGGTCGAGAGACAGATAGCCGTCAATCGTGGGCTCTGCCTTCAGCGAGATACTCAGCATGTCGACATTGTCATCCATGCCGACTGTTGTCTTGTCGATACAGAATATGGCAGCCTTGGCAATACTTATATTGACGTCATTATCAGGCACATAGTCGCGACAAAAGCCCTTGAGCCAAGGGTTGGCAGGCATGTAGTAGCTGCTCATCTTCCAGCGTCCTTGCTGAATCCAGGCAGCGCCGTCAGCAGCATGTCCGGCTGACAGAATGGCACTCTCGGCAGTAGGTGCAAAGGCAAATATGCGTGATTCGCCTGCTGTCGATACCTTCATCTCGTCGCCAAGGGTCGATACGGTTAGTAATGCCGGTGATTGTTGGTGTTCGCGGTCGTTGAGAATGCTCAATTGGCGCATGGCGTCACGAGAGAACCATTCTGCCGCCGTAATACCATGATAATAGGGTACTGTGCCTGTTGTGATGGTGGCAGAGGCTGATGCGGGGTCGATGGGTGCAAACGAGTAGGATGCATGACTGAATACAACACCCTGGCTTAGCAGACGGCGCAGTCCGTCATCACCATAGGCTGGTGAATAGTTCTCCAAAGCATCGGAGGAGAGCTGGTCAATCTGAATGCTGACCACCAAACGGGGAGTCTGACGGATAGCCTGTCCTTGGCTTTCGGCGCTAAACCCTAAGATAGCCAACAGTGTGATGTATAGATAGCCGTTTCTCATTTGCGGAATCTGTCAATATGAAGTACACTTTGTAGCAGCAAACATAATGCCAAACTCCAGATGCCCTCAGCATACGACTGGAATAGGCCGCCTATCAGGAACAGGCAGCACAATGCTGCTGTGATGCGCCAATAGACAGTCTTTCTGCCTCTGATAACGGGCCAGAGGAACAGCCAGGGCAGGGGATTGAACAGAATGATTTGCAGATTGAGGCTTACGGTGGGGTGTTGCGAGAAGAGCATCAAGAACAGCACAATACCGATCATACCGGTTGCCAACATCAGCAGGACTTCCCATAGCACGAAGACGCGGTGCAGCCTCCATTGGACTGCGAACAAAACGAAACCAACAGCCAAAAGCGCAACGAAACACTGCAAGGGCGACAATGGGAATCCAGGCTCATGCATCTGTACACCAGCGGGTACGGCAATACGACGCTCCTTGACTAAAGGCCGATAGTTGCCATTGGCATAGATTTGGGCACGGTCAAAGTCGTACAGCAGGTTGTGTGGAAGAAACTCTTGTTCGCGCAGAGTCGTGGGTTGATCGGACATGATGCCAAGCAGCATATCGTTGCCCCAACGTGCCCATGGATTACGTTGCGTCATCTCGTGAACCATGTCCCTGTATGTTGGCGTATAGTCTTCATGCCCAGCGTATTCCACTTTTCCATTAATGCATTGCTCGATGATGTCGCGAGCCTTTGTGGTGCAGTTGTTATAGAAGTAATTGTAACGGTAAATGCGGTTTTCAGGACGCAGATTTTCACTCAATGCCTGACGCAATTGCCACTTCTCCTGAGCTGTCAGATTCAACACCTGCTCGGTGACCATACTGCCAAAATGGCGATATTCGCTTTGGAATAAATGGTAGGGGAAAGCCCCCAACTCATAGTCGGTCAGTCCGAACACAAAGCGAGCCACAAAGTGCGGCGCATTAAAATTGAACACGCCATAATTGAAAGCAGCATCTACGCCACCCTTCTTATGCATGTCGTGGTAACGGATGGCCGTATGACCATATAGACTATATACTTCGTCGTGGGGTTGACAGGTAAGCAGGCTTATTTCTACTGAATCCATAGCCAGCAGTGTAGAGTCATCTTGTGCTGCCACAGGTGCTGAAAAACCTGTTATAAATGTTAAAAAGCCCCATCTGAGAGCATTAAAAACGGTTTTTAAATGTTTCACGATGCAAAATTACGCTATATTTTCCATTTATCGTGCGTTTATTTCGATTTTTTTCGATAATTTTGCAAGCCGAAATCGATATGATTATAAAAATAAAGATGAATAAACGACTTTTTGCAACGATTCTGATGGGGGCTGTCACCCTGTCGGGTATGGCACAGATAAGTAAGACGTTGTCACCCTATAGTATGTATGGACTTGGCGTGTTGGCCGACCAATCGCAAGGTTTTAATCGTGGTATGGGCGGTCTTTCCATGGGCATACGAGGAGGTTCGATAGTGAATATGAAGAATCCTGCCTCTTATTCGGCTGTTGACTCGCTGACCATGATATTTGATATGGGCGTTAGTGGTCAGATCACGAATTTCAAGGAGGGTGGCATGAGCAAGAACCGTAAAACCGCCGACTTCGACTATGTTGTATCCCTGTTCAGAGTCATGCCTAAGATGGGTGTGAGTGTGGGTGTTGTTCCGTTTTCCAATGTGGGTTATGATTTCACTGCCACTGAGAACACACCGAATTCTACGCTCGCCTCAGTGATGACCTATTCAGGCACAGGTGGTTTCAGCCAGGCCTATTTAGGTGTCGGTTATGAGGTGCTCAAAGGTTTTTCCATAGGTGCAAACTTCTCTTATTTCTGGGGTAATTACACGAAAACGCTTGGTGTTGCTGCGGTCGGTGAAAGTCATATCAACGTGATGTTGAAGGGATATGAAACAAACGTCAGTTCGTATAAGCTTGACTTCGGTGCCCAAGGCCAGTTTGCGCTTGACAGGAATAATAAACTGACCGTTGGTGCTACCTTTGGCATTGGCCATAAGTTAGGGGCTGATGCCAATATGTTTGTGATGAATACTGATTCTGAGACTGCCCAGGTCGATACAACTACGGTAACGCTCGGCAACGCGTTCCAGCTTCCTATGACGTTCGGCGTGGGTGCAGCCTTGGTTCACAAGCGTAGTCTGACCGTTGGTGCCGACTATACCTATGAACATTGGGGGAATTTGGACTTCCCGCAGTCTAACGAGTTGAGCAAGCGTTACGAGATGTCAAGCTCAGTCCTCCGTGACCGTCATAAAATCACGATTGGTGCCGACTGGATACCTGAGCCCAACCAAATGGTGCGTCGTTCGTTCTTCAAGAGTATCCATTATAAGGTCGGTGCCTCGTATGCTACACCTTATTATAATATAAGGGGAGGGGAGAAAGGTCCTCGTGAGTTTGTATTGTCTGGAGGTTTTGCCATTCCAATCATCAATTCGTGGAATAACCGCTCGCTGCTGAATATCTCGGCGCAGTGGGTTAATAGTTCTGCTTCGAACTATATTAGGGAGAACTCCTTCCGTATCAATATCGGACTGACATTTAACGAGCGTTGGTTTGCAAAATGGAAAGTCGATTAACATTTCTCATTTCTCTATGCTCATTTATCATTTTGTTTGCTGCCTGCAGCGAACAGAAGGCTCATACGGCTCCTGCCATTCATGACCGTGACTCTGTCTCGATGATGACCAGCTATGGTGTCAACACGCTGATTTCCGACTCGGGTGTCATCAAATATAAGATTGTGGCCGAGCGGTGGGATGTCAACACCGTACGGCAGCCATCTCGTTGGACTTTCGAAAAAGGCATCTTCATGGAACAGTTCGACGAGCAGTTTCATGTCGAGGGTTATATCCAGGCCGATACCGCATGGTATTACGATCAGCAGAAGCTTTGGGAACTGCGCGGACGTGTGCTCATCCGCAATGTCAACGGCCTCGTATTTCGCAGTGAGGAGTTCTTCTGGGATGGCATCACGCATGAATTCTATTCACATAAGTTCTCGCGTGTAGTGACGCCTGAGCGCACTTTGGAGGGAACTTACTTCCGTAGCGACGAACACATGACCCACTACGTGGTTACCAATTCGGTTGGCTCGTTCCAGTCAACGGATATAGATGGCGAACAAGATCAGTCAGCCTCTAAATCATCATCTGCAGCACCTGCTGACTCAGCCGCCCCGGCACCTCCCGTACGTCAGGCTGCTACGCGCCACAAAGCTGCACAGAAATCAGTATATCAGCCATGACGAATCTTATCATAGGATTACTTGTTTCGATGGTTTTCTCTGCCTTCTTCTCGGGCATGGAGATAGCCTTTGTGTCCAGCAACCGCTTGCGTATGGAGATGGATAAGGAGAAAAACGGCCTCTCGCAGCGAGCATTAGCCCTGTTTTACAGCCATCCCAACAACTTCATCAGCACCATGCTGGTTGGCAACAATATTGCGTTGGTGGTCTATGGCATCCTGTTTGCCAAAATCTTTGATGCCACCCTGTTTGCCGGTTTCAGCGATGGTGTCCGTGTGACGTGCGATACACTGCTTTCGACGCTGGTGGTGCTGTTTACGGGTGAATTTCTGCCTAAGACCATCTTCAAGTCGAATCCCAATGGGTTGCTTACGTTCTTTGCCGTGCCAGCCCTTCTGTGCTATATCCTGTTATGGCCGGTATCGCGTTTTGCTACGATGTTGTCGCGTGGCCTTTTGCGGCTGTTTGGTGTTAAGATGCCCAAAGACGTTGAGGATAAAGAGTTTACGAAGGTTGACCTTGACTATCTGGTGCAGTCGAGCATTGACAATGCCGCCAACGATGAGGATATAGAAGACGAGGTGGAACTATTCCATAATGCCCTCGATTTTGCCGATACTAAGGTGCGCGACTGCATGGTTCCCCGTACGGAGATTGATGCCGTTGATTTGGAGGAGTGTAACGTCGAGCAGCTGAAGAATAAGTTCATTGAGAGCGGCCACTCCAAGATTGTTGTCTATCGCGAGGACATAGACCATATTGTGGGATATATTCACAGCTCCGACCTGTTCAGGCCTCTGCCTGAGAAACTCGACTCGTTGGTGCGCGACATGCCGTACGTGCCTGAGACAATGGCAGCCCGCAAACTGATGCATATATTCCTGCAGCAGAAGAAGTCGCTGGGCGTGGTCATCGACGAGTTTGGCGGTACCAGTGGACTGGTGTCGCTCGAAGACATTGTTGAGGAGATTACAGGCGATATTGAGGACGAGCACGACAGTCAGAAATATGTGGCCAAGCAGTTGTCGGATGGCGATTACATGTTGTCAGGACGTCTGGAGATTGAGAAGGTGAACGAAATGTTCGACCTTGATTTGCCCGAGAGCGACGACTACATGACCGTAGGTGGACTGATACTGCATGAATACCAGTCGTTCCCCAAACTGAACGAAGTGGTGAAAATCGGACGTTTCGAGTTCAAGATTGTGAAGAATACAATGACGAAAATAGAGCTTGTAAGACTGAAAATTATGGCTAAAGATGAGCGATAAATGATGAAATCATTATTTTTTCGCAAAAATATGCCGAAATTTAAGTAGAATTTAGTAATTTTGCAGGCTGAATTGACAAAACTTAAAGAAATAACAAATAAAATATAAAAATTAAAAGCTAAAAAATGGCAGCAATTGGTAAAATTAGAAGCTGGGGACCAGTACTCGCTACAGTGATTGGTCTGGCCCTGTTTGCATTCATTGCCGAGGAGATGTTCCGTTCTTGTGAAGCCACAAGCAACGAGAAACGTCAGCAGGTCGGCGAAGTGTTAGGTAAGAAAATTTCTGTGCAGGACTTCCAGAGTCTTGTCGATGAGTATCAGGAGGTCATCAAGATGACCCAGGGCCGCGACAACCTCTCTGAGGAGGAGCTGAACCAGGTAAAGGATCAGGTTTGGCAGCAGTTTGTCAGCAACACCGTTATCGAGGCCGAGTGTGCCAAGGTAGGTCTGACCGTAACTGACGAGGAACTGCAGAGTGTGTTGAAGACTGGTACCAACCCCATGTTATTGCAGACTCCGTTTGTTAATCAGCAGACGGGTCGTTTCGACGCTACACAGCTCACCAAGTTCCTGGCCGACTACAAGAAGTTGCAGTCGCAGGGTGGTCAGCAGCTGGAGCAGTACGACCGTATCTACAAGTACTGGAAGTTCATGGAGAAGATGTTGCGTCAGAACATTCTGACCAATAAGTATCAGAGCCTGTTGTCTCAGTGCTTGCTGTCGAACCCCGTATCTGCCAAGATGTCATTCGACGCCCGCAATGAGGAAAGCGATATCCAGTTGGCAGTACTTCCCTACAGCAGCATCAAGGATAGCGAGGTTGAGCCATCTGAGGCCGACCTGAAGGCTAAGTATGGTGAATTGAAGGAGCAGTTCCGCCAGTACACTGAGAGCCGCGACATTAAGTATGTTGACTTCCAGGTGGTTGCCTCTAAGGCCGACCGCGACGCTCTGATGAAGACCATGAAGGATGCCCAGCAGCAGCTGGAGAGCGGCATGGTGCCTGCCGAAGTTGTTCGTAAGGCTCAGTCGCAGGTTCCCTATACCGGTCTTGCTGTGACTCGCAATGCTATGCCTAACGACATTGCCGTTAAGGTTGACTCTATGCAGGTTGGTCAGATTTCGGCTCCTTTCGAGACCACATACGACAACACGCTTAACGTGGTGAAGCTCATTGCCAAGACCCAGTTGCCCGACTCTGTCGAGTTCCGTCAGATTCAGGTTAGTGGCGAGTCGGCTGACGAGGCCCACAAGCGTGCCGACAGCATCTACAACGCCCTGAAGGGTGGTGCCGATTTCGAGGCTCTGGCCAAGAAGTACAATCAGACTGCCGAGAAGCAGTGGATGACATCTGCCATGTATGAGCGTTCGCAGACCATCGATGCTGACTCTAAGAACTATATCGAAGCCCTCAACACACTGCAGGCCAACGAACTGAAGAACGTCCAGTTCACCAACGGCAACATCGTGCTGCAGGTCACTGCCCGCAAGGCTATGGTAACCAAGTATGACGTAGCTATCGTTAAGCACTCTATCGATTTCTCAAAGGGTACCTATAGCGATGCATACAACAAGTTCAGCCAGTATGTCAGCGAGAACAAGACACTTGAGGGTCTTGAGAAGAATGCCCAGAAGTACGGCTTCCGCGTTCAGGAGCGTAAGGACCTCTTCAATTCCGAGCACAATGTGGCTGGCCTGCGTGCCACCCGTGAGGCTATGAAGTGGATTTTCGACAGCAAGGCTGGCGAGGTTAGCCCCCTCTACGAGTGCGGCAACAACGACCACCTGCTGGTCATCGCTCTGACTGGCGTTCATCCCGAGGGCTATCGTGAAGTAACCGACGATCAGGTAAAGAACAGCCTGAAGGCCGAGATCATCGTTGACAAGAAGTTCCAGAAGCTTGCCGAGAAGTTGGCAGGAGTCAAGTCTATCGCTGACGCCAAGGCTAAGGGCGCTACTGTTGACAGCGTTCGTCAGATTACCTTTGCCGCTCCTGTATTTGTACAGGCTGCCGGTACCTCTGAGGCTGCTCTGAGTGGTGCTGTAGCTGCTGTCAAGGCAGGCCAGTTCTCGCCCGCAGTCGTCAAGGGCCATGGTGGTGCATACCTCTTCCAGGTGCTGTCAAAGAAGCAGCGCGAGGGTGCTAAGTACGACGAGAAGCAGCAGATGCAGCAGATGAAGCAGCAGGCTACTCAGGCTGCAGGCCGATTCATGTACGAACTCATCCAAAAGGCTAACATCAAGGACAACCGCTACCTCTTCTTCTAATCAGTAGCAAGAGATACCGCATAAAACTAATGGGTGTTCATCAGCGTCGATGAGCACCCATTAATTATTTCTTTCTTCTTTTTGAAAATTGTTGAACTGGACGATGAAATCCAACTAAGTTGTCATCAACTTTATCATCGATGAAGCAGAACGTCATAAGAGCGTCATGATCAAATAGCCTACGCCGATGCTGACAATCGTTGTTATCCATCCCGACAGTTGGAACGAGTGGTTTACGACGTATTTGCCAATGCCTGTGGTGCCTGTACGGTCGAAACCAATGGCAGCCACCTCTGTGGGGTAGTTGGGCAGGAAGAAATAGCCGTTCACCACAGGAAACAGCACCAGCAGCACCATGGGCGGCACGCCCATTGCCAGTCCTACAGGGTAAAGCGTCTTAACGGTGGCAGCCTGCGAGAAGAGCATGATGCTGAACAGGAACAGCGGAATGGCGAAGAGTAGGGGATAGCTGGTGAAGACGCCCTCCACGCTGCCCAGTATCTTTTCGTGATGCCCCTCAAAGAAGGTGCTGCCCATCCATGCTATACCGAAAATCGACACCATGGCATTCATGCCCGATGCAAACACGTTGCCCTTCATAGCCTCACGCACATCAGCCTTGCCCACCAGCAGTATCAAGGCGGCAATACTCATCATGATGATTTCGATGGTTGTACTCATGTTCAGCGCATTGCCGTTGAAAGCGGGGCGCAATTCAGGGAAGATGCCAAACAGCACCACCATCACCACTCCCAGCAGGAAAGCCACTACCGCCCACTTGGCACGAGGATTGCCGGTTGTCGTCTCGTCGGTGTCAACATCGTCGTCACTGAGCAGCCCCTCTTGGATGCGCCGCAGGTATTCCGGGTCTTTATCCAAAGGCTTGCCCACATAGTTCTGTACCAGTGAAGCCACCAATATGGCGATGATGGAGGCTGGTATGGTAATCACGAGGATATCCGTCATGGTGATGCCCTTGTCGCCCAGCAGTTCCTCAGAGAGGATAGCTGCCGTGGCGGCTGACACTGGCGAACCCGTACACCCCAGCGATGCCGCTACCGTCGCCACACTCAGCGGACGTTCTGGACGCACCTTCTCCTTGCGTGCTATCTCCGATATGATAGGCAGCAGTGCATAGCATGTATGAGCCGTACCGGCCCAGTGGCTGAACAGCCAGGTGACGAATGGTGCCAGGAAGGTGATACGGCTGGGATGCTTCTTCAGCAATCGTGCCGCCACGTTCACCATATAGTCCAGTCCGCCTGCCGCCTGCAGTGCTGCCGACGCCGTAATGACACTGACAATGATGAGCATCACGTCGATAGGGATGGCTCCTGGCTCCAGTCCGAAGCCGAACACCAGGATGAACACCCCCACCATGCCGTATATGCCCAGTCCGATGCCGCCTACTCTGGCTCCGATGAATATCATTGCCAGCACGACGACCAATTGTACTAATATGAGAAGCGTTTCCATAAGCTGTTAGTTTTTTTAGAGAATAGCATTAATACCGTTCTCGTTGTTTTTATTTGCAAAGTTACGAATAAGTGAGCGAAATACCAAATTTTGGGGCAGCGAAAACAAAGGAAATGCTTACATTTACTCTTCCACTCTTCCACTCTTCCACTCTTCCTACGGATTATACGGATTTTACGGATTTATTGAGGGCGGTAGCAAATTTATCACTTTTCACTTTTCACTATTCACTATTCACTAGCTTCGCGCCCGCGAAGCGCCTTCACTAGCGAAGCGTTTCACTATTCACTAGCTTCGCGCCCGCGAAGCGCCTCACTAGGCCGTCAGGCCGCAAACCCCCATGCAGCTGGTGGTGCCCAGTGCCGTCAGAGCCGCTGTCAAGATGGATATCACCATCTGAATCACCGTTTTCCAAGTCTCTCGTTTCATAATACCTTAATTTTGTTTTTACCGCAGATTACGCAGATTTCACAGATTTTTTATCTATAGGTGCAGAGTGTAGGCGCAGCTATAATCTGTATAATCTGCGAAATCTGCGGTTAATTCAACTAGTTCTCGTTAGGGGCATCGTCGCCACCGCCACCGTTGTCGCCTCCGGTGTTTCCACTCCCCTCGCCCGTTGGAGAGGGGTTGGGGGTGAGGCTACCATTGCCAGGTGCATTGCTGGTGCCACCCTTGGCAGAGAGGATCTGCTCAGCGGCCTTGTCGGTCCACGACAGGCGACCGTCCTTGTTCAGCTCCTCGCGGGTGTATTCGCCAGTGGCCTGAGCCAGCAGCTTCAGCGAGCCTACGGCGGGACCGGTCTTGTCGGTCTTCTTCATCACACCGATGCTGGCCGAGATGGTCTTGTCGGTATCGGCATCGTAGAGGCGGGTGCAACCGTTGCCGATGCAGCTCACCTTGAAGATGGCCAGGTTGTCTACTTTGACGGTGTTACCCATCAGTGTCTGCTCACGCGTACACTTCACGAAGTCGCGCAGGATACCTTCGATGGTACCTTCCGAGAACGGGGTGTTGTGCTCCGCCATGTGAACAGCCATGTCGTGGATGTTCAGCGTCTGTTTGTAACTTACTCGAGGGTAGTACTTGCCAAAGGCAGCCGACTTCGAGTTCTTGTTTTGCGAAAGATAAAGTTCAATCATACTTGTTTAATTTTTTAGTTATTGATAATGTTATTATTTTGTTTCATACTGCAAAATTAATCAATTTATTTTCAGCCATATCTGTTATGATACGTTATATCTTGTTTTTATTCGTTTTTGTCAATTTTATTTTGTAATTTGCAGTTGGAATTGAAACTATAATTAAAACAATAAATATGAACGAACAACAAGAAACGAAAGCCACTGCATTTGGGCGCACGGAGCTTGCCCAGATGTACTTCCCCCACCTCTGTCCCGAGGCTGCGTGGCACAAGCTCCGCCAGTGGATCACCATCAATCCTGCGCTCTGTCACCTGCGCCAGTTGCGCCGTCGCACCTTCACCCCTGCCGAGGTACGCCTCATCTACAGCCAGCTTGGCGAGCCGTAACGGCGCGCGGCACAGGATTTTCAGTAAGAGCCACCGGCTGTCTCATAAGCGTTTCCTGCTGAGCAGCGAGTGGCTCTTATTCGTGGCACCAGTTTTCACATAATGTAGAGTCGACAAGTCGACAAGTCGACAAAAGGCATTGAACAATACTGATATAATGTTGTAAAATTCTATAATATTATTATTTATATTATAATATAAATAATAATATTAATTAATATATTGATATGTTTGTCTCTATATATGGCGTTTTTCAAAAACGTTTTGTCGACTTGTCGACTTGTCGACTTGTCTAAAAAATCTCAATAAAATATTTGGCATTTTTAATTATTTTGCTTACTTTTGCATTCAATATAGCTAAATAATAATGAAACACTACACATACACACCTAAGTCCCTGAATATCAGAGCCTTAAAGCTTGTAGGGGGGGGGTAAAACGCTGAATTTCAGTGTTTTACACAATTCCTTGATTTCTTTTTTTGTCCTGATAATAGTCTCCTTCCTGTGCCTTGCGTGCTCGAAGGAGACTTCTATTTCCCAGTATCCTGAGATGCAGGCCTACTACGTAGAGTCCTGCCACCTCAGCGTTGCCGCAACCGACAGCGTCCCACGCTTCATGCAGAAGGTCGATACCTTCGTCACCCGACATTCGGATGCGAAGCAAGACCCGCTATACCCCCGTATCCAGGAGAACATCCGCTCCGCATCATTCCGTCTGAACATCAACGTTGATGACGAGTGGCTGCCGGACTACGAAGATACATTCTGATTACTATTGCACACGTGGTGATTCATCACAGTGACGCTTATTCTAATATGTAGTTAAGCCCATTGGTCTGAGAAGATAGATGGGAATTTTAAAGAAACAACTTAAAACGAAATATATGGCAACAATAACAAAAGAAGACTTAAAGAGAGAGATAGGTGATTTGATATGGAAGATGGCTACCAACCTGGTACATGGTGGCAAGGTGTCTTCAGTGCAGTTTATGGACTATACGCTGGGCGCACTCTTCTATCGTTTCATCTCGGAGAATATCACAGACTATTGCAACCACCTGATGATAGAGGCTGGCGTGGCCAATGCCGACTATCTGCACATGAGTGACGAACAGGCTGAGTATGCTCGTAACCAGATAGTACAGGCCAAGGGCTTCTTCATCAAGCCCTCTCAGCTCTTCAAGAATGTTGCCGATGGAGCCAAGAACAACGACGAACTGAATACCACCCTTGCCAATAACTTCAAGGCCATTGAGGAAAGTGCCATCGGTACTGCCAGTGAGGATGATGTAAGAGGACTTTTCAGCAACTTCAATACCAATGATGCAGGATTAGGTTCTACTGTTGAAGAGCGCAATGGTCTGCTAACTACATTGTTGGAAAGTGTTCGCGACTTGCCATTTACAAAATACATGGATAGTGGTCTTGATGTGTTTGGCATTTGCTATGAACACCTTATCAAAATGTATGCCTTGAATAGTGGTACAAAGGGAGGTGAGTTTTATACTCCAGCAGAGGTGAGTTACCTTTTGGCTCAGATAGCAGCAGCAGGTCGCAAGACAGTAAACAAGGTCTATGACCCTGCTTGTGGTTCTGGTTCATTGCTTCTGAACTTCAATCTTGTGTTGGGCGCAAAGAATGTTCGCGAAGGATTCTTTGGTCAGGAGATAAACCTGAAGACCTACAACCTTTGCCGAATGAATATGTTCCTGCATAATGTGAACTATGATCATTTCGATATTCAGTTGGGTGATACACTTCTTGACCCCAAGCACGAAATGGATGAACCATTTGATGCCATCGTATCAAATCCCCCATATAGTGTGCCTTGGGCAGGAGATAGTGATGTAACACTTATCAACGACCCCCGTTTCTCTCCTGCTGGCGTGCTTGCACCTAAGTCAAAGGCTGACTTTGCTTTCACTATGCACATGCTTTCTTGGCTTTCTACTGAAGGTACAGCAGCTATTGTAGAGTTTCCTGGTATTCTCTATCGTGGAGGTGCTGAGCAGAAAATCAGAAAGTATCTGGTGCAGAACAACTATATAGACACCATCATTCAGTTGCCCAGCAACCTGTTCTTTGGAGCAAGTATTGCCACTTGTATCATTGTGCTGAAGAAGAACAAGAGCGACAACCGCGTCTGCTTTATTGATGCCTCGCAGGAGTTCATCCACGAAGGTAATAAGAACAAACTTTCGCCAGCCAACCAGGAGCGAATCTATAAGGCTTGTATGGCGAAGGAAGAAGAAAAACACTTCTGTCATATAGTAACTACCAAGGATATTGAGGCAGAGGATTACAATCTGAGTGTCAGCACTTATGTAGAGCAGGAAGATACTCGTGAGGCTGTGAATATCGAGCAGCTGAATGCTGAGATTTCTGAAATTGTAAAGCGCCAAAGCACGCTGCGCACTCAGCTCGATGCCATTATTAAAGAATTAGAGGAGGATGTGGCATGAGTGAGATAAAGAAGTTGATAGAAAGACTCTGCCCTGACGGGGTGGAATATAAGAAGTTGGGGGAAGTTTGTGTTATGCAACGCGGAACTTCAATGACTAAAAAGAATGCAATTGAAGGTGATATACCTGTTATATCAGGAGGAAGAGAACCGGCTTTCTATATTAATCAGTCAAATCGTGATGGCGAAACAATAACAGTAGCAGGAAGTGGTGCAGGAGCAGGTTATGTGCAATACTGGAACGAACCAATATTTGTCAATGATGCATTTTCAGTTAAAGGTTCTGAAGAACTGCTTACTAAATATGTGTACTATTGCATGAAAAATATGCAAGAACAGATTACTGGAACTCAAAAAGGTGGTGGCGTCCCTCATGTACACATTTCAAGCATTGATAACTTTGAACTCCCTGTACCTCCTATCGAGGTGCAGAGTAAAATTGTCGAGATACTCGACAATTTTACGGAGCTAGAGGCGGAGCTAAAAATAAAGTTAGAAGCGGAGCTAGAAGCAAGGCGAAAGCAATACGAATACTACAGGAATCAACTCCTGACATTTGACAAAGTGGGGGGGGCAAGATTTGTTAATATGAGTGAGATAGGTAAATTCTATGGAGGTCTTTCTGGTAAAAACAAGAATGATTTTGGAATTGGCAAAGCTAAATACATAACCTATATGAATGTATATAGCAATATAGCTGTAGATTTATCAATAGCAGAGGATGTTAATGTTACTGATGATGAGAAACAAAATTCAATTCAATATGGTGATATAATTTTTACGGGATCATCAGAAACACCTGAAGAATGTGGAATGTCTTCTGTAGTAACGGAAAACATGGAAGAACCAATCTATCTGAATAGTTTTTGCTTTGGATTCCGTATAGATGATCTATCTGTATTCAATGTACATTTTCTCAAACATTTGTTTAGAAGCCATTCACTAAGAAGCCAAATTGTAAAAACTGCAAGTGGCGTAACTCGTTTCAATGTTTCTAAGAAAAAGATGGAAAATGTTGAAGTCCCCATCCCCCCTCTCTCCGAACAAAAAAGAATAGCCTCCATCCTAGACCGCTTTGAGGCTTTGACAACAGACCTGCAGAGTGGTTTGCCAGCAGAGATAGAGGCTCGTAGGAAACAATACGAATATTATAGAGAGAAACTATTGACATTTAAGCGTAAGACAGCATAATGGCAGAAATATTAGATATCATTTCACAGAATACTCAGAGTACAGTTGTTGCTGAGTATGTGCGTGAGGAACGCGAGAGGGGAACAGGTTACCAGAGTGAGAGTGACTTGGAGAATGAACTCATTGCCCAGCTTCAGCGACAGGGATATGAGTATCTTCCTATACATAATGAGGCGGAGCTGATAGCGAACCTTCGCAAGCAGTTAGAGAAGTTGAATGATATTACATTTACTGATAGTGAGTGGCAGAGATTCTTTAAGACTGAGATAGCAAAGGAAAGCAACGGAATAAAGGAAAAGGCTTTCACTATTCAGCGTGACTATAAGAAGAGCTTTGTCCGTGAGGATGGAACTCAGGTGAATATATCCCTGATTGACAAGAAAGATGTTCACCACAATATCACTCAGGTAATAAACCAGTATGCTGTAGATAGCGGAACACAAAAGAACAGATATGATGTCACCATCCTTGTGAATGGTCTGCCATTGGTACATATAGAATTGAAGCGAAGAGGAGTGTTGCTCAAAGAGGCTTTCAATCAGATAAACCGATATGGAAGAGAATCTTTCTGGGCTGATAATGCCTTGTTTGAGTTTGTGCAGATATTCATTATCAGCAATGGAACCACAACAAAGTATTATAGCAACACTACTCGCGACAACCACATCAAGGAACAGAACAGCAAGGCTAAGGCAGGAAGACAAAGAACCTGCAATAGCTATGAATTTACTTCGTATTGGAGTGATGCAAAGAATAAACTGCTGAATGACTTGGAGGACTTTACTGCTACATTCCTCAGCCGTCATTCTCTGCTGAACATTCTGACCCGATTCTGTGTGCTGACAGAACAGAACATCCTGATGGCAATGCGACCATATCAGATAGCTGCTACTGAGCGATTGCTGAACCGCATAGAAGTGGCACACAATGCAAAGCTATATGGTACAGTAAAGGCTGGTGGCTATATATGGCACACAACAGGTTCAGGTAAGACTCTGACTTCATTCAAGGCTGCTCAACTTGCTACCAAGTTACCATATATCGATAAGGTTATGTTTGTGGTGGATAGAAAAGATTTGGACTATCAGACCATGAGAGAATATGACCGATTCCAGAAGGGTGCTGCCAATGGAAATACTTCGACAACAGTATTGGAGAAGCAGATAGCCGACAGCAAGAGTAAAATCATCATCACTACCATACAGAAGTTGTCGAGTTTTATCAAGAAAAATCCAGACAGCGAAATATACAAGAAGGAAGTAGTATTGATTTTCGATGAGTGCCACAGAAGCCAGTTCGGTGAGATGCACCAGAAAATCACCAAGAAATTCAAGAAATACTACATATTTGGCTTTACTGGTACTCCTATCTTCATAGAGAATATGCCAACAGGTGCAGGACTCATCAAGACCACAGAAGATGCCTTTGGTGAAAGACTGCATACATACACTATTGTCAATGCCATAAGTGACCATAATGTATTGCCTTTCCGTGTGGACTATGTCAGCACAATGAAGGAGAAGGAAGATGTGGAAACCAGCAAGGTGTGGGATATAGAAAGAGAAAAGGCATTAAGTGACCCACGACGCATAGCGAATGTCTCAAAATATATACTGGAGCATTATTCTCAGCAAACTCTACAGGGGAAGAAATACAAGATGAGTGTTGTTACCAATGTAGAGAAATTGGCAAAGGATAAGAAGAAAAAAGTAGAAGAGGAACGTGACAAGACATCGCTGAGTGGCTTTAACAGTATCTTTGCTGTACAGAATATTCCGATGGCAAAACAATACTATCTGGAGTTCCTGAAACAGATGGAAGAGCTGCCTGAAAACAAGCGTCTGCGTCTTGCTACTATTTTCAGTTATGGAGCCAATGAAACAGACCCCGATGATGAAGGGGATGAGAATAGCGATAATACAGATGGATTGGATGCAAGCAGCCGCGAATTTTTGGAGAGGGCTATAAAGGACTATAATAAGATGTTCGGCACAAGCTATGACACCAGTGCTGACAAATTCCCGAACTACTATAAGGATGTTTCTCTGAGAATGAAGAATAGAGAGATTGATATTCTTCTGGTAGTAAATATGTTCCTCACTGGCTTTGATGCCACAACTCTCAATACGCTGTGGGTAGATAAGAACCTCAGGTATCATGGATTGTTGCAGTCATATAGTCGTACAAATAGAATTCTGAATAGCATCAAACAATTTGGTAATATTGTTTGTTTCCGCAATTTGGAGGACTCAACAAACAAGGCTCTTTCACTCTTCGGAGATCCTGAGGCTCGCGGAGTTTCCATCCTTAGACCATTTGATGATTATTTCAATGGATATGATGATAATAAGGGCAAGCATCAGGAAGGATATAAGGAATTGGTAGATGAACTTCAGAAGATGGTTGAACCAGGCAAATTCCCTGTAGGTGAAGAAGCAGAGAAGAAATTTATCAAGTTGTTTGGTAATATCCTGAAGATGCGAAACCTGCTCAGTGTCTTTGATCAGTTCCAAGGTATGGATATGCTCAGCGAGAGAGATGTGCAAGACTATACCAGTGTTTATCTTGATTTGAGAGATAAGATAATAAACACCCCTAAGGATAAAGAGGATATCTGTGATGATATAGTCTTTGAAATGGAATTGGTGAAGCAGGTAGAAGTTAATATCGACTTCATCCTCTTCCTTGTAGAGCAGTATCGCAAGAGTCATAATCAGGATGGTGAAATAAGGGTTCGCATCAGCAAGGCTATTGACAGTAGCCCCGACCTTCGTGATAAGAAAGAACTGATAGATAAATTCATAGAACAGCTGACACCAGACAGCGAGGTGGATGCTGCATGGCGTGTATATGTGAACAGTGAAAAGCGACGCCAGTTTGATGCTATCATCGAAGAAGAGAATCTGAAGCGTGACAAGGCCGTCGAGTTCATTGAGAACGCCTACGAACGTGGCTATGTGCCTGAGGGCGGTATGGAACTGGATGGCATTATGCCACCTATCAATCCATTTGATGTAAATGCTAATCGCGAAGGAAAGATTGCCACAGTCTTAGAGAAACTAAAAGCATTCTTCCAAAGATTTGCAGACATCAGTAATGGAGATTTTAGTTCTATGCCAGAAATTAAAATTGAAATTCACAACCATTATCACGGAAATATTGAGACCTTAAATATCAAAGAATAAATTTTTGACAAAAAAGTTTGGTGAATCAAAGGCGATTGCTTACCTTTGCACATTAGAAATAAACATTGTGGAAAAATAGGAGCTTAGACAGCTTTCTCGTAACTTCAGACCCGCAAATCAAAAGTACTAAACGAGTAGAATGTCTGCCTGCTCACGTCATGGAGACGTGGGCATTTGGGCTTGGCATATCGTTTAGTACTTTTGCGGGTAATGAAGTGTGCCTTCTCACTTGCCCCCCTCCTTTTACTACTAATATTAACTCTAACACTAAATGGAAGCATTAGAAGAAATCCCGCACCATTCCGGTGGCATCTACAACTATTTTCAAGGTGCCACCATTCACAACCTAGTTATTAACGGTAACATGAACAAACACGGTTCGGAACATTACCATGAAAAAGACAGTTCTGACAAAAGACCTAAAGCAACTAAGGAACAGATAGCTCGTGCCTTAGTGGCTTTGAATGGGAAAGACAATGTTATAGACAGCCAGAGGGCTTGGCTGGGTGCATGTCTGCTGCTTGGTTGGAAATATGGATTTCCACGTAATCTGAATGATTGTTGTAAGCAGATAGAACAGATGCCTATTGATATGGCACAACTGGAATATCAATGTAAGTATGAGAGTATCCGGATGTATGGTTGTTGGAAGTTTGTCAAAGAGAACTATGACAACTGGGCTACACTGGTTCCTAGAGATGAAGAAAGACAGGTTTTTGAGAAATGCTTGTCGGTAGCTCAATCACTGGATCAAGAAATAGTAAATCAGATGGAAAAAGACGCTGAATTAGAATAAAGGTTCACAAATAGATATCAATTAAATCACAAATAGTTCACAAATCGCTCCAGCACTGCTGGGGCGTTTTTTTATTCCGAAATTTGCACGTGCAAACCCTGGGAAACAGGGAACAAGTTTGCAGGTGCTCTTTGACCTATTTACATACACAACTTCCAAACGCATACGCGCCACACGCACATGCACCTATATGCACGTACATTTATCAATAAAACTAAGGAATATGACTACCGAAGAAAAACGGATGATGCAGCCTACGCAGGAATACATACGCAAGCTGCAACGGAAACGTAATGCGGGTACTGAGGACTGTATGCTCTCCAGCGACTTGGGGAGGGATATGGGAATCACCGCCCTGGATCTGCACCACTATCTGATAGATGTGGGGTTCCTCTTTCGTGAGCGCTCGACTTACGAACTGAAGCTCTGCAAGGAATATGATGGGCTTGGATA
>JAEEGJ010013984.1_pt1 | contig 19234 bp, 11 predicted proteins | sample 8958761 | NCBI WGS metagenome assembly JAEEGJ01 (sample SAMN16246546, study PRJNA631951) | gut metagenome | biome: gut microbiome; feature: rumen; material: RS-attached | host: Bos | place: Iran: Karaj | collected 2018-10 | reverse complement strand
GTTATTTCCATGAAATCCGGGACGTGCGGGGATTATTCGAATCTGATAGTTTCGGTGTTGATAAGACTTGGATATGAAGCAATGTACGCGTATGTTCACAAGGATTGTTACGGCGACGAGCAGGACCATATCTGCGCGGCGGTCAGGAGTAACGGAGAACTGATTCTGATTGATGCGACACTACCATACAGAAAGTGGCATGGCTTTAACTGCTTCCACCAAGAATACGAATTGCTGTCCCCAACTGAATTCGAAGAAAGAATGAAAAAAGAAGAAGCCCACTGGACGGATGTGGCTGACCGATATGGGAACAAATTGTACGCAGGTTTGCTTTACGCTCCCTGGATCCACGAAAGAATTGTGAGCCGGACCGATAGCATCATAGAAAGCATTTTCTATCTGCTGTTGCTTAATAACAATAGAGTACCGACTCTATACGCTTACTATATGAAATACACAAGCGAAAGCGGAATGATTCCTATTATGAGCGCCATTACCGAGGGCAAGCAAACTTTCTGCTTTTCTTGCAAACCGCACAACTCTATTTGGGACAATGAACAGTGGAGCGAAAACTATGCCAAAGAAGACATCCCGCAAGAGTTTCGGACGAAGGAATTGCTTGAGTTCCGGCAGTACATATCAGAGGACTTATCCAAAATAGAAGAGAAGTGTAGGATTGACACACTGTGAATATACATAAGTGAGGATAGAAAGGCATCGGAGGTTATACTGATGCCTTTTTGTGTGCCCACGATGTGGAGTGGAGGTGTGGATAACGTGAGTGGTCGGAGAATATGAAGGGGCACATTTGCAGGTGGAGGTAGCCGAAGCAGTGGCGGGCCCCTTTCCATCCGTCCTCCTCCGAGCTGCCGATGTGAGGAAAGCCTAGTACCAAAGGCCTAAAAACCATCGCGACCGAATCAGTCAATGAAAAAATTCAGGCGTGTCGACTTTTTTAAGGGGTTGTGGAAAATGTACAAAAAGGGGTGTCAATTTACGAAAACAGTAAAAGTGACAGGGGTGGTGGCAAAAAGTTATCCACAATTTCACAGGGGCGATTTTGGGCGAAAAGTGACTTTTCAACCGAGTTATCCACAATGTCCACCATAATTGACTGTAAAATCTAATACGAAAACGGCCGTTTTTAAACGTCTGTTCTTGAGTCAAACTGCCGAAATGTGGGTTAAAAAGGACAAAATATGCTTTTTCTATTGACTTTTTGCTCAAAATATTGTGTGGATAAAAACCGTGACGATAGTACCAGAAGACTTTTTTTGGCTGTTTATAAAGGTTTAAGAAATAAATTAACAAACAGGTATAAAATTTAATAGATTATTTTCAGACTATATGGTATAATTGTCATACTAAAGAGAGCAATACAATACCACTTAAGAAAGGGTGATGTGTATGAAGTTTACCATAGTAGGTAAGAACATTAATGTGACAGAGGGCTTAAGACTTGCTGTTGAGGATAAGATCGGCAAGTTGGAGAAGTACTTTACTCCCGATACGGAGGTGCACGTTACTTTAAGCGTTGAGAAAGAAAGACAGAAGATTGAGGTTACGATTCCGGTTAAGGGTAATATAATTCGTTCAGAACAGGTTTCCAACGATATGTACGTTTCCATCGACCTGGTGGAAGAAATTATCGAGCGTCAGCTTAAGAAGTATAAGACCAAGATTATCGACAGAAATCAGGGCGCAGGCTCCTTCAAGCAGGACTTCATGGAGAATGACTACATCGACGATGAAGAGATTAAGATTGTAAGAACCAAGCGTTTCGACATCAAGCCCATGTATCCCGAGGATGCTTGCGTTCAGATGGAGCTTCTCGGACACAGTTTCTTCGTATTTGTCAATGCGGAGAGCGATCAGGTATGCGTAGTGTACAAGCGTAAAGGCGGCACCTACGGACTTATCGAAGCGGATATTTAAACATAGTCAACAGACTCCCGGCTCAAGCAGTCGGGAGTTTTCTTTTGCCCGGAAAATGCCAGCAAAATGCCCTCAATACGCCCGCCAAAGAAAGCGCGCCGACACTCTAAAGCCTTTCTTTAGAAAATCAACAGATTTTTGTGGACTTTAACTTTAGTTTTGAAGTTTATATTGGTAGCGTGGAGATAAGGGGAAAAGTCCTGCCAAATTCGTTCGGGGCATTTCCCGTTATCGCCCACAGGATGTATAATGACAGTGAAACTACTAAAATTATAATAATAGAGGAATCAATTCTTTCGTGAAATACCGAAAGAACTGCGGAATGCTCCGCATGGCAAACATTTTAAAGCTAATGTTCGCCATCATGGATATACAATACATATCCATGATTCCTAATAATGAGGTGCCTATGGACGACAAATATCATATTCTCTTGGTAGAAGACGACGAAGAAATCAGAAGCGGTATCGAGATTTACCTGAAAAATCAGGGCTACGAAGTATATCAGGCAGGTAACGGCGCGGAAGGACTCAAGGTTCTTGAGACCGAGACCATTCACCTTGCGATTCTCGATATCATGATGCCCGTTATGGACGGAATCACGATGCTTCTTAAGATGCGGGAGAAAGAATACGACTTCCCTGTAATAATGCTTACCGCAAAGTCCGAGGAAGTGGATAAGATTATGGGCCTTAACATGGGTGCCGACGATTACATCACCAAACCCTTCACTCCCCTTGAACTTCTTGCGAGAGTTAATGCACATTTACGCAGATATTCGCGCTTTATGAATAAATTGACCGGTTCGGACAATGAGAAACAGGACCGAATTTTGTCAGTCGGCGGCCTTGAACTTAACCAGGATACGGTGGAAGTTTTCGTAAACGGCGAGCCTGTGAGACTCACTCCCATCGAGTTTAAGATTCTTGAGCTTCTGATGAAGAGTCCCGGCCGCGTTTTTTCTTCAGACGAAATCTACGAGACCGTCTGGAACGAGAGAGCCATCAATACCGACACCATCATGGTGCACGTACGTAACATCAGAGAGAAAATTGAAGTCGATCCCAAAAAACCCATGTACCTTAAGGTAGTGTGGGGCGTCGGCTACAAGATTGAGAAACAGTAAAGGACACTTTATGAACACAACGATGAAACGATGGATAATTTCAGGCACAATCGCCGCGGCAATTTACGCCGCAATCCTCTGGGCATTCTCGCTGCTTACCGGCGAGGACTACAGCGGCTGGCTGATTATCATTTATGCATGGATTCCTTTCTTATATAAAGAAGAAAGAAAGAACGAACTCTGGAAAGAACGAATCTTCAAGATCAACCCCGAAGTTCTCCTTGCCATGATTTTGCTTGCATATAAAGTTACGGATGATTCGCAGTTTATGATTCATGCGTATTACAGCTCCGATTCGGATTCTTTGTCCTATCGCTTAAGCTCCGGATACGTTTCTTCTATTATATGTAAGTTTATTGTCGGCATCATCGTTTGGTACATCGTATTTGAAATCAACAACATAATCATCAACGACCGCAACAATTTCTGGCGCCGCTCGTGGATTTATCGTTTCATTCTTTTTGTGAAGAAGAAAAAGAGTGACTACTTCTACGAAATCGCCCACATCGACTTAAGCGGAGACCTTCGTAATGCGGTCAAGAAATTCGTTATCATTAACGCAATCATCACGGGCCTTTGCTGCGCGACCTGGTTTTTCGGCTGGGTGGGTCTTGTGATTTATTCATTCATTCTTTTTGCAACATTGCTTAAGTACCTTGAGACGCTTAAGAGTCAGTATCAGATGCTTTTGTCCGTCACCAATCAGATGGCGGAAGGCCAGATAGACACCGCTCTTCCCGACGACCTCGGCGTATACGAGTCCTTCAGGCCCTCGGTTCTCAAGATTCAGGAAGGCATCCGTGAGGCAGTCCGCAAGGAAGTTGCCAGCGAAAGAATGCGTATGGAGCTCGTTTCCAACGTTTCCCACGACATCAAGACGCCACTGACGGCCATCATTACATACATCGACCTTCTCAAGGACGAGAACCTCTCGCCCGAGAAGCGTGCCGAGTACCTTGACATTTTGAATGTCCGCTCCGACCGCCTGAAGCACTTAATCGAAGACCTCTTCGAAGTGACCAAAGCCACCACCGGCAACATCAAATTCGAGCCGGTTCAGATGGACATCGTCAACCTCGTTAAGCAGGTTGCCGTCGAGTACGAATATCGCTTTGACGAAGCCAAACTCGAACTCATCTACGATCTTCCCGAAGGCAAGATTCCAATCTTCGCCGACAGCCAGAAGACCTACAGAATATATGCGAACCTTTTTGGCAACGTAGCCAAGTATTCCCTCAAGAACACCCGCGTCTACGTCCAGATTACCGAGAGCGACACCGAAGTTATGGTAGTCATCCGTAACATCTCCGCCCGCCGCATCTCTCAAAAAGAAACCGAACTCGTCGAACGTTTCGTCCGCGGCGACAAAGCCCGCAACACCGAAGGCAGCGGCTTAGGCCTCGCCATCGCCAAGTCCTTCACCGAACTCCAAGGCGGCACCTTCGACATCATCGTCGACGGCGACTTATTTAAAGCCATCACCGTCTGGAAAAAGAAACTTTGACCTTTTCCTCCGAGCCCCGCTTCCCCGGGGCTTTTTCTTTTGCCTCCCCCGCCACCTCGGCGGAGAAATATAAAGGCAGTGTTCTAGGCCAGACTCACGCAAAAGAAAGTTTTACGAGCATCTTGTTTATCCGGGCTATAAAGACGAGGCCGCCCGGACCGCTACCGCTTAAACTTCATGCGCGAAGTTCTGTGGTTTTTTATTTGCTTCCGCCGACCATACGCCCCCTGCCTTTATATTTCTCCGCCGGGGTGGCTCGATTCAATTTCCGTCGGTCATGGAGCATTGGGGGCAAAAGTCTTTCCCAAAAACTCTATAATAAACCACTGTGTGCTTTATTATCGGGCGCCTTCGAATAAATCAGTTGCGATTTATTCCGACTTTATCGCAGCGTCGGCTTTTTTTGCGTAGGGCAGACCGTAGTCTCAACGGAGCGTCTGACCGGCCGCTACACGAGATCGAAGCGGGAGAGGGTTTTGGGGAAAGACTTTTGCCACCAATGTGGTGTGGCGGGAGGAAACGTGAGCCGGGCCTAGAACAGCGGGATTAATCGGCGCCCCGAAAGCGTCCCATTTGATGTGGTGAAAAGAGGTAAAAATAGCAATATATGGCAAGAAATATTTGTTGCGATTATTGCTTCACTGTGATAAAATATCAATCGATAATGATAAATTTTTAACAAGACGATAAGGAGATAAATTTATGTCAAAGAAAGTTGTTTTGGCAGGCGCATGCCGTACAGCAATCGGAACCATGGGCGGATCACTTTCGGGTATTCCCGCAGCAGAACTTGGTGCACTTGTAATCAAGGAAGCAATCAAGAGAGCAGGTATCAAGCCCACAGATGTTGAGCATGTATACATGGGTTGTGTAATTCAGGCAGGACAGGGTCAGAACGTGGCTCGTCAGGCTTCCATCAAGGCAGGACTTCCTATCGAAGTACCCGCAGTTACCACTAACGTTGTATGTGGTTCAGGTCTTAACTGTGTTAACCAGGCTGCACAGATGATTATGGCAGGAGATGCAGATGTAGTTATCGCAGGCGGTATGGAGAACATGTCAATGGCTCCCTTCGCTATTCCTCAGGGCCGTTACGGCTACAGAATGGTATGGCCTTCACAGAGCCAGGGCGCTCTTGTTGATACCATGGTTAAGGATGCTCTTTGGGATGCATTCAATGACTACCACATGATTACAACTGCTGACAATGTAGCCAAGCAGTGGAACCTTACCAGAGAAGAGCTCGATGAGTTCGCTCTCAGGTCACAGCTTAAGGCTTGTGCAGCTATCGAGAACGGCGCATTCAAGGATGAAATCGTTCCCGTAGAGATTAAGAAGAAGAAAGAAACCATTATCTTCGATACCGACGAAGGTCCCAGACAGGGTTCTACCATCGAAGGTCTTGCTAAGCTTAAGCCCCTCAATCCCGACGGCGTAGTTACCGCAGGTAACGCTTCCGGTATTAACGACGGTGCAGCAGCAATCGTAGTTATGTCTGAAGAAAAGGCCAAGGAACTTGGCGTTAAGCCTATGGCTACATTCGTAGCAGGCGCTCTTGCAGGCGTTGATCCCACTATCATGGGTATCGGACCTGTAGCAGCTACCAGAAAGGCAATGGCTAAGTGTGGCTACAAGATCGAAGACTTTGACATCATCGAGGCCAATGAAGCATTCGCAGCTCAGTCTGTAGCAGTTGGTAAGGACTTAGGCATCGACGTTGACAAGCAGCTTAACCCCAACGGTGGTGCAATCGCACTCGGTCACCCCGTAGGAGCTTCAGGTGCACGTATCCTCGTAACCCTTCTTCACGAAATGGTTAAGAAGGACGCCAAGAAGGGTCTCGCTACTCTTTGTATCGGCGGCGGTATGGGTTGTGCAACAATCGTTGAGCGCGACTAATTAAATAGAATATACGTCCATATCCGGGGTATTCTTTTGCCTCGGATATTGGTCTGTAAATGGATAAGAGAAAACGGAGGTCGTGTAGAAAGTTGTTTTTTTACTTTCTACGCGGCACCCAAAAGTGTCGCATCCGTAGCATTTCGCACTTGATAAGTCGGAATAGCTAAATCCAAACGGGTGCGAAATGGAGGATTAAAAGCATGGGTTTTGTTTTATATGAACAAAAAGGCGCAATCGGCGTAATCACCATCAATCGTCCCGAAGCGCTTAATGCACTTAACTCTCAGGTTCTTGAGGACCTTGAGGCTACCTTTAAGGCAGTAGACTTAAAGGAGGTAAGAGCTTTAGTACTTACAGGCGCAGGCGAGAAGTCATTCGTAGCAGGCGCTGACATCGGCGAGATGAGCACCCTTACCAAGAAAGAAGGAGAAGCTTTCGGTAAGAAAGGTAACGACGTATTCCGTATGATCGAGACCTTCCCCATCCCCGTAATCGCAGCTGTTAACGGCTTCGCACTCGGCGGCGGATGCGAGATTTCCATGAGCTGTGACATCAGACTTTGCTCTGACAACGCAGTATTCGGCCAGCCCGAAGTAGGCCTTGGCATCACACCCGGTTTCGGCGGCACTCAGAGACTTGCACGTTTGGTAGGCGCAGGCATGGCCAAGCAGCTTATCTACACCGCACGTAACATCAAGGCTCCCGAAGCTTACAGAATCGGCCTTGTTAACCAGGTTGTATCTGCTGAACTTGACGAGCAGGGTAACGTAGTTAAGAGCGCTCAGGAGAACCTTCTTGCTACAGCTGAAAAGATGGCTTCTACCATCGCAGCTAACGCTCCCATCGCAGTTCGTAACTGCAAGAAAGCTATCAACGACGGCCTTCAGGTAGATATGGACGCAGCTCTTGTAATCGAAGAGAAGCTCTTCGGTGACTGCTTCGAGACAGAAGATCAGAAGGCAGGCATGGGCAACTTCCTTGAGAAGGATAAAGAGAAGAAATTAAAGGTTGTACCTTTTAAGAATTGTTAATCAAACACTTACATAAACTTATTTAAGGAGGAACTACTAATGAAGGTAGGCGTAATTGGTGCCGGCACCATGGGACAGGGCATTGCTAAGGCATTTGCTCAGACAGAAGGCTATGAAGTAGCTCTTTGCGATATTAAGCAGGAGTGGGCTGAAGGCGGCAAGGACAAAATTGTTAAGGGCTATGCTAAGCTCGTTGAAAAAGGAAAGATGACTCAGGATCAGGCAGATGCTATCGTTAAGAAGATCACCCCCGGTCTTAAAGAGAATCTTTGCGCTGACTGCGATTTAATCGTTGAAGCAGCATTTGAAAATATGGAAGTTAAGCAGACCACCTTTAAGGAGCTTGACGCTATCTGCAAGCCCGAGTGTGTATTTGCTTCCAACACTTCTTCTTTGTCCATTACCGAAATCGGTAACGGCGTTAACAGACCTGTTGTAGGTATGCACTTCTTCAATCCTGCAGACAGAATGAAACTCATCGAAGTTATCGCAGGCGTTAACACACCCGCTGAAACCGTTGAGTGCATCAAGAAGATTTCCGCTGAAATCGGCAAGACTGCAGTTCAGGTTAACGAGGCAGCCGGTTTCGTAGTTAACCGTATCTTAATCCCTATGATCAACGAAGCAGCTTTCATCAAGATGGAAGGTGTTTCCGACATCGAAGGTATCGACAACGCAATGAAGCTTGGAGCCAACCACCCCATGGGACCCCTTGAACTCGGCGATTTCGTAGGTCTTGATATCTGCCTTGCAATCATGGACGTTCTTTACAAGGAAACAGGCGATTCCAAGTATCGTGCATGCCCTCTTATCCGTAAGATGGTACGCGGCGGCAACTTAGGCGTTAAGTCAGGAAAAGGCTTCTACATCTACAATGCCGACAAGACTAAGACTCCCGTAGACGCTCAGTAATCTACACGCAGTCGTAACTCAGTAATCTTTATTAGGAGGAAATATATAATCATGGATTTTTCTTTAAGCAAAGAACATGAAATGGCGAGACAGTTATTCAAAGACTTCGCCGAAAAAGAAGTTAAGCCCCTCGCTCAGGAAATCGACGAAGCTCACAGATTTCCCAGAGAGACGGTTGACAAGCTTGCAAAATACGGTTTTCTTGGTATTCCCGTAGCCAAGGAATTCGGTGGCCAGGGTTGTGACGTTTTAACATACGCTATGTGCGTTGAAGAGATGTCTAAGGTTTGCGGTACCACAGGTGTTATCGTTTCCGCTCACACATCTCTTTGCCTCGATCCCATTATGACATTCGGTACTCCCGAACAGAAAGAAAAGTTTGCTAAGCCCCTTGCAAAGGGTGAAAAGCTTGGTGCTTTCGGTCTTACCGAGCCCGGTGCAGGTACCGACGCTCAGGGTCAGCAGACCAAGGCTGTTTTAGATGGAGACGAGTGGGTACTTAACGGTTCCAAGTGCTTCATCACCAACGGTAAGGAAGCTGATGTTTATGTAATCTTCGCTGTAACAGGCAAGATTGAAAAGCGCGGCAAGTTCATGAAGGAGATTTCCGCATTCATCGTTGAAAAGGGTACTCCCGGATTTACCTTCGGTACCAAGGAAAACAAGATGGGTATCTGCGCATCTTCTACCTACGAACTTATCTTCACAGACTGCCGTATCCCCAAGGAGAACCTTCTTGGTCAGCAGGGTAAGGGCTTTAACATCGCTATGCATACTCTTGACGGCGGACGTATCGGTATCGCTGCTCAGGCACTCGGTATTGCAGAAGGCGCATTAGAGACCACCATCGCTTACGTTAAAGAAAGAAAGCAGTTTGGCAAGACCATCGCTCAGCAGCAGAACACTCAGTTCCAGCTTGCAGACATGGCTACCAAGGTTGAGGCAGCTAAGCTTCTTGTTTACAAGGCAGCAGCCAAGAAAGACGAATATACCAAGAATCCTAAGATTTCTTACTCTGTAGAAGCAGCTATGGCTAAGCTTTACGCAGCTGAAGTTGCTATGGAAGTTACCACCAAGTGCGTACAGTTACACGGTGGTTACGGTTACATCAAAGAATACGGCGTTGAGCGTATGATGAGAGACGCAAAGATCACTGAGATCTACGAAGGTACCAGTGAAGTTCAGCGTATGGTCATCAGTGCCAACTTATTAAAGTAGGAGGAACGTAAGAATGAAGATTATTGTATGTATTAAACAGGTTCCCGATACTAAGGGTGGCGTAAAGTTCAACCCTGACGGAACTCTTGACAGAGGCGCTATGCTTGCCATCATGAACCCTGATGACAAGGCAGGTCTTGAGGCAGCGCTTCGTTTAAAAGATCAGTACGGCGCTGAAGTTACCGTACTTACCATGGGTCTTCCCAAGGCAGCAGACGTATTAAGAGAAGCAATCGCTATGGGCGCAGACAAGGGTGTTCTTGTTACAGACAGAGTACTCGGCGGCGCTGATACATGGGCTACTTCCACCACAATCGCAGGTGCCATCAGAAACCTTGAATACGACCTCATCATTACCGGTCGTCAGGCTATCGACGGTGATACCGCTCAGGTTGGTCCCCAGATTGCTGAACACTTACAGATTCCTGTAATTTCTTACGCTGAGGACATTAAGGTTGATGGTAACAAGGTTACCGTTAAGCGTATGTATGATGACAGATATCATATGGTAGAGGCTCAGATGCCTTGCCTTATTACAGCTCTTCAGGAGCTTAACGAGCCCAGATACATGACTCCCGGCGGAATCTTCGATGCTTGCAAGGCAGAGATTACCACATGGGGACGTGCAGACCTTAAGGATGTTGATGATTCCAACATCGGTCTTGCAGGCTCACCCACAAAGATTGCAAGAGCATCCGATAAGGTTAGAAAGGGCGCAGGCGAGAAGTTTGTTCCCGAATCACCCGCGGAAGCAGTTGACATCATTGTTGGCAAGCTCAAGGAAAAGCATGTTATCTAATAAGGAGGCTAAAGTAATATGAACTTAGAAGAATATAAGGGAGTATTCGTGTTTGCCCAGCAGGTTGACAACAAAGTTGACGGCATCGCATACGAATTACTCGGTGAAGCAACAAGACTTGCAGCACCTTTGAATGCTCAGGTTACAGCAGTTTTAGTAGGCTCAGGCGTTAAGAACCTTGCTGACTCTCTTGCAGAGTACGGCGCAGACAGAGTTATCGTTGTAGACGATCCCGAGCTTAAGGAATACAGAACAGAGCCCTACGCACACGCTCTTGCATCCGTTATCAACGAATTCAAGCCCGAAATCATGCTTGTAGGCGCTACCGCAATCGGACGTGACTTAGGTCCCACAGTTTCAGCTCGTGTAGCTACCGGTCTTACCGCTGACTGCACCATGCTTGAAATCGGTGACTTCCCGCTCGTAGCTATTCCCGGTAAGGAATCAGAGCAGAAGCACAATCAGCTTCTTATGACCCGTCCCGCATTCGGCGGTAACACAATCGCTACCATCGCATGCCCCAACAACCGTCCTCAGATGGCTACCGTTCGTCCCGGCGTTATGCAGAAGATCGAGCCTAAGAAGGGTGCCAAGGCTGAAGTTGTAGAATTCAATCCCGGATTCCAGCCCAACAACAGATACGTTACCATCAAAGAAGTTGTTAAGGCAGCCAAGGACGTTGCAGACATCATGGATGCGAAGATCCTTGTATCCGGCGGACGTGGAGTTGGCTCTGCTGAGAACTTCAAGATCCTTGACGATCTTGCAGCAGTACTTGGCGGTACCGTATCCTGCTCTCGTGCAGTAGTAGACTCAGGCTGGAAGCCCAAGGATCTCCAGGTAGGACAGACCGGTAAGACCGTTCGTCCCAACGTTTACTTCGCAATCGGTATTTCCGGTGCCATCCAGCACGTAGCAGGTATGGAAGAATCCGATATCATCATCGCTATCAACAAAGATGAAGATGCTCCTATCTTCGACGTAGCTGACTACGGTATCGTAGGCGACTTAAACAAGATCGTTCCCGAACTTACCGCTAAGCTTAAAGCAGAAATCGCTGCTAAATAGAGCCGGAATAAACGTCTAACGTTTATTCGAAGGCAATCGATAATAAATCGTGAAGCGATTTATTATATGCCCAAAATAAACATGAGACCGCATAGCTTTTGCTATGCGGTCTTTTTTGTCGGACATAGTTGGGAATGACAGTAATATTGCGGCATAAAATCGCATGAAAGAGCGAACATATAATACATTGACAATACATGGCACCTATGATAGACTACAATTAATCATGTGATTACTATAAACTATATAAGAAAGGATATTGAAAGGCATGACAAGGTGCAGTAAAGTCAAAAACTTATTAATCAAAACAGCGGGAGTCCTTTGTATCGCCGCAGCAACATTCTTTTTCAAAGCTGATTCTTATGCAATGAACAATGTAGCGGGAGTAGACTCCAAGATTTCGAAATTGGAAGGCGAAATTGCTTCTTTGGGCTCATTTGATGGTGAGGCAGCATATCTGGAGGAGTGGATTAAGGCTAACGGATATGGCAATCACGAAGTGTTACATCCGAGAAAGATGTATACACCCGATGGAGACTATAGTGCGGTTTGCTTTGATATAGATCAGACCGGATATATCATTATAAATACAATTAATTACGACATTATGGAATATTCTTTTAACAAGCGGATTGACAGTCATTCAAATACACTTATTTATGCCGGATTTACATCTGTATTTGAAAAGATTGATGCCAACAGATTCGTCAGCGTTGACAGCGGAGAAGTCATTAGCGCAGAGGCGATGGGAACGACTGCTTTTGAAAACTTAGATATTCAGAGAAAGCCTTTGAGCCAAAAACTCTTTAACATGAATCAAAAGGCACCTGTTGCTGAAAAAAACGGTGGAAATGGTTATTATGAGTCGGGTGACTTAAGCAAGGCGCTAGCTACTTGGGATACCGGTTATAGTTGCCAGGTAGATGCGGCTGCAATATTATTAAAATATTTATATGATAATGTAAGTTCTTCTTTCCTGCCTTCAGGATATACCAAGGACAGTAAGGTACAGAATTATCTTTGCACATACAGATATATGGTTGATGCAGGCATGACCTCCTATCAAGCAGTTAACGGAGGCGCTTCCATTACAAGGTATAGCGGTGCACAGTTGGAAACTGTTATTAATACGGGTATTAAGCAATACCTTAAGGATAGAGGCCTCAGAAAATGGTCAGCAACTAGCTCGAGTTACTCGTTTAACACTATTAAGTTGCGCATAAATGAAAACAGACCGGTCTCCCTTGGCGTTAACGGAGAAAAACAAGGAAAGTCATGGGGAAATCATCAAGTGGTTGTACATGGCTATTGGGTAGGGTATGATGGAGTACCATATGTAAAGGTTAATGACACTTTTACGCGTAATGGAGTTAGCCTTAACGGATCGGCATCGTATTACAATACTTATGATATGTGGTACATTCGTTAACAGGAGACAGTATGAGAAGAAATAAAAGCAGCATATTTACTTTGTTTTTGATATCAGCGCTTTTACTTACAATTTGCGGTTGTAAAACGGACGCGGCAAGTAATTCGGTAAATGTCGAAACGATAGAATTCGATTCTTTGCTTGAAAAAGTCGGAACAATTGATAGGATTAAAGAACAAGAGCGTGATTGTGTATATTCCGTCTCTGATAATGCAAGTATAGAAAGTGTTATTAAGATTATTAAAGAAGCAATCAGCAAAGAAGTCGGTATTACACAGGAAGACATAGGAACTATGAAAACAGGAGCACCTGAATATGCTTCGTGGTTATATTTTGCCGGAAGCAACACATCAATGAGCTTATACGTAAACGACAATGACATGCCGGCTGATTTGGTTTGTGTTTTATATGACCCATTGGGGGACAAGTATTACGGATACAGCCTAAACGGTACAATATATCCAAAGATTAAAAAAGTTGTTCATGCAGGGGATAAGATTAATTTGAGTAACCAATAAAAAGTTTTGAGGACAGCGCTTGGTAATGGCGTTGTCCTTTTTTGTTGCGACAAATCATGCTCTATATGTATAGAATGCACAAGCACGATGACTGCACGGGTCAATTAATTATGTTAACCACAGCCGAAATATAACGAAAATGTTAGAATTCGGGTAGACATAACTCCATTGATAGAGAGGGGTATTTATGGTAGTATTTTCACACAGGTGGAATGGGATTATGGTGTAGGGTTCAGTTTCTTTTTTTCTTATTCTTTTCCCAACCGATTCAATATGTTAATCTTGTCCGTTTCCGGACAAAATATAGATTTAAGGGAGATCACAATGAAAAAAGCAAGAAAGCGAAGTCTTGCATTGTTTGTGGCTGCTTTTACGTTATTTACGAGCATTTTCGGTAACGTAAATCTTAAGTCATATGCAGACGATGCACAGGCAACAGAGGTAATTGCTTCTTTGGCAATCAGTTCAGCAGAAGAGATTCCTGCCGCTACTGATGGTCTTGCGGGATTTTCTGCAGTTGGGCTCACTCTCGGTAATGCCGAGTATACGGGCCTTGGAAGCGGAAATATCGCAGCCAAGAAGTTTGCACCCGGTTCATATTGGGAATTTGCCATAGATGCTACCCAGTATGAGAACATAGCATTCAGCATGAAAGCGCGTATGTCCAAGACAGGCCCCGGCGACTTTGTCTTAGAATATGCACTTGACGGCAGCGGAGAGTATACCCCCATTAAGTCAGTAAGTGCCAAGAACAACGGCGCTTGGACGGGTAATTTTACTCTTGACGCGTCTGAGGCCGCAGCATTAAGCGGTCACGCATTCAAATTAAGACTTACAGTTCCTGAAGGCGCTAAGTCTGTAGCAGATGGTAACATCGCTGAGAACGGCACCATGGGAATTAACAATATTGTGTTTACCGGCACCAAGATTGGTGGAGAGGTTGTTCCTCCTACACCCGTATGCTCTGACGTATACGTAGTCGGCGGTGTTAATACCGTTAAGTCCGGTGAGACGGTTTCTTTGGCATGTGATACGGAAGGTGCGGTTATTTACTATAATGCTAACGGTACCGAGAATTTCTCCGTATACGAAGCACCCATCGTAATCAATGAAGATACTGTTATTAAGGCATTTGCTCAGCTTGAGGGCTATACAGACAGTAACGTTTCTACCTTCACTATCACTGTTGAGAAGGCAGAGCCCGACGTTACAGGCAATGAGCCCGACGTTACAGGTAATGAGCCTGACGTAACAGGCAATGAACCTGAAGAGCCCGAAGTTGTCCTTCCTTTCAAGGATGGTGATGTAGTGGCTATCGTAGTTGCAGATACAGCACTCAATTCTGCAGTAGTATCTGATAAGTACCTTGGCGGCACCCCCGTTACCAAGGACGGCGACACAGTTGTAATTCCTTCAGAGGCAGCTGCCCTCAAGGTTGTTGTAACCGAAGAAGGCGTTGCATTCCTTAACACTGAGAACAATAAGTACCTTGCTTCCACCGAGAAGGGCGGTACACTTTTATTCCAGGATGAGCTCAATGCAGCTTCTACCTGGATTCTTGAGCAGGCAGAAGGCGGCTGGCTCCTTAAGGTTGCAGCATCCAAGGATGCAGCTAAGCCTCAGTACATTGAGTGGTATGGTAAGAAGAGCAACTTCACCACTTACGGATACAACGAGAAGTACAAGAGCGACTATACTGCTAACTTCTATCCGGTAAACGGCGGCGACACCCCCGACCCCGACAACAAGCTTCCTTTCAAGGACGGTGATGTAGTTGCTATCGTAACAGCAGATACAGCTTTAAATGCTACTGTTGTTTCCAACAAGTACCTTGGCGGTACTCCCGTTACCAAGGACGGCGAGACTGTTGTAGTTCCTTCCGACGCAGCAGCTCACAAGGTTATCGTGACCGAAGAAGGCGTTGCTTTCTTAAACGTAGACAACAACAAATATCTTGCTTCTACCGAAAAGGGCGGAACAATTTTCTATCAGGATGCCTTAGATGCAGGCGCTACCTGGATTCTCGAAGAGACCGAGGGCGGTTTCCTTGTTAAGGTTGCGGCTTCCGCAGTTGAAGGCTCCAAGCCTCAGTACATCGAGTGGAATGCCAAGTACAAAGATTTCACCACTTACGGCTTCAATGAGAAGTATAAGAGTGATTATCTTACCAACTTCTATCCTGTTAACACAGGCTACAAGATTGACACAGATACAGTACTTACAGTTGCTCAGTGGGGCGGCGGCGCAGAGCTTGATGCAAGCGTAAGAAGCATTAACGGCGACCTCTACGCAAGCAATGACTGCCTTGATACCGCAAGCGTATTCACAGCAGTTGTAGGCGGAAACGTTGTAGTTCCTTTCACTTCCACCAAGAGCACCAACACAGGTTCCACCAATTACTACATGGGCGCAACCGGACTTGGTACCGGCGGCGACGATTACATGCAGCTTGCACTTTCCTCCAAGGGATACGGCGCAATGAAGCTTTCCTTCAGACTTCGTTCCAGCAACACCGCTCCCGGCGAGTTCACACTTAAGTATTCCGTTAACGGCACAGACTTCTATGACTTCGCTAACGGTTCCGCAAGCTATGTTGTATACAATGTAGGCGAGAAGACCGCCGACATTACCAACGGCGTAGCTAAGACATCTCTTAACCCTGCGGCTTACGTAAGCTTTTCTTTTGACGTACCCGAAGGTGCAGAGAATGCAGATTCACTTATTATAAGATTCATCCCCGGCACAACTGCAGCCAAGAGCGGCAGCGAGCTTAAGACCGGCGGCGTAGTAAGAATCGATTCCGTAAGCCTTGTAGGTTCACCTGTTATCGATCCTTCCATGTGCGGATACGTTAAGGTATCTCCCGCAGCAGGCGAAGTAGCACTCGGTCAGGCACTTACTATGACAAGCGCTACAGCCGATGCCAAGATTTACTACAGCATTAACGGTGGCGAGTTCACAGAGTACAATGCGGAAGCTAAGCCTGTACTTGAGACTCTTCCCGCAAGCGTACGTACATACAGCTCCAACGGCACACTTGCCGACAGTATCACCATTAACAACTACTACACCCAGCTTAAGTGCGAAGGCGTTAAGGCCAAGCCCAACGGCGGCGCAGTAGTGCTCAATGAAAAGGTTAGATTCACCGCACTTACCGAAGGCGCAGATATCCTTTACAGATTCTCCGACACAGAAGTGTGGACCAAGTACACAGAGCCTGTTAAGCTTACCGAGCTTCCTTGCCAGATCTACGTTAAGTCTGTTAAGGACGGTTGCTTAGACAGCGAGGTTAAGACCCTTAACTTTACCGAGAAGTCAGGCGAGAAGTACAACATCTACTTCGGACAGCTTCACTCACACACCTCATTCTCCGATGGTGCGGGTACCTGTGAAGAAGCATTTGCTCACGCTACCAAGGTAGCTAACCTTGATTTCCTTGCAGTAACTGACCACTCTAACTCTCTTGACCACGAATCCGAGAGTAAGATTGATACCAACGTTGATACTGCAGAGACCGACGAGTGGACACTCGGCCACGCACTTGCCAAGAAGTATTCTTCAGACACATTCACCTGTCTCTACGGATACGAAATGACATGGTCCAACGGCTTAGGCCACATGAACACCTATAACACACCCGGATTCCAGAGCCGTACACAGAAGCAGTTCACCACCTATTCAACTGCTCTTAACAACTACTACTCAGCACTTGAGACAGTTCCGGATTCCATCAGTATGTTCAACCATCCCGGTACCACCTTCGGCGACTTCCAGGATTTCGCATACTACACACCCGCAAGAGACGAGCTCATCAACCTTATCGAAGTAGGTAACGGTGAAGGCGCTATCGGCTCCAGCGGATACTTCCCTTCATACGAGTACTACACTCGTGCACTCGACAAGGGCTGGCACATCGCACCCACCAACAACCAGGACAACCACAAGGGTCTCTGGGGTGATGCCAATACCGCAAGAAGCGTTGTTCTTGCCAATGCCAACACCGAAGAAGAGATTTACCAGGCAATGAAAGATCGCAGAATGTATGCGACCGAAGATAACAACTTAAGCATCTACTACACCCTCGACGGCCACATCTTAGGTACCATCTTAGACAAAGAAGACGTGGGCGAAGAAGTAGAGATTAAGGTAGAAGTTAAGGATCCCGACCGCGAAAGCATCGGCACCGTAGAAGTTATCGTTAACGGCGGTTTGTCAATCGCTTCCAAGAACGTAAGCGGTTCCGAAGAGACCGTTACCTTCAAGGTTCCTTCTTCTTACTCTTACTACTACATCAAGGTAACAGAAGGCGACAATGATATCGCAGTAACCGCTCCCGTATGGGTAGGCGAGGTTGAAGCTTGTGGTATCAACGGAGTTTCCACTGAGACTACACTTGCTGTTAAGAATGAGAGCCTTGACATCAACATCGATTTCTTTAACAACGAAAAGGTTGACCTTGAGGTTACCGAAATCACTATCGATATTCTTGACGCAGAAGGCGTACTTACAAGAATAGCTACACTTACAGGTGATGCTCTTGCCAATGTTGCGGCAGTTAAGCCCAACTCCACAGCAGGACTTACATACAATTACGTATATGGCAATGCAGGTAAGATTACTTACATCGTAAATGCAACCGCTAAGCTTGCAGGCGCAGACAAGCTCTACACAGGTAAGCTTACCGTTAACTACGCCGCACCCGAGATGGTAGGCGAAATCGTAATAGACGCAACTCACTCCAACGACTATGTTGCAGGCTATTACATGAATAACGTTAACAACTTTATTTCAATGGCTTCCAAGCACAACTTACGTGCTAACCTCGTGAAGGATCAGATTACAAGCGAGACCCTTAAGGGCGCTAAACTCCTTGTTATTTCTTCACCCGGTCTTAAGGATTCCAAGAATAACCCTCCGCTTTATGAGCACAAGACTTTCGAGCCTGAGTTTATTGAGGTTGTAAGAGAGTTCGTTGCTAACGGCGGAAGCGTAATCATCTGCGGTATCGCTGATTACAACAACTACCAGGCAGGTGTTCAGACCAATGCGCTTCTTGAGGGCATCGGTTCCACCATCCGCATCAATTCCGACGAATGTATGGATGATACACACAACGGCGGACAGACCTACAGACTCTACCCTGAGAACTTCAACATGGCTTCTCCTTTCCTTGCGGGCGTTTATTCCAAGGATGCAGATCCCGAAAAGTTCCAGGTATACAGCCAGTACTCAGGATGTTCCGTAGACGTATCCAATGCAGTTGAGAACGACGTTGTTTATGCGGCTGAAAAGCTTGTAATGGGCTTTGACACCACATATTCTGTAGATTGTAAGGACGATAAGGGCAACAAGCTCACCGATTCTGAAGGTAACGCCAACATTAAGAACGACAACATGGGCGATGTAACATTCCTTGCTCATCAGTCTACCAAGGCAGGCGGCGACATCTTCGTATCAGGCGGCGTATTCTTATCAGACTTTGAAGTTAAGGCAGAACTCGATAACAACGATTCTCTTCCTTACGCTAACGCTACCATCGTTGAGAACATTCTCACCGGCAGCGAAGTTTCACTTCCTGTAAGCACTGTCAAAGAAGCAAGACAGGGTAACACAGGCGACGTATTCTGCGTAGAAGGCTATGTAACATCAGGTACTTCAAACGAATACACCACTTTCTTTGATACAATTTACGTTCAGGACGCTACCGGCGGTATCGATATCTTCCCTTACGCCGAGGCAGGTCTTGAAATCGGTACAAAGGTTCGCATCGTAGGTTATGTTTCATCCTACCA
>JAEEGJ010013981.1_pt1 | contig 19235 bp, 17 predicted proteins | sample 8958761 | NCBI WGS metagenome assembly JAEEGJ01 (sample SAMN16246546, study PRJNA631951) | gut metagenome | biome: gut microbiome; feature: rumen; material: RS-attached | host: Bos | place: Iran: Karaj | collected 2018-10 | reverse complement strand
CTGCGTCAATGATAGCGATTGTCCGTGTCATTTTCTTCCACCCTCCTTTGTTGTGAAGTGAGACCATTTAATCAGAAAAATGCGTCAGCGGATTCGACATTTTTCGACAAAAGATACCAGGATTACGACTTTTTCCCTGTAGATGCCCACGGCGCAGAATAACAAAAAGACAGTGCTTTTCTCAAAGAAAAAATCCTTGCAAAGAGAAGGAGACAGTGGTATCATCAGAACGCAAACAGAATAAATGCATCTCTTATCAAGAGTGACGGAGGGAACTGGCCCTATGAAGTCCGGCAACCGCGGAGAGCAGCGGTGCCAAGTCCAGCAGGTGTAACCTGAAAGATGAGGATTGATATATAAGTTAACCTTTCCTCAGAAAATTCGGGAAAGGTTTTTGTTTTATACGGAGGTTTTTTATGGACAGAAACAGACAGGGTAAATGGCTTTTTACATCGGAATCCGTTACGGAGGGACATCCGGATAAGATCTGTGATCAGATCTCTGATGCAGTTCTCGACGCGATCCTTACCGATGATCCGATGGCACGTGTTGCATGCGAAACCACTTGTACAACAGGTATGGTATTCGTAATGGGTGAGATCACCACGAGCGCGTATGTCGACATTCCGTCGATCGTGCGTGATACGGTAAAGGAGATCGGCTATGACGGAAGTGATTCCGGATTTGACTATAAGACATGCGCGATCCTGACATCGATCGATGAGCAGTCTCCGGATATTGCGCAGGGCGTTAACTGCTCTCTTGAGAAGAGAGAACACACAGACGAAAGTGAACTGGATACCGGTGCCGGTGACCAGGGTATGATGTTCGGTTATGCCAATAATGACACCGAAGAACTGATGCCGCTTCCGATCTCTCTGGCACACAAGCTGACACGTCGTCTGACCCAGGTCAGAAAAGAAGGACTGGTTGATTTCCTCCGCCCGGACGGAAAGAGCCAGGTTACGATCGAGTATGACGGCAGAACACCGAAGAGAATCGAAGCGGTTGTTATCTCCACTCAGCATAAAGATTCCGTCTCTTATGAAGAGCTTGCCGCTAAGGTAAAAGAACTGGTTATCTTCCCGGTTCTTCCGAAGGAGTTTGTTGATGAGAATACCAAGATCTTCATCAACCCGACAGGACGTTTTGTTGTCGGCGGTCCGCAGGGCGACAGCGGCCTTACGGGAAGAAAGATCATCGTAGATACATACGGCGGATATGCACGTCACGGCGGCGGTGCTTTCTCCGGTAAAGACCCGACGAAGGTAGACCGTTCTGCTGCATATGCTGCACGCTATATTGCGAAGAATATCGTTGCTTCCGGCATTGCTGATGAGTGCGAGATCCAGTTCGCATATGCGATCGGTGTTGCCCGTCCGGTATCTGTTATGGTGGATACTTTCGGTTCCGGTAAGATCTCCGATGAGAGAATTACCGAGATCGTAAACGAAGTATTCGATCTCCGTCCGGCAGCGATCATCCGTGATCTGGATCTGCGCCGCCCGATCTACAAGGCTACGGCAGCTTATGGTCACTTCGGAAGAAATGACGCGGGCTTCCCGTGGGAGAAGACAGATAAGGCGGAGATCCTGAAAGCAAAGGCCGGCCTTTAAGGTCTGAAGAATTATTCATTTCGGAGCAGCATATGGAAGGAATGTGTCTGGATCATTTTGTCACGAATGAACTGATACGTTCATTCGACCGGATTCTCGGAAGTAACGGACATACGTTTCTTCCTATGTCTGTCTGGAAAAAAGAGGCGTCGGAAATCCTTACGGCAGCATATCTTGCCGCGGATTTCAAGACGCCCTGCTTTTTCTGCGAGTACAAGGATAAGCCCGAGTGCCTCGAGTATCGGAAAACCTTCGTCCAGAGCATCGTTCCCAACTGGTTTCAGGAACAGATGGATGCGGGGATACTTTCGCTTTGTTACTGGGATAAAGAAAAATCGAAACTGCACTTTTACAAGAAGTTCGACCGCGCGGTGAAGACGGGAAATGATATCTGGGTGGCAGATAATGAGGCGATCCGTGCGGAGGCTGCGATCGCGCATCGCGTGCGGTCATTCGGCAAAGTGAGAAAGGTCGACGAAGACTGTCTTCTTCGTGTATTGAAGTGGTCACAGATCGGAGAGAAATTTAAACTTTCCGAGGATCAGGAAGAGGTCGTACGATCGGCACTGAGTAAGAACTTCGTTATCGTCGATGGCGGTCCGGGTACCGGAAAAACTACGATCCTCCGTGTGATCTACCAGTACTATCTGAATATCTTCCCGGATGGCGTTTTCTGCTGCGCACCGACGGGAAAGGCAGCAAAGCGCATGTCTGATGTGACGCATTCTCCTGCGCAGACACTGCACCGCCTTCTGGGCGCGACTTTCGACGAGGAGGATGAAAAGACATACTTCTTCTTTACGAAGGATAACCATCACCCCGGAAAAGTATTTCTCATTGACGAAGCCAGCATGATCGATGCGGTGATCTTCTCTAAGTTTCTGGAGTCGGTCGATGATGATGCGATCATCATACTGGTCGGGGATTCGCATCAGCTTCCGTCTGTCGGCGCGGGACGTGTGCTGGCAGATCTCATCAAGTCACAAAGAGTGCCGGTATGTACACTGGTAGAGAACTTCCGTCAGCTGCATGACAGCATGATCGTAAGGAATGCTTCGCTGATCCTTCACGGTAAAGAGATGGAGTTCCCGGAGGGCGATTCGGATATCCATTTTATCTACGCCAAGCCCAAAGAAATGATGGATTACATTTCTTCGTGGATACAGGATAACAACCCGGACTGTCACGTCGATGCATGGCGGGATATGGCGATCCTCTGCCCGAGAAGATCAGGACAGGTCAGTACGGATTCGATCAATGACATGATGCAGAAACTGACGTCAAGCAGAAGAGGGAGCCGGCCTTCCGCGATCCGGGTCAGGGAAGGAGTCACGAGATACTTTTCCAAGGAAGACCGAGTGATCCAGATACGCAATGACTACAAGCTCCTCTGTAAGGAGAGTGACGGCTCGGACGGGGAGGGCGTTTTTAACGGAGATATCGGCTTTGTAAGAGATATTGAGCCGCTTTCCGAATTCCCGCTCGATATTCTTTTCGATGACGGAAGAAGGGCTTCGTATCCGACGGAACGAGTCACGGATCTTGAACTCGCATATGCGCTTACCGTACATAAATCCCAGGGCGGGGAATGGCGGAAGGTGCTTCTTGTTCTGCCGCCGGAAAGAGGCTCTCTTTTCAACCGAAATCTTCTTTATACGGCTGTGACCCGTGCGAAAGAAGAACTGTGGATCCTAGGCGACAGAAAGACGATCTCCTTCATGATCGGTTCGCAGTATTCCGAGACGAGAATGACTGCGCTGAAGACGTTCCTTCAAGACCAGATCGAGTCGTAAGTATGGAAAAATCAGCTCTTACCCGTGCGGTCAATACAACTATCCGTTTTCTGTTCCCTGACATCTGCATGCTGTGCGGACGGGTCCTTGTCGAGGGAGATAACTGCGGCAGAACGACCGGAAAACTGCAGATCTGTCCGTCGTGTCTTTCTGCGCTGCCGGTAAGATCGTCCTCGGAAAGATGGTTTCCCTGTCTTTCCGATCCGTATGAACAGGATCCGATCCCGGATTTTGCCGTATGGGCACTCTTTCACTATGAAGAGCCGGTGACGACACTTCTACGGAGAATGAAGTTCAACTCGAAAATCTTTTGCGGAAACTTGATCGGGGAACTGCTCGGAAGAGAGTTTCCGACGGATCTTCCCTTCGAATGGGATGCAATTATCCCGATCCCGCTGTCGGAAAAGCGTCTTCGGACAAGAGGATTCAATCAGTCGGAAATATTGGCCGGGGGACTCGCTAAACACCTGAATATCGCAGTTTGTAACAATGTTCTATCGAGAACGAGGCACACACATCAGCAGAGCAGGTTCACAAAACCGCAGGAAAGAGCGGAAAACGTCAAAGGTGCTTTTGCCGTCGGAGAAGAATGGGACATCAGCGGGTGGAATATCCTCCTGGTGGATGATATTCTGACGACCGGATCAACGCTGCATGAAGCTGCCGCAACTCTTTTTCAGGCCGGGGCGAGCCGCGTTTTCGGAGCTGTTGCCGCGACCCATCGGGAGCAGGAGAAAGGCTGATACATTTTCGCCTTTTATTTGTTACACTTTAGTAATTCCTATCACTTCACAATTAATATATATACTGGTATAATGAAATCAACCTAAAGCTGATGCTCATGTTTTTGAACCTTCATGACATAATCGGGAATCCGGTGTCGGTGCAGAGACGATCAAGCCTTACCGCTTCTTCGGAAGCGCTCCCGAGAGGAAGATCTTAGACTGCCGCAGGATACCCACCTGGCGATCGCTAGGTGTCAAAAGTGGGCGCGGTTTTGGGCTTTTATTATTGTGCAGAACAGGAATGAACATGGCGCTTTTGATTGGAGAAAAGATTCTTTTGAGACGCGGTTCCGCGAAGGGAACGTGTTTTCGTATGCCTGAATTTGCCTGATAGATAATTTTGCACAGGTCTTTCACCGATTTGTATTTTCAGTATCGCTTCCTGTCTTTTGACGGAGAGAAGGGGTACTATGCCGTGAAAGCACCGTTTTTAGGAGGAAAAACATGAAGATTTTTAATACGATGACGAGAATGAAGGAAGAGTTTGTCCCGATGGAGGAAGGCAAGGTTAAGCTTTATGCCTGCGGCCCGACGGTTTATAACTACTTCCATCTTGGTAATGCCCGTCCGTTCGTAACATTTGATACACTGCGCCGTTACCTCGAGTACAGAGGCTATGACGTTACTTTCTGCCAGAACTTCACCGACATCGACGATAAGATGATCAAGCGTGCCAACGAAGAAGGCACCACGGTAAAGGAGATTGCAGACCGCTATATTGCAGAGTACTACAAGGATGCCGATGCACTCGGTATCAAGCGTCCGACCTATCAGCCGAGAGCGACTGAGACGATGGATGAGATCATTGCCCTGATCACCGACCTGATGGATAAGGGCTATGCTTACATCATCGAGGGTGACGGTGTGTACTTTGAAGTTCCGAAGTTTAAGGAGTACGGCAAGCTCTCGCACTACAATCTGGAAGACCTCGTTGCCGGTGCAGGTGAGCGCGGTGCTTCCTATGAAGGCAAGAGAAATCCTGCGGACTTCGCAATCTGGAAGTTTAAGAAAGAAGGCGAACCTTTCTGGGATTCTCCGTGGGGTGAGGGCCGTCCGGGCTGGCACATCGAGTGCTCGGCTATGAATCGCAAGTATCTCGGTAAGACAATCGATATCCATGGCGGCGGACAGGATCTGATCTTCCCGCACCATGAGAACGAGATCGCCCAGAGCGAGGCGGCGAACGGCTGCCCGTTTGCCCATTACTGGATGCATAACGCGTTCGTTAATGTCGATAACGAGAAGATGAGTAAATCTCTCGGCAACTTCTTCACGGTGCGCGATATCGTTGAGAAATTCCCGTACGAAGTCATCCGATTCTTCATCCTGTCCGGTCACTACAGAATGCCGATCAATTTCTCGGATGAGCTTCTGAAGTCCGCACAGAATGGTCTGGACCGTATCGCGACTGCAGTTGAGACTTCGGACTTTATCTTAAGCCATGAGGCAGAAGCAGGGCTTTCCGCGAATGCAGATGCGGAAAAAGAACTTGCCGAAGCTGTTGCCGAAGCGAAGGCTTCCTTCATCTCCAGAATGGATGATGATATGAATACCGCAGACGCGATCACTTCAATCTACGAACTGGTACGTGTACTGAACACACACCTGACGGCTAAGGATGTTTCCGCGTCCTCGATCAAGGCAGCTGCTGACATGATCTGCGAGCTGATGAGTGTTCTCGGTCTGGAGATCCGTGAGATCCTTAACAAGGACAGCGGCATTCCGGCAGAGGTCATGGATCTTGTGAACCAGCGTGTGGAAGCGAAGAAGAATAAGGACTTCGCGAAGGCAGATGCGCTTCGTGATCAGGTATCCGAGATGGGTTACCAGATCAAGGATACTCCGCAGGGCCCGCAGGTGACGAAGAAATGATGATTCCGATCCCGCCGGAGGATATCCGTGAGGTGCCGACCTCGGTACTGGCGTATGTAGGCGACGCGGTCTATGAACTATATGTCCGCATGCACATAGTTGCCCGTTTCGGCGGACAGTCCGGAGTGCTGCATAAGAAAGCGGTCCACTACGTAAGTGCTCCTGCACAGGCACAGGCGATCCGTGTTCTTCACGACGATCTGTCCGAGGAAGAGCAGAATGTCTTTAGAAGAGGCAAGAACGGACATCAGGGAAGCATGGCGAAGAATGCCAGCCCTGCCGACTATAAGTATGCGACGGGTCTTGAGACGCTGATCGGGTATCTGTATCTGTCGGGAAAAGAAGAGAGAATGGAAGAACTGATCCGCAGGATCATCACCATACTGGAAGAAAAAGAGTAAGGAGAGCGCGGATGCGACCCAATAAACCGGGACCGAAAGGACCAAGACAAAACAGAAACGATCTTCGTGATCAGAAACCGGCGGGAAGAAGAAATCCGGCGCCGGCAGGTGATTTTGCCAAAAACAGAAGCGAAGGCGCTAACCAGACCCCGACGGATGACCGCATCGAGGGTAGAAATCCGGTCCTTGAGGCGATGCGCGCAGGCAGAACTTTCAATAAGCTCTACGTTGCGGCAAGACAGGAAAATGCCCGCCCGGATCCGACACTGGCGCGGATCATCAATATGGCTAAGGATCTTCGTATCCCGATCATGGAGGTCCCGAAGATCAGCCTCGATGAGATGAGCCAGACGCACAATCACCAGGGCGTGATCGCACAGGTCGCAAGTCACGAATATATGGAGATCGACGCGATCCTGGAACGCGCCTCGGAAAAAGGGGAAGCGCCGCTTCTTCTCATTCTCGATGAATTAAAAGACGCCTATAACCTCGGCTCGATCCTGCGTATCGCAGACGCAGCCGGAGTTACCGGCGTAATTATCCCGCAGCACAGATCGATCGGACTGGATTCCATGGTGGCAAAGGCCTCGGCCGGCGCGATCGAGTATGTGCCGGTTGCCCGTGTGACGAACCTTTCCAGGACGATCCTGGAACTGAAGGATAAAGGATTCTGGATCGCGGGAACGGATGCGGAAGGTACCAACGAATACTACGATGATGTATGGTCCGGTCCGATGGCGATCGTCATCGGAAGTGAAGGCGAAGGGATGAGTAAGAATATCCGGGAGAAGTGTGACTTCCTGCTCTCGATCCCGATGGCCGGATCCGTAAACAGCCTTAACGCGGCAGTTGCTGCCGGTATCGTCGTTTTTGAAGCGGTGAAACAGCGAAGAAAGGAAAAGTGAGCATGACCCTCATCTCGCGGAAAAAGTCAGGAATCCGGATCCTCCGACACTTGTCGGCGCTGATGGTTCTGTGCGTTTTTTGCGGAATGCTGGCAGCCTGTTCAGATAAGAATTCCCGAAACAAAAAGATCGATGCGCCGGAGATGGCGCGTATCCTCGTCGATTCCCTTACAGAGACAAATGACAAGGAAGAACTGTTTAACAGGATCCCGGAAGAACAGCGGGATGAGATGACTGTTTCGGAATACTATGAATACATCAGCGTGCTCCAGAAGATGATGCCGGCGGGGACACGCGCGACTTCTTTTGAAATTGTTGAAGGTGATCAGAAGACCAGCCTTCTGGAGAGCATGATCTTCGAGAATTCTTCGGAAGAGTATGCTGACATGATCCGGCACTGTATCCCGGTACGGGTACAGATCATCGGAAGCAGAGTGTCCGGAGCTCCGGTCATTATCTATCTGCAGTCGAAGGCGGACGGTACAGTCTATCTGAGCCGCTCGTGGGCAAAAGACTGTATGGATCTTTATTCCTTCTCGAACCACTACTTCGAGTCATACACGAATGAGAATCTTACCGATGTGATCTCGCTTCTTGCTTATACGCAGAGTTCGGAACCTCTTCCGGAATCAAGAGATATCCGCAAGGAAAAAGCGAAGGAGATGATCCGCTTCTACTCGCATAATGTTAAGTCCCAGTATAAGGAATACGAGGTGGTCTCCATCGATGCGAGCAAGCTGATCTATCTGCAGCCGGAAGTGCTTGACAGCCAGCTTCAGGTCAACTCGCGTCAGGTGCGTTTTTTCAGTGATCATAACGGACAGATCTCCGTAGTTGACTCGATCGAGAACGAACTGAAGACGGCGGATCTGTATCTGTATTACAACGGCCGTCGTACAGTGCGCGTTGGAGAGCGTGCCGCACCGTCACAGCTTTCGCCTCTGTTCGGAACACCGCTGTCGGTCACCTGCGGTCCGGTAGTAGAAAAGTCTCCGAATTCGAATGATCCTGAAGATGGCCTGAGGAATATTCTTATCCGCTACAAGGGATTTACGATCACTGTATATGGTGTATACCATTCTGCGAACGACTGGGACGGAACGTACACGCGTTTCCGTATCTGGGATTCGGATAAAGCAGGCATCGGTTCCGATCTTAAATCCAGCCAGTCATCTTTCGATATCCTGATGCGCTATCCGTTCGCGGATGAGACGGGCTATGTTCTCGGAATCACAAGGGATGGTGAAGAATACCAGTTCTCTGTAACGCTGGACAAAGAGCATCCGAACGAGGACGGCAGTTTCCCGATCGATACCATGATCCTGCAGAAAGGACGCGGTTAAGTTCTTTTCTTAAGGGAGAAGAATGTGCCGGAGTTCTTCTGTCTCTTCCGGAGACAGACCACAGGAGAAAAGAAAGTTTTCAATGCTGCCCTGATATTCCTTATCCAGATGTGCAAGCAGACGTTCCAGATTTGAAGCGTCGCTCATGTAGATGTGATGCACATTCTCCGGAGTGGAGGCGATCAGCGGCGCCACAAGTTCTTTTATATACATATAAGAAACTGCGTAGTTTTCGATAATGTCTTTTCTGTCCACTCCGCAAAGAAGATAGAAGATCGCGGCGATCAGGCCGGTACGGTCCTTGCCGTGCGCGCAATGGAAAAGTACTGTCTTTTCTTTTTCTTTCAGAATCGTGCGGAGGACCTCCGCGAAGTAGGCTTTCGAGTTCTCGAACATCCAGACGTAAAGATGACCGAGCGAAGTGGAAATCGTATCTGTGATCACACCGTCATTGATATCGTCGGCGTTGATCCGGAGAAGCGGAATATTGTAATACGTAAAGGCAGGATCACGGGAAATTGTATCCGGATGATTCTCCGCCTCCTCCGCAGACCGGAGATCGATCACGACCTGTACAGGATAAGCGGAAAGCGCAGAAATGCCGCTTGGGTCGAGACGGTCAAGTGCATCTGAACGGACCAGGCGGTGAGAAGCAGTGATTCTTCCGTCCTTCGCCTTCATTCCGCCGAGATCGCGGAGATTATAAAGCCCGGGGACCGGGATGCGCTGAGAGTCTGTTCCTGTCTGCATATTACTTTCTTCCTTTCTTCTCAGAGGATTATAGCATAGATTGGACAGATTACTCTTTATAAAGATAGAAGGAACGGAAAAGTATGATATGATAGATAAAGTTGGAATTAGAGGGTAATACTATGAAGAAGATTTTAATCATCGAAGACAATACGGAGATCAATCACCTGATTGCCGACGCGCTGAAGAAATCGGGTTATGATTGCAGACAGGCATTCTCCGGAACAGAAGCGCTTCTTTACTATGAGAAAGAAGATTATGATCTTGTCCTGATGGACATGATGCTTCCGGGTCTTTGCGGCGATGAGCTGTTCCCGAAGATGAAGGCAATCAAGGATGTACCGGTCATTGTCGTTTCCGCCAAGGACGAGATGGACACAAAGGTGCAGATGCTGACATCCGGCGCAGAGGACTATATCACGAAGCCTTTTGAGATCCCGGAACTGCTGGCACGTGTGGCAGTACAGATCCGAAGAGTTTCCCAGAAGTCCGGAGAGACCACCGGCGGTCAAATGACATATAAGGAGCTTACTCTGGATGAAGCATCGTTTACGGTTATGGTCAACGATAATGAAGTCCAGCTGACGAAAAGAGAATTCCAGATCCTGGCACTTCTGGTATCCCACCCCAAGCGTGTGTTTACCAAGCAGGACATCTATGACTGTGCGTGGAATGAGATCTATATCGGTGAAGATAAGACGATCAACGTGCATATCAGCAATATCCGTAAAAAACTCAAGGAGTTCACGGACACTGAGTTTATTGAAACCGTGTGGGGTATCGGATACAAGCTGGCAAAATAAGGAGTGTGTCAAATGAGCCTTATTCTTGAGACGGATAAAATCACGAAAATGTATAAAGATAAGACTGCGGTCAATCAGGTCTCCATCCATGTTGAACGTGGTGAGGTATATGGCCTGATCGGAAGAAACGGCGCCGGAAAGACGACGCTTCTGAAGATGATCGCGAATCTGGCTCAGCCGACAAGCGGTACTTTTACCATACACGGCGCCAATGGAGAGACGCAGGCGCAGATGAGATCGAAGATCGGTGTCCTGATCGAGGATCCGGGCGTATTCCAGAATCTGAATGCGTTTCAGAACCTGAAAGCGAAAGCCATCGCTGCGGGCATCAAGAACGACGAGTATCTGAAAGAACTTCTTGCCTTTGTCGGTCTTGCAAATGTCGGCAAGAAATCCGTTAAGAACTTCTCGCTGGGAATGCGTCAGCGTCTGGGAATCGCGATCGCGATGGTCAATTCCCCCGAACTGCTGCTTCTTGACGAGCCGATCAACGGACTGGACCCGCAGGGTATTGCGGAGGTCAGAGGACTGATCCACCGTCTCTGCAAGGAGAGAGGTATCTCGGTCATTATTTCCAGCCATATTCTGGAGGAACTCTCCAAGGTAGCTGACCGTTACGGTATTATCCACGAAGGTGTTCTTCTTGATGAGGCAACGAACGAAGAACTGCTTTCGCGCTGCAAGCCGCGTCTTTTCCTGAGGACATCGGATAATGAGGCAGCTCGTGCGGCGCTGATCGAAATGGATATTGAGGACTACACGATCTTCGAAGATCATGTGGAGATCCGCGAGCGTGTCAATGAGAGTGGTGCGATTTCCATGAGACTTGCGCAGAAAGGTATCCAGACGCTGGAGATGAGGACCGAGGGCAACTCGCTCGAGGATTACTACTTCCGTCTTACAGGAGGTGTGCGCAATGTTTAATATTTTCCGCATGCACATGTACCGCGTGTCTAAAGCGACGTCCACACTAGTTATCGGCATACTTCTGGTGGCTTTCCTGATCTTTGGTCTGGGAATGGCACATCTTGTATATAACAACCCTCTGAATCTGGATTTTCAGACCATAATGGGAACAACCGGCGTGTTCGGTACTTTTACCTCTTCGGATTCACACCAGTTCTTCATTCAGGGGAACGACGGCTTTGTTATCCTGATCACCATCTTTGCGGTTATCCTTACGAACTGCGACTTTACCAAAGGGTTTGCCAAGAATACGTATTCGATGTTTGAGAAGAGAAGACCACTGGTCTTTGCCAAGTGGCTCGCCCTTGTGGCCTGCATAACAGGAACTTATATCGTATATTCTTTCGTAAGTCTCGGTCTCAGTGCTGCTGTTATCAAGACTTTCGAGTTCGGCAGTGCCACTGAGTATTTCCTCGGCTGGCTGGTCGTTTACATCTGCCTGATCTCACTGGTCACGGTGGTCTTCTGGATCACATCGCTCTTTAAGAGTCCGGCCGGCGGTATGGTCATCGGTGTGCTGATCGCATCCGATATGTTTATTGTGGCAGAATCGTTTATTACTCTGTTAATTATTAAGATCACCGGTTCTGAAAAGTTTATCTTTTCGGAATACTGTCTGGATTATGTATTAAAGATCTATAACTCCGGTATGGGAACTGCAGATACTGTGCGTACTGTGATCGTGGCACTGGCATATATGGCATTGGCGCTGACACTGTCGGTGTTCCTGTCGGATAAGAAGGATGTAAAGATCTGACCGCTTAACCTTTTCTTTATATTTTCTTTTGCAATACTAAACTTCTCCTTGGCGATTGATTAGGATTTGTTTTCTACAATGAACCTGTAAGCACAAGGAGGAGCGAAAAATGGATTACATTCTTACCACAAATGAATTGACAAAAACGTACGGCAAGTACAATGCGTCTAATGAAGTATCCATCCACGTTCAGCGTGGAGGTATCTACGGACTGATCGGCAGAAACGGTGCCGGTAAGACAACACTTATGAAGATGATCGGCGGTCTTTCCCGTCCGACTTCCGGATCCTTCGAGATCCGCGGAAGGAACGGTGAGACAACAGAGCAGATGATGTCGAAGGTCGGCATCCTGATCGAAGCCCCCGGTCTTTATCCCAATATGACAGCGATGCAGAACCTGACCACAAAGGCGATCGCTCTCGGAATTAAAGATAAGAAATTCCTTAAGGGCCTGCTTTCCGAGGTAGGACTTGAGAATACAGGCAAGAAGAAGGCAAAGCAGTTCTCCCTCGGCATGAAGCAGCGTCTCGGTATCGCGATGGCTCTTGTAAACCAGCCGGAACTCCTGATCCTCGACGAGCCGATCAACGGACTGGACCCGCAGGGTATCGCGGAGATGAGAAACATTCTTCACCACCTCTGCAACGATAAGGGCATCACGATCCTGATCTCCAGCCACATCCTCGACGAGCTTTCCAAGGTGGCTACCCAGTACGGTATTATCCACGAAGGAAGACTCCTGGAAGAAGAAAGCAAGGAGGAACTCTTCAGCAAGTGCTGCGAGAGACTCGAACTCCGTACAAGTGATATCAGCAAGACTCTTGAGATCCTGAATACGATGGGATTCTCCAAGATCGAAGTCAAGGATGACGCGATCAATATCTATGAGCGTCTGAACGAGAGTGGTGCGATTACAGTCGCCCTTGCAAAAGAAAATGTACAGACCAATGAGATCGCCGTTAAGACAGAGGCACTTGAAGATTATTACTTCCAGCTGACAGGAGGAAAAGAAAATGTTTAATTTGATTAAGATGAACCTGTACCGTATGAGCCGTGCGGTATCCACATGGGTAATGGCTATTGTAGCAGTTCTCTTCGGAATTATGCAGTTTTCATCTCTGAAACTGATGCTCGATGATCCGCTCAATATGTTTGACGGATCCGGAACACAGATGCTCGGATATACTGTCCTGAACGGTGTCCGTACAGTAGCTACATTCCTTCAGAATTCAAACGTCCTTATCATCCTGGCGATCTTTGTAGTTATGTTCACCAACGCAGAGCACAAGTGCGGTTTTGATAAGAATATCATCGGTATCACGAAGCATAAGTGGAAGCAGACACTGGCCAGATGGATCTCTGCCGTCATCGGTATGACAGCCCTCATCATTCTCGGTTATTCCGTAATGCTCGGCCTCTCCGCTCTGTTCATCGACAACTTCGCATTCGGCAGCGTTGCCGCTATGTTCAAGGCACTCGGTCTGATGTATCTCTCCGCAGTTACATTCTCTGCGATCTTCTTCTTCTTTACCACACTGTTCAACAATTCTGTAGGTGGTGTTGTATCTTCCCTGATCATCTCCCTTGGAATCCTGAACCTCTTTGAGCTGATCCTGGACCTCCTGGTCAAGAAGATCGTATCTGATCCGAAGGTACTGCCGACTGACTTCTTCTATGATGCTGTATTCATTAACTTCAATCTTGAAGATCTCGCAGTTAAGACAACAATGATCTTTGTTGTGACCAGTGTGATCTACATCGTTCTTGCTCTCGGCGGAAGCATGATGCTTCAGCAGAGAAGAGATGTGAAATAACTAAGTATGACCCGCGTATCATAATACCCTCTTAGCTTGGGATAGAACACTTTCCGACAAGGATCGTGTTCTATTTCCATTCAGGAAGGATTGCTTTATAATGAAGCGTGAGTGAGAAACCGGAGGCCGAATTTGGAATACTTACTGGAAACTGAAAACATAACAAAGCGATATGGATCGATCACTGCGGTCGATCATGTGACCATGCATCTGGAACAGGGCGAGATCTACGGCCTGATCGGTAGAAACGGTGCCGGTAAGACGACGCTTCTGAAGATGCTTGCGGGTCTGGCGAAGCCCACGGAGGGCACTTTCTCGATCTTCGGAGAATCGTCCGAACAGACATCCTATATGCGTGACAGAATCGGTGTCCTGATCGAGAGTCCCGGACTCTATCCCTCGATGACGGCCTTTGAAAACATGAAGGTCAAGGCGCTCATGCTGGGAATGAATGATGACGGTTTTCTAAAAGAACTGTTATCGGACGTTGGTCTCGAGAATGCCGGCAAGAAGAAAATCCGTCAGTTCTCTTTATGTATGAAGCAGCGTCTCGGTATTGCGATGACACTGATCGGACATCCGGACCTTCTGCTTCTCGATGAGCCTATCAACGGACTTGACCCACAGGGTATCGTGGAGATCCGTGAACTGATCGCAAGGCTTAGCAAAGAAAGAAATATTACTATCCTGATCTCGTCGCATATCCTGGAGGAACTGTCCAAGATCGCGACCAGATACGGTATCCTTCATGACGGTATGCTGATTGATGAGTTTTCGCACAGCGAGCTTATGCGCCGATGCCGAGAGAGGATCGAGATCCGTCCGAGTGATCCGACAAAGGCGGCGACCGTGATCGAAGGAATGGGAATTATGGAGTATAAGGTGCTGGATAAGAGTATCATACAGATCTTCGAGCGGCTGGAGGACAGTGGTGAGATCGTTCTCGAGCTGGCGAAAAACGGTATCAAGACTCTCTCGATCACCGTTAAGAATGAGGCGCTGGAAGACTATTATCTTTCCATCACAGGACAGGCGAGAAGGTAAGATTCGGGAGGAAGGAACATGATCTACTGGGCAATATTGGCCACTATACTTTCGGTCGTTTTTCTGATCGCACTGATCCATTACCGTATGCAGATCCGTAAGAACTGTCATCAGCTCGATGTCATGCAGAAGCATACTTCGAACCAGCGTCTGACCTCTGAGGTTCCGTATAAAGAGATAAATGAACTTGTCCAGCGCATTAATGATATCTGTAACCGTTATCAGGAAGAGAAGATCATTCTTGCCAGAAATGAGAATAACCTTAAGGAAGCGATCGCGAACCTTTCGCACGATATCAGAACTCCGCTGACATCCCTCGACGGCTATGTCCAGCTTCTCGTGATGTCGGATTCTTCTGAGGAAAAAGAGCATTATCTGCAGATCATCCAGAACCGTATCTCCAGTCTCAAGGAACTTCTCGAAGAGCTCTTTACCTACACGAAGATGCAGGATCAGAACTATGAGCTCGCGGTCGTTCCGATGGATGGCGGACACTGTATCTGTGAGACGGTCCTGGCTTTTTACGAGGACTTTGAAAAGCGTGGTCTTGAGCCGGATGTGAACTTCTGTGAAGAAGAGCTGCCGATCGTTGCCAATGAAGTGGCACTGCGCCGGGTGATCCAGAATATCGTGAAAAATGCACTGGTCCACGGCGTGAGCCGTATCGGCCTTACACTAGAGAAAAAAGACGATAAGCTTCATTTCTCATGCTATAACGATAAGAAGCCGGGTGAGGTCATCGATGTCGAGCAGATCTTCGACCGTTTCTATAAAGGAGATAAGGCCAGAACATCTACATCTACGGGCCTGGGCCTGGCTATCGCAAAGGGGCTGGTCGAGCGCATGAAGGGTACGATCTCCGCGGAAGTGAAGGATGAACTGTTCATTCTGGACATTTTCCTCCCGCTCTCTCCTAAGTCTGCTTCTGAAAAAGAGAGAATTATTGAAAAATAGCATTGACAAGATTTAGTCTTGGGACTAAAATACATCATGCTGTGCAAGCGGCAAACATTATTTGCGCCCGTAGCTCAACTGGATAGAGTGTCTGACTACGGATCAGAAGGTTGTGGATTCGATCTCTGCCGGGCGCGCCAATTAAGAAGGACTGTTCTCCCGGGAACAGTCCTTTTGCATTACTGCGGAGTATAAGTGCTTTTCAAAAGGCTTAGGATCCGCCTCGGGACATGCTCATGAAAACATGATTGAATTACGGAAAGTTCTGTGATAAAATACCTGTTCGTGTGACTTAATATATTATATATATGGAGGAGATAGATATGTCGTCTGTTGAGAAGAAGGATAACAATATTGTCGTTATCTCACTGGAAGCATCCGCCGAAGAATTTAAGGACGCTCTGCAGAAGTCCTTTAACAAGAATAAGAACCGTTTTCAGATCCCGGGTTTCCGTAAAGGAAAAGCACCGTACAAGCTCGTTAAGCAGTACTATGGTGAGGGAGTCCTCTACGATGACGCTATCGACTTCGTCGTAAACCCTGCATACACCGCAGCGGTCAAGGAGCATGACCTCAAGGTCGTTTCCCGTCCGGAACTCGATATCCAGGAGATCGGTGAAGATAAGGGTATCAAGTACACAATTTCCGTAACCGTTAAGCCGGAAGTTGAACTTGGCAAGTACGAGGGTGTTGAGGCTGAGTACAAGCTCAATGCTCCGACAGATGAGACAGTAGAAGCTGAGCTGAAGCGTCAGCAGGACAGAAACGGCCGTATGGTTCCGGTTGAGGGACGTGCAGTCGAGGATGGCGATACAGTAACGATCGACTACGAAGGTTTCGTAGATGGTGTTGCTTTTGATGGCGGTAAGGACGAGGGTCACGATCTGAAGATCGGTTCCAACTCTTTCATCCCGGGCTTCGAAGAGCAGCTGATCGGTCATAACATCGACGAAGAGTTCCCGATCACAGTTACATTCCCGGAGGATTATCACGCTGAGAACCTCAAGGGCAAGGAAGCTACATTCCAGATCAAGCTCCACGCTATCAAGGTAAAGGAACTGCCGGAACTCGATGATGATTTCGCTAAGGATGTTTCCGAGTTCGATACTCTCGATGAGTACAAGGCTGACATCAAGAAGACACAGACAGAGCAGGCTGAGAAGGCTGCTCAGGACCGCTTCGAGAATGAAGTTGTTAAGGCTGTATGCGAGAATGCCAAGGTTGATATTCCGGAGTGCATGGTTGACTCCGAGATCGACAGCATGATCGACGAGCAGAACTACCGCATGCGTTCCCAGGGCCTGGACCTCAACACATATCTCCAGTACATGGGTCAGACCATGGAAGAGTACCGTTCCGGTATCCGCACAATGGCGGAGACACGCGTAAAGAGCTCTCTGGTTCTCGAGGCTTGCGCTAAGGCGATGAACATCGAGGCAACTGACGCTGATGTTGAAGAAGAAGCTGAGAAGATCGCTGCTCAGTACGGCATGAAGAAAGAAGACTTCATGGCTAGAATCAAGGATAACGATCAGTTCATCCGTGACAGCATCATTGGCAGAAAGACAGTAGATGCTCTTGCTGAGAAGGCTGTTAAGACTGAACCGAAGGAAGAAGAGAAGAAGGAAGAGAAGACCGAAGAGTAATCTTCCCGATCAGTTAGAACTTCAGGGACTGCCGCTTTCGGGCGGCAGTCCTTTTCTTTTCCCGGATCCGAAAATGAAAAGGATTCGTAACATAGATTAATTGAAAGACCTATGCAGTTAGGTTAACATGATATAAGAATACATAGGCGGAAAGTGCTTTTCGGGCAGTGATCCGCCACGGTGTGAGAGGTAAATATGGGTAAAGACGACATCCTTGATTTTGACGGAATCATCCATTGTTCTTTCTGCGGAAAGGGTGAGAATGAAGTATCCCGCATGCTCGCGGGCCCGCCGGGCATCTACATCTGCAATGAGTGTGTGATGATCTGCGAATCGATCCTGGCAGAAGATGAGCTGGGGATCAAGACGACCAAGGGCAGCGGCACCGGTCCTAAGGATCACCTGCCGACACCGTCTGAACTGAAGGCGGCGCTCGATGAGTATGTCATCGGTCAGGAACAGGCGAAAAAAGCACTGTCCGTTGCCGTATACAATCACTACAAGCGCGTTTTCTCCAAGTTCAGCAGCACAGACGATATCGAGCTTACGAAGAGTAATATCCTTCTGATCGGTCCGACGGGATGCGGTAAGACACTTCTTGCCCAGACACTTGCCCGTGCACTCAATGTTCCTTTTGCAATTGCTGATGCAACTACGCTGACCGAGGCCGGCTACGTTGGTGAGGATGTCGAGAATATCCTTCTTAAGCTCCTTCAGGCAGCGGATTATAACGTAGAATCTGCCCAGCGCGGCATCATCTATATCGATGAGATCGATAAGATCACAAAGAAGTCCGAGAACCCGTCCATCACGAGAGACGTCAGCGGTGAAGGCGTACAGCAGGCACTGCTGAAGATCCTCGAGAGTACGGTCGCGAATGTTCCTCCGCAAGGCGGAAGAAAGCACCCGCATCAGGAGTTTATCCAGATCGATACGACCAACATCCTCTTTATCTGCGGCGGTGCTTTTGACGGACTCGAGAAGATCATCGAGCAGCGCGTAGGTAAGAAGAACTTCGGTTTCGGCGCGGAGATCGTCTCCCAGCAGGAGAAGCAGGCGGGCGAATGGCTCTCGCAGCTCGTACCGCAGGACCTCATGAAGTTCGGCCTTATTCCTGAGTTTATCGGCCGTGTACCGATCAACGTAACACTTGACGGTCTTGATGAGGAAGCACTGATCCGTATCCTCAGAGAGCCGAAGAATGCGCTTCTGAAGCAGTACTGGAAGATGCTGAAGATGGATGGCGTCGAGCTTGAGTTCGACGATGACGCAGTTGTCGAGATCGCGAAGAAAGCCATCGAGAGAAAGACCGGTGCGCGTGGTCTTCGTGCGATCCTGGAGGATCTGATGATGGACATCATGTACGAAGTGCCGTCTGAGCAGGACGCGGTCAAGTGTATCGTACATAAGGATTGTGTAACGGAAGGTGCCCGCCCTGAGCTGATCAAAGGTGCGAAACCGAAGAAGCAGAGAAGCAGCAGGGAGAAAGAAGAAAAGGGCGCTTGATTGAGGAAGGCGTATGGCGAAGAAACTAAGTCAGCTCATTGCTGAGGCAGAGAAGTTTCTTAAAGAATTTGACCAGGCTGAAGCAGGTTCCGGAAGCGGCGATCCACGCCGTCTTTCTGACCTGCTTTCTTATATGGAGAGATGGCTTCTGTATTTCCAGCATGAGCGGCTGATCCACCTGATCGTGACGGTGCTCTTCGCACTGGCCATGCTGATCGTATTCAGTGCTTTTGTCATCTCCGGAGCGCTGTATCTTCTGCCGCTTCTGGCACTGATACTG
>JAEEGJ010013980.1_pt1 | contig 19235 bp, 13 predicted proteins | sample 8958761 | NCBI WGS metagenome assembly JAEEGJ01 (sample SAMN16246546, study PRJNA631951) | gut metagenome | biome: gut microbiome; feature: rumen; material: RS-attached | host: Bos | place: Iran: Karaj | collected 2018-10 | reverse complement strand
AAGGGTGGATGTGACAGGGTTGTTGCATATAAAAACGGTGCATTCGTTGATTTTGACATGGATGAGGCTCTTTCGATGAAGAAGACGCTTGATCCGTTCCTTGTCGATATGCTTGGAAAGTTGACCCGTAAGGGTGACAGCAGGCTCATGAAGAGTGAGGGCATGCTTCCCGTTGAGTCCGAGGAGTCCACAGGTAAAAAGGTTATCGGTGTCCTTACGAGCGGTATGGATGCTCCGGGTATGAATGCGGCGATCCGTGCGGTTGTTCGTTCGGCCATCGGCTACAATATGAAGGTTATCGGCTTCAGGCGCGGTTACTCCGGACTTATCGAGAAGGATTACATCGAGATGACGAACAAGACCATGTCTGAGACCGTACAGAGGGGAGGCACACAGCTGCTTGCATCCGACTGTCCGGAATTCATTACCGAGGAAGGACAGCTTAAGGCTATCGAGACCTTAAAGGAATTAAAGATCGACGCACTTGTCATCATCGGCGGGAACGGTACCATGAGGGGCGGCCTTGACCTGATAGCAAAGGGCATAAATGTTGTGGGTATTCCCGCTACCATAGATCTTGACGTGGCATGTACAGAATATACCATAGGTTTTGATACTGCGATTAATACTGCCATGGAGGCGATAGATAAGATAAGGGATACTTCGGCATCCCACGAGAGATGCAGCGTTATCGAGGTTGCGGGAAAGAAGAGCGGTCATAATGCTCTGTGGTGCGGTATTGCTACCGGAGCGGAGGAGATCATTACAAATGAGTACCATGACCAGAATCAGCAGAGGATGATCTCGGAGATCATAAATAAGAAGAAGCTCGGAAAGAGGCTTCATCTGATAGTTAATTCCGAGTCTGTCGGAAAATCGGCTTCACTTGCAAAGAACATCGAGTTTGCTACGGGTCTTGAGACAAGAGCTACGGTTCTCGGCATACTTCAGTGCGGCGGCGCGCCTTCCTGTCAGGACCGTGTGTTTGCGTCGGCTATGGGCGGCAAGGCCGTTGAAGTCATCAATTCCGGCGGAAAGAACAGGATAGTTGCTTACCAGCACGGCGAATTTACCGATTTCGATCTGGAAAAGGCCATGAAGCTCAGTAAATTCCCGGATGCATATATGGCAGAGATGTCAAAGAAGCTGGCAAGATAAAATATAAGAAAATTTTAGGAGAGTCACAAATGAGTATCAACGAACAACTTGCAAAAGAACTGGAAATCAAGGTCACACAGGTGGACGCCACGGTTAAGCTGATCGATGAAGGCAATACGATCCCTTTCATCGCGCGATACCGTAAGGAGGTTACGGGCTCGCTGAATGATGAGGTATTAAGAAACCTGTATGAGCGTCTTACCTATTTAAGAAATCTCGAAGAAAGGAAGACTTCCGTTCTTGCAAGTATTGAGGAACAGGGTAAGCTGACAGAAGAGTTAAAGAAGCAGATAATGGACGCTACTACACTTGTAGTCGTAGAAGACCTTTACCGTCCCTACAAGCAGAAGAGAAGGACAAGGGCTACGGTGGCAAAGGAGAAGGGTCTCGAGCCTTTGGCAGATATAATCGCCGCAGAGGATGCAGACCGTCCTATCGCTGAGTATGCAGCCGATTTCATAAATGAGGAAAAGGAGGTTAAGTCTGCAGAGGATGCCATCGCAGGAGCAAGCGATATCCTTGCTGAGCGTATTTCCGACGAGGCTGACTACAGGATCTATATCAGAAAGCTTACCACCGATGAAGGTCTTATCGTTTCCGAAGCAAAGGATGAGAAGGCTCAGAGCGTTTATGAAAATTATTACAAATATTCGGAGAAGATAACCACAATACTCGGACACAGAGTCCTTGCACTTAACCGCGGCGAGGATGAGAAGTTCCTTACCGTTAAGATTGAGGCTCCCGTAGAACAGATCTTAAGGTATCTTGAACAGCATACGATAAAGAAGAACAATGAGTTTACAACGGATATATTAAAAGCTGTCGTTGCCGATGCATACGACCGTCTCATCGCACCCGCTATAGAGCGCGAGATACGTTCCGATCTTACCGAAAAGGCACAGGACAGTGCGATAAGGGTATTCGGAAAGAACCTTACCCAGCTGCTCATGCAGCCTCCGATCACCGGGCATTTCGTGCTCGGCTGGGACCCTGCGTTCAGGACGGGCTGCAAGCTTGCAGTGGTAGATCCGACAGGAAAGGTGCTGCATACCGTTGTCATTTATCCCACAGCGCCTCAGAATAAGGTTGAGGAGGCTAAGCGTGTATTAAAGCAGCTTATCGACAAATACAACATAACACTTATCTCCGTAGGAAACGGAACGGCTTCACGTGAGTCGGAGCAGGTTATAGTTGAGCTCCTTCATGAGCTGAACAAGCCCAATCTTTCCTATGTCATTACAAACGAGGCGGGCGCATCGGTTTATTCCGCAAGCAAGCTCGCTACCGAAGAGTTCCCGAACTTTGATGTGGGACAGAGAAGTGCGGCTTCCATCGCGCGCCGTGTACAGGATCCTCTTGCGGAGCTTGTTAAGATCGATCCCAAGTCCATCGGTGTCGGCCAGTATCAGCATGATATGAACCAGAAGAAGCTCGGAGAACAGCTTGAGGGTGTTGTCGAGGACTGCGTTAACAAGGTCGGTGTTGATGTAAATACGGCATCCGCATCCCTGCTCGAGTATGTATCGGGTATTACAAAGCCCATTGCAAAGAACATTGTTACATACCGTGAAGAAAACGGAAGATTCCTTTCAAGAGCAGAGCTGCTAAAGGTTCCCAAGCTCGGTCCGAAGGCATTTGAGCAGTGTGCAGGTTTCTTAAGGATAAGAGGAGGAAAGAATCCTTTAGACAATACAAGCGTACATCCCGAGTCTTACGCCGCAGCCAAGAAGCTTCTTGAAAGTCTCGGATTTACTCCCGAGGACATAAAGACACTTCAGGCCGAACAGGCAAAGGTTGTAAAAGAGGATGCGGTTAAGCGTAAGGAGGAGGCTGAAAAGTCTTCGAGACAGAACGGAAAGGACCGCAGGAACAGGAACGAGATACAGGTAAGAAATGCCGATTCCGCCATGGGAAAGCTTCTTGCACAGGCTTATGCAAAGGCAGGAAAGAATGTGGTTTCAAGGGATGACAGCGTTCAAGATAAGGCTAAATCGGCTCCTGCTAATCGTGTATCCGGTATCATTACCGAAGAGAACGGTCAGGACGCGGATGCAAAGGGCTTTAATTCCCTTTCACATCTTAGCGGGATGATAAAGGATAAGAAGAAGCTTGCCGAAGAACTCGGCATAGGTGAGATCACCCTTGACGATATCATCAAGGAGCTTGAGAAGCCCGGCAGGGATCCGAGAAAGGATCTGCCCGCACCCATACTCCGCCAGGATGTCCTTGAGATGAAGGACTTAAAGGAAGGCATGGTGCTTAAGGGAACCGTCAGGAACGTAATAGATTTCGGCGTATTCGTCGATATCGGCGTTCATCAGGACGGACTTGTACATATCTCGCAGATAACGAACAAGAAGTTCATCAAGCATCCGCTTGACGCATTAAGCGTAGGTGATGTTGTTGATGTAAAGGTTATGAGCGTGGATCTTCAGAAGAAGAGGATACAGCTCACGATGATATTGTAATTTGATTAAAAAGGACATGTCAGGGGATTAGCCAGCGACATGTCCTTTGGTTTTTGTGTGATAAGCGAATGTCCTCAGTGCAAGCTAACTTGAAAAGGCTTTGGGACTTTCTGACTGTTATGAATTCTTACAAAAATTTGAAACGTATGCTCTTTATCTTCAGACCGTTAGAAGGCGTAAACAATTTGAATACCGCATGTCTTGAGTGAATGAAAATGTCCCTGTCGATGGTAACATCATTGTCGCCGGTTCCGTTAAATGTATATACTCCGTATACCTTACCCATGTAGAAGAGTGTTACGGGAAGCTGGGCGAGCTCACCGAGCGTGGAAGAAGCGGTTATCGAAATCCTGCACATGCCCATGGTATCAAAGTCGAGTCCGATGGATACGGAGGTTCCGGCTGTAAAGGTCTCACTGCTTAAGTCGCAGGTATGGTCGGTTCCCGCATACTCAAATTCGATGTCTTCGCTTTCATCCTTAAAATTATCATCGGGATCGGTAAGTTTTATCTCTGCCTTGTCCCCGTTAATACGGTAGTAAGCATACATGTTCATAGCCTGACCGCAGATGTTGGCGGCACATCTCTGCAGCTCGGCTATCGTGAGCCTGCCGTCGTCAAGTGCTTCCTTCAGGTTGTCACCGTGCCTGTTCTGAGAAGAATTGGGGCATACCATATATAGATCGTTCTGTGCCCTTACCATGGCTGCGAAATTATTTTTTTCGCCCGGACCGCCTTCCTCGCTTGTCATCGCCCACCAGTCCGTCATAACTATGCCTTTGAAGCCCCACTGCTCGCGCAGTATCGTGGTATTAAGATCATAGCAGCTTGAGGTCCAGGTTCCGTTAAGGCTTCCGTATGTAGTCATGAAGGAATCGGCAACTCCGTCTTTTACTACTATTTCGAATGCTTTAAGATATATCTCCCTTAAAGCTCTTTCGGAGATGACGGAATCAATGAAATGTCTCTTGGTTTCCTGATTGTTTCCCGCAAAGTGCTTAACGGTTCCGGTTACGCCTGCGTAGTGAAGACCCATCAGCATTGCTGTGGCCATTTTTCCCGTGACCAGCGGATCCTCTGAAAAATACTCAAAGTTTCTTCCGTTTAACGGATGCCTGTGGATGTTCATGCCGGGGCCTAAGAGGTTATCAACCTCGTTGTTTACCATCTCGACAGAGGTGAAGGTGTACAGCTCTTCAACAATCTTGGTATTAAAGGTTGAGGCAAGCAGGAATCCGTTAGGAAGTGAAAATGCCCTTGCGCCTGTATCGAGACGCATGCCGGAAGGACCGTCATCACAGCAGCAGGCGGGAATCCCCTTGGCGGAGAGGCTGTCGGTAACTCCGCCGTATGCTGCGGCGGTTCCGGGAGTTACCCTGGGACTTCCCATGCCTTCTCCGCGGACTATGGAGATCAGCTCGTCTTCTGTAAGCTGTGCTATGAATTCGTCCATAGTGATCTTTTTATTCTTGACATCGGACAGCTTATATCCCTTGTCTCCTGTCATGGGGATTTCCTTCGGGATCCTCTCGGCGCGTTTGGAGCTTTGGGATTTTTTGCGTGTGGGAACTTTTTCTTTTATCATGAAGGGTATGTCGTCGGGCATGTCGCATACGACGGCTTTGAACCTTTCAAATTCCCTTACCGGAGCCATAGCGCTTTCAAGCTTTTCAAGGCATATATCCTTTTCCACCACAAAGCTGCCCGAGTATACGGTGTTTCTTATATTATCGCCGACAAGTACGGAATATCCGCCTTTTTCAAGTATCCATGCGGTACCGAAACCGAGTACGCCGCCGTCGTCGAAGGAAGCAAAATCCTTGTCGCGGCAGGTAAGGGTTACGGTCTGTTTTTCACCAGGCTCAAGCACTTCGGTTTTGGTGAATGCGGTGAGCACTCTCGAAGGCTTTCCGAGCCTGCCGATGGGAGCGGAAACAAACTGCATTATCACTTCTTTTCCGGCACAATTTCCTGTGTTTATGACATCCGCAGTCTGACTGATGCTTACGCCGTCAGGTCTGATATCGACCTTGATGTCTAAAGGCATTATCTCGAATTGTGTATATGAAAGACCGTATCCGAAAGGAAATCTGACCTTATTTTTGGCAGAGGTTTCGAAATATCTGTAGCCGACATAGATGTCTTCCTCATAGAAAAGATCCTCGGTTCTGCCGAAGGTACAGGAGGAGGGGTAATCTTCAAGCTCATAGGCTATAGATACGGGAAGATGTCCCGAAGGTGAAACATCACCGAGAAGGACTCTGGCTGTTCCGCAACCTCCGACCATTCCGCCCTGCCATGCGATAAGAACGGAATCGGGTGCAACTTCGTCTATGAAAGAAAGATCGATGATATTCCCTATGTTTAAGACCACAACCATCCTGGAAAAGCATTTGCGTACCTTTTTCAAGGTTGAAAGCTCTTCGGAATAGAGTCTGAAAGCACCTTCTTTGTCAACATTATCCTGATCCTCACCTGCGGTCCTTGCAATAATGCACAGTGCAATATCGGAGTTGGCGGCAGCATCTGATACTGCGTCTTCCGGTATATCCATTTCTTTCTGTGACCAGGGATCGTCTCCCCAGCCGCAGCCGGTTTCAAGAGGATTTTCCTTATCCCATGTAAGATAAGTGTTTTTTAAAGGCTCGTAGATCTTTATGTCGTCACATTCTTCCAATGCGTCGAGAATACCCGTTACTTTTTTTACATTAACCATACCGCCGGATCCGAGGCCGCTTTTGTAGTAATGAAACTGCATTCTGCCGAATACGGATATCACGGATCCTTTTTTTACGGGAAGCACATCCCCGTCATTTTTTAATAAGACCATGCCTTCGGATATGGTTTCGATGGCTTTTTCACTGTATGCATTGAAATCGAGTCTGTATTTCATTTTTCCCTCCTGATATTTTATGCCGGATATATTGAGTTTGCTCTGTTATGCCGGCATTGTAATTTTTGTTTCGTCATGCCTGCATCGTCGTGCATGTCCGGCTGTGCAGGCTTGATTTTGATTGTTTTATCATGCCTGTTTCGGTATGCAAAATCGACGTCATTCTGAGTGAAGCGAAAATTCTTTGAACTTTATAACATAAAGATCCTTCGCTGACGCTTAGGATGACAAAAGAACCTGGAACCTGACGTAATGTCATTATTTTGTATAAAGCTTAACATTATGATAGTAAAATTATCTTGATAATTCAATGGATAAAAATGTAAAAAAATAAAATCATTATAAAAAAAATATATTGATAACGGATAAAAATTGTATTATAATTATCTACGAAATATTCCTGCGGCAGGGGTGTCGCGGGAAAAAATAAAGGAGGAGCATATGGGTAAATTTATTATCAAGAAGACAAACACAGGTATCAAGTTTGATCTTAAGGCAACCAACGGTCAGGTTATCGCTACTTCTCAGGTTTACAAGGACAAGGCTTACTGCGTAAACGGTATCGAGAGCGTAAAGAAGAATGCGCCTGCAGCAGCTGTTGAGGATCAGACGGCAGAGGGATTCAAGACCGAAAAGTGTCCCAAGTTTGAGATCTATTCGGACAAGTCGGGCGAGTTCAGATTCCGCCTTAAGGCTACAAACGGACAGATCATTGCCATCGGTGAGGGCTATACCTCTCTTAAGAACTGCGTTAATGGTGTAGAGAGCGTTAAGAAGAATGCTCCCGACGCCCCGGTAGAGGAAGCTTGATAGTTAACAATCAGTATAAAAATTTTAGAAAGTGTGAAAGAGATGTTTAAAGAATTTAAGAAATTTATCATGCGCGGAAACATGATGGATCTTGCAGTCGGCATGATCATCGGCGCAGCATTCAATGCTATCGTTACTTCACTTGTAAACGACATATTCATGCCGCTGATAGCAGCAATCATCGGAAAACCCGATTTCTCGGAACTGTACATAGTTCTTAAGGGAACCTATGAGGGTGAGAAACCCGCTACCATAGCTCTTGCTCAGGAGGCAGGTCTTACAACTCTTAATTATGGTGCTTTCATCACCGCGATCATCAACTTCCTGCTGATGGCTATCGTTGTTTTCCTTATCGTGAAGGCAATGAACAAGCTTGCAGAGTCCGGCAAGAAGCTCTCCAAGAAGGAAGAGAAGAAGGCAGAGCCTACAACAAAGGTTTGTCCTTTCTGCCAGTCAGAGATCAGCATCAAGGCTACAAGATGTCCTCATTGTACATCAGAGCTTAAGAAATAACGGATATTTCGGATTTCAGACCGGGACCGCAGAGGTTCCGGTCTTATTTTTTTAAATTTCTCCTTGATTTATTTGCATTTAATGATAAAATGGTACTGTTTACGGCATAAGGTAAAAAAACATTAAGTTAAGCTTTGTTTTGCCATCCTGAGCGTAAGCGAAGGATCCGATCAGATAACAAAAAGTGATTATTTTAAGATGAGGTTAGAAAAGTGGCAGCAGTCAGTATTAAAGATGAAATAAAGAAGAGAAGGACATTTGCGATAATATCCCACCCCGATGCGGGAAAGACAACGCTTACGGAAAAGTTACTGCTTTACGGCGGAGCTATAAATCTTGCCGGTTCGGTAAAGGCAAAGAAGACCGCAAAGCACGCGGTATCAGACTGGATGGAGATAGAGAAGGAGAGAGGTATTTCGGTTACTTCTTCGGTAATGCAGTTTAACTATGACGGTTATTGCATAAACATCCTGGATACACCGGGACATCAGGATTTCTCGGAGGATACATACAGGACTCTGATGGCGGCCGATTCCGCAGTCATGGTAATAGACGGCTCAAAGGGTGTTGAGGCGCAGACCATAAAGCTGTTCAAGGTCTGTGTCATGAGGCATATCCCGATCTTTACATTCATAAACAAGATGGACCGCGAGGCGAAGGATACCTACGAGCTTCTGGACGAGATAGAGAGTGTGCTCGGCATAAGGACATGTCCCATGGACTGGCCGATAGGCTCGGGAAAAGAGTTCCAGGGCGTTTTTGACAGGCAGACCGAGAAGATCAACAGATATTTTGCTACCACTTACGGTATGAAAGAGGTTGAATCCGTTTCGGCGGTCATAGGTGATCCGGCGCTTGACGATATTATAGGAAAAAAGGCTCATGAGAAGCTTAAGGAAGAGATAGAGCTGGTTGAGGGCGCAACCGATGAATTTGATCTTGAGAAGGTTCAGAACGGACTCCTTACCCCTGTGTTTTTCGGGTCGGCGTTAAATAACTTCGGCGTGGAGAATTTCTTAAAGTATTTCTTAAAGCTTGCTCCGTCACCGCTTCCGAGGACTGCGGGCGACGAGGTCATTGATCCGCTTGAAACCGATTTTTCCGCATTCGTGTTTAAGATACAGGCCAATATGAACAAGGCTCATCGTGACAGGATCGCGTTCATGAGGATCTGTTCGGGCAAGTTCGACGCGGAAGCCGAGGTGCTCCATGTACAGGGCGCAAGAAAGCTCAGACTGTCACAGCCTCAGCAGCTCATGGCACAGGAGAGGAAAATACTTTCCGAAGCTTATGCCGGCGACATAATCGGTGTGTTCGATCCCGGTATCTTTTCAATCGGAGATACGGTCTGCGCACCTTCGCTCAAGTTTAAATATGAGGGCATACCTACATTCGCACCCGAGCATTTCGCGAAGATCCGCCAGGTGGATACAATGAAGCGTAAGCAGTTCTTAAAGGGTGTCACTCAGATAGCTCAGGAGGGTGCTATACAGATCTTCCAGGAATTCAACTCCGGTATGGAGGAGATAATAGTGGGTGTGGTCGGTATCCTTCAGTTTGATGTCATGAAGTTCAGGATGGAGTCGGAATACGGCGTTGAGATAAAGATGGAGAGCCTGCCCTACGAATATATCAGATGGGTTACGGAGACTCCCGCTCCTTTATCCGAGCTCAATCTTACGTCCGATACAAAGAGGGTTAAGGATATGAAGGGCAACCCTCTCCTGCTCTTTGCACATGAGTGGAGCATCAGGACGGTCATGGAAAGAAACAAGGGACTTGAGCTTGCCGAGTTCTCAAAATAACAGAGGTTGTTTTGAAACAACAGAAGTGTTAATATTTACTTAATATTTCCTTAACAATATGAGTTTGACATATTCATATATATATGGTAAAATATATTTGGGTATGGCCTTGAAGAAGGCTGTAACCGATGTCATTGAGTTAATGTTATTAGGTCTCATAATGAAACAAAAATAAAAAGGCTGCCCCGGCGGCCGATAAAAATTATCGCGGAGGATTAAAAAATGGAAGCACTGAAGCCGGTTAAGGAAGGCAAGGTTCGTGAGATTTATGACAACGGTGATACGCTTATCATGGTAGCAACCGACAGGATCAGCTGTTTTGACGTTATTTTAAATAATACCGTTACAAAGAAGGGAACCGTACTTACCCAGATGAGCAGGTTCTGGTTCGATATGACAAAGGATATAATCCCGAATCATATGATCTCTGTTGATGTAAACGATATGCCCGAGTATTTCAGGCAGCCGGCATTTGACGGAAAGAGCATGCTTTGCAAGAAGCTCACCATGCTTCCTGTAGAGTGTATAGTAAGAGGTTATATCACCGGCAGCGGCTGGGCAAGCTATCAGAAGACCGGTGAGGTATGCGGCATAAAGCTTCCCGAGGGACTTAAGGAGTCAGACAAGCTTCCCGAGCCCATCTATACACCTTCAACAAAGGCTGAGATCGGCGATCATGATGAGAACATCAGCTTTGAGCAGAGCATCGCATATCTTGAGGCACGTTTCCCCGGTAAGGGCAGGAAATATGCCGAGAAGCTCAGGGACTGTACTATTGCGCTTTATAAGAAGTGTGCTGACTATGCGCTTTCAAAGGGTATAATAATCGCAGATACAAAGTTTGAGTTCGGACTTGATGAGAACGGCGAGCTTGTTCTGGGTGACGAGATGCTTACTCCCGACAGTTCCCGCTTCTGGCCTCTTGACGGATATGAGGCAGGTCATTCACAGCCTTCGTTTGACAAGCAGTTTGCAAGAGACTGGCTGAAAGCTAATGAGGGACATAACTGGACACTTCCGCAGGACATAGTAGACAAGACCATTGAAAAGTATCTGGAGGGTTACAGGAAGCTTACCGGTAAGGAGCTTTGATAAACCTTTCGGAGCCTTTAAAAGAGGTGATTGAATGAAACGTGGTGGAAATAACCCGAAAACCATTTTGCTTATGGTGCTGCTGATAGTGATACTTGTGGTAGCGGCAGTATTTACATATATCAAATATTTCGTTAAAGACGGTGACAAGCCTGATATTGATAACAAACAGGTTGTTGTTGATTCCGAGGGAAACAGAAAGCTGGTAGATTCAAGCGGATCAGAGGAGGATCTTCCGGAAGATGCGGTTTTTTTAGGCGGTCCGGACAAATGGGATGCCAATGCATATTCGGAAATGAATGAAGTGTTTGAACAGGCTGAGGCTGCGTTATCCGGAAGCGGTGAGGATATCGAAAAAAACAATCCGGATACTGAAAACCCGAACGGTGACGGAGAAAACGGACCTGTATCGAGTGATAGCGGTGAAGGTATCGTAGGAGAGGGACTGGATCAGCCTGGCGACGAGAGGATAAATGATCTCGGCAAGATCGTTGAGAATGCATTTGATACGGCTCAGCTCTCCCTGTTATATTATGAAAACAAGGAAAAGTATCTGGAAATGCTGGGATATAAGGAAGATCAGACAGATACGGGAACCGGTGATACACCAGGAAGGATCGATGGTGAAGACAAGCCTGTCGAGCCTTTTGAAGAGCAGATCATTTTCCTGAAGGTTTATGCCGAAGGAACTCAGGATAAAAGCGTTGCGTCCATCCAGGAACGACTGATGAAGCTGGGCTTCATGGAATTCGCGGAGCCGACCGAGTATTACGGAAGCATTACCATAGAGGCCGTGAAACTGTTCCAAAGACAGAACGGTCTGAAACAGGACGGTATCATCGGAGAAAAGAGCATTGGCATACTGTTCGATGAGAACGCTAAATCATATCTGCTGAAGAAGGATATGGACGGTGAAGATATCAGACGTGTGCAGAACCGTCTGTACGAGCTTGGTTATATAGCTACCAAGGATTCTATCACCGGTCATTTCGGAGATATTACGGAAGCTGCCGTTAAGTCGCTTCAGAAGGCGAACAAACTGACTCCCGACGGTATGGTCGGCGTCATGACCAACGAGTTGTTATACAGCGAGAACGTTAAGGCAAACATTATCTCCTTCGGTGAAAAGAGTGATGTTATCCTTGAGTGTCAGAAGAAGCTGAAGGAACTTGGATACCTTACGACAAATCCCGACGGTTATTACGGAGACGATACTCTTGCTGCAGTTAAGCAGTTCCAGTCAAGGAACGACTGTATCGTTGACGGTTATCTCGGACCGTCTACCAGAGCAATACTTATCAGCGGTAACGCAAGGCCTAACGGTCTGGTTCTCGGTGACAATAACGATAACGTAAAGAAGGTACAGAAGCTGCTTATCAAGTACGGTTACCTTTCAAGCGGCAATGATACCGGATACTTTGGCAACTACACCGAATCGGCAGTTAAGAAGTTCCAGCAGAGGAACGGACTTACGGCAGACGGTAACGTAGGACAGAAGACTATGAGCGTCCTTACCGGAAGCAATGTAGTAAGGGCTTCGAGCGGTGATTCGGGCAACAGCGGAAATGACGGCTACGATCCCGGAAATACGATCTCGTACAGCTGTTCACCCGACGATCTGATAGCTGTTGCCAAGTCAAAACTCGGCTGTAAGTATGTATGGGGTGCAAAGGGACCCAATACCTTTGACTGTTCGGGCTTCGTATACTGGTGTCTGAATCAGATCGGAGTAAAACAGAGTTATATCACCTCATACGGCTGGAGAACGGTTAACAAGTACAAGAAGATCACGAACTTCTCAAGCATAAAGAAGGGTGATATAATCGTAGTATACGGACATGTCGGAATAGCTGCCGGAAACGGAGAGGTTATCGATGCTTCTTCAAGTAACGGTAAGATAGTTCACAGGACTATGGGCAGCTGGTGGACAAATAACTTCATCTGTGCATGGCGTATATTTGACTGATAATGTATTTAAGCAGTGGGATCCGGTCCTGCTGCTTAAAGTATATAAAGAATGTGTTTTAAAACAGGGCAGACCGGACTGATCAGGTGCGGGCTGCCCTGTGTTATGGTGTGATAAATGATCGAATGATACTGAATGACATTGAAAGAATGATAAGGGAAAAAATTTCGCATGGAAAAGGAGGCAGGTCTGTCCCCGGACAGTACCGTTTATGATATGAGAATCTATAATACACTTACCAAAAGAGTTGAAGAGTTTGTTCCGAATGTGGAGGGAAAGGTAGCTATGTATACCTGCGGACCTACCGTTTATCATTTCGCACATATCGGAAACCTGCGCAGCTATATCTGCGAGGATCTGCTGGAAAAGACATTGAGATACATCGGATATGATGTTAAGCGTGTCATGAACATAACGGATGTCGGACATCTTTCAAGCGATGCCGATACCGGTGAGGACAAGATGCTGAAAGGAGCCAAGCGTGAGCATAAGACCGTAATGGAAATAGCTAAATTCTATACGGATGCGTTCTTCTCAGACTGCAAAAAGCTTAATATCAAGACTCCCGATGTAGTTGAGCCTGCGACCAACTGCATTGCCGAGTTCATTCATATGATCGGGGTGCTTTTGGAAAAGGGTTATGCTTATAAGGCAGGCGAGAATATCTATTTTGATACGAGCAAGCTCAAGGAATACTATGTATTCGGTAACCAGAACGAGGATGAGCTGATGGTCGGAGTGCGTGATGACGTTACCGAGGATACAAATAAAAAGAATAAGAACGATTTCGTACTCTGGTTTACCAAGTCGAAGTTTGAGGACCAGGCGTTAAAGTGGGACAGCCCGTGGGGCATGGGATATCCCGGATGGCATATCGAGTGCTCGTGCATCAGCATGAAGCATCTCGGTGAATACATGGATATCCACTGCGGCGGTGTTGACAATATCTTCCCCCATCATACGAACGAGATAGCACAGAGCGAGTCCTATCTTGGACATAAGTGGTGCAATTACTGGTTCCATGTACATCATCTGAATGACAAGGACGGAAAGATCAGCAAGTCCAAGGGTACCATCCTTACCGTATCCGTTTTGGAGGAAAAGGGATACGATCCGCTTGTTTACAGGTTCTTCTGCCTGCAGTCACACTACAGAAAGCCTCTGGAATTCTCATTTGACGCACTTGATAACGCAAATACGGCTTATCAGAAGCTTAAGAAGAGATGTCTTGATATTAAGGCTGAAGCAGCAAAATCTCTGGGCGGAGATGCTTCAAAGGCTGCGGCAAATATTCCCGGGGATGAGAAGGCGGCATATGAGAAGTTCATAGAGGATTTCAAGGCTGCCTTGGAGAATGACATAAATACATCAATGGCTACAACACTCTGCTATGACGTATTAAAGGCTGAAATTTCACCGGTTACAAAGCTGGCACTGATCGAGAGCTTCGATACCGTGCTCGGACTTGACCTTACCGTAGAGAAAGAGGAAGCAGCTCCCACAGTTGACGCAGAGCTTGAAAAATATATAACTGAACAGATAGAACTCAGAAAAGCAGCTAAAAAGGAAAAGAATTTCGCGGAAGCGGACAGGATAAGAGCCGAGCTTTTGCAGAAGGGCGTTGCATTAGAGGATACCCGTGAAGGCGTAAAGTGGCATCTGGTATAACCTGCACCGGAATGATAAGAGGAAAGCGGCAGAATGGATACAGCTAAAAATGATGCACAGGATCTTTGCTCAAAAGCAGCCGGCCTGATAGGGAAAACGCCCGGGGCCGGGAAGGTTTCCGATATCAGGCAGGTGCCCGCACTTGTACTTGCTTATCTGGGAGACGTGGTTTACGAGCTGATAATCAGGACAAGGCTTGTGGAAGGCGGCATGAGTCATGTGAACGATCTGAACAAAAAGGCTTCGGCATATGCAAAAGCTCCCACACAGGCTAGGCTTTTCCATCTTTTGGAGGAAGAATTAACAGAAGAGGAAATGTCAGCCTATAAAAGGGGCAGAAATGCAAAATCCGGAAGTGTGGCAAAGAGTGGTACGGTTACGGATTACCGGACGGCAACCGGATTTGAGGCAATGATCGGGATGCTTTATCTCGAAGGAAAGACCGAAAGGATAATGGAGCTGGTAAACGGCGGGATAGCTAAGCTTGATGAAAAATAAGTTTTTTTGAGCTTGGGAGTTTTAATGTGCTTTGTAAAAAGCAATCATTTGAAAAGGTTAGGTACTCAGATGAGATTTGAGGAGCAGACATTAGAAGGAAGAAACGCGATACTTGAAGCCTTCAGGGCAAAGAAGACTATAGATAAGCTTTTTGTTCAGAAGGGGCTTAATGACGGACCGATAAATACGATACTCAGAGAAGCAAAAAAGACCGATGCCATCATCCAGTTTACGGATAAGGAGAGACTGGATCAGATGTCCCAGACCCATAACCATCAGGGCGTTATCGCATATGCTGCGGCATACGAATATGCCGAGGTGAGCGAGATACTCGATAAGGCACGTGAGAAGGGAGAGGCGCCGTTTATCTTCCTGCTTGACGGCATAGAGGATCCGCATAATCTTGGCGCTATCATAAGGACGGCTAATCTCTGCGGAGCACACGGCGTTATAATCCCCAAGAGGAGAGCCGCCGGACTTACGTCAACGGTCGCAAAGACAAGCGCGGGTGCCCTTAATTACACCCCGGTTGCAAAGGTGACAAACCTTACGGCTACAATGGAGGATCTGAAAAAGGAAGGTCTCTGGTTCGTATGTGCCGACATGAAGGGTGAAAGCATGTATAAGTGTAACCTTAAGGGCGCGATCGGACTTGTGATAGGAAACGAGGGCGAGGGAGTTTCAAGGCTTGTTAAGGAGCACTGCGACCTTACGGCTTCGATACCGATGAAGGGGGATATAGATTCGCTTAATGCATCGGTAGCTGCGGGAGTCCTTGCATATGAGATTGTCAGACAGAGGATGATGTAAGTATATTCAAACTCATTAATGGATTTAACAGGGATTTTCAGTAATTCAAAACAGGAGAGGGATCATGGAAACCGAGGGTAAGATATTTTTAGAAAAGATCACGGAAAATGTAGGAAAGGTCATAGTAGGAAAGGAAAAGACGATCAAGCTCATGCTTACGGCGATGCTCGCAGACGGACATATCCTTTTGGAGGATGTACCCGGAACAGGAAAGACTAAGCTTGCAAAATCCATCGCCAAGTCGCTCAACATTACTTTCTCAAGGATCCAGTTTACGCCCGACCTGCTTCCGAGCGATATCACGGGTATAAACGTATTTAACAGGAAGGAGAATGATTTCGTCTTAAGAAAGGGACCGGTATTTACGAATATCCTTCTTGCGGACGAGATAAACAGGGCTACTCCCCGTACACAGGCAGGTCTTCTGGAGTGTATGGAGGAACGTCAGGTAACTATTGACGGAGAGACCTTGAAGCTTGAAGCGCCTTTTTTTGTTATTGCGACCCAGAACCCCATAGAGAGCGCAGGAACATTTAATCTTCCCGAGGCCGAGCTTGACCGTTTCATCATGAAGCTCTCGGTAGGACTTCCGGACAAGGATGAGGAAATCGATATTTTAAATAAATACATGGGAGACGATCCGCTTGATACGCTGACGAAAGTAGCCGATGCTTCGGAACTTATGAGGATACGTAAGAGTGCTTCCGAGGTTAAGATGCAGGACTGCATCCCCGAGTACATTGCGGATATCGCACAGGCCTCCCGTAACCATCCGGAGATTTCTTTAGGAGTCAGTACACGAGGCAGCATCGCGCTCATGCGCTGCGCAAAGGCATATGCATATATAAGCGGCAGGGATTTTGTCGTTCCGGATGATGTAAAGGATGTTGCGGTTCCCGTGCTTGCTCACAGGATAAAGCTCGGGATAGGAGTAGGCAATCCCAATAAGGTTATAGCAGGAATGATGGCGGGGGTTAAGGTCCCTACGGAGGATTTTTCCAAATGATACAGTTTGTTGCCATACTTATAATGGCAGGTGTCCTGTATTTGGTCCAGCGTTTCATCTATATGAGGAACTGGGCGAAAAAGCTCGAGGTGGATATACATTTTGAGGGCAAGGAAATCTTCGAGGGAGAACACGGACGTCTCGTTGAGATAATCACAAACGGGAAAAGGCTTCCGCTGCCTATGATCAAGTGTAAATTCCTTACCAGCCGCAATCTCATGTTTGATAATTCAACCGTGAACCAGAACACGGATAATTATTACAGAAATGATGTATTTACACTGGGAGGGCGCGAGAAGCTGACCAGGACAATTGCTTTTAAAGCATATAAAAGAGGCCTGTACAACATTAAAAATGCCGAGCTTGTGGGTACGGACATGTTCTTTACCTTAGAGACGGTAGTGATGTACAAGCTTTATGATGAGATATATGTACTTCCGCGTCCGCTTGATACTTCGGATTTCCGTAATTCCCTGCAGTGGATCAACGGTGAGATAAAGAGCAAGGCGCACCTGATCGAGGATCCGTTTGAGTTTAGGGGGATCAGGGAATATCAGCCTTATGACAGCATGAAGAGCATAAACTGGAAGGCTACGGCAAGGACCGGAGAGCTCAGGGTCAACATGCGCGATTTTACTTCGCAGAAGGTTGTAAGGATATTCTTGAATCTTGAGGACAGCGGAGTGATAAAGAAGCCCGAGGCCTGTGAGGTAGCGATAAAGGTGGCAGCGGGACTGGCCAAGAATTTTACCGAGGAGGACATGGAGTTTGCTCTGTACAGTAACGGAGTGGACTGCCTGACCCATCGGCCAATAAGGATAAAGAAGGGCCGAGGAAAGATACACGAACAGGAGATATACAGGGCGCTGGCGCGTATTGATATTGAAGAACCGGCTGAAGATATGATGCAGGTTCTGGGTCAGACCATCCAGGCCGGGGACGGCAGCATGTGCGATTATTATATCTCCGTTAATTCATATGAGGGCTTCCAGGAGCTTCTGACGAATTACAATGATATGCACATGGATTATCTGTGGTTCTATGTTATGACCGGAACCTCAACCATGGGTATCTCTGCGCAGCTTTTAAGCAGAATGATACCGGTAAGGAATTGGACTATGTAGGTATAGGAGAGCTATGACGGCATCAAGGAAAGAACAATCCTTATTAATGATCAGGGAAATAATCGTCAGTCAGACCAATCACTGGAGTATGTTCGGTCTGGCGTACGGTTTTTCTGTCATGCTTTCGGAAATATACGGGATAGGAAGGCTCAGTCTCCTTGGCTGGGGACTCATGGGTATGGGTTTACTGCTTAATTACTTTATACGTTTAAAGGTAAGTAAACCCGTCATCTCGATCCTGCTGCATCTGTTGGTGATCGCCCTCATGGCTGCGGCAGCATTGCCGGAACTCATTTATTGCATAGAGCATGCGGTATTTGCTCTGTTTTACGCTATACTTTCGGTAACAAAGCAATTTGGCGGCAGTGAAAAAGAGGATGGTTGTTTTCCTATGGGAGCCATTGCGGTTCTTATATGTCTGCCGTTTTTTGTCCTTACCATTTCGGACTATCCGAACATAACGGATATGTACCGTAACCTTCTTATCTGTCTGTTTACGATGTTTTTCATGCAGCACTATTTCGGGAGATATACGAGATTTGTCAGGCTCAACGAAAGAAGTGCGGGTTTTTTCCCTAAGAACGAGATAATGGGAGCCGGTCTTAAAAATGTAATAATCTATGTGGGGATATCGGCCGGAGTTTTCTTCCTGATAGCAAATATGGACAGCCTGACGGAGCTTTGGGAAAAGATTACAAGCAAACTTGGATACTATATTAAGCAGCTCTTAAAGAAGATTTTTTCACATTCTGAAGAAATCCCGAAGGAGTCGCAGCCTCTCGATTATAATGACTTTGATTCCCTGACGACCCAGATGGGGCAGGGAGAGGCAGCAGAGGAATCCTGGTTCAGCATCATAATGGAAAAGGTTGTCATAATACTGCTGATCGCACTGGCACTTTTCTGTATCTATAAGATTGCCGTAAAGATATTGAGCCTCTTTGATTTAAAGCTTAAACGTCCGGATATAATGGTTGACGATGTTGTAACAGATGTCAGGGAGAGCTGTGACAAGACAAAGCTGAAAGCCTCAAAGAAGAGAGCGTTTAAGCTGTTCTTAACGCCTGCTGAGAAGGTCAGGAGGGAGTTTAAGCGGACAGCCAAGGAAAAGGTCTACAGGATATGCAAGTCCGGTGATCCGGGCCAGCTTTCCTATAAGTCTGCGGGAGAGTGCGCCTCGGCTGTTGAAAGAAGGGAGATAGCGGATATTTATGACAGAGCCCGCTACTCCGATTATGAGATAACCGAACAGGACGCTGAAAACATGAAGAAGATATGTACTGAGGTCGTAGAGTCGTAAAATTTTGTTTTCATTCAGCCCACATTTCGGAAGTAAGCTTCAAATGTGGGCATTCTTTTATCACACAAAAAATCAAGGGTTCCGAATTACCGGAACCCTTGTCCTTTATCGAGGTGACTGGACT
>JAEEGJ010013978.1_pt1 | contig 19238 bp, 16 predicted proteins | sample 8958761 | NCBI WGS metagenome assembly JAEEGJ01 (sample SAMN16246546, study PRJNA631951) | gut metagenome | biome: gut microbiome; feature: rumen; material: RS-attached | host: Bos | place: Iran: Karaj | collected 2018-10 | reverse complement strand
AAATATCCCGGACTTGAGAAATACTATTATTATCAGAACTGGAATGGGAAACTTCCCCAGACTGTATTAGGCTCCGGTACCGAGATAATCATGGATATGCCCAGTGTATCAGCTGAATCAGTTGAATAAGTATGAAAAAATATCGAGGTCCTTGAAACAAGGACCTCGATTTCACTTTATCACCAACAGTTTCCGTCGCACATACTTTAAAAGCAGGGCTGAGGGAAGTGCCAGGGCAAAGACAATGATCAAAAACAGAAGGCTGTTCTTCATATAATACAGAGGTTCAGCCTTGCCATCGAAGGAATAGCTGAACAGCTCGACATACAGCCCGTGGATCAGGTAGAATTCCAGCGTGATATCTCCCATCAGCTTCAGGAATCTGTTGCCGATATGAATCTTCATGCCGATCAGAAAGACATAGAAAACCACCAGTGAGGAAAAAACAACCTCTGATGACAGGCACACCAATCTCCTCAGCATTTTTAACGGGAGAAAAAGATATTCCTCATAATAAGAAAATCTCGACTGGATAAACATTTTCCCGAAATATGTCAGGACAAGTACAACTGCCCCTATGATCATATACAAAACATAACGCTTTTTAAGATGCTTTACTATGCTGCCCTCATGCATAGCCAGAAAAATACCTGCCGGGAAAAGATGTATCGAATTATACCACCATTCTCCCCTCATCCACCAGTCGTTATGGTTTATGGCTGTCCCGAGCAGCTGATATGCGAACGTGAACACTGCCACGGCAATGAATGCTTTTTTCTCGTTCTTTATGTACCGGAAAGCCACAAAGAAACTCAGATAAAAGAAAGGCATTACGATCACATACCATGCATTGGGGTTGGATAACTTGAGCCCCAGGAGATAATAAAGCCAGCGCCCGTCGCCCATGGGTTCATGCAGACAGAGCCTGACCACAAGAAAAAGCCAGGCAACCAAGTAACCCAGGACAATAAAAGTAAGGACATGGCGCTTCATGAAACCATGTCCCAGGTAATCAGGCTTGCTTTTAAAACTCTTATATAAGCCATATCCCGAGCAGAAAGTAAAAACCGCCACCAGTATATACCCTATCGGCACGAAGAACTCAAGCCCGGGTATATAGTATTTCCTGTCGATCCAGGAAGCGCTGGTCTTCTGCCCGACATGATGGAACATGATCAACAATGCAGCAAACCCCAGAAAGGCCTTCGTCTGCTGCAGGGACAGGAATTCGTCGTTCCATTTCCCGCGTCCGTATATCCGGCATCCCCAGAATAATACGATCAGCAATACCGGATATACAATATAGATCATTCCCATCATCCTTTATTTCTTAAGCAGCTTGGAAAACTCCAGAGCCTTTCCGATATCCCCGTCAACCTTAAGCTTGCCAAGAGTAAATGCAAGAATCGGGTTCAAGTCACCATCGAGCAGTTTATTAAAATCTGACATATTCATGGTAACAGCACATTGTCTGTCGCTGTACTCATAGGGCTCAACTTTAACATTGCCATCCTTGATCTCTACATAGAAAACTCCGCCATCATCTCCGGTGATATTACACTGTACAGCAAGAAAATCAGTACCGCTGAGGTCCATATCCTTTCCGATATTTCTCACCTTTGTTAATAATTCATCAAAACTCATAACTGTCCTTCCTTTCAACAAAAAACTTTTTTTAAAAATTCAATTGTATGCCTTATCCGCAATGCAGCAAGTTCCTCATGCTTTTCCGGTTTCAGCATGTTCAGGAAATTAGTATATCCTATGATCTTGACTTTTTCAAGTATTTCTTTCTTTTCCTGCTCACTGATTCCCTGGTAGTAATTATCCATGACGCCATAAAAGATCCTATCCGCCATCTCCTTGTCTATTCCGAAAAACCGCTTGCAGTTTTCAGGATCATCTTCAACAAATGCAATATAGGCCAGATATATCCCGCCCAGGTCAAAGATTGGAAGTCCCTGGCTTAAAGTGTCCATGTCTATAAGCATGGGCTCATCGCCTGAGAGCATTATATTCTTCATCTGCAGGTCACCATGGATAACATGGTCATCCTCAGGAAGACTGTCATAGAACTCCTTCATGCGTTCATAAAGCTCATCTGATAATAACGGATGAATATTATCCAGTTTTTTCAGATATTCAGCCTTAGCCGAAGGCAGCGTACCGGGAGCCAGCGAAATGCTGTGTACCTGTTTTATAAGCTCCGTGTACTTCCTGATCGTTTCATCTGCTTCAGAGGGTTTTTCCTTGATCAGGTCATTGAACGTCTTTGCCTTAAGCAGTTCAAAAACAGACCCGAAAGTATTCCCTATCTTAACTATATCAAATGATATCGCTGTCGGGATGCCGGCAACAAAAGCAAGCTTAGCCAGCTTCTTCTCGTTCTCGATCATAGATAGGGCTTCAGGGGATTCATATTTTTTAACTACCGTATCCTCGTCAAGCCTGTATACCGTTCCATAAGCTCCCTTTCCGATTATCTCACACCCGTCCACCGAAATTTGCCTGTACTTCTTGCGGACGTTTAATAACTGTGTAAACCCGGTCGTCTCGAATATATCATATACTTCGCCAGATACATTGCTGATCATAACGGGTTTAGCCTTAGCCTTCTGAACCTTCAGCAGCACACGCAGACCTGCGCTTGAAATATAATCCAGTTTTTCAGCGTCAAAAGCGATTTCTTTTCCCGGATTTTCATCCATCAGTCCGAGGATTTCTTTTTCAACCTGGGTAGCATTTCCGGAATCGATCCTGCCTTCAAGGAATATAGTCACGATACCATCTTTTTCTGATACTGTCATATTGTCACCCCTCTTTCCATTCTAACCTGTCTCAGCCCCTAACCTGCCTGCGGATCTCTTCCCAGTCCGGGCAGCGGAAATAATTACTGCCCGGCAGTCCGCCCTCGCGGTTCCATGGCCTGTCATATATCAGCACTTTCAGTTCCGGCAGATGTTCAAAAAACCTGAACGCCATGGGAGAATCCTCAACAGCATAATCGAACTTCATCCTGTAATAATCTTCCAGCTCCAGATTAAAGTCATTATTGCTTATAATTGAGTCCCTGCCATATTTATTTAGGAAAAACATGTTGACCCGCTGCATCCCATGACGATCCAGCCATTCACGGGATGTTTCAAAAGAACTGAAAGGGCGGCCTGTAATGATCGAAACCTCATGCCCCTGATCGATCCACTCGTTCAGCACACGTGATGCGCCCGGTGTTTCTTCAAATGAAAGCAGTATTTCCGGACGGTGGCCTTCGATCATTATCTCTTTATACTCTTCGTCCGTCAGTCCGAAAGAATCCTGCAGGTTGAAAAAACGTACCTTTTCATAAGGCACCTTTTTCCCGAACAGTCTTTCGGCAATTACCGTAAACGCCCTTGCAGTCTCGCAGAGGCAGTCATCATAATCAACATAAATCCTCATAACTCCCAGAAGCCCGTCCCTGTTTCCTCATTATATTTCCAGCCGATATGACCGCCTATTGTCGGTCTAAGCTCTATCTCTGCCGTATAAAGCACCGTTGTCTCTTTGAGGTGCCCTCCTATGTTCTTGTGGGCATCTCCGTCCTTATATGCGAACATGGCATGTGTATGCTGGTGGAGCTTGCCCTCGCTGTCGGTAACAACATTCCCCATGAATGATACAAGTTCCAGCATCCCCTGTATTTCCTCAGTCTCAAACTCACCTTTTTCAGGTATGAAGGTCTGTATCTGTGCCGAGCTGCATCCCCCGATGCCGGAATATATGGCACTCTTTATACCTTCGGAAAGGCATACTTCCCTTATAGCAGATACTACCTTGTCGCCACGGTCCATCCTGATATAATATGTATCCCCAAATTTTCTGTACTCCATATGTCCCCTCCATAACTATATATTTACATAGGCGTTTGCTAAACGCCACAAGCCGCATAAATACGGCATTTTTTCTTGCAAAATTGAAGTAAGCCCTATACTATTAATATGTATTTATTTATTATCGCATACTACCATCAGTAACCTGCCATGTCAATAGTCAGTATAGTCTAATTCTGAATATTGACATATAGTAATATAACGCATTTATTGGTGAGAATGATATCCATCATATTCCGAAATGAATCCGGTATCGAAACCAAGCCCGCTTTTCTCTCCACTTTTCTTGATCGCCCAATTATTGATGATCTCTTCCGTGGACATCCGATGTTTGCGAAAATACTCTAGCTGAGCAAAGTTTTCTTCATTCTTAAATAGTTTCTCCTGGGTTTGCCCATATATCAGCGTATACCTGCTGTTTCGGAAAGACCTTAATCCATTCTCGTCACGGCCCTGCAATACATAAAAAGTATCTCCGGCTTCATTTGCTTTTTTCAGGTCAAATCCCAGAGTGTCTTTCTGATAAACAGCTATCTCGGCTATAAGGCCTCCGCCCTCTTTAACACTCCTTGAAGCTCGGTTAAAGCAGACCACAAGCTTCAGAGTCTCAAATTCCGTGCAGAAGCAAAAATCACCGGTTGAATCCATAAATCCTGCAATCGGTCCATGCCCGCCATATTCAGGTGAAATGGCATTGACAACGGCAGTCACCTTACCCTTTCCCTGAGTCTGTGACTTAGTCGGCCGATCCATATGCTCCCAACCGTTATCTGTAGCATAGTATCCACAGCCTGTGTCATAATCATATTCATTTATAAGCTTGCCATTTTCATCTGTTTTATCAGTCATCGCAAGCAAGCCTCTGCAATTATCATGAAGACCGTAATAATCGATTGCCGCACGTATAACGCCTGTTTCTGATGCTGAGCACACCCAAACATCTATCCCATTTTCATCAAATACTTTCCAAAGTTCTTTAATATTCTCTGTAACTGTGACCCCGCTCGTCCAGGTATATGACGCATTTCCTGTCTTTGATTGAATTTCGTCAGATGTCCTCCAATTAACCTCAGATGTTTCTACACTGCCATATTCCCGGATTGCCCTAGTTGCAAGTCCGTATAGCTCATCCTCTGACATACCTTTAAAAAGATAAGTCATCCAAGGATACGCAACGTCATGAGAACAGACTTCCCCAATAGAATCATACATAACAAGGATTTTTACCGCAAACTCTTTCCAATAATCATCTTCTTTAAGCAGATTCCGAGTTTCATTATCAACCCCGTTATTAGTAAATGGGCCATACTTCTCCCAGAGGACCTTGTAAGCTGAAGAAATATCTCCTGCAATATCATCAAACGATCCCTCAAACAATCCGTAGGCACTCAGATCATCCAATACATCCGGTATTCCTGTAAGGAGGATTTCCTTCATTTCATCTGGACTGATCTCAAAGGCCATAGTCTGTAACTGATACACTACAGTCTGCTCCTCCATGTCAAATATGGAGCAAGTATTGTCAAAATCAAAGACTGCGTAAAACTGTGATTCAGAAGTTTCACCTTGTGATCCATATAGATCCAGCAAATCATTTACTGCATTCTTTACCTCTTCGTTCCAATCATCCCTGGCAAGTCTGTTTTTTCTCAATATCTCTTCCTTAGAACAAGAGGACTCATTAACAGAATCACTTTTATTATCTGAGCATCCATTTAGGATAAATAGCGATAGTATTATCAGTATTATTATCAAATAGCTCCTCTTCACATTTCCTCCCCCAAAACTGCAGCATCATTATTATACTTTTTTATCAAACCAAAAAATGAAATGCCATGCATAAAACAAATACTACTCCTATCCTCTCCAATAATAACAGATATTATTGCTCCTTTACAACATATTTTTCATAATATCATTGATGAATTTGGATTCAGAAAAATCCTGTACCCAATACACCGGAGCACAGGATTTTTTTATGTACTTTATTGCATTATTTTATACATATTTTTATGTAGACTGTCAAACGGATCAATACTCACTTATTATGTATCCCTAGTTATAGCCCCCATTGCTTTTAACTCTTTCTTTCGTTCATACATTCTCTTGTCTGCACGCTTGAAAATATCATTCAACTGCTCATCACCTTCTGTCAATGTCGAACAACCGATTGAAACAACAACATCCCCTGTGCTGATGTTACTCTCTACCTTTCGGTTAAATTCATCCATTACTTCATCCCTAGTGTCAAACCCTTTGCCCTTGAGAACGATGACGAATTCGTCTCCACCGGTCCTAAATACCGCACCATGTGAAAAATATTCACAAAGCATAACGCTTGCATCTTTGATCAGTTTATCTCCCGCTGCATGTCCAAGGGTATCATTTACATGTTTCAGACCATTGATATCGCAGACCACAACTGCAACATTCTCAATTGCTTTATCTCGAATGCTTTTATCTAATGAAGTCTCATATTCAGAAAAAGCATGTTTATTTCTTAAGCCTGTCAGCGAATCCGTATTGGCCATACTCATAAAGTTTCTGCTATTCTCCTTTTCAGCCTGGAGCTGTACCGATGATATCCTTCGCAGCATCAATAACAATATGGCTGCAAAAACAATCAAAACAATTACTGTAAACGCAATCTGCCTTATACTGAAGGAGAGATTCTGTTCACTTACACCTCTGATCTGTTCATGGATAATACTCTCACTTATCAAAACAACCATCTGCCAGCCAGTTCCGGGTATAGGAACATAATATAAGGTTTCTTCAGTATCATTCTGCTTAAATGTCAGATTGCCGGCTTCTTCTTTTTCAAAATTCTTCTGAAGCTCATCCCATTCTTCATCTGAAAGGACCTTACTGGTAACATCAAGTATATTCTGTTCTAATATAATCGACCCCAGTTTAGTATCAGAGAGGTTTTCTCCATTCTTGGAATATATAGCAAAATCTGTTCTCCCCTGTTCCTCAAAAGCGAGGAGCTTAACTATATCCCCAACATCTATCTGTACAAAGCATGCCTTAAAAGACTTACCCATCATTGTCAGGCCGTCTGCAGGTATAACAAGACACAGCTGTGTCGAAGAACCATAAAGAAATACCGTACTTATCACTCTGTCCTTCAATTTAGCCTCAGACAGGAAATCATATCGGCTTCCCCCTGTATATGTAGTATACTGCGTGTATACAATATCATCTTCGTCTACCAGAGCCAGCCTGTTCAGAGAAAGCAGATATTTTATCGTTCCTATCATTTCTCGGAGTTGATCCTGATTCTCTATACCTTCATCAGAAAAAACAGTTAATGCTTTTTCCATCTGACTGAAATTATTGCTAATCAGGTTCGTGATCGTCTTGGCGCGTCGGTCTGCCATAGCCTCAAGATAAAACGAACTCACTGCCGAAACCGCATTATTGGTGGCGGTTTGAGTCCGTTGTACCGACCAGATATTATTGACCGTAACCATAAGCATTATTAATATGCTTCCTATTGCCGCAGTAAGGACAAAAGTTTTATTCGTAACCCGTTTAATCTTCATCTTGATATATCTCCATAGAGAGTTTCGAGCATCGCTCCAGCATCCTGCTGAAAGATCAGCGTCGTCATCATCTCGCTTTTTTCTGGATATAATGACCCGGGATAGACTCCGTCTGCGATCATGACTGCAACCTGAATGGTGTCAAATCCCATGGAATAACAATCCTGAACTCCCAGACAATATATAACTCCATCCTTAAGATACTGTAACGCTTCCTTGTCATGATCCATACCTACAATGACTGCTTTACTATTTTTTTCGATAATAGCACGTGCAGCTCCAACGGGATTACTCATATTGCAACAGATTATCCCGTCAAGATCAGGGGTATCAGCCAGTATCTTCTTTGTAAGATCATAAGCTAAATCCACAGAATCCATATCATATTCCACAGCAACGATACTCATGTTATCATACTTTTCTAAAGTATCCCTGGCTCCCCTTGCCCTATCCTCATGACAAGGTGCTCCTGCACTTCCGACCAGAATTGCCACCTTACCTTTATAATCAAGTTTTTTACAAAGCTCCTCTGTAAGGCTTGCTCCATCCTCATAATTATGCGTGTTCCCGACATATGCAATCCTCTTACAATCAGCTGAAGCATCAGAACTAGAAAAAGTCATGACCTTGACTCCGGAATCTATCATATCATTAATAACCGGTGAAATAAGCTCTTCATCAGCTACATCTACTCCTATGACATCATAATTTCCCTGTACCGCTTTATTAAGCCTTTCTATTTGATCTGCAGCTGAAGCTCCGTTAGGTGCCACATATTCATAGGTAATGACTATACCGTTATCCAGGAACTGTCTCTGGGCATCCTCCATGCCCAATGCTACTGCATCCCACCATGCATGTACTGTTTTATAAGTAAAATAAAAATTATAGTGATCCTTCTTTGGTTGATATTTGCTTAGTTCATGGTCAAAATCAACTGCACTGCGAACACTGTCATCATTGGTGGACATTTTTTCAATTTTATGACCGGAATCCGTTTCAGTTTTGTTTTCTACGTCATTATCCCCAGATTTAATCTTGGGAATTATGACAAGACAAATAACCAAAATAACCGCAATCAATGGTACAGATATCAAAAAAATCTTATTTAATATAGATTTTTTCATCTCCTATACCTCCTTCACAAGTTTTGTCTGGTTAATCGATCAAAGATTTAAAAAAGTCTGCTTGATCCCTATTTGCATCATTTTCTGCCCAGGCTTTACGCATTTTCCATCTTCACTCCGGGGTGCAGGTATATTATCGTCCCCATTTATGTTTACATCTTCAAAAGCCTTATAAACAGAAACCGAGCATCTGTTTCCTTCTCAACCAGAGACATTATACCACATTCACAGCCATTATGATACAACTATTTTTATATTAATAGTTAATACTCCTGATTATACTCATGAATGCTTACAGGTCTTAAATTATAATGCAATCTCACATCCTGTTGTCTCACATTTAATTTTGGTACCGATTTTGTTCTGATGCAGGAACAAAGAGTTGCCTGCTACTTAAAATGTTCTGATTCCTTAACAATATCTTTTGGGTTGGCATAAGCACCATCTTCCGACATTTCATATTTTATCACTTTATTGGTTTTTTTCAAGTTGTAAAAAAACCGGAATAACTCCTGTCCTTCAGGAAATCGATACACTTTTCTATGGGTTTACAGAGCTCACGGTTCAAGGTAAAACAAAAGCGTATTTAAATTAGTTTTCAGTCTCTTTTGATCTGTAACAATTGACTTACCGCTCTTCATATGTTATTATCATGCCAATCTATTGGTCGCTTTTGGAGGATTAGAATGCAGATTAAAAAAGAGGGTATCATGAAAAGAATACTTTGTGTTTCAGAGAAGCTGTTTTTGACAAACGGCTACAATGGCACTTCCCTCAATATGATAGCCAGTAAATGTTATATCAGCAAAAGCAATATTTACCGGTATTTTTCATCAAAAGAGGATATATATAAGGCATTGACCAATCTAGCAAATGAGAAAATATGCGATGCTATTGAAAATCTCAATGACGGAAGCAATGTAGGAATTTACACAATTTCTAAAATTGAAATGATATCTTTGGTTCTTACGGACCTGATATTCAAATACCGTACCGGCATTCTCATAATATTACGGTCCGGAAGCAGAAAGGACAGCAGGCTTATTATTGATAAGATTACGAATTCTTTTGTCTCAATATGTCCTGTAGGTGATGAATATATAAAATATATGATTGTTAAGCTCATGATTTCGGGACTTACAGATATCGCAGAAGATTACACTTCAAAAGATGATCTTCTCCAAAAAATCAGAGGCCTGTTATATTATCATTACAGAGGCTTGAAAGGAGTATATGAAGAATATGAGAAACAATGATAAAAAAACACATAAAGGACGTATCATCCTGCTTTCCATACTGGGCATTCTTGTTACCCTAGTGATCATTTATATAATACATATGCATTATGATACCGAACTACATGAGTCCTATAATGTTGAAAACATGCGGAAAGATGGGAAAAATATCGGGACTTCTTCTGTGGTTTATATGACTAAAGACATAAGCCCGGAAGGTTTGAAAAAAATATATGAAGCATTAAATGTTAATCCCACAGGAAAAGTTGCCATAAAGCTTTCAACAGGGGAGTCTGGAAATCCAAACCACTTAAGCCCGACTCTTATTAAAGACCTGGTTCAAAGCGTAAACGGTACGATCATCGAATGCAATACTGCATACTCCGGTTCCAAAAGAGCGGAAACTGCTATGCACCTTGAGGTGGCTAAAGAACATGGTTTTACCGAGATTGCAGATGTCGACATCATGGATAAGGATGGGTATATATCCATACCGGTAACCGGAGGCCGTCACTTAGATGAAAACTGGGTTGGCAAAAACTTCAAGAACTATGATTTTATTATTGTTCTCTCTCATTTTAAAGGACATCCAATGGCCGGTTTTGGCGGTGCTTTAAAAAACATCTCTATTGGCATAGCTTCAAGTGAGGGAAAAACAAGAATACATACCGGAGGATTATTGTCAACTCCTCCTATAACCTTAGGTTCACTTATTACAAACCAGAATGTCTTTACCGAATCCATGGCCGAAGCTGCCAAATCCGTGTCAGACTATGAAGGGAAAGGCGAAAGGATTGTTTATATCAGTGTAATGAATCATCTTTCTGTTGACTGTGACTGTGTTTCAAATCCGGCAGAAGTCGATATGCATGATATTGGTATTTTTGCATCCTGGGATCCCGTTGCTCTTGATCAGGCTTGCGTGGACAAGGTCTTTGAGGCAGAAGACGGCAAGTCATTACAGGATCGTATAACAGGAAAAAACGGGCTCCATATCTTAACACATGCGGAAAGTATCGGTCTCGGTAACAGGGCATATCAATTAATAAATCTGGATACTACGGAATAAACCATGGAAACTTTAAAAACTGAATTAACATTTATCTGGTATTACCTGGACCGGCAGTTCTGGCAGATTTTCCCTTATTGGGTTATCGGCATGATACTAGGTTCGGTAATCTCCGTCTTTTTTAAAAATAAAATACATAGCCTTATGCGAGAGATGAAAAGTAACGGCGGAAGCTTGCCCGGAATTATAATTGCATCCTTGCTTGGTATCGCATCACCCTTATGCATGTATGGAACAATTCCTATAGCTGCTTCTTTCTCAAAAGGCGGTATAAAAGATGAATGGTTAGCCTCTTTTATGATGAGTTCGATCCTATTAAACCCGCAGCTTATCATCTATAGCGCCGCATTGGGGACCAAAGTGCTTATAGTTCGGATACTAACCTGTTTTTTGTGTGGGATAATTGCCGGATTGCTTATCAGGTTTTTCTTTAAAAAAAGCTCTTTCTTTTCATTCAAAAATTTCGATGAGCCCAAAAATAAGGATACCGATCCAAATATATTTATGCGTTTTCTTAAAAACATTTATCGTAACATAAAAGCAACCGGTCTGTATTTCCTGATCGGAATATTACTTTCCGCTATATTTCAGCGTTATGTCCCAAAAGAGGCTGTCACATTCATATTTGGCGGCAATGAGGCGTGGGGTGTATTAATGGCATCAACGATCGGAGTACCTCTTTACGTCTGCGGTGGAGGCACCATCCCTATCTTACAGGCATGGCTTACAAATGGTATGAGTATTGGCAGTGCTGCTGCATTCATGATAACAGGTCCTGCCACAAAGATAACAAATCTCGGTGCATTAAAAGCTGTTCTAGGCATAAAGCATTTCATTATATACTGGGCGTTCATAATTGTTTTTTCTTGCTCTATAGGACTTCTGATCAATATAATATTTTAATCATCCTTTTTTCTGCTGCAAATTTCAAATATCAGACAAATGGCAGCACTAAGAGCCATTGCATTCATGCTGGCAATACCGATTTTAAAAACAAGTCCAAAAACAGAGCCTGCTACTATACTGACAATATTCCCGATTCTTACAACAGGAACGTTAGCTGTTTTATATTCCTTACGCTTAAATAAATAATCTATTATTATAACTGTACCTATAGGTGGTAAAGCCGCATTAAGCACTGTCAGCCACTCAACAAAATATTCATAGATCCAGAAGGATGCTAATGTACCAGTTAACCCTGATATGACCACCAATGGACGTTTTTGTACCTTGGTGATATTTGACAGACCCAGACCTGCATTGTATAGAGTATTGTCATTTGTGGTCCATATGTTTGCTCCAAGAACGATAAGCGCCGGGATGACAAGCCCCTGTGCCATCATAACATAAAAAATGTCATCCTTTCCGGTTAATGCACCGCCTACCGCTCCAAAGAAAAACATCAAACTGTTTCCAAGTAAAAATGCAATCACCGTTGAAATAACCGCTGATTTTTTAGTGGCGGCAAATCGTGTAAAATTGGGTGTCGTAGTCCCACCAGCTACAAAAGACCCTATGACAAGACCTATGGACTCTATTATGGACAGATTACTAGTATTCCTTGAAAAGATAGCTATTAATCCTCCGCCTTCAGTTACAGCAGAATGGATCGAATAAATACCCAACACCGTTATCAATGGAACCGAAATATAACTTATTATTTCCATGCCTCGGATTCCAAAATAAGCTGATGTTGTCATACATGCCCCCATAATCAAAGTAACTACCCATGGAGAAACATTAAGGACCTCGGAAGCACAGTTTGAAAACATTGCAACACCAACTCCGAACCATCCGATCTGAGTCAGAGTGATAACTGCAGATGATATATATGAGCCTTTTTCCCCAAAGGTATTACGTGCCAGCCGATCAAATGAAAGTCCCGTACTGCATCCTATAAATCCCAGAAAACCGGTATAAATAGACAGTATGATACTTCCAAGCAATACAGATATTATAAAATTCCCAAGATCAAGTCCATTACCAAGTGTCGCTCCTACCGACATACTAGCCGAAAAAAATGTAAATCCCAACATAATAAAAAACATTGACACGAAGGATTTGCGTTTATTTTGTGGAACTGCCTCAAAACTGAAGTCATGATCTTTTTCTTTGTCGGTCATCATGGCTTTACCCTCCTAATAATAGTATTATTAGGCGTTTGCTAAACGCCACAAGCCACATAAATACGGCATTTTTTCTTGCAAAATAATAGATAACTCCTCACCATATATGGTATAATGGAATTGCCAAAAACTAGCTACCAACAAGAAAATTTACCGGTAGACTTGTAGCTCTCAATTTTATCAGAAAGCATGAGATTATAGACCTTACGGCAACAGCCAAAGGTCTTGGCAAACAGGACAGCCTGTTCAGTTGTAGGATATAATCTGTATTTGATAGCTTTATTCATACTCTTATTATAACAAACACATGTTCTGATGTCAAGAGAAAACGCTTTCATCTCGGTAATTGAATTGCCGAGAATTCCCGCTTGATATCTTAAATTCCATAGTAATTCTCCTAATACATTATTGTATTATTATATAACAATATTATACACTTTTTCAACAAAATTTGACTACTTTTTTATAGATAGAAAACTCCTACATAAAAATGTGAAAAACAGGCCGTATCCATCGGGACGACCTGTTTTTCATTCAATATTTTACCATATTACTCCCAAAGCTCATAAACACGGTGATAACTGCCATAGTCGCAACTGATTATTCCCGTATCAAAGTCGAGGAACGAAACTAATTCCCCTTCCATATTTAACGAGAAGACATGATATGAGTCTTCAGGCTGCGCCAGAATGCCGCAGTCAATTATATTCTCGAAACCATTATCATATATCGCCCATGTTCCACCCTTGAAAAGTACAAGCCAGTCTTCTACTCCCTCGAGTGGCTGGTCATTATAATAATATTCTGTATCTTCATCACTCTTGCAATATATGCCCCAAAGCCCATCAGGTGTTCCAAAAGATTCAGGTTCTATACCGCCCCAGTCAGAATAACCATTTTCATCCCGATATGCATCATACTCTTCAGCAAGCTTCTGACGCATCGCAAGAGCAGTATCCTCATCAGGATATATATCATCAGCCGTTAATTCATCAAAATGAGGGAGCATTCCATCCGGTCGGTAAGAATAAGTTCCATATTGAGCAAGTATCTTCTCTTCGCCATCATCCAGAATGCCGTCTTTATTTGCATCCCCATCTGTATCCTCATTTTCATCATCTGAATCATTATCAGATGACTTATTTATAAGTTCAAATTTTGCTGTTTCATCCTCATCTTCATATGATTCAAGCCAATGATAATAACCGTCGTAATCTTTTACTAGTCCACCAATTAGTCCTTCAGCCTCTATTTCTTCGGAACAATTTCCTTCTTCGTCATATGTTTCAAGGCTGCGGCTTCCCGTCATATATACTATATCCGGGTCATCTTCGAGTTCTTCCCCAAAATAACTCCAATGACGGTAAGTATCAGGAGCTACGGTTGATGTAATATCGACATTATAAAAACCATCGTCTATAGTTATCTCCATAGAATAAACATAATTCTGTGTATCTAAGAAGTATAAATGGTTCGGGTCGATATACATATCACTTTCCGATGATGTCTCCGGCTCATCTTCAATTACATTCAATTCTATAGTATATAGCTTTGTTGACCCTCCATATGTAAGCTCAACTTCAATAGTAGTCTCTCCGGGAGCTATGGCCGTAAAGTTTTCACCGTCATATTCCAATATCTCGGCATCGTATGTAACGTTATAATTTTCCGTCATATCATAGGGAGCTTTAACATCTATCGTTACGGACATACCTACAGGCAGGTCACTTCCACATGTAACATACGGATATACCAGCGGCTCCTCAAAATAGTAAGTTTCCTCGCCATTCTCATCACCGCCGTCAAAAGAATAATACTGTGTTTGCTCAAGAGTGGAATCCATGGAGCCATATAACAGCTTACAGTTGTCATCTTGTACCTTACACAGAGCTGACATATCATCTGTGGCTACATATGTCCCATAAAGATTCCCATCCCTGTATAAAGTCAGTTCATGGAACCAGTCTTCAACATAATTTTCCACTACTTCATCAGTATTGCTACCCTTTTTAAAATCTCCGAGCTCAGCTTCCGGAATATTACGGAGGAATTCCAATATAGTATCATCAGCCACCCAGCCTATCCCATCGTTTGACAGATAATTTCCGTTAAACTTTGAGTAAGCATCCTTTTCAGTAGCAACTGTTACATTGCCCTCATCATCAATGGTCATGGTTATCCCGGATTCATCGTTTTTATAGGTCGTCTTATCTATAAGCTCATAAGTAAGCGAGCAGACAGTTTCTTCTGAGATTTCCTCACCTTCCTCGGCCTTTAAGTAATCCAGCTGGATTACTGCTTTTTTATCATCTATCGGGAATATGAACATAGTGCAATTATTCAGTTCCGAGCTCTGATCCCAAAAAAATGAGCCTGTAGAAGTACTAAAGTCACCTGTATTTTCCTTAACCGGAACATCCGTCGGATCAGGTGTAGCCGTAATCAGCTGTTCAGTCACCTTTGCAGAATCCGACTCATCAACTTTTTTATCAGTATCCTCAGCTGAGTGTGGAGTCGGTGTTACTGCCGGTTCAGGATCACTTTTGCTACATCCAGCCAATGTCGCTATTATCATAACAGCAAGCATTAAAGTAATTATTTTTTTCATTATTTCCGCTGCTCCTTCATAATCATATCGAAATATTTAGTTTTTTACTGCAGGATTTTCCGTTACATGTAACTTTGAAAGTATATGTACCATCCTTCAGAGGTTTTCCGGATGTACTGGAGAAATCCCACCAAAAGCTATAGTTTGTTTCATCATATTTTACTTTAATATTATAATTTATTGAACAAACTTTATTCCCATTACTGTCAAATATCTCTAATTTCGGAATATAGCCTTTTAAGGATTTAATACCAAAGGTTACCTTTAATGATTTAGTCCCATTGGTATCATATTCGTATTTGGATGAAGAATATGATATTTGCCCTGCACTATGAGATATTTTCCGTGTATAACTTTTGTAATTGCCACCGTTTCCAGCTTCCACCGTATAATGTAAGGTATATGTATCACTGGGAAGTTTTGAAAAGTCTACATCATAGTGTATTTTCTTGGTTCCGCCACCCTTTAAAATCTCCCAGCTTTTCCACGACGCAACCGTTTTGCCGGATGAATTCGTAAGATATTGATTATAAAGCTTGACGCCCTGACCGGATGGGAATTGGCTGGTTAAGTCATAAACAATCTTCTGCCAGATTCTGTATTTGCCATCTTTATAATCATTATCCAGATTATAAACATAGATTGTCCCATCAAAGGCTTCTACAGCTGCTTTTACTCTCTCCGGACTTATGGACACAATCATGCCTGCCATCAGGCAAAGAGCCATAAATAATGCACTTATCCTCTTAATAATATTCATGAAAAAAATCCTCCCATTTTAATTTTACATTTCCTGTCAGATTATATCATATTACAAAAAAAAGAAAAGTAACCAAAAGTTACTTTTTATAAAAAACGAGCTGAACAATAGTTTTTACCATCATCCAGCTCGTTTAAAACCTATTTTATTTTCCGCAGTAAACCTTTATAGCCTGATAAGTGAATTCAGCGGTTCCTTCTCCACCCATCTTGTCAATGTTTTCGGTAAATTCCCCACCGGCAGCATACATCTGGCCAAGTCCGAAAAGAACATCATCAGAACACTTATAGAAATGATCAGTAATAAATCCCTGGAGCTTTTTAACCTGTCCCTGGACCTCCGCTGATGCAGGATCCTTTTCCTTCATGGTTCCGAACTCTTCAAAGACCTTCATGAAATCCTTCATAACGCTCTCTTCATCCTGCTTCGAGCGGTCTTTGCTCTTCTCAGCGTATTCTTTATATTCCGGTGTGGCTCCCCACTGTTCTTTAGCCTGTTTAGCATACTCCTCAAGCTTGCTTGAATCAAATGCTGAAAAATCCATATGTTTCACTCCTCTCTTTTTCAAATCATGGCACATGGAGATCAGATTCTCTATATGCTCCTTCCTTAACTCCAGAAGTCCTATCTGCTGCTCCAGTGCCTTATTCTTATCGAAATCAGATCTGGTTATGATATCCTTGATATCTTTAAGCGGAAACTCCAGCTCTCTGAACAGTAAAATCTGCTGCAGTCTCTCCAGGGCCGCATCGTCATACAGCCTGTATCCGGGCTCGGTATACTCCGCCGGTTTCAAGAGTCCTATATTATCGTAATACTGCAAGGTGCGTATACTCACTCCTGTCAGTTTACTTACTTCATTTACTGTCATCATAGCTTTCATCTCCTTCACGTGTGATTTTATATTAAACTATTACGTAACGTCAGAGTCAAGTACTTTTTTAAAAAATTTCTAAAATGTAAAATTAAATTCTTGTTTGTAAGGTTATACTTTGTGACTCTTATGTATAAATCACATCGTCGTGCAGATTAAAAAAGAGGAGCGTTCTATCATTCTAGTACATGTTGAGAAAAATATGTCCATTCAATTTTTGTTATCTGTGGGTTTTCACTGAAAAACAAAACAAAGTATCTTTTCTTTTCCTCATCAATAATCTTGAGCTCATAATCGCTACCAGAAGCATCCCAGAATTTGATTTTACCCCCACCTGTATAAGAGGTTGACGGTCCCTGTCCTACCACTTCTATTATATAAGGCTCTTTTCCTTCAAAAAAGCAGCTGTCCGGTCGCTTTAACTGTATTTCAAAAACGCAGCCTCCTTTACCGAACATTATCACGGATGATAAATCTTCTGATCCATCAATAGACAGTGTTTGTCCGACATCTACAAGTGAGCCGTCGCCTACAAGCACATTACAGCTTTCAATATCCCCTCTTCTTTTTATCTGTCCTGAAGCATCGCTGTCTTCACCTGAATCAAAAAACACTTTATATTCTTTTCCTGTCACCATGTTCAATGCTGTTTTTATAAGCAGTCCGTACTTTGTTTCTATGTGTTTCATACATGTACAGACATTATTGTCATCTGAAGACAGTATCACATTTCCTTCATATACTCTTTTTACATATAGATTTTGAAGCCATACCGCATATGACATCTTTGAAATATTAAACTCCGTAACGGCCAGTTCCATGATGTCATGCCACTTGTTCCTTATCTCCAGAGTTTCTTCATCTTCATTTATATTCATGATATACTCATTGCTATTTTCAGCAAATTCCTTTCCTCCTGCAAGTTTATATACCGTCATCCATCCGATAAACCTATTTAATTCACCGGATTTTTTCCCCAAGAAGATACGTCCTGCACCCGGTAAGTACCTACAATTAATTATATAATTTATATATTTAAGTGACGATTCATCTATATCTGAGGCATCATAAATAGTCATTTCAATTTCAAATACCTTACCTAAATTCTTTATCATGGCCACACGGTTTAAAGGTATCCATGGCAGACCGGTATCCGCTATACCTTCAATTCCATAATCATAAGGCACATAACTATATTCTTCTATTAGGGCAGAACATTTCCCTGCCTGTTCATCGTCCAATAATTCCAACGCACTGGCTTTTATCTGTTCACACTCTTCCTTCAGAATGTCCAGTACCGGCATCCCAAGTTCTTCAAATTCTTTTTTGTCCATAAGCTTCTCACTACTTTCCTTTATAAAATGAAAAAATCATGGTGTATCTTCTTTCTTATCATCTTTTTTCAAGTTATAGAACCTGGTACATTCAAGCTGACATCCAAGTTTAACTGTACCAATAGGTCCGTTACGCTGCTTACCAATGATTACCTCAGCAAGATCTTTTAGAGCGGGATCTTCAGGTTTATACTTTTCTCCCCTACAAATATGATGCTTAGATAGTCTATACCACTATCATTCTAACAAGTTCCTGTGACAGATACTGTCATCCATTAGAAATACACGTAAACCTAAAAGGCAAAAAATTACTTCTGTGCCAGTATCCCATTTTCATTATACAGACACAGAAGTACAATAATACGTACTCTTATTGAATTTTTCGGGTTTTTTCGAATCTTTTTTCGTTATTTTTTCAATCTTTTTATGCTCTTTACTTCAATATATCGTCCACTGATAATCAAAGCATTTCCTATAGCTTGCTCCGGAAGGCACATCCATCCTCCGTCTTACAACTCTGTTGCTCAATTTTCTTAGATATACTCCAATCCTCGGGCAGTAACTCCTTATTTAAACGCTACCTTCAGAGATATCATTTTACCTTGTTTTCCGCTAAAAATATAAAGGAAACAAGGGAATAACAAGGCACCTTATAATTCTGACTGTATTATAATGTGGTTTTTGCTGT
>JAEEGJ010013976.1_pt1 | contig 19239 bp, 14 predicted proteins | sample 8958761 | NCBI WGS metagenome assembly JAEEGJ01 (sample SAMN16246546, study PRJNA631951) | gut metagenome | biome: gut microbiome; feature: rumen; material: RS-attached | host: Bos | place: Iran: Karaj | collected 2018-10 | reverse complement strand
CTTGTCGCGATCTGCATCATCAGGCAGGATGTAGCTCTGGTTGAACTCCTGATAAGAGAACTCACGACGGATGTAGTTGCGTTTCTTGTCCTCCTTGTTGTCCTCGTTCTTGTGAACCATTGAGATTGACATTACGCCGTCGGCATCAACCTGCAGGTTCAGTTCCTCTTTCTTAAGTCCCGGAACAGCGAACTCAAGTTCGTAGTTCTTTTCATTCTCGATTACGTTCAGGGCCGGTACGCTGGCTGCGGTGCGGGTGGTGAACCAATCATCATTCATAAAATCGTTGAACAGACTGGGTAACCAATTCTGATTGTAATTCTGATTTCTTCTTGCGAGTAACATAGTTGTAACCTCCTATACTTTAAATTGTTAAACATGCTTTTTTGTTCCGGCTCCCTTTCGGGGCGCCTTCGCAGTATAAGAGACAAATCCGATGCCAACGAACTATGTATGACAGAATGTCAGAAAATTAGATTATTTGTATGATATTATGGCAGAATGTTATAGTTCTGCGACCGGTGTGTTCCAGATATCGCCCGACAGATGCTTGCGCTCATTGTCAATCCTGAGCAGGTCATCACGGATCTCGCTGTCAAGGGCGTGGTCCAAATCGCAGTAGCCGTAAGAGTTTATTGCAGACAGGATATTGACCACGGTAAGTGATTGTGTGTCAGTCGATGGCACGTATGCCGGCTCGCGTTCATCCCCCTGCATCACGGTTTCAAGCAGGCCGGCATCGGTTAGCGTATCGAGCGATGAAATCACGTAGCGGTGTGGAATCTGCAGTTTATTTACTATTTCTTTCATCTTCAAGGCAGGAAGGCCCTTGTTGAATCTTTTGCAGATTAGTGACATGACCATGAGGCTGTAGAAATCCTCGTGGCGGCGGCTGATCTTTTCGGGCTCCTTAAAGTAGTTGAAGTTGTCATTGTTCTGGCTCACGTATGCAAGCTCGCAGCCAAACAGTATGATGGCCCAGGAGATATTGAGCCATAACAGGAACAGGGGAAGGGCAGCAAAACCTCCGTATATGGCGTTGTAGCTGGAGAGTTCGAACTGACCATTGAAGTACAGGTTCTGGAGAGCCTGGAACAGTAAACCTGCAATAATTCCGGGTATTATGGCATACTTGAACTTGACTTTGGTGTTGGGCATGAACATGTAGAATCCGGTCAGTATCAATCCTGCTATCAGATATGGCATTGCATCCTTTATCAGGAACTTGGCAAAACCGCCCAGAAGCTGGAATCCTTGCATCTGAGAGAGTATTTTGGATGTCAGCGCAGACACACCGCAAAGGCAGATGATGCCTATGGGGATGAGAAGGAGCAGTGAGAAATAGTCAGTTATTTTACGGCCCATTCCGCGCGCTTTCTTGACGTGCCATATGGAGTTCAGGTTAGCCTCAATGCCATCGGCCAGGGAATAGACAGAGAACAGCAGGAACAACAGGCCTATACCCACAAAATAACCGCTTGATGCATATTGCAGATATTGGTTTATGAAATTCATTAAAGTGTCCTTGAAATTCTCGCCTATCAGGCCGTTCTCAAAAAGGCTGACAACTATATTCTCGAACCCGAATCCACGGGCGATGGCGAAAATCAGTGCAAGTATAGGTACGATTGCGAATAGGGTTGAGTAGGTAAGCGCGGCTGCGCGTGTCATGACCTTGTCATCAATGAAGGTGCGTACTGCAATGACAACCACTTTTACGGTGTTTGCCACAGCGCGGCGCAACGGTCCTTTCTGATACAATTCAAATGACCATATATCTTTTGTAACGAATACCGTGAGTCGCTCAATAATGGCTTTGAGCTTGCTCTTTTTTTTCTCTGCCATAAAAATGAGTTGTTAGTCAGAGGCAAAAATAGTCAATTATCTTGAAAAATGATACAATTGGGGTCAGACCCCTTTTGTATCATTTTGTTGAAAATAGTACAAAAGGGGTCTGACCCCAATTGTATCATTTTTAGAGCTTGTCCTTGAGGAAACGGCCGGTGTAGGATTCGGGGCAGGCGGCAACCTGCTCGGGAGTGCCGCACACAACCAGATGACCGCCGCGCTCACCGCCTTCAGGGCCCAGGTCAATCACGTGGTCGGCGCACTTTATCACGTCCATGTTGTGCTCAATGATTATTACGGTGTGACCTCGACGTATCAGGGCATCGAATGACTCCAGCAGCTTGCGTATATCATGGAAGTGCAGACCGGTTGTGGGCTCATCGAATATGAATATGGTGGGCTCGGCCTTTTCAAGACTCAGGAAATAGGCCAGTTTTACGCGCTGGCTCTCGCCGCCTGACAGGGTTGATGATGACTGACCCAGTTTTACATAACCCAGTCCAACCTGACGCAGGGGTTCCAGCTTCCGTACTATGCGGCGTTCCGCCGGTTCATTTGATGAGAAGAACTCAACGGCCTGGTTTACGGTCATTTCCAATATTTCCCATATGTTCTTGCCCTTGTAGGTTACCTCAAGCACGTCGTTCTTGAAACGGCGCCCGTGGCAGCTCTCGCAAACCATCTGCAGGTCGGACATGAACTGCATGGATACTGTCACGACACCTTCGCCCTTGCACTCTTCGCAGCGTCCGCCCTCGGAGTTGAATGAGAAGTGGGTGGGGCGGTAACCCATCTGATGTGACAGAGGCTGGTCGGCAAAGAGCTTGCGTATCTCATCGTACGCCTTGACATATGTTACGGGATTTGAACGCGTGGTCTTGCCAATAGGGTCCTGGTCAACGAACTCCACCGAGTGTACCATCGATATATCGCCCTCCAGTCCCAGGCATTCGCCGGGACGTTCGGTGGATTCGCTGTAAATGTTCTTAAGGTGGCGGTACAGCACATCGCGTACCAGCGTACTCTTGCCCGATCCGCTCACACCGGTAACTACGGTCATCGCATTGAGCGGGAACTTGACGTCAATGCCGTCCAGATTGTTCTGCCGTGCTCCAACAACTTTGATGTAATTGTTCCACGGGCGGCGGGACGTGGGTACAGGAATACACTCCTGGCCTGTAAGATATTTTACTGTCCAGCTGTCGGTCTTGCTCTCCAGCTGGTTTGTTGGTCCCTGATATATTATCTCGCCGCCGTGACGTCCTGCTTCCGGCCCCACATCAATAATGTAATCCGATGCGCGGATAATCTCCTCGTCATGCTCCACCACCACAACGGTGTTGCCAATCTCCTGGAGTTGGCGCAATACCTTGATGAGTTTTGCCGTATCGCGGCTGTGCAAACCGATGCTGGGCTCGTCAAGCACATAGAGCGAGCCCATCAGGCTGCTGCCCAATGATGTGACCAGATTGATGCGCTGGCTCTCGCCGCCCGAAAGCGTGCTGCTGGCGCGGTTCAGAGTCAAATAATCCAAGCCTACGTCAAGCATGAACTGTATGCGGCTGTTTATCTCCAAGAGCAATCGTTTTGCCGCCTTTGCCTCATGCTCCGGAAGTGTGAGGCTGTCAAAGAACTTCTTAAGTTCCGATATGGGCATCTCAACCAGCTCATTGATATTCTTGCCTCCAACCTTGACGTAGCTTGCCTCCTTGCGCAGGCGTGTTCCGTGACAGTCGGGACAGGTGGTCTTGCCGCGATACCGGGCAAGCATCACGCGGTATTGTATCTTGTACTGGCTCTTCTCCAACATTTTGAAGAAGTTGTCAATGCAGGTCTCCTCCCATCCGCGCTCGTCAATGCCGCGGCCGCTTCCGTGCCACAGGTAATCCTTCTGCTCCTGAGTAAGCTGATAGTATGGTGTGAATATGGGGAAATCATGTTCCTGAGCATGCAGGATAAAGTCATCCTTCCATCCGGTCATCACGTCGCCGCGCCAGCAAACAACCGCTCCGTCATAAACGCTCAGCGCGCGGTTGGGAATAACCAGAGACTCGTCAATGCCTATTATGCGTCCGAATCCCTCGCAACGCGGGCAAGCACCAACTGGTGAGTTGAATGAGAACAGATTATCGGTAGGTTCCTCAAACTTGATGCCGTCGGCCTCAAAGCGATTGGTGAACTTGTGCAGAGTGGTTCCCGGGGTGTCAAAGAAACGCAGGGCGCATTCGCCGCTGCCTTCAAAGAACGCGGTCTCAACGGAATCTGTAAGGCGGCTCAGAGTCTCCTTGCTGTCATCGGTAGAGAGTCGGTCAATGAGCAGCCAGATTTCCTTGGTGTGCTTGGAAAGGTCTGCCAGCATCTTGCTGTCAGAGAGCAGATCCTCTATGCGAATCATCTCGCCCTTATGCTCAATGCGCGTGAAACCCTCCTTGAGCGATGTGCGCAACTGCTCCTCCAGATTGCGTCCGCCGCGCATGGGCATCGGTGCCAGAACCGTAAAGCGTACTCCCTTGGGCTGCGAGAGCATGAAGTTTACCACATCATCAACGCTGTGTTTGCGTACCTCTTTTCCGCTTACCGGTGAAATGGTATGCCCCACACGGGCAAACAGCAGTTTCAGGTACTCATATATCTCAGTCTGGGTGCCTACGGTAGAGCGGGGATTGCGGTTCCCGGCACGTTGCTCAATGGCTATTGTGGGCGGCAACCCTTCAATGAAATCGCATTCGGGCTTCTTCATACGCCCCAGGAACTGGCGTGCGTATGATGAGAGTGATTCCACATACCGGCGCTGGCCTTCGGCATACAGCGTATCAAAAGCAAGTGATGACTTGCCTGATCCCGAAAGCCCCGTTATTACGGTAAATGTATCGCGCGGAATATCAAACGATATGTTTTTCAGGTTATTAACCCTCGCACCCTTTACCCTTATGGAATTATTCCCGTTGTCCACCCTCAAATTGTTTTGGACTGCGAAGATACTACTTAATCAGCAAAATTGTGCAATGTAAAATTGTGTACACTCCCCTTTTACACGTTTTTAAGATAGTGCAGGGAAGTTTATGTCATTATCTGCTCCAGATTGATCTGTTGTAACTGTCTTCTACGGTTTCTTCGATTGAATCGTCCAGGCCTGGGAACAGGTCCAATCCGATGAGCGTTTCAAGCTGGTTTACCGTACACCAGTAGTATTCCGGCTCATGGTGAACAGGCTCGTTTGGCAGTACCATGGCTATGCTCTCAAACTTGCCGTTTAACTTAATCAGCATGGCTTTGAAAAATGCGTCCGGAATAACCACCTTATGTTCACCCAATGTACCGTACTTGTTGCTGCCTATTACGGGACCGCAGACTATGTACACACTGCCGTATCGGGTAGCCATGCGGCGTCCCATGCTCTCAGTGTTAGCCCAGTCGCCGCTGTTCATAGTGCCGTTCTGAGGGCAGATGTTGCTCAGATAGAAACTTTCCTCGTATGCTTGGGTTGACCATCGCATATCGGATTTGGGAGCCATGTGGCCGCGCTGCCATCCGTCATCATTCCTGTAGTCCTCCCTGTATGCAGTCTGCTTTCCTTTGGTGTTGGGATCCCATCGGAAAGACTCCCGTCCCCTAAGTTTTTCCGTTGGGTTAACCTCATCGGCCGTAAGTTCGTATGCCACCCAGTCAGGAATCAGTGTCTCCCTGTTGTATAGCGATGCAAAGCCCGTATGGACATACACCTCCTGTCCGTCGGCTACCGCAGGCCACGCCAGCGTGGGCTCCAACGGCTGATTGCTTTGGGTATTCTGGGCGCACCCGTAACTGATCCAGCAAAGCTGTAAAACCAGTAAAAAACCGTATTGTCTCATAGTCCTTGTTTTACTCTGCTAAATTAGGCAATATTATTGTAAATTTGCCATATCAAACTATAAACCAAATGAAAAGAATAATCTTGATTGCTGTAGCTGCGTTGCTGGTATTATCTTGCGGTAACAAGGCTCAGAATAAAAGTACTGAAAGCAACGGAACTATGATCACAAAAACTACTCCCAACCCTGAGAATGCCTTGCGCGCTCAGCAGTTCCTCAAGGATGCAGGAACATATTATCTGGCCACGGTCGATGGTGACCAGCCGCATGTACGCCCATTTGGCACGGCCGAGATTTTTGAGGGCAAGCTGTACATACAGACCGGTAAGGTAAAGAACGTATACAAGCAGCTTATTGCCAATCCCAAGGCTGAGATATGCGCTTTCAAGGACGGCAAGTGGATACGTATAGTCTGTGAGCTTATTCCTGATGAGCGTGTATCGGCCAAGAAGGATATGCTTGACAAGAATGAGTCATTGCGTTCCATGTACAATGAGAACGATGACAACACCATAGTGCTCTACATGCGCAACGCCACCGCTACAATAGCCTCATTCACTTCTGATCCTGAAACATTCACGTTCTGAACTGCCCCATCCCACATAGCCCCGAAAGGACGCGACTGTAATAACCAAGAGGGGCGACGCCCTAAATCTGTTGATAAATAGAAGAGGTGGGGATGACTGGATTGTGCCCAAAAATGAGTAATTTTGCACATCAAAATTTTGCAACTGAAATGATTATTTTCTTCAAGAACCCTACGGGCACGATTGTTGCCACTGAGACTGTTTCAAAACTGCAGGCAGAGGATGTTAAGAAACTGAGCTGGCTTTATGGAAATGCCGATGCTCTGGACCAGGAATCACTGGAAGGTTACTTTGTAGGTCCGCGCCGCGAAATGATTACCCCTTGGAGTACAAACGCCGTTGAGATTACCCAGAACATGGGTCTTAAGGGCATAAGCCGTATCGAGGAGTATTTCCCTGTGGCAAATGCCGATGCAGACTATGATCCCATGCTGCAGCGCCTGTACAAGGGTCTTGACCAGAAGATTTTCACAGTTGATATCAAGCCGCAGCCCATACTCTTTATCGATGACCTGGAGTCATATAACGAGCAGGAGGGTCTGGCACTCTCCAAGGAGGAGATTGAGTATCTGCACAAGGTTGAGGGTGAGCTTGGCCGCAAGCTGACTGACAGCGAGGTGTTCGGCTTTGCTCAGATCAACTCAGAGCACTGCCGCCACAAGATATTCGGCGGAAAGTTCATCATTGACGGCAAGGAGATGGAGTCATCACTGTTCAGTCTTATCAAAAAGACCACGCAGGAGAACCCCAACCGCATCCTTTCGGCCTACAAGGACAATGTGGCATTCGCACAGGGACCGGTTGTAGAGCAGTTCGCTCCGGCTGATCACTCAACATCCGATTGGTTCATCATCAAGAACATAGAGACCGTTATTTCACTTAAGGCCGAAACCCATAACTTCCCCACCACAGTTGAGCCGTTCAACGGAGCATCAACAGGTACCGGCGGTGAGATCCGCGACCGTATGGGTGGCGGTACAGGTTCATGGCCTATTGCAGGTACTGCTGTCTACATGACATCATATCCCCGCAACGATGAGAAGCGCAATTGGGAGAAGAGCATGAAAGAGCGCAAGTGGCTCTATCAGACTCCCGAGCAGATCCTTATCAAGGCATCTAACGGTGCATCGGACTTTGGTAACAAGTTCGGACAGCCGCTTATCTGCGGTTCTCTGCTTACATTTGAGCATCAGGAGAACGGCGAGCAGTACGGTTATGACAAGGTAATTATGTTGGCCGGCGGCGTAGGCTACGGTACCAAGCGTGACTGCATAAAGGGAACTCCCAAGAAGGGCAACAAGATCGTGGTGCTGGGTGGTGACAACTACCGCATCGGTCTTGGCGGCGGATCGGTTTCATCGGTTGAGACCGGACGTTACTCATCAGGTATTGAGCTGAACGCTGTACAGCGTGCCAATGCCGAGATGCAGAAGCGTGCCTACAACGTAACACGCGCCCTCTGCGAGGAGGATACCAACCCCATCGTTTCAATCCACGACCACGGTTCAGCCGGTCACGTAAACTGCCTCTCAGAGCTTGTTGAGGAGTGCGGCGGTCTGATTGACATGAGCAAGCTGCCGGTTGGTGACAAGACCCTGTCATCGAAGGAAATCATTGCCAACGAGTCACAGGAGCGTATGGGTCTGCTCATTGATGAGAAGCATATTGAGCACGTACGCAAGATTGCCGAGCGTGAGCGCGCCCCGATGTACGTGGTTGGTGAGACCACCGGCGATGCCCGCTTTGCCTTTGAGCAGGCCGATGGCGTACGTCCGTTTGACCTGGCAGTCAGCCAGATGTTCGGTTCATCTCCCAAGACCTACATGGTTGATGAGACCGTTGAGCGCAAATATGAGAATGTAACATACAGTGACGATAAGATAGAGGAGTACCTGGGTAATGTGCTGCAGCTTGAGGCGGTTGCATGTAAGGATTGGCTCACCAACAAGGTTGACCGCTCCGTAACAGGTAAGATTGCACGTCAGCAGTGCCAGGGTAAGCTGCAGTTGCCGCTCTCTGACTGCGGTGTAGTTGCTCTTGACTATCGTGGCAAGAAGGGTATCGCTACCGCTATCGGTCATGCACCGCAGGCCGGTCTGGCTGATCCCGCTGCAGGCTCAGTACTGTCAGTTGCCGAGTCACTGACCAACATCGTGTTCGCTCCTCTTGCACAGGGACTCAAGACCGTATCACTCTCCGCCAACTGGATGTGGCCCTGCCGCGCACAGAAGGGTGAGGATGCACGTCTGTACAGCGGTGTCAAGGCTCTGTCAGACTTCTGCCTTGAACTTGGCATCAACGTTCCTACCGGTAAGGATTCACTCTCCATGACCCAGAAGTACCCCGATGGCAGCAAGGTCATCAGCCCGGGTACCGTAATCGTTTCATCGGGTGGTGAGGTATCGGACATACGTAAGGTCGTATCACCTGTACTTGCAGACCGCAAGGACAGCGTTCTGATTCATATCGACTTTAGCTTTGACGAGCAGCGTCTGGGCGGTTCGGCTCTGGCTCAGTCACTTGACCGCATTGGCAGTGACGTTCCCACAGTAAAGAACGCCGAGTACTTTGCCGATGCATTCAACGCCGTTCAGAAACTCATTGACAAGCGTCAGGTCCTGGCCGGTCATGATATATCGGCCGGCGGTCTGGTGGTAACACTGCTTGAGATGTGCTTTGCCAATCCTCAGGGCGGTCTGGAGATCAGCCTTGACAAGCTGGATGGCAAGGATCTTACAAGCATGCTGTTTGCCGAGAACCCGGGCGTTGTGCTGCAGGTTGAGAGCAAGAAACTGGATGCCGTAAGTTCATATCTTGACGAGGCAGGCGTGGGCTACGCAGTAATAGGTCGTCCGGCCGATGCACGCACACTCTATATCCGTCGCGGCAAGAAGGACATCACCATTGACATCGATAAGATGCGTGACCTCTGGTACAAGACCTCGTATCTGCTTGACCGCAAGCAGTCATTCAACGGCTGTGCCGACAAGCGTTACAAGAACTACAGCAAGGTTCCCATGGACATCAAGATTGCCTACAACTTTACAGGCAAGATGAGTCAGTTCGGCCTGGATCCCGACCGTCGTACACCGAGCGGCATTAAGGCTGCAATCATCCGTGAGAAGGGTACCAACGGTGAGCGCGAGATGGCTTACACACTGTGGCTGGCCGGATTTGATGTCAAGGACGTAACAATGACCGACCTGGTAAGCGGCCGTGAGACTCTTGATGATATCAACATGATCGTGTTCTGCGGCGGATTCTCCAACTCGGACGTTCTGGGTTCTGCCAAGGGTTGGGCCGGTGCATTCCTCTTCAACCCCAAGGCCAAGGAGACGCTTGACCGTTTCTATGCACGCAAGGACACCTTGTCACTGGGTATCTGCAACGGTTGCCAGCTGATGATTGAGCTTGGACTCATCAATCCTGACCACGAGAAGAAGAGCCATATGCTGCACAATGACTCACACAAGTTTGAGTCTTCATTCCTGGGCCTGACCATCCCGCAGAATGAGAGCGTAATGTTCAAGACTCTGAGCGGAAGCCGTCTGGGCGTTTGGGTTGCTCACGGTGAGGGCAAGTTCTCACTGCCTTACCCGGAAGACAAGTATAACGTAATTGCAAAATATACATACGCCGATTACCCCGCCAATCCTAACGGATCGGACTACAACGTAGCCGGTATAGCAAGTGCCGACGGCCGTCACGTAGCCATGATGCCGCATCCCGAGCGCGCCATATTCCCGTGGCAGTGCGGATACTATCCCGCTGAGCGTCTGGATGATGAGATCACCCCGTGGATTGAGGCATTCGTGAATGCCCGCAAGTGGGTTGAGGCTCAGAAATAAGCTATGCTGTTAACCCTGTTCATCACCTTCTTCAAGATAGGGCTGTTCACCATAGGTGGTGGATATGCCATGATACCGCTCATTGAGCGTGAGGTGGTGGAGCGCAAGGGTTGGATCTCACGTGAAGACTTCCTGGACTTGCTGGCCATTGCCCAGTCTGCCCCGGGAGTCTTTGCTGTAAACATATCCATATTCATAGGCTACAGGATGCGTAAGTCCATAGGCAGCATATTCTGCGCTTTGGGCACCGTGCTCCCGTCCATTATCATCATCCTGGCCATTGCCCTGTTCCTGGGTAATTACCGCGACAATCGGATTGTGGAGGACGTCTTTAAGGGCATCCGTCCCGCTGTTATTGCACTGATTCTTACTCCTACCATCCGTCTGGCTTCGAAGGCCGGACTTAACAAGTGGACCTGGTGGGTACCGGTGGTAACGGCACTGCTTATCTGGTGGCTGGGGGTATCGCCGGTATGGATCATATTCGCAACCATCTTAGGTGCGGTGTTATATTACATCCTTAAACTGAGGAAGGCATGAGTGCAGTGGTCTTATATCTCAAACTCTTCTGGACCTTCTTCAAGATAGGCCTGTTCGGATTCGGCGGAGGCTACGGAATGCTGTCACTCATCCAGAATGAGGTGGTGGAGAACCATCAGTGGATCAGCAATTCCGAGTTTACGGATATAGTAGCCGTAAGCCAGATGACTCCGGGGCCGATAGGCATAAACTCGGCCACATACGTAGGTTTCAAGGCGATGGAGAATGCGGGAATGACGCGAACGGAGGCTGTCTGCGGATCTCTGCTGGCATCGTTCTCAGTTATGCTGCCGTCATTCATCCTGATGCTTCTGATAAGCGCATTCTTTATGCACTATAAGGACCACAAGTCCGTACAGACCGTACTCAAATGGCTGCGTCCCGTAGTGGTCGGTATGCTTGCCGCCGCAGTCCTGCTGCTTCTTAATGAAGAAAACCTGGGCGCATTCAGCGCTGATAATCTTCAGCTTTACGTGAGTATCGGACTTTTTGCTTTGGCATTCGTAGCAACCTACTTCTGGAAAATAGGCCCCATAAAAGTAATCCTTCTGGCAGGCCTGTTCGGTGGAATCTTTTACTCGCTGATATAGTTATGGCAAAAGAGGATCAGATATTCGGAAGGTTTGAGCTGCTGATGGGGGCGGAGACCGTTGAGCGTGTCGGACAGAAACGCGTGATACTGTTTGGCGTTGGCGGCGTGGGCTCCTGGTGCGCCGAGAGTCTGGTCCGCAGCGGGGTTTGTCATCTGACTATTGTGGACAGCGACTGCGTCTGCACAAGCAATATCAACCGTCAGCTTATGGCCACCACAAAGACGGTGGGACAGCCCAAGGTGGATGTGTTGAAAGAGCGTCTGCTCAGCATCAACCCATCTGCTGAGATTACGGCTTTACAGAAGGTTTTCAATGAGGAAACGGCCTCCGAGTTTGAGCTTGACAGTTACGACTATATCATTGATGCGATAGATTCTCTTAAGGATAAGGCGCTGCTAATTCTGATGGCCACACGGACCAAGGCCAAGTTGTTCTCGTCAATGGGTGCTGCGCTCAAACTTGATCCTACGCGCATCAAAATCACGGAATTCTGGAAGGTTCAGGGTGACCCCCTGGCACGAGCGCTCAGAAAGAAATTCAAACATCTGGGAGAGTATCCCAAACGTAAGTTCCAGTGCGTTTACAGCGATGAACTGATATCGGAAGGAAAGGATGAAACCGTATGCGGAACCGTGGCTCACATTACCGCTATATTCGGATTTATGCTGGCCAGTCTGGTCATTCAGGATAACGTGCTTTCCTAAAAAAGTGTTTGCTCTATTTGGTGTTTTAGATTTATTGAGTAATTTTGCTCACTCCATTGAGTAAAATTTATAATCTAAATGTAATTGACTATGTATGAGAGGTTTCAGTTTGCGACACTAAAGGGTAGATTGGCCGAGAAGCGCCGTTTCATCCAGGTAATCATGGGGCCTCGACAGGTCGGAAAATCCACTTTGATGAAACAGGTGGTTCAGTCTCAGGAGATACCTTACGTATTCTATACGGCCGATGCTGTGCCGGTAACCAACTTCTCATGGATAAGTGACTGCTGGAGTGCGGCACGTGTCAAGATGAAAGTGGAGAACCTTACGGATCTGATACTTGTAATTGATGAAATCCAGAAAATCAATAACTGGAGTGAAATTGTAAAGAAGGAGTGGGATTCCGATACTTTCAACAATATTCCCTTGAAAGTCATTTTGCTTGGTTCATCGCGTGTGATGCTTGACAAGGGGCTAGCCGACAGTTTGCAGGGACGTTTTGAGAGGATAATACTATCACATTGGACTTATGCCGAGATGCGTGATGCATTCGGGTTTACTCCGGAGCAGTTCATATATTATGGTGCATATCCCGGTGCCGCTGAACTTATAGGTGACCCTGAGCGTTGGCGTAATTACATAAGCGGCTCAATAGTTGATGCTACCATCAACAAGGATATTCTGGTTAATGAGAATATCGCAAAACCCTCACTTCTGCGTCAGACGTTTGAGCTGTCATCGGCTTATTCCAGTCAAGAACTTTCACTTACCAAGATGATGGGGCAGATGACCGATGCAGGTAACACCACTACCATAACAGGTTACCTTAATCTGCTTTCACAGGCAGGGTTGGTAACCGGGCTCAATAAGTATGCCGTTGATATGGCTAGAAAACGAAATTCAGTGCCCAAACATCAGGTATATAACAATGCACTCAAAAATTTGTATTGTGAGAAATCGTTTGAGGAGGCTGTACAGGACCGCAAACTATGGGGCCGATTGTTTGAATCGGCTATCGGAGCACATATCATGAGTTATGCTTATGCAGGCGAGTATCAGGTGTTTTACTGGCGTAACGGCCAGAACTGTGAGGTTGACTACGTACTTCAAAAGAAAGGCAAACTTATAGCTATAGAAGTCAAGAGCAATGACAGTGACTGGAATTCCGGTCTTACTGAATTCAATAAGGCATATAAGCCCTCTTTGTCTCTCGTGGTAGGTAACGGCGGCATGAAAGCTGAGGATTTCCTCTCTCTTAACCCTGCTGCTTTGTTCTAAAAAGTAACTGGCTCGTTCATTTGATGCTGCGGAACGGTTGTTCACATAACCGCCATATTCGGCTTCATACTGGCGGACCTGGTCATCCAGGATAACGCCTGAGAGCCCTAAAGGTAGAAGGCTTTGATGAGGCGTTTTATGTATACGCCAAAGAACATCTTCTCCAGAAGGCTGCATTTCTGGAATTCATATCTCAGTATCATATCAAAGCAGGCAAACCTACCGGCCTGACTGTCAAATTCACTGTGGTCATCCTGTCCGGTGTATGCTTTTGCAAATGCATCCCAGAACAGATTGAGCTGCTGCTCTGTCATGTGGAAAATATCCTGTACCTGTTTCATGGGCGCATATACATTACAGATCTGATAAAGATGGCCGATGTCAAACATCGGGTCTCCGTAGCCAAAGCGGTCCAGGTCTATCCATACCGGCTGGTCACCTGAAAGTACAAGATTCCCCATGTTGAAATCACCGTGACTGCAGGTCTTTATGTCTTGTATGGTTTGGGCAAAATCTTTAAGTATCCGGCGGTTCTTGCGGCTTATGAACTGTGCCTTGTCCAGAGCTCTCATCAGTTGCTCTTTACGGCTTGGAAAGAAATCAGTGTTGCATTGGGTGCTGAACAATTCCTTGCCCATCCGGCACATCAGCTGCGCCATCTCTTCTATGCGCTGCGGCTCATCATGACATATGCGTGAAAGGGATTTCTTATCCTTTATGCGGTCCGATATGGTTGCGTACAGGTCACCCACACGTACCATCTCATGCATCTTTGGTGTTGGTAGCCCCAGATTCGCAACAGCCTTGGAAACATCAAACTCATGCTTTACAAACTCCAGCGTGTTTATCTGCTTTTTATCTACTTTCAGAATCAAATCCGGTTGAGACGGATTCTCATACGTGGTTCCGTTGCCGCCTTGCCCAACTTGAGTCCAAGCGCTCAAATCAATGACTCTATACTCACTCATAAGTTTTTAAAGTCCTTTTTACAATGATAAGAATGTATCTACGGCAAAAATAACAAAAATAGGAAACAAAAGCATCGTTCCTATTGTGTGATAATCTTAAAGGAGGCAGATTGAGTTCAGTTCTTCAGTTAAAGATTGGACGCCACGCTGAATTCTTTCCAGTTGTCTCTTTCTGGGCTTGTGCAAACCTGCAGCGTAGTGCCACAGCTGGCGCTCGTTGATGCCTGTGATTCGGCTCAAGGCTGCTTTAGTAAAGATACTGCTGTAGTAATTTATGAACGTTGTAGCATCTATCACAAAAGACAATTCATATTCACCTTTTACAAGGTCCGATATCTCAACGCCAAGTTCAGTGCACGATTCCTTATAGACCTTTATGGCTTCAGTAATATCGCGCTTAATATCGTTTAAGTTCTTTCCTACCGCAACAATGGGCAGATCTTTTATATATGCGCTCAGATTATCGCCGGCATATTCAACTATTACCTGTAATTTCTTCATATACCTTACTTGCTAATTCCCGCTTGTCGCAGGATATTGTAATACGTACCTTTTTCTATTCCCTTGTTTGTGTGATTAGGAACTACAACCACCCTGGTGCCGTTAGTGTAAACCATGTGGCTGCCTTTCTGCCTTACAAACCAAAACTTATGAGCCTCAAGCTCACAAATAACATCTTTAACCTTCTTATAGCTCATAATACAACAGTTCGGTTAAAGTGTTTTCGATACAAATGTAGTAAAACTACGAATTGATTACAAAGAAATGCTCGTGATTTTACTGCATTTCCAACAAAATGGACATCTCTTTTCATTTCATTATAGTAAATGGTATAAAACATAGTCTGCAAACAACAAGGGGCGTTACACTTGACAACAACAAACCTTAATTAAACACCCCTTGGTATCAGATATTGCAAACATACTAAAATGCATTGGCACAGGGGGACTGTCCCTTTTGGGTCATTGTGTTAAAGATTCTTAATGAAACAAATGTTGGTATTCAAAACGTTTGTGTGTTATATCAAAATTATTTTGATTTGCATCAACAACAATTTGTTTTGCTTATGAGACAGCTCACAAAAAAGGAAAAAATCATCATGGAGCAGTTCTGGACCTATGGTCCTATGTTTGTAAGGGAACTGCAGGAGCATTATGAGGAACCCAGACCTAATTTCAACACTCTCTCCAATCAGGTACATACCCTTATGGAAGATGGGTTCCTGGAGCGCAAGGCCTATGGAAGCAACTACCAGTACATCCCTGTAGTGTCACGCAAGGCATACAGTTTGGACGGTTTCCACGGGCTGGTAAATGAATATTTTGACAGCTCTTACTCAAGTGTAGTCCTTGGACTGGTTGAGGAGGAACGTCTGTCTGTTGATGACCTCAAGCGTATTATTGACAAAATTGAAAAAAGAAAATGAATACTCAAGTCCTTTTATTCCTTGGAAAGGCGGCCTTACTGACCTTTGTTTTTGTACTTATGTACCGCCTTTTGTTGCGTCGTGAAACATTTCATGGCCTTAAACGCGGAGCTTTGATGCTCTCGCTGGTTCTCTCTTATGTACTGCCCATGACCGTAATTACGGTGCATCGTGATGTCCGCAAGAGCCCTGCTGCTCAGACCGTAACAGCCAGTCAGCCTGTTGCTGCTCCCATAAATCAAATCCAACCTTTCTCTCCTGCAGTTGAAACAAGTGCTCCCGTCCAAGCCGTATCAGCAACAGAAAGCGCGGCAATCCAGGTACCTTCAGTACATAAGGATTACACCGCTACACTGCTTCAGATTCTGCTTGCGGCTTATCTGGCAGGACTTATTTTAATGCTTATTCTCAGGATACGCTCCATCCTCAAGGTATCGGCCATAGTAAGAGGCGGTGAGACCGTAGAGCGCGGAAACGGCTATCGTATTGTGGTTACTGATAAGAATGTAAGTCCGTTCAGCTGGCTTGGAACAATAGTGCTTCGTGAAAAGGATTATGCCGGTATTGACAGCAACGTCCTTAAGCATGAGAAGGCTCATATAATTCATGGTCATCCACTTGAACTCATGCTGGTTGATTTCATGTCGCTGTTCCAGTGGTTCAACCCGGCTGTATGGGTATTAAGACGTGACCTTTGCCTAGTACACGAGCAGCAGGCTGATGCCGATGTCCTGAACTCCCTGTCCGATGCCCGTCCGTACCAGTTTATGCTGCTCAGCCAGTCACAGGGTGGCTTGGCATTCAATATAGTGGCAAGTTTCAACGGCAACGGCGTAGAGAGCCGCATAGATATGATGAACCGCAAAAGGTCCGGCCGCAGGCAGATGCTCAGGTTCTTCTATCTGCCTCTTGTGATGTGCATATCACTTGCGCTTACCGCAAATGTGGCATATGATATGAATACGGCATCAGAATCGGCAGATGCATCAGAAGAGCCGGTTTATGGTGACTATATTAATCCTATATTCAATGTTGACGATTTTTGGTACTACATAGAAAATGACGGGGCAGTGCTGTGCCGTCATGTGGAGAATGGTGTAGTAAAAGCTTCTGACTACAATGGTCCGAGTGAGTTGGTTATTCCTTCAAGCATTGAGCATGAAGGGAAGACATGGCCTGTAACCAAGATAGGAGAATATTCTTTGGGCATGTTTAGACAATTTGACAGGATACAACGTGTCGTTATCCCGTCCAGTGTTACAGAGATAGGCGCTTCTGCATTTAGTGGTCTTCCTGCATTGGAGTCCATCTATATTTCCAAGAGCGTAGTCAAGATAGCTGACAACCTGTTGGGAGAGGAATACACCACCCCTGCCAGGATAGAGATTGATCCCGCCAATCCGGTCTATGATTCACGTGAGAACTGTAACGCAATTATAGAGACAGCCACCAATACGCTTATAGTAGGACGTAAGGGGTCTGTAATTCCCTCAAGTGTCACTTCAATAGCAGATAATGCTTTCAAGTCATGCAAGGAACTCAAATCAATAGTTATCCCTGAGGGTGTAAAAACAATAGGCAAGTCTGCATTTGAAGGGTGCAGCGGGTTGACATCCATCACTATTCCAGCCAGCGTGGAGAGTATCGGAAACGGCGCTTTCTTTGATTGTACCGGAATCCGCTCCATCAAGGTGGCTCAGGGTAACCGGGCGTTTGATTCCAGGGAGGATTGCAATGCCATTGTCAATACCCGTACTGGTGAGTTGATATTGGCCTGCGCCTCTACAAAAATACCTAATGGCATAAAGAAGATAGGCTACCGTGCATTCTATCATTGCATCCTTACAAACGGTTTGAATTTGCCGGAGGGTATAGAGGAGATTGCCGATGAGGCATTTACCGGTTGCACCGGTTATAGCGAACTAGTCCTGCCAGCCAGTCTAAAGAAATTAGGCAAGGATGTCTTTAGTGAGATAAAGGTTGATATGACGTTTAGAATCTCGGCTGTTATGGCTATGAGAGGTCAGAATACCAAGCCTACCATTACCTCAATTAAGGTCAATCCTGCCAACAAATACTTTGATTCACGTGAAGACTGCAATGCCTTGATCAGAACAAAGGACAATACACTCCTGCTGGCATGTGAGAATTCTTTCATTCCGCAAAGTGTAAAGGCCATAGGCGACGGGGCGTTCAAAGGCCTCAAGGGCAATAAAGAGATTGTGCTGCCAAAAGGCCTTGAACATGTAGGTGACGAGGCGTTTGCAAACTATGTATCAGTTACTCCTCTTAGTTTGCCATCAACAGTCAAGACCATAGGGTCAAGTGCATTTATGGAGTGCAAGATGACCCCGGATCTGGTTATCCCCGGAAAGGTCAAAGAGATTGGTGATTTTGCATTCAGCTACTCTGGAGGAATAGAAAACATCTCTATCGGCAAGGGGATAAAGCATATCGGAAGTGGCGCATTTGAAGGGCAGGAGAGAGTTGAGTCGGTAGTCGTTCCCGACGGAGTCGAGACAATAGGAAATTTGGTTTTTTCTGCTTGCCGGAGTTTGACCAAGGTTACTCTGCCTTCAAGTCTTAAGGAGATAGGTACTGGTGCGTTCCAAGGAACCGCATTGAAAGAGATAGAAATACCATCCGGGGTAAAAGTCATCGGTCCTATGACTTTTGCAGGCTGTATGTCTCTTGTCAAAGTGTCACTTCCCAAAACGCTTAAAAGAATTGAAATGAGTGCGTTCAGAGGATGCTATATGCTGGAACCGTTCCAATTACCGGAAGGACTTGAATATTTAGGCGATAGAGCTTTTGACGGTTGCCGTAAAATAACTGAAGTGTTCATTCCTGCAGGCGTCAAAGAGATAGGTAAACCCCCTTATGATACGCGCACTATTACTTCAATTAAAGTGGATTCACGCAACAGCAAGTATGAATCGCCTGAGGGTAGCAATGTGGTGATTGACAAGACAACAAGTTCCATTGTATTAGGTTGTAACAACTCAGTATTCCAGGCAATTCCGGCAGGCATCAAGGAAATAGGATATGGTGCCTTTTATGGTTGCGCACAATTGCAGAATATAGTGATTCCGGACGGTGTGGAACGCATCGGTGATTATGCATTCCGCTACTGTGATGCGTATATTACCATTCCGTCATCTGTCAAAGAGATAGGTTCCAGTTCTTTCCTTATGACCGATGAATCCAAGGTTACCAACAATTCGGGCTTGGCAATCAATTATGGACAGCGTTCAGAAAGACGGATATACTCTCCCTCACCGGAAGAAATAGAAAGGATGAGACAATTATTTCAAGAAGCCCAATAATAGCATAATTGTAAATCCTCCTGTCTTCCCGTAAAGCAGAATCCTCATTTAGTTTTTATTATGAAAATGCGCCTTTAACACGAGACGCATTTTCTGTATAAGTCAGTTTAGATAGCAAATGAACCAATCAATTGCATTATGAGAAAACGTGTCCTTTTGCTTGCGTCGACATTCATGATGATGTCACTCTGCATTCCTGCATTTGCCCGGCAGCCTGAGCGTGATACCATTGTGGCCCTTAGAAACAATCCTGCTGAACTTATTGAAAAG
>JAEEGJ010013971.1_pt1 | contig 19249 bp, 18 predicted proteins | sample 8958761 | NCBI WGS metagenome assembly JAEEGJ01 (sample SAMN16246546, study PRJNA631951) | gut metagenome | biome: gut microbiome; feature: rumen; material: RS-attached | host: Bos | place: Iran: Karaj | collected 2018-10 | reverse complement strand
TATGTGGAGAAACCACGTCCCTTCAAAGTGATGGAGACGGGTGTGCGTACCATCGACACGCTGAATCCCATCGCAGAAGGCGGTACGGGCTTCATCCCTGGACCTTTCGGCTGCGGCAAGACCGTGCTGCAACATGCCCTCGCCGAGCAAGCCGATGCTGATGTCATCATTATGGCGGCTTGCGGTGAGCGTGCCAACGAGGTTGTGGAAATCTTCACTGAGTTCCCCGAACTGAAGGACAAGCACACCGGTCGCTCGCTGATGGAGCGTACCATCATCATCTGCAACACCTCCAATATGCCAGTCGCGGCTCGTGAGGCTTCCGTCTACACGGCTATGACCCTCGGCGAGTACTACCGTGCCATGGGTATGAAGGTGCTGCTGCTGGCCGACTCCACCTCACGTTGGGCACAGGCTTTGCGTGAGATGAGTAACCGCTTGGAGGAGTTGCCCGGTCAGGACGGCTTCCCCGTTGACCTTTCGGCCATCATCTCCAATTTCTACGCCCGTGCGGGTTATGTGAAACTGAACAACGGCCAGTCGGGCTCTATCACCTTCATCGGGACGGTGTCGCCTGCTGGCGGTAACCTGAAAGAGCCCGTCACCGAGAGCACCAAGAAAGCCGCACGTTGCTTCTATGGCCTCTCGCAGAACCGCGCCGACAAGAAGCGTTATCCCGCTGTTGACCCTGTCGACTCCTATTCAAAATACCTTGAGTACCCCGAAATCATCGAGTATCTTGATGAGAAAATTGAAAAGGGCTGGGTCGACAAGGTAACAAAGACGAAATATATCATTCGCCGTGGCAAAGATGCCTACGAGCAAATCAACATCTTGGGCGACGATGGCGTGCCAATGTCGTACCACGAGCAATATTGGAAGTCGGAACTCGTCGACTTCGTCATTTTGCAGCAGGACGCTTTCGACGACATCGACGGCTCCACGCCACTCGAACGTCAGAAGTTCATGCTCGACTTGGTGCTCGGCATCTGCGACCGTAGCTTCAAGTTCGAGGACTTTGAGGAATGCACGACCTACTTCAAGGGCTTGATCAACATTTGCCGCCAGATGAACTACTCGGAATACAAGTCGGAAAACTTTGAAAAGTACTACAAACAACTTGAGAAACAGATAGCCGAAAAATCTGCTTAATCATGAAAATCCAGGAAATAACATTAAGAAACTATAAGAAGTTCATTGAGACAAAGTCCATCTCTTTTTGCGATGAAGAAGGCAATGTGAACGACTTGAACTTGATATTGGGCGAAAATGGCAGTGGAAAGACCTCCATTTTGCAAGCAATTGTTGCCACGATTGCTCCATTGACGCGTTCCGGATTTCATTCACAAGAATTGGATTGGAATGGTTTTGATTATCGTTTTATTCAATCAGGAAGGACTCCACTTAAGATTGAAATCAAGGTGGATTTGAACCAATCAGAAATCGAAGCTACTCGGTCTTTTTTTGACAAATTGAAAGAAATAGATGATCAAAACAGGTTTACTGTCCGACCAGGTAATAAAAAAACGGTTGTATTAAGTTTTGATTATAGAAAACGGAGGCCCGTCGCAAATAGGGAGGATTTATACCAGCTTTATGGTTACCAATATGCTAAACAATTATCTCAATTTGTTCCTAATACTTCGGGACTTTTTGATAAGGTTGGCAGCATTTTTTGGTACACAGAAAGCAGAAACTCTTTCTCATTGAGTTCGCCATTTTCTGTTAGTAAAGATAGCACTGAAAAGTCAAATAGTTTGGATGACATACGATCTTCATTGGCAAACCATTATTATTTTCATCTTGCTGTTTCGCAAGGTAGAAAAACCAAAGAAGTTGGGCAACAGGTTGATTTTTATGAAAAACTGGATCAATTGTATCGTAGAGTGTTTCCTAATAGACATTTGGTTGGTGCGGCTCCTCGGTATGATGAAGCATTGGAAGATCATAGTACCCCCGACTTTTTCCTTTCAGATGGGACTAACCAATATGAAATATCGGAAATGTCAGCTGGTGAAAGGGCTATCTTCCCGATTTTGATGGATTTTGCAAGATACAATATCAACAATTCCATCATTATCATTGACGAAATAGAGCTTCATCTGCATTCACCTTTGCAACAAGCACTTGTTAGAGCTTTGCCATTGTTAGGAAACAACAACCAGTTTATCCTGACTTCCCATTCAGATAATGTTGTAGTGATGTTTAACGAGGATGAAATCATAAGACTATGAAATTGTGCAACATATATTGTGAGGGCAAGCGAGGGAGTCACGACAACGACATCCTAGAAAAAGTTCTTGGCGACCTTCGACCCAATGTTGAAATCAAGCCAATTGGAGGCAAGCGAGGGAGTAAGGCCATTATGGCATATATCGAAGGCCAAGGCCTTACCGCTTCAAAAGCTGATGATTATCTGATGTTTCGTGACCGTGATTTCGATCAGCCTGTTCCAAGTCGGGAAGAACTAACTATGGATGGACATGTTTGTTTTAGTTATCGGACCACCATTGAAAACTATTTGCTGGATTCTGATGCGATGTTTGAATACGACATGGAAAAAGGAACTGGTTTTTTCACTTCGGTTTCTGATGCCAAAACCCTGATGGAAAATGCGGCTTACGACATTAAAGACTACCAAGCGGTTCGACATGCTTTGGGTGCATTGCGAGATGGTGTTTCGTTTGGTACCCGCTGGACTGCAAAAGACGGTGACTTGCCTTCAAGATTGGGATTGGATGATTGTGTTGTGGAAGCGTATAATCTTATTCGTCCAAGCAAAACAAAGACCGACCGATGGACAGAAGTCGAGTTAAGGCAAGAAGTGAAGCAATTCCTGTCCACGTTTGATAACGACTTTTTCAATCGTCAAGATTATCTTGTCTGGTTTCAAGGGAAAGACTTGGCCAAATCTATTTGCAATAGATTGAATCACTTTGATATGAATTCATACTACAAGTTTGCAAAACTGCATTTCGACTATACGAAATTTGCCGACTTGGTAGAATTAAGAACAATTGTTGAAAGTAAAATCCAATAAGATATGTCAAAAGCATTTCAACGCATTTACACCCACTTGAGCGCTATCACCAAGGCTACTGTGACCCTTGAGGCACAAGGCGTGGCCAACGACGAACTTGCCCTCGTGGCAGGTCGTCTGGCGCAGGTGGTGAAGATTAAAGACAATGCCGTCACCCTGCAGGTGTTTGGCGGCACGGAAGACATCCCGACCAATGCCGAAGTGACCTTCTTTGGTGAGCCGCCTTCGCTGAACGTGAGCGACGAACTCGCCGGCCGTTTCTTCAACGCCTACGGCGAGCCTATCGACGGCGGTCCGGCCGTGGAAGGCGAGAAACGCCAGATCGGCGGTCCTTCAGTGAACCCCTTCAAGCGTCGTCAGCCTTCGCAACTGATCCCTACTGGTATCGCCGGCATCGACTTGAACAATACCTTGGTCTCGGGCCAGAAGATCCCCTTCTTCGCCGACCCCGACCAACCCTATAACCAGGTGATGAGCATGGTGGCTCTTCGTGCCGATGTGGATAAGATCATCCTCGGTGGCATGGGTCTCTCGAACGACGACTACCTGTTCTTCAAGAACCAGTTTGAGAGCGCAGGTGCCTTGCATAAGATTATCAGCTTCGTGAACACTACCGACCAGCCGCCTGTCGAGCGTCTGCTGATTCCCGACATGGCTTTGACTGCCGCTGAATATTTTGCTGTGGATAAGAACGAGAAGGTGCTGGTGCTGCTCACCGACATGACGCTTTACGCCGATGCCTTGAGTATCGTGAGCAACCGTATGGACCAGATCCCGTCCAAGGACTCCATGCCCGGCTCCCTCTATTCCGACCTCGCGAAGATTTACGAGAAGGCTGTGCAGCTGCCCGATGGCGGTTCCATCACCATCATCGCTGTGACGACCTTGAACGACGGCGACATCACGCACGCCATCCCGGATAATACGGGTTACATCACCGAGGGCCAGTTGTTCCTCCGTGCTGACCCCGACTCAGGCAAGGTCATCGTCGACCCGTTCCGTTCGCTGTCGCGTCTGAAACAGTTGGTGCAGAACAAGAAGACCCGTGAGGACCACAGCGCCGTGATGAATACGTCAGTTCGTTTGTATGCCGACGCCGCCAACGCTAAGACCAAGTTGGAGAACGGCTTCGACCTGAGCGACTACGACCTGCGCTGCCTCGACTATGCCAAGGAATACGCCACGCGCTTGCTGGCCATTGACGTCAACATCCCGATTACGGAGATGCTTGACACCGCTTGGGAGTTGTTCGGCAAGTATTTCACCAAGGCTGAAACAGGTCTGAAGGAAAGTCTGATTCAGAAGTATTGGAAAGGGAAAGAATAATATGGGAACACCTAACTTGACCATTAGCTGTCATTGCGGGCTTGACCCGCAATCTCCCAAGCGTGAAAGACTGTCTTCGCGCACAGGAGATGGCGGATCCTTGTCCGCCATGACGGTAAAAGGGATAAGCGTAGAATACCCCATGCACACATCTATTATTATGTAATCATGGCCATCAAATTTCAATATAACAAGACCTCGCTGAATGAGATGAACAAACAGCTCAAGACGCGAACCCGTGCCCTGCCCACGCTGAAGAGCAAGGAGAGTGCGCTGCGCCTTGAGGTGAAAAAAGCCAAGCAGCGTTCGGAGGGACTTGTGGAGCAGTTAGAGGCCGAACTCAAGTCGTATGAGTACATGGCCCGGCTTTGGAATGAATTTGAGCCAGGACTGATTTCGGTGACCGATGTCAAGCTGAAGACCGTCAAGATTGCGGGCGTGCCCGTGCCGTCGTTGGAGGAGGTACTATTCGACGTGAAGGACATCAACCTCTTCACCAAGCCCATGTGGTATGCCGACGGCGTTCAAATCTTGAAGAATCTGGCACAGCTGGGCATCGAGTCGGAGGTCTATACCGAGGTGAGTCGCATCTTGGACTACCAACGGAAAAAGACCACACAGAAAGTCAACCTTTACGAGAAGGTGCAAATTCCTGGCTACAACGAAGCCATACGTAAGATCAAGCGATATATGGAAGACGCGGAGAACCTCGACAAGGCTTCGCAGAAAATCGTGAAAAACAAACACATGGAAGAAGAGGAGGCAGAACATGGTAACTGAAATGACGAAATATGATTTCATCCTCATGAGCGGCGACGCCGATGCCTTCTTGGAGAAGCTGCAATCGGTGGGCGTGGTCGACATCACGCGCTCGCTGAAGCCTATCGACGAGAAATCGGAGAAGCTGTCGGCGCGTGCGGAGATTTACCGTAAGGCACTTGCCGCCCTGAAGATGGTTGAGAAGGCCGACGACCCAGGTCAGAAGCCTACCGACTTTGCCGTGGAGGTGATGGAGACCGTGCGCGAAAAAGAAGCCATCGAAGCCCAACTGCCGCAGCTCCGTAAGGAGGCCGACGAGTTGGTGCCTTGGGGTCAGTTCGACTCCAAGAGCTTCGACCGCCTAAAGGGAACCGGATTGAAACTCCACTTCTACAAGGCAAAGGCTATCGACCCCGCATGGAAAGAGCAGTACGCGCTGAGCGAGATTTCGAACCTCGGCGGCTACAGTTATTTCGTGGTCGTATCCGATTCTGACGACTACGACTTCCCGCTGAAGGAACTGCCTGCCCCCGACCGTGACTTTGCCGCCATCGAGCAACAGATTGCCGACTTGGAGGCACAGGTGAAAGAGAAAGAGCATCGGTTGGCACAACTGAAATGGCACGAGCCTGTGCTGCAAGCTGAGTTGGACAAGACTTTGTCGAAACTTGACCTGCATCTGGCCAATGCCGCAGGCGAGAAAGCCGCTGAGGACTACATTACGGTCTTTGAGGGCTTTGCACCTGCGGTGAACGAGCCTGCCTTGCGTGACATGCTCGACAAGGAACAAGTCTTTTATATCGAAGATAAAGCCGAAGTCGACGACAACCCACCCATCAAGTTGAAAAACAACAAGTTCGTTTCGATGTTTGAGCTGTTGACCGACATGTACGGCCGACCCAAATACGATGAATTCGACCCAACGGTGTTCATCTCCATCTTCTTCATGCTCTTCTTCGCCTTCTGTATGGGCGATATGGGCTATGGCTTGGTACTCATTGGTGCCAGCCTTGCCTTGAAGAAGGTGTTGGGCAAGATTGCGCCTTTGGGCATCACATTGGGCATCGCCACCACTGTGGTGGGATTCCTGTTCCATACCTTCTTCTCCGTGGATATGCTCAATTGGAGTTGGCTACCCGAAGGGGTGAAGAAGATTATGCTACCTTCGCAGATTGCGGGCTATGACGGCACGATGGTGCTGGCGCTGCTCGTCGGTATCGTCCACATTTGTCTTGCCTTGATTGTAAAGACTTACCAGACCACCAAGGTGAAAGGCTTTGCCAACTCCTTGAGTACTTGGGGCTGGACACTACTTATTGTAGGTGGCGTCATCGTGGGCGGTCTCGCCTTGATGGGTGTGATGGATAAGGCACTGACGAAGTGGATTGTTATTGTCATAGGCTGTTTGTCGGCCTTGGGCATCTTCTTCCTCAACGACCTGCACCGCAACCCCTTGCTCAATGTGGGCTCGGGCCTGTGGGAGACCTACAACACAGCTACAGGCTTGCTTGGTGATGTGTTGAGTTACCTGCGTTTATATGCCTTGGGCTTGGCCGGTGCCAAACTCGGTGAGGCCTTCAATGCCATTGGTGTGCAGGCTTTGGGCGACGGCGGTTTCGGCTGGATTGCCTTCATCCTCATCGTGGTGATTGGCCACACGCTGAACGTCGCCATGTGCGTCTTGGGTGCCTTCGTGCATCCTCTGCGACTCAACTTCCTCGAGTTCTTCAAAAACTCCGGTTACGAAGGCTCAGGCAGGAGATATAAACCTTTACAATCTTAAATCTTTGAATTTTAAATCTTGAATTATTAAATCTTTAAATATCAACATTATGTTAGCAACAATTTTAGGTTATCTCGGTCTCGGCCTCGTGTTGGCCTTGGCAGGTATCGGAAGTTCAATCGGCACTTCGACGGCGGGCAACGCTGCTGAAGGCGGCCTCAAGAAACGCCCTGAAGCATCTGGTAATTTCATGGTGCTGTCGGCATTGCCGGCCACACAGGGTATCTATGGCTTCGTGGCTTTCTTCATGCTGTTGAGCAAGATGCAAGCCAACCCTGAAAACGGCCTCGTCATCTTCGGTGTGGGCCTTTGCGTGGGCTTGGTCTGCATGATCTCGGCCATCCGCCAAGGTCAGGTTTGTGCCAACGGTATCGTCGGCGTGAGCCAAGGTCACGATGTGTTCACCAACACGCTGATCTACGCCGCTCTTCCCGAGTTCTATGCTATCTTGGGCCTTGTCGGCGCTTTGATGGTATAATTCCGAGAGAACAACCATTTAGGACAAAGGCGACCCGAACAATCGAGTCGCCTTTGGTGATTAATTTGGTTGCCATCCTTGTTTGGAGGAAAAATGTTTATATTTGCAGGCGGAAAAAACATACAAAACCATGAGCCATACTGACATATTATCACAAATCCAGCGACTTGCCAAGCAACTTCTTCCACAAGATGCCCACCTTCTGTTATATGGTTCTCGGGCGCGTGGCGACTTCCACAAAGGTTCTGATTGGGACTTGTTGGTGCTACTCAATCGCCCACAGGAAGCTTCTGATTTCCAAGATATTGCCTATCCCCTTATGGAACTTGGCTTTGATTTGGGAGAGTATTTTAGTGTGCAGACCTATTCACAAGAGGAATGGGATTCCATGTCTTTTCTGCCCTATTACAAGAATGTTGAACATGACAAAATCGTATTGGTATGAGCTTGAATGAAGAAGAGAGGAAAACCATTGTTGGTTTGGAAATCGAGAAATCGCGAAGGACATTTGCAGAAATCGAGATTTTGCGCCAAGCTGGTTTATGGAACACCATTGCCAATCGGTTGTTTTATTCAGCTTTTCATGCAGTTACGGCTTTGCTCATCAGCGAAGGTTATCCAGCGAGTTCACATCAAGGAACTGTAATTCAGTTTCATCAGCATTTTATTAAGACTGGAATTCTCCCGAAAAGCGACGGAGCGTTCTATTCGCAGATGCAGTCATTGAGAGAAAAGGCCGACTACAACTGCACTTATTATGCTACTGAAGAAGACACATCTCCCCGTATTTCTGAAACGGCAGAGTTTATTGATAGAGTAATCGGAACCATTGATAAAAAGTATAAATAATTATAATCTATAAACGATAATGATTACTTTACACCAAAGATTTAGATTGAAGTATGAAAAGAATAATATTATTAGGGTTAACTATTATTCTCGGCATTTCATCCTGTAGTAATAATTCAACAGGTCTCTCAAAGGAGGAGGAAGAAAAGATTGTAAGAAGAGAAACAACTCAACTGGCACATTTTTATGTTTGGACACATGAATGTAACCATTTTTTAAATAGTGATTTATGGAATATGCTCAGAGATTTTAAAGATGTTCCGTTGCATCGGTGGGATTTTGGTGATTATTCTTCTTCCAGGGCAAATCAGTTTGTGATTGATTGTAAAGAGTATGCTTATGAAACTGTTTGGAATACTCCAAGTAGTGAATATGAGAAAAGTTATAAACAATACATGGAGAAGTACTATGTCCCCTCGAAATACCATTATGTTTCTGATGATGAACTATTTTTAGCCGATATATATTATGCTGTGTATGAGAACTCTAAGCCTTCTGCATGCGAGATTGCTGTATATATCGCGGGATTGTTCAAAATAAACACTCCTGTACCGACAATTACGGCAATTCAAAGATTAAAAAACAAAGAAGAGGGATATTATTGGGAAGTTTATTTTGATAACGGTGAGTCTTATCGCGTCAAAGTAATCAAAAAAGTTGATGGGACTTTTGGAATCGATAAATCTCCTGTGTTTTAGTTGGAAGCAAAACAAATCAAATCTCCTACGCCGACTGATAAAACGTCTGCCCCACGCGGTCAATATGGTCGCCAATGGGAGTGTTGATGGTTTTGCATTAATTGAAGGAAAAATTCGATATTTTGCGAATTTTCGGGGGAAATGTGTATCTTTGCAGCGTGATAAATGATGACTCTCAAATGATTGCAAACAACATGATGCCTTCTGAACCCGTGCATCCCGGTTTGCTGTTGAAAGAAGAGATAGAATACAGAGGATGTTCCCAGAAACAATTGGCACAGCAGATGGGCGTTTCTTATTCCGTGTTGAATGAGATTCTCAACGGCAAGAGACCCATTTCAATTGAATATGCATTGTATTTGGAAGCCGTGTTGGGCATCGATGCGCAGTTGTGGATACAAATGCAGGCAGACTATAACCTTCAAGTCGCCAAAAGTGACAGGTCAATAAAGCGACATCTTCTCGAAATCAAGAAGATTGCTGCGGCGTCTTGATAGAAATGTTTTGCTTGACATCCTTTACTATTATTGTTTGCAAACCAAAATCAAAGGCGGCTCTCAAATGAAAGCCGCCTTTGACATTTTCCATCTAGGTCAATTCAGAAGGTGAAACCGATGCGTCCCAAAATCATCATGGGTTGAATCACACCGTAGGTGTAATAGTTTTTATCGGTGGTCGTCACATTGTCATTGAGTGTGGTCGTCTTCACCGTCTTATATCCCTTCGCCTCACACTTGCCAAGACTATAGAAACTGCAACCAATGCGCAAATTCTTTGCCACCTCGATGCCTGCACCCGCTTGATAAGCGATGTAGCTGAATGCATTGTCATACTTTTGGGTAGTCTTCACCTTCGTTTCGATGCCGGCAACACCTATCGTACTTACCGACTCCATTTCGGTGATGAAACACAAATTGGCACCAGCTCCAGCCTCAACGTAAACGCCAAACTGGGGATTAAGGTTGTAAATGTAGTTCAAGCCAAGCATTGCTGGCACGTTGATGTACTTGGGAGTAGCGTTGTAAGTGAAACTCCCGTTGACCAACGGGTTTCCCCCCTCACTTTCATTGTTGCGGTAAGTATCTTTCAAGTCCGAGTTGGGACCATTGTAGAATCCGTCGAGCGAAAGCATCACGCCGAGGCCTTCAACTCCAACGTTGAAATACCACTTGAGGCCAACACTGAAACCAACGTTGGCACCACCTTGGGTCGCGTCCATTGTAGTCAATGCGAAGTCATTGAAGCCATCAAAGATGGCAAAATCGCCCATCGGTAATGATGCTCCAACATACATGGCACCACGGGTCTGACCCATCATCTGTCCGCCCGTAATTAACAGGAGCGACAGGAAAACCAATAATTTAATTCTTTTCATTGCTTTGTAGATTTAAGTTTTTATCTAATTGAATTTCAAATTATTACATTATTATTCATACCATCTTCTTCGCTTCTTCAAGAATCATGTTGGCAAAACGGTCAGCCTCGGCTTCGGTCTTGCCCTCGGAGTAGATGCGGATGATGGGTTCGGTGTTCGACTTGCGCAAATGTACCCAGCCTTCCTCAAAGTCAATCTTTACGCCGTCGATGGTGGTCACCAGCTCGTTTTTGAACTTCTCGGCGAACTTGGCCAAGATGCCGTCAACGTCAGTCGTTGGAGTCAATTGAATCTTGTTTTTCGACATGAAATAGGCAGGATATTCCTTCTTCAAAACAGAACATCTCACTTGTTTTTCGGCAAGTTGCGTCAAAAACAGGGCCGTACCGACGAGGGCATCACGGCCATAGTGCAATGCGGGATAGATGACGCCACCATTGCCTTCGCCGCCGATGACAGCACCCACTTCCTTCATCTTCTCCACCACATTGACCTCACCTACGGCAGCGGCAAAATACTGCTGACCATGCTTGCGAGTCACGTCACGCAAGGCGCGAGTTGAGGAAAGGTTGCTCACCGTCGGGCCAGGGGTGTGTTTCAGGATGAAGTCGGCAACAGAAACAAGGGTGTATTCCTCGCCAAACAGTTCGCCGTCTTCCTTGACGAAGACCAAACGGTCTACATCGGGGTCGACTACCACGCCGAAGTCGCAACCCTGCTCCTTGACGTAGCGGCAGATGTCAGTGAGGTTTTGCGCCAACGGCTCTGGGGTATGGGCAAAACGACCTGTCGGTTCGCAGTTGAGTTCCAAGACCTCCTTCACACCCAATGCGCGGAGCATTTTGGGAATGGCAATGCCGCCTGTCGAGTTGACCGCGTCGACGGCCACTTTGAAGTTAGCCTTTTCGATGACCTCCTTGTTGACCAAAGGCAGTTGGCAAACCATCTCAACATGTTTGTCCATCCAGCCGTCAACTTGTTGATAGTCACCGATTTCCTCTATCGGCACAAATTCGAAGTCGTCCTTGGCAGCCACGTCAAGAAGCCATGCACCTTCAGCAGCACTGATAAACTCACCCTTCTCGTTAAGGAGTTTAAGAGCATTCCATTGTGCTGGATTGTGGCTCGCCGTGAGGATGATGCCTGCATCAGCTTTCAGTCCCGTGACGGCAATTTCAGTAGTAGGCGTAGTACTTAAGCCAATGTCGAGCACATCGGCACCCATGGCCTGCAAAGTGCCGCAAACCACTTGATTCACAAGGAATCCAGAAAGACGCGCATCGCGCCCGACCACAATTCTCGGTCGGGAAACGCCACGATGTTGGACAAATTTGACGAAAGCCGCAGTGAATTTCACCATGTCTATCGGAGTAAGGTTATCGCCCGGCTGGCCCCCGATAGTGCCGCGTATGCCGGAGATGGATTTAATCAGTGTCATATTTTTCGTTTTGTAGGGTCAGACCCACGTGTCTGCCCTATTGGTTAATATTCAAATTCAATTGTTTAATTTAAATTCCAAAATAATAGGATAATGGTCTGAAACCTTGACGCGGAGGCGGTCGAAGCGCAACGGCTGCACCTTGTCGTTGAACCACATATAGTCGATGCGCAACAGCGGCAGCCGTCCCGCGTATGTCGGCTTGATGCCGTGCCCCACCTCCGTGAACGAATCCTTGAAGCCGACCTTCTGCATCTGGCGGTAAACATACGACATCGGCGTTTCGTTGAAGTCGCCACATACAATTATCGGCCCGTCGATGGGCGGCATACCTTGCAACACCTTGTCAATCTCATCGCTACGTTTCTTGTATGCATACATCAGCTTTCGTGCAACAGTCATTCCTATAGTATCCAAAGCGATTTTTCGTTCAGATGGTTTCGAAAACACATTTACTTCGTCATCTGTCAACTTATAGGAAAGCAGATGCACATTGGCCAAATAGAACACTCCCTTTTCACCCGCATCGACCGAAACCATCACCCCATAGGTGTTTTCTTGACCAAATCCAGAGCCCTCTGAAACCTTGACGATGGGCCATTTCGAAAAAATGACATTGCCACCATAGTTGCTTTTTTTGTTATAATAAACATACGGGAAACCTATGCTTTTAGAAAAATCCTCAATGCAATCCACTCGGCTTACTCTTTTTTTGAATGTCGTAAACTCTTGACAACAAAGCAAATCAGGTGACTGCCCTTGCACAATATCAATGACTTGGTTGGCAAAGGATTCACTATCCACCAAACTGTCAACATGGCGGAATTCATGAACATTGTAGCTCATCACCTTGATACCGCCAATCGCATCTTTTTTTGATCCGAAGGAATACGACTTGTTGATTCCAGGAACCGCAACCATCAAAGCCAATACCGCAATCCATACTTTGCGCGACCACATCAATAGCAATAGAATGAAAATCAGTATGTTGAAGGCAAAAATCTCCCAAAAGGCTAAGCCAAAAAAGGCAAGCCACACGAAACGTCTCGGATCGACATAAGGACAAACGACGCTCAATGTCATGGCTATCAGTCCGATGACAGCGAAAAACGCCAACACAAACACGATGACCTTACCAAAAAAACCTCTTTCCTTCTTTGCCATATCACTTGCTGTTTTTGAATAAAAACTCTTTTTCCTCGTCCGTCAAACTGGCGTAGCCGTTTTTGGAAACCTTATCCAGGATGGCATCCACATTACGTTCTCTTTCAGCACGTTGACGGTTGTATTCGCCATCATTGCGCGGCACTTCATGCACTTCCTCGAAAGGCGTGTATTTCACACGCTTCTTCCCTATCCTATCTTTCTGCTTCTGCCACCATGCCTTGAGGTTGAAGTTGAAATTCGGTCCTGAAAAACCTTTTTTCCTCCAATACAAAATCAGAATCAAGCCAAACAGCATACCGCCGAGGTGGGCGAAATGAGCCACATTGTCAGCTCCGCCAAAGCCGCTAATAAGTTCAATGACCGCATAACCGATAACAAACCATTTGGCTTTGATAGGGAACAGGAAATACAGATAAATCTGCGAGTTGGGGAACATCATGCCGAAGGCCAAAAGCAAGCCATATATCGCTCCCGATGCGCCAACGGTATTCATCATGTTGAGGTAGCTCGACATGGGGATAATCTGGCCGCCCATGTTTACTGTCGCATATTCGGCCAACGAGGTCGTATATTGGATGTACTGCACCAATTCCTGACAGAGTCCCGCACCAATGCCACACACCATGTAAAACAACAGGAACCGTTGTGATCCCCAAATGTTTTCAAGCGTATTGCCAAACATCCACAAGGCGAACATGTTGAAAAACAAGTGGCCAAAGTTGGCGTGCATAAACATATAGGTGATAAACTGGTAGATGTGGAAATCGGAAGCCTTAAAGAAATGTAGACCAAGAAGATCGGTCAAGTCGATATGGAACCGCTCCAAAGTGATGGCAGCCAAAAACATCAACACGTTGATAATCAGCAGATGTTTGACTACCGTAGGAAGCACTCTGAATCCGGTGGGACTATATTGTTCGTTCATATTGGGGATTTATGATTTAAGATTTCAAAATTTCAAGATTTCAAGATTTTCCTATCGACGCTTTGCGTCTCTGCGAGGCACGAAGCAGTCCAGGGTTTCAGTTTTATCTAATTGAACTTGGTTAGTAATTCTTCTATTGTGACAATGACATAAATTTTCTTTCCGTTAGGGGCAATCTCGGCCACGTTGCAGGCAAACAACTGGTCGACAAGGTGTTGCATCTCCATTTCGGACAATTTAGTAACAGGTTTGATGGCTAACTGTGCCGATAGGGTCTTGGCCAAATTGAGTTTTCGGTCAAGCTGTAAGTCGGTGCGGTTGAGCTTGTAGTGCTCCAAAATACGTTCCAACAATTCCACAGCATCGTGACCTGCCGAGTCGGAAGGCGTGCCGTTAATCATAAAAGTGGTCGGATTGGCTTGGTCCAAAACGAAGCCCAGGTTCTCCAACTCTGGCAACAATTCCTTCAACAACGAGGCATCGTTGGCATTGAGCGTAAACGCTTGCGGAAACAGTTCCTGCTGCGAGGCTCCACTATGGTTTTCCATCTCTTTCAAATACTTCTCAAACAGAATCCGCGTATGAGCCAAATGTTGGTCAATCAGCAACAAACCCGATTTTACCGTGGTCAATATAAAAGACTGGTTCACTTGCAGATACTGTGAGTTGGCAGGTTGCTCGGCAACGGGTTCAGTAGACTCGCACTCATCCTTATTAATAAGGTCACTACGCTCGCCGTAAAGCAAACGCCAATCGCCTGAAGGTTTCTCTCTATGCTGCGGAAAGTCGTTCCAAGTGCGGCTATCGTTTTGGCCGACCGTCTTTTGTCCAAAAGGATTATAGTTCGGGTCAATGGGAATGTCTGGGAAAACAACGGGACGCGAAGCCATAGAAGCCGCGCTAAAATCGCTGTTAAGGTCGGCAGTTTCGTCGAAGTCAATCATTGGCGAGAGGTTATGCTGGCCAATAGCCTTACGCACAGCAGCATGAAGGATGGCATATACCAACTTGACATCCAAAAAGTTGACTTCCGTCTTGGTCGGGTGAATGTTGATGTCAATGTCGGCAGGGTCAACCTCAATATTGAGGAAATATCCTGGGAAACTGTCTTTAGGAATCATCTCCATGAAAGCGTTTTCGATGGCGTGATGCAAGTAGGCGTGTTTGATAAAGCGCTTATTCACAAAGAAATACTGTTCACCTCGTGTCTTTTTGGCATATTCCGCCTTGACAATGAAACCGCTGATACGCACCCGTTCCGTCTCTTGGTTGACAGGCAACAGCTTGCTTTCGTAATTACTACCAAAGAGGCCCATGACGCGTTGCTTGAGCGAACCTGGATAAAGATGGTACAATTCCTTGCCATCGCTTACAAGGCTGAAACCGATTTCAGGATTCATCAGCGTGACACGGGTAAACTCCTCCACAATGTGTCGCATCTCGGCCTGCGCCGACTTGAGGAAATTACGTCTCGCGGGAACATTGAAAAACAGGTTCTTGACGGTGAACGTCGTGCCCGCAGCCATGGGAATCAGCGTTTGTTCCTTCACCACCGAGCCTTCGATGACGATGCGCGTACCCACTTCATCCTCGGGACGGTGCGTCTTCAGTTCCACTTGAGCGATGGCGGCAATGCTGGCCAAGGCCTCGCCCCGAAAGCCCATAGTCTTGATGCTGAACAAATCCTCTGCCTTACTGATTTTCGACGTGGCGTGACGTTCGAAACACAGCCTCGCATCAGTTTCCGACATGCCACAGCCATTGTCGACAACCATAATGAGTGCCTTCCCTGCATCCTTCACTACAAGGTCGATTTGTGTGGCGCCAGCATCCAAGGCGTTCTCCATCAGCTCCTTGACAGCAGAGGCGGGGCGTTGAATCACCTCACCAGCCGCAATCTGGTTGGCTACGCTGTCAGGCAGAAGTTTAATGATGTCAAGCATATCAAATTCTATCCCCTCAAATAGTAGACAATTTTTTCCATTAGACCAGTACCGAATACGAGATAAAAAACCAAACAAACAAATACGCCTAACACGATTCTACGAATCAACTTGGCGCGTTGTTCCTCTTTGCTTTCCTCATTTTTGGGCGCGCTCCAGCTGCGACGCATCTGGGCGCGAAATTGTGCCTCGTGGCTCAACTTGGCATCATAACCCAATTCGGCCTTTTTCTGTTCCCACGCTTCCTTTTCAGGGTCATAATAACGTGGTATGTAGTTGAATTTTTTTGGATTGTGTCGATAAAAGAATGCCATGGCGTTTCTGATATGGGTTTTGGGTTAGAGAATATTGTAGTCTTCGTACTCGTCGTCGCCGAAAACGTCGATTTCGCTTTCGTCACCAGCAGCTTGGTTACAATCAAGCGCAGCATATTTGCCCGTCAATGAGGCATCCAACAGGTCAATGGCATTGGTCAGCTCAAGAATTTCAGCCTCCTTAACGGTCTCGTCTTGATTCAGTTTCTCAAGGTCGGTCCGAAGACCAAGGATAGAAAAAGTGAACATCTGCAATTCGTCGCAGTCCTCTGTCTCCTGGATCTTGGTCTCAAAACTTTCGATATCTTTCCGCAAGGCTTGAACCGCTTTCGATGGTTTTTCGGTACATGCATAAGTTACTAGCAACAAAGCATTTAGCAAAATCAAGATGAATCTCTTCATATCGAATGGGGGTGTTTAACAACATTGAACATTTCTCATTTCGGCCTCAAAAATACGAAGAAAATCTGAAACGATGGCCACAACACCTTAATTATTAATCCTCGACAAAAATTTCACCTTTTCCCTTTCTACAAACAAGCCACTAACAAACAAGTGGTTATCAAGTTATGAACAGCCGTTGTTGAATAATTTTGCCCCAAAAAAGTGGAAAATGTTATTTCAGAAGGTGTGGCTCTTTGGAGAAAAACCTATATTTGCACGCCTTTTAAGGCGAATTGAAAACGGCATGACGACAAACGAAAACAACATAATCCAATCAAACTAATTACTAACTTAAATTACTAATTATGAAAAAGTTACTTACCTTTTTCGTGGCAATGATTGCCTCCATCAGCTTGATGGCCCAGGTGACTTCGTCAAGCATCAGCGGTAAGATTACCGACAACAACAAGTCGGCTCTCGCGGGTGCTACCGTTGTCGCAACACACGTTCCTTCGGGCGCACAGTATTACTCTGTGGCCGATGCCAACGGCACCTACCGTCTGCTCAACATCCGTCCCGGCGGACCTTACAGACTGGAATTCCGCATGGTAGGCTTCCAAACCGCCGTTGAGAGCAACGTCTCGGCAACTCTCGGCGAGACAAAAATCCTGAATGTCCGCATGAGCGAGGAGAACATCGGCTTGGACGAAGTGGTTATTTCGGCTGAAGCTGTCAGCAATGGCATGGACAGCGACCGCGCCGGCGCAACCACCGCCGTGAACAGTGAGCAAATTGCCACCTTGCCCACCATCACACGTAGCCTCAACGATGTGTTGGCCTTGACACCTCAAGCTGCCACCACCTCCAACGGTCTGGCCATTGGTGGCGGTAACTATCGTTCATCGTATGTCACCGTCGACGGTGCCGCATTCAACAACGCCTTCGGTATCGGTAGCAACCTGCCTGCTGGCGGTAGCCCCATCTCGTTGGATGCTCTCGAAGCCATGACAATCAACCTCACGCCTTTCGATGTCCGTCACAGCGGCTTCACCGGTGGTGCTATCAACGCCGTCACCAAGAGCGGTACCAACCAGTGGCATGTCAGCGTATATGACTACTTCACCAACGATGGTCTCATGGGCACCAAGTACGGCAAGAAAGACGAACTCGGCAACTATCCCGACCGCCTGAAGCTCTCGCAGTCGTTGGACAACACCGCCGGCATCAGCGTTGGTGGCCCCATCGTGAAAGACAAGCTGTTCTTCTTCGTGAACTTCGAGTATCAGAGCGACGTTGACCCCGGTCAAAACCACTTTGCCCGTGAAAGCGAAAACGACGAGTACGGCAGCGGCACCCAATACAACCGTCCTACTGTCGAAAAGATGGAAGCAATCAGCAACTATCTCCAAACCACCTACGGCTACAACCCTGGCCGTTACCAGAACTACAGCGCCAGCACTCCTGACTACAAGCTGTTGGCCCGTATAGACTGGAACGCCAGCGACAACGACAAGGTCAACATCCGTTACAGCATGGTGAAGAACAAGTATTCCACTTCTCCTTCAAGCTCCATCAACCCCTTGTCCAGTTCTGTCTATAACCGCAACACCTACGGCCGTACTTCACAATACGCGCTGTATTTCGAGAGCAACCGTTATTTCCAAGAGCAAAACTTCTCGTCTGTTGCCGCCGAATGGAACCACAGCTTCTTGAGCGGTCGCGGCAACAACATGTTGCGTGCCACCTATTCGCACCAATATGAGCCTCGTAGCTTTGTGGGCGACCTCTTCCCCACGGTTGACATTCTTGAAAATATTGACACCGATGGCGATGGCATCGCTGAAACTCCTGCCGTTTACACCTCCTTCGGTCCCGACCCGTTCACTTATGGCAACCTGCGTGATGTGCAGACCGCTGTCATCACCGACGAAGTAAGCTACCTCTCAGGCATCCATAATTTCACCTTCGGTGGCCAGTTCGAGTTCGACAACACCAAGAACGGCTTCATGCAAGGTGGCGCTGGCTACTATGTCTACAACTCATGGGACGACTTCGTGGCCAATGCCAACCCTGCCGCTTTCGCCATCACCTACGGTAACAACCCTGACCACAAGCAGGTTTATCCTTCCTTCAACTACATGCAAGGTTCGGTCTACGCTCAGGACGAAATGAACCTCAGCGACCGCTTCAAACTGTCTGTCGGTCTCCGCGTCGAAGTGCCGTGGTATCCTTCCATCGCTGGTTACAACACCAACAAGGAATTTTCTGAAGGTTGGGACGATGCTGACGGTGTTCACCATTCCATCGCCGACGGTGAAGGCAACACCATGTATGGTATGTCGACCGCCGACATGCCGAAGGCTCGTGTGAACTTCTCACCCCGTTTGGGCTTCAACTGGGACCTCACCGGAGAACGTAAGTACATCATCCGTGGTGGTTCAGGCCTCTACACCGGTCGTCTGCCTTTCGTGTGGATCGTTTCCACCGTGGGTAACTCCAACTGCCTGCAAAGCCAATACATCAACAGCAACGAGGAAGAGCAAATCAAGTTCTTCACTAACCCGACCGAAATCATCAACAACAACTCGAGTCTCCTGAAGACTGGTGACCTGCCGGCTCCGCAATCGACCACCCTCATGGACAAAAACCTCAAAATGCCCCAAACTTGGAAGAGCAGTTTGGCCTTCGATGCCGAACTTCCTGGCGGCGTGAAAGCCACTGTTGAAGGCATCTACAACAAGGACATCACCTCCGTCGCCGTCACCAAACT
>JAEEGJ010013967.1_pt1 | contig 19252 bp, 12 predicted proteins | sample 8958761 | NCBI WGS metagenome assembly JAEEGJ01 (sample SAMN16246546, study PRJNA631951) | gut metagenome | biome: gut microbiome; feature: rumen; material: RS-attached | host: Bos | place: Iran: Karaj | collected 2018-10 | reverse complement strand
GTCATGGTTTCCGAAGATGAAGATCTTCTCGACAGGACGGCCGTCGGGCGCCTTGTCGCCCGGGAAGACCGCGTCCCACGCGGCTCCGGCCCGGAGAAGCTCGTTTGAGCTGCCGCTGTTGGCTATGTCGCCGCAGAGCGCGACGGCGTCGACTCCCTTGTCGCGGAAGAAGGCAAAGGCATCCTCGAGGTATTTCGGGTATTCGCCTCTGACATGGACGTCGCTGACCACGCCGAAGACAAGGTGTTCCTTGCCATCATGAGAGTTTCCATCACCGCCAAAAGCGGCTATGGAAACTGTCATGATGGCAAATGTCAAAGCAGATTTTAGAGCAGTATTCATAGTGGCAATCCTTTCAACCGACAAACCGACAAACCGTCAAACCGTTACTCCGTCATCTTGCGTGCGAGGTATTCGCGGCGAAGGCGGTCGATTTCGTACTTGAGGCCCTTCATGCGGACAAGCCCCTTTTCAAAGACCTCGTTCACCTCGGCGTCCGTCATGTCGGGCTTGACTCTTGCCGCGTAGCCTTCGAGCTCCTCCTGGAGCGGCTTGAGGCATTCGGCGTAGAAACCGGGGTCGCCTATTTCGGAGTCGGCCCACTTGTCGAAGGAGTCGAGCGTGATGCCGTCTGGGTAGCGGCATGCGCGCCAGCCGCCCTTGACGGCGCGGAAGAGGACGCCGCGACGGACTTCGGCGAGCTGCTTTGGCGTAAGCGCGATTTCAAGCGTGCCCCAGCGCGACACGTTGTGGATGCCGATTGAGCCGCCCCATGTGAAACCGCCGTCGGGACACCACGCCATGCACTCGTACTTCCACGAAGCATTCGGCGACGGGAGCTTCTGGTAGTAGTCGTCCCACGGGAAGGAAATGCGAAGGACGTAGTCTTCGTCCGTGAAGGCGACCTCGCTTGCGAAGTGACGACCTTTGGTCTCCGTTATGCTGAGACGCTTGTGGTCGGCGCTGGAATAGCTCGTCTGGAAAGCGAAGGTGATGCCGTCGCGCGGGTTTGAGCCGAAGCAGGTGTAGGGCTGGTTGGCGCCGGCGGCGAAGTACATTTCGGTGCCGACGCCGCCCTTGAAACCGCTCTCCACGAGACGCGCCTCGGGGTCCGCGACGCGCAGGAAGATGTGGAGTGCGTCGCGGTCGGCGACCGTGGTGAACTCCATGCGCGCGGTCTTTTCGCCTTCGGCGGTTTCGATCTTCTCGCGGCCGGTGGCGACGTCGGTCTCCATGAAGTCGAGGTTGCCGGTGAAGGGCAGGTCGCAGTGGTGCACCTCGAGTTTGCCGGCGATGGCGCGCCAGGCGGCGATGCTGTTGACGGGCGTGTCGCTCCAGACAACCTTCGCGACGCGCTTCGGCGCGGGGTGCGAGAAGTTTTTTACGTATGCGTTGGCGTAGCGCTCCGCCTCGTCCGTCATCTCCCACACCTGGCACTGACGGGCCGCGCTGCGGGTGGCGGCCATCCGGTCGTCGCGGCTCAGGCCTGACTTATCAATTACGGGAAGCGCGTCCTTCCCGGAGAGAATCGCGGCGTAGATCTGGTAGCGCAGGTTGTCGAGGGGCGTGTTGGACGCGTCGGCCTCGTGCGCCTTGGCGAGCGCGACGGCCTCGTCCTTCCGGCCGATGGCGCCGAGCGAGATGATGCGCATCCGGTGCATCGCGGCGTTGGCGAGGTTCTTCGGCGGGTTCGTGGGGCACAAATCGTCGAAGAGGTCGGCCGTCATCTGGTAGTCGCCGTGCTGGAATGGGGACTGGAAGTTCTGACCAAGCTTCCAGTTGTTGATCTTCGAGATGTCCTCCTTGCCGATGGCGCGGCGGGCCTGGCGTGCGTCCGCATCGTTGCTGGTCGTGAAGTACGAGACTGTAAGTTCAAAGCGGCGCGGAAGCGGGTTGGTTGCGCAGAGGATGTAGTCGAGCGCGGCCTTGCGGCAGCGGGCCGGTTCCTTGTCGGCGAAGTATACCGCCTCCTGATAGGGGTCCGACACCTCGCGCCACCACTGGTCGATGGTGACGCTTGAGCCTCCCATGGCGCGAATCTTGTCGGATCCGCCGCGGGTGCCGTCAAGCTTGTTCCAGGCGCGGGCCCTTTCGATTGCGGCGACCATGTCGCCGGCGCGGTCCTGCCAGCGGTAGACGTCGGCGAGAATCAGCCACGCCCTCGCGGCGAGCGCCGAGTTGGGCCGTTCCTGCGCCTCGACGCGGGCGATCTGCTCACGGGCGACCTGCTCGGCGCCGTCATAGTCCTTCTCGCCGGCGAGAAAGGCCGCAAGCGCCTCGGCATAGCGGCTCTTCGTGTCGGGCGTCCACTCGTCGGAGGCGAGGATGGCGCGGCAATGCGCCATGCCCTTCTCGGTGCAGGCGTCGCGGTCGTAGAACTTCAGCGAAGTCCAGCCGGGAAGCTGGCACCACGAGAGGATGCGTGCGTCGATGTCGGCCTTGTGCGCGTAGTTCGTCGAGTACGGTTCGGTGGCGCGCAGCTCCTCAAAGGCCGCGATGCGCTTCATGAAGGGCACCCGCGCCTTGTGGAATTCGTCTGCCTTGGCCGCGATTGCCTTCTTCGCCTCGGCGAAAGTGGCAGGGACGTTGTTTTGCGCAGTTGCCGTGAACGCGGCGAACGCGCAAAGCAACGCCAGTCCTGAAAGTCCCGAAAGTCCTGAAAGTCTTGAAAGTTTCATGGCAGGTCTCCTAAATCACTAACCACTAATCACTAACCACTGATTGTCCATCACATTCCCGCAGCGCGAGAATGTGGCGGACAATCTCGAGTCGCGTCGCGCCAAGGTCGTAGTCGTCGCCGTCGAGGTCGGAGAGGCACTGGAGCGCCTTCTTCGCCGCATAGCGCGCGTCGACATCCTTGGAGTCCGCGAGCGGACGGGCGAGCTGCTGGAGGAGCGTCGCGTAGCGGATGTCGTCGATCGCCTCGCGGAATGCCTCCCACTGGATTGTGTCGATGCAGCCGCTGCCGCAGCCATAGACGAACATCATCGGGCGGTAGGTGTCGTGCGATATGTCGTTCCATCCCTGGAGGTGGTGCGCATAGTTGAAGTTGCATCCGAAGCCGGCACGGTACGGGCCCATGCCGTACTGGCGGCGGATGAAAGCCGGGTTCTCGACGCCGACATGCTGGCTGGCGTACCAGCCGAAGAGTCCTTCTCCGCCGAGATTGTTGTAGTGCTCCGTGGCGTTCTTCGAGGAGAGGTCCGGGGCGTTTGGAGGCCAGTAGAGGTCGGAGAGGTAGCCGCCGGCGGCGTAGCCGTGGCGCGAGTTGACAGGGAACTTAAAGCCTTCCTCATGGTAGATCTTCACCATCGCGCGTATGCCGCGGAGGATGGTGAGGCCGTACTCGTCGCCCCAGGACGCATAACCCTGGAGGGGCTTGCCGGTGACGCGCTCGGCCTTTTCGCGAAGGCGCCGCGCCGCAAAGCGCATTTCGGCCTTGTTCCACGAGAGGAGCATCGAGCCGTATGAAACATGCTCGATGTCCATCCCGACCTCGTGGGCGAACTCGGGCCGGGAGGTGGCCTCGCGGAAGCTGGCTATTGTCTCGTTGTGGCGGACGAAGTCGGCGAGGATGGCCTTGAGCTGGCGCTCGGCCAGCTCCTTGTCATTGCCGTTGATCGCGCGGATGTGGTCGAGGCTTACGTACTCGCAGAACCAGGTGCGGAATTCCTTGTTCCAGTCGAAGAACGTGCAGGGCGCGGGCAGAGCGAACGGGAGGACGCGGAGTCGCACCGGCACGGAGCCGACGGTTTCGCCGCCCGCGCGGCGGCGGAGGACGATCTCGCCCGTGTAGAGGCCCGCCTTCGCGCCTTCCGGCACGTGGACGGTTAGGATGAACTGCTTGTATTTGCCCTTCTCAATCGTGGCGCCGGCGAAGGAGGGGGCGTCCTTGAAGTTCTCCTTCATCGAGAGGAAGGCGTCGTCTATGCGGTAGTTGGGTGCGTCCTCCGTGCGGTTCTCAATGGCGCGAGGCGAGGTGAGCCAGTGCCAGTGGACCGTTCCGTCCTTTTCGGTAAGGCGGGCGTAGTTGGCGACCTTCTTCGTGTCGACCCGCACGAGGTCCTCGTCATGGAGGAGTAGTTCGGGGCAAAGCTTGAGGTTTGTGTCCTGGAAGTAGCTGAACCAGGCGTTGCCGGCCTGGTACCAGACCTTGACCGTCTTGAGGTCGATTTCCGCGGCGTGGATAATCGCGCCTCCCTCGCCCTTCAGGTTGGGTATGGCGAAGTCGACCTTGCCGAGATCGGCGTCGGAAGTGAGGACGAACGATCCCGGCTCGTATTCGCCCTGGGCGGCGACCATGCGGACGGGGTCGCCCTTCAAACCGTCGATTGGCGCGGCGTCCGGCATGTACTGCCGCTCGGACATCGGGTCGACGGCATACCATGTTACCGCCGCTTGTGCGGCGAATGTCATAAAACCAAGTATCGCCGCCAGTCGGACGGCCGTGCTCGGTGAATTCATTTTGAAGGTCTCCCATTATCAGGCGCAGCCTCCGTTATGATGGCCGCGCACTTATGTGGCTAATGGAAGATAAGCACTTTCCGTGCCGTTAAAGGGTGTTTCGTCCGGAACCTTGCCCGGAGCGAAGCGAGGAGGGCGTTACACCGATGCGGCGCTTGAAGGTGTTGACCAGGTGCGATGCGTCGCAGAAGCCGCAGAGCTTGGCGATGCCGCCAAGGGACTTGTTCGTCGTTCTGATGAGGTTTTCGGCCTTTGCCATTCGTATTCTAAGCAGAGTGGCCGCGACGGATTCCCCTGTGCCGGCGAGGAAGCGCCTCTCAAGGGTGCGGCGTGAGATGGAAAGATGTTGCGCAAGAGTATTTACCGAGAGGTCCGAGGCGAAGTTGAGTTCCATGAGGTTGAGACATTTCCGAACAAGGGCATCGGCCGAGCGTACATGTGCTGATGAGCGACGCGTGACCACGGTCATGCCGTGGTACATTACGGTCTGGAACGGGATTTTCCGTCTGCGCATTGAAATCGCCTCGTCCAGAATACGCGCCGCCTCATAGCCGGTCTTCTCGGTGTCCCATGGAATAGAGGACAGCGTCGGCCTCGCCGTCTCGCATAGTATGCCGTCGTTGTCGACCGAGACAACCGCTATCTCGTCGGGGATGGTTATGTTGGCCTCGAAAGCGATGCGCAGCACGTCTATGGCCCTTTTGTCATTTGCGACCAGGATGCCGCATGGTTTGGGAAGTTTGCCAAGAAACTCGGCCAGGCCGTCGTTCGTGCCGAGCTCGTATGCGTCGACGGAAAATCCTAGCGCAGCCAATTCGTGCCGAAACGCGTCTAATCTGTCCTTGCTCCATCTCGCGCATGAACGGTTGACGACGTATGCGAAATGCTCGAAGCCCGCGTTGACGAGATGCGCCGCCGCAAGTTTTGCGACTGAGGCGTCGTCGCATGTGACATTCGCTACGACCTCTGGCGCAACCTGGCCGTCCTGGAGAACGGTGACGACCGGCACCCTATGCTGCCGCGCGTAGTCAAGGACCGACGGATTGGGTCTGTCCGTGACTATTCCCGCGCAGTGGATTGCGTCGAGATCTATTTCCCCGGGTTCGTCGCAGTGGCACATCTCGATTGAGAGCATCCAGGGCTCCTCAATGCGCGTATACTCGAGCATCCCCTTGATGAGTTCTCGGTTTGTAATGCACGAGGATTTGAGAAGGACTGCCACTTGCGGCAGCGATTCGCGTATCTTTTCCATGACGTTCTCCAGTTGCAGAAATCGAATGGAAATAGCATATCAAGTCTGCGGTATAATTGCAGAACTTTTTTCCACAAGAATCGTCTTCCCCTAGCGGCACGTATCTTGCTACAGGTTATTCCGCACTTTGTCACGGAGGAAAACATGCATATCAAGAAACGTTTTTCCGTCGCCGCGGCGCTGGCAGTGGCCAGTTTATTGCCGTCGGCATACGCGGCTGATGCGCCGCTTACCTGGTGGGCCGTTCCGCCCATGGGCGACATACAGCGATTGCCGGACGTTGAGCCCTCCGATGTGCCGACTGGCGGAGTCATGCGCATACGCCTCGCCAAAGGCGAGTACGAACCCGGCTCCTTCGTCGTGAAGGCCGACGCCGATCTCGGCAAGGTCGCATTCAACCTCGGCGCCTTCAAGAACGAGAAAGGGGTGGCCTTCCCGGCCTCGCAACTCGACCTCAAGGTCGTAAAGGTCTGGTACCAGAACCGCAACGCGTGGTTCTGCTACTTCGGCGACACGGGTTTCAAGCTCTGCCCGGAACTTTTGCTCAACGACGAGGACCTCATCCGCGTCGATGAGACAAAGGAGGCCAACTACGCGCGCCTCACCGCCCCCGACGGGACCGTCACCGAGCGCTGGATCAACCCGCCTCGCCAGATGGACCGTCGCAGCAACCATTGGCGCGAGAGCAATCCGTTCCAGCCGATGAAGGCGAACTTTCGCGACGCGCCCACGCTCCAGCCCGTGACTCTTGCGAAAGGGCGCTGCAAGCAGTTCTTCCTCACGGTCCACGCCCTAGCCGACACGCCGGCCGGCCTCTACAAGGGCGCAATCAAGGCCGCGGGGGCGGAGATTCCCGTCGAAATGGAAGTTCTTCCATTTGAGCTGCCCGCTCCGCGAAGCTACCTCGAACCGACCAAGGACTTTTACGTCTCCTCGTACAACTACCTCAGGATCGACCATGTCATGCAGCAGAACGGCAATGACCGCGATCTCGCCGTCAGGCAGCTCACGGCCATTCTCCGCGACCAGGTCGAGCACAACCAGAACATGCACTGGGGCCTCGGCGACGGCGCCGACTTCGACACCGTGTTCGGCGCGATGAAGGAGGCCGGAATGCGCACCGACGTCGTCATGGCCGGCGGTGTGGCCGACCGCCGGTTCAAGGCGCAGGACGACCTCGAAGCCCACGCGCGGCGCCTTCGCGCCTTCTACGAGAAGAAAATGCCGGGCGCGACGGTCTTCCTCGGCTTCGGCGACGAACCGCCGCAGAAGTGGCTCATGGAGAACAGACCCGTCTTCGAGGCCTACCGCAAGGCCGGATTCAAGTTCGTCATCGCCGGCACCGACAACGTTTTCCACCGCAACGGCTACCTCTACGACTGGCTCAACGCCAGCCAGGATCCCGTGGAGGACGCCAAGCCGCGTCTCTGGAACACCATCGGCTCGGCCCACGTGGCCTGGTATTCCACGCACCACGTCGGCCCCGAAAACCCGTGTTTCAACCGACGGCAGAACGGATTGGCCCCGTACCTCTCCAACTACTCAGCGCTCTGCAACTACGCCCATCACCTCGGCCCGTACAACGACGACTCCACCACGTACCGCCCGATGGTCTTCGCCTACGGCATCTACGACGGTGTGATCGACACCCTTCAGTGGGAGGGCTTCAGGGAGGGCGTCGACGACATTCGCTACATGACGCTCATGTGCGAACTCGCCCGCACCGCCCGCGACTCGGGCGACTCCGTCATCGACGAGGAAGGACGCAAGGCGCTTCTCTTCCTCGGCGGCGTCGACAAGGCGCACGATGACCAGGATTATGTCCGCGGCGAAGTCATCCGCCACATTCTCCACCTAAAGGAAATCCTCGGGAGGTAAGACTATGAAATGCACAATGCACAATGCTCAATGCACAATGCACGCGTCGCGACAGGCAAAGGGAATGTCGCGCTTCGCGCTCGCGATGGGCGCGGCCTTGATTGCCGCGGTCTCTTTCGCGGCCGAAGCCTCGAAGGCCGATGCCACGGCAGGCACACCGCCCGCACAGGAGCAGCCAAAGGAGCTCACTCCCGCCGAGAAGCGCGCCCGTGACGAGGCGCGCCGCCTCCGTCTCCGCGAGATGGAGGCCGAGGTCGGCAACCTCATGAACCCCTCGCGGAAAAACCGCCCGACCGAAGGCCTCGCGCTCATGCAGCGCATCGCGTCGGACGCCGACTTCGCCTTCGGGACGCGCGCCGGTTACGTCACGCGCATCCTCCGGGACGCGGCGAACAACAAGGACTCCACACTCTGGACCAACTACATCCCCTTCGCCCGCGCCTTTCTCGAGAAAGAGTCCGCCACCACGGACAAACTCCGCGCCGAAGTCCTCGGCCTCGCCTTCCTCGCCGACAGGAAGGCCGGCCTGTCCGTGGCCGACGACGAGGCCGCCGAGGTCCTGAAGAATCCGCTCGTGGACGGCGGAACGAAGGCCGATGCGGCCCGTCACATCGCGCGCCGCGCCCTCGCAAAGGGCGGCGAGGAAGCGGCCTTCACCGCCATCGCGAAGTACTCCGCCGACAATCCGATTCCCTGCGCGCGCGCCAAGAGCTGGATCCTCGACGAGTGCTACGACTACGAGGGCGCCTACCAGGCGCTGATTGACGCCGGCCTCGTCCTTGAAGCGGCGAACTACTGCGTCGGCGGCCGCTACAGGCGCCCCGACCTCGCCGAAAAGCACTACCGAGACATTATCGCAAAGGGGCGCGGCCCGACGCAGAACGACTACAACGCCTTCGCGGCCGCCTACGACTACCTCCTCCCCCGCGACCTTGAACTCGCCGAACGTCACTTCTGGGAACGCCTCGGCAACAACCCCAACCAGACCAACTGGGCCATGCGCGCGATAAACTGGCAAATCGGCCGCGGGGAAGACCTCGTCTTCCACGGCGACTACGCCAAGGCCGCGAAGGTCTTCGCCTTCATACGCAAGGCCTGCGAATTGACGCACAGGGACATCTACCCCGACACCGCCATCGCGGGAATCTACGCCCTCGCCGGCGACGGGCGCCCGGAGGAGGCGGCAGCAGCCGCGCGCAGCCTTGCGGACTCCGTCAAGCCTGTCGCGGATGACTCCAAGGAATTCTCGGCATGGAAAACCAACGACGTCTTCCAGATGAGGATGGTCGGCGAACTCCTCTGCGCCAAGGGCGATGCCGCCTCCATCGCGAAGAAGGCGCGCGAAGCCGCCGAACGTCTCGGCCCCGACCGCTCGCCCAAGCAGCGCGCGCAAGCGGTGACATTCGTCGGTGCCATTGCCAACGTGGCCAATCTCGAGGAGGCGGTCCGCGGCCTCAACGCCTACCGCATCTCGCTCTATGTCCCGAAACCAAAGAAGCGCTACACCGTCAAATTCTCCAAGACGCCGATCGACGGCGTCGCCGCGTGGGACTCCGTCCCCGTCCAGGCCGAGGTCACCCATCTCGACCGCAGCTACGGCGGCAAAATGGATTTTCTCCAAACCGACGTCGCAACGGGCGACAGGGGCGAAGGCATTGGATCCGCGAAGGACGAGAAGAAGCTCCCCCCGCCCGAAATGCGCGTTCTCGCAGACCGCAACGGCATCCACTTCCGCTTTGACATCTTCGAGCCTGAACCCGAGCGGCTCGTCGTCGGCGAGATCAACGCCGGCAGCTTCGAGACCTACATCGCGCCCGGCGACAACGAGCCGTACTCCTGCATTATGAGCAGCGTCCTCTCCGACGCCTGCTCCGTCTTTTCGACAATGTACGACACCTCTGGCCACCGCCGCATGAGCGCGGACAACCGCGCCAACGTCAAATTCCAGCATCGCATCATGAAGGACCGCGTCCAGGCTTACTGCTTCTTCTCCTGGGCCAACTGGATGGAGCGCGTCCCGAAGAATGGCTCGGAGTGGGACTACGAGACGCTCTACTGGAACCGTCACGGATCCTATTCGTGGAACGGCACCGAGTCGATTCACGGACGCAGCACAGGGGGCCGTTTCGTCTTCGAGCTGGACGACGCCGACCGCGCCGCCATCTACCGCCCGCTGCTCGTCAAGGCGCGCGGCCACTTCAAGGACGCCCGCAAGCGCGTGGCCGGGCAGGTCGGCATCTTCGAGCGCTGGGACGATCCCGTCCTCGGCGACCATGAGTTCTTCGAGGCCTGCGTCAAGCCCATCGAGGAGCGCCTGAAGCCGTACTGCGACAAAATATCCTCCAAGATGACGGACGAGGAGGTCCTGGCCCTCGCGGACGAAGTCCTATCCGACTGGTGGAATGTCGAGTATCTCGTCGAGCGCGCCAGAGTCGACTGGAGCATGCAGCGCAGATAGCAGATAATAGATAACAGATATTTGGACAGAGAGACCATGAGGCCGCAGTTGCTGAACAGCAACTGCGGCCTCAGCCAATCAGCGCCTCTACTGCCGCGAGGTACGTTTCCGGCGAGAAGCCGTCGCGGACAACGGCGCGGGCATTGTCCGCGAGGGTCGCGCGAAGCTTTTCGTCGCAGGCAAGCCGGGCAATGGCGGCCGATAGCGTTTCCGGCATGGCGGAGTGGGGGAGCAACAGCCCTGAGACGCCGTCTTTCACCACTTCTCCGGCTGCTCCGGCATCCGTTGTGACAACCGGAACGCCGATGGCCATCGCCTCAAGAATTACGTTCGCGATGCCGTCGCGATCCCCGTCGGGGAGACGGCGCGAAGGAAGGACGAGCATGTCCGAGGCGGCGATGGCGTGGAGCGTCTCCATTTCCGGCAATGCGCCAGCAAAGGCAATGGAATCGTCATCGCCGCATACTTCGCGCGCGAGCTGACGAAGCGGCGCGGCGCAAGGGCCGTCGCCCACGATTCGCAGCATGGCGCCGGGAACTTTTCTTGTGACGGTCGGCCATGCGCGTATGAGCGTGTCGAAGCCCTTCTTCTCGACGAGCCGCCCGACGGCGATGACGGCCAAAGGCCGCATCTGGTTCCTGGTTCCTGGTTCCTGGTTCTTGGTTCTCAGTTCCAGGTTCCAGGTTTCGGGTTTCGGGTTTGAACTGAGAACTGGGAACTGAGAACTGAGAACTGAGAACTTTGAACTCTGAACTGAAACGCAGTGGTGAATTACGGAGATTTTGGCGCGGTCGATGCCTGCGGCAAGGCAGGCGTCGGCGGCGGCCTGCGAACAGGCGACGATGCGGGCGGCCGTCGCCGTGCGGCGGAGAAGTTCGGTTGCGGGGCGGGTGAAAACGTCCCAGGCGTGGACGAAGCAGAACCATGGGCGTCCTGATAGTCGCGAGGCGGCTGCGGCGACATCGGCGGTTGTCCATGCGAAGTGCGCAAAGATGACGCCGTCGTCCGCGACGAAGTCGGCGATCTCCTCCGCCGTCCGCAGGCGGAATGCAAGTGAAATCGACTCGCGGAACGGATGGTGGCGTAGAAGTGGCAGAAGGCGCGTTACAGGAAAGCTTTTGGCAAGGCCGAAGACACGCGTATCGTATCGAGTTCGCAAGGCGGCTACATCACGGCGCAGAAACGTCTCGCGCGGTTCGGGCGCCTCGGCGCAGACCACCGCGATTCTCATGCGTTTTCCAACCATTTCCTCACCTCCAAACTACTAACAATCCCGCATCTCGCATCTATTATCTGTTATCTTTTATCTATTATCTGTTATCTGCCGCGCCCTCCGGCGCGGCTACCTCTGTCTCCAGAAGAGGTAGAGGCCGGCGGAGAGGAATACGGCGTTCGGTATCAGGATGCCGGCGTAGATCGGGATCACGCCCTTTTTGGCGAGGACACCGCAGGAGATGGTGAGTACGTAGAATACCAGGAACATGAGAATGGCGGAAACGACGCCGATGAAGACGCTTTGGCGCCCTGTGGCTACGCCTGCGGGGATGGCGAAGAGAGTGATGACGATGCATGCGAATGGCGCGGCGAAGCGGTTCGCTATGTCATAGCGCCAGGAGGTCCGCGCCGCCGGGGCCAGGTTGGGTCGCGAGTCGACGTATCTGACCATGTCCCCTACTGACATGTTGACGCTGTCCTCGATGATTCCGCCCTGCACAATGCCGAGAAGAAAATCCCGGGGGGTTTCTGTGATTTCGGGCATGATAATCAAGGGACGTTCATCTTTGCCAATGAGTACTTGCGCGCCGGTCTTGTCCGCTGTCCGGTAGTTGCTTATTGTGGCTTTCTTGAACCACCATGCGCCGCCGACATACTGACCGGAGGGTGCTTCAAGTGTTGTCTTCGGCTTGCCTAAATCGTCGGCCCACGTTATCTTTACTTTCTCAACGGTGTTCATGGCGGGCCAGAACTTGCCTATTTGCCAGTCGCGGCGGTCGCGTACATTGGTGAATGGCACTTCCTCATACATGTCAGGTCCGAAATTTTTGAATTGGGACGCCTTTATCTGGGTTGATTTGCGGCTTGCTTCGGGAGCGTAGTATTCGCTGTTGAGAGCTATGAGGGCGGCGAAGAACAGCGAGGCGAAAAGCATTGGGGAGGTGATGGTCAGGAAGCTTATGCCGGTTGCGCGCATGGCGGTGATTTCGCTATGGCGCGCCAGTTGCCACATGGTGTAGAGGCCGCCCAGGAGAAGCGAAGGCGTCACCAACCACTGGAAGTCCTTGGAGAGAAATCCGCCGAGGTAGCATAGGATCATCCTGGCAGATGGCTTTGCAGGGATGATCTTGTCGAACTCGCTGAAAAGTTCGATTGTCACGTAGAGCGCGGCGAAGGCCAGAAAACAATAGAATACCGGGGTCAGAAACTCCCGCAGGACGTACCGTTTAAGGATGCTCATGCGTCTCCTCAGTTTCTATTCGTGGACGAGGTGCTCGCGTACGTAGTCGGCTACGGCGTCCTCGAGCGGGAGGAATGCGTGGTCGAATCCCGCCGCGCGCGCCTTGGACATGTCCGCCTCGGTGAAGTACTGGTAGTGGGCGCGGAGCTGTTCTGGCATATCGATGAACTCTATGTCCGGCTCGCGGTCCATTGCGCGGAAGACGGCGTTGCCGAGGTCGAGCCAGGAGCGGGCCTTGCCCGTGCCGCAGTTGAATATCCCGTTCTTCGATGGATTGTCGTGGAAGTAGAGGATTTCGGCCACGACGTCCTTCACGTACACGAAGTCGCGGAGCTGCCCGCCGTCAGGGTAGTCGGGGTTGTACGACTTGAAGAGGCGGATGCGCCCCGACTGCAGAATCTGGCCGTAAGCCTGGTGGATCATCGAGCGCATGTTGCCCTTGTGGTCCTCGTTGGGGCCGAAGACGTTGAAGAACTTCAGGCCGACAATCTGGCTGAACCATCCCTTTTCAAGGGCAATCAGGTCGAACGCCTGCTTGGACTTCCCGTAGAGGTTGAGAGGCTTCAACCGTGGAATGACGGCTTCGTCGTCGGAGTAGCCGCATTCGCCGGCACCATACGTGGATGCGCTTGAGGCGTAGACGAAGCGCCTTCCGCCATTGAGGCACCACTCGGCAAGTTCGCGCGTGTAGGCGGTGTTGTTGTCCGCGAGGTATTCCTCGTTTTTCTCCGTGGTGGAACTGCAGGCGCCAAGGTGGAATACTGCGGCTGCGTCGGCGAATTGCCCGTTGCGCAGGGCGGGGCGGAGTTCGCGCTTGTCGAGGTATGCGGAGTACTTCAGGCGTGAGAGGTGGCGCTCTTTGAGCGGGTTGTTCAGGTCGTCGACGACGAGGATGTCCGTCTCGCCACGGTCGTTGAGGGCTTGGACGACATTGGAACCTATGAATCCAGCCCCTCCTGTAACTATGAATTTCGCCATGGTGGGATCTCCTTTTTAGGCCAGTCCGATTCTTGAACGGAATGGCAGGCGTCCCTTGACGCCGTCAATGCGCATTCGCGCCAGGTCGCCTGCGTGAAGGCCCTCGATGGAACGGCGGTGGCCTCCGGCCGTGGTGATGTAGATGTCCGCAAGGTCCTCGCCGCCGAAGGCGATGCCGAAAGGTTTGCGAACGGGGAGGTTCTCAGTCGATGTAAGAGTGCCGTCCGGCGCGTGGCTTACGATGCGTGAACCTCCCCAGCGGGTAATCCAGATGTTGTCGTCGGCGTCGAGCGCAAGTCCCATCGGCGCGCCGGAGTCATCGCTGTCCTCGTCGAGGACGCGGTAGAAGGGGCGGCGTTCCCCCAGTGTGCCGGTTTCCGGGTCGTAGTCGTAGCGCCAGGTTACAAGATGGGTGCTGTGCGCGTCATTCAAGTACAGGCGGGTGCCGGTCTCGTCGAAAGCCATTGCGCCGGGGATGCCGAAGCCGTCGGCGATTGTTTCGAGTTTGCCGTCGGTGTCGAGGCGGAGGAGGCGTCCCGTGTGGTGGCTGTCGGAGAGGACGCTGCAGATGACGCGTCCGTGCGAGTCGGCCGCCGCGGAGGCGAACTGCGAGAGTCTGAAGTCGGAAATCGCGGATATGACTGGCTCGGCGAGGGTGTCGTCGCGACATACGACGACATTCGCCTGGTCGCGGAAAAGGAGCAGGGCGCCGTCGGCCTGGAGCGTCATGGCGCCAATCGGGCGGTCGGAGAAGCAAAGTGTGTTGGAGCCGTCGGCTGGGTTGAAGCGGTAGAGGTCTCCGCCAGCAGGATCGCACCAGTATATGCACTGCGCCCCTGGATGCCACAAAGGCATCGCGCCGGCGCGTGCCGGAAGGCTTACTGGCCATTCAATCGTGTTCATTGTAGTTGCCGCGGTGTTTTACGTTGCGATAATACTAGTTAATTATACCAAATTTCGGCCTTCTCTTCAGTAAGCAAAAACAAGTGTGCATAAGGGTGGAATGGTGACTTGAGCCCGGCCGTCGGAGTCGAACTCCAGTTCTCGTGTAAAGTCGCCTTCGCGGCCGGGTCCGAAGAGCAACGCGGCCTTCTTGCCGGCGGCGGGCGGGTAGACGATGGCGCGCGTGGTGGTGCGGTAGAGGTCCGAGGCGATCATAAGGCACGTCCTGTTGTCATTTCCGCGCGCCTTTTTTGCGCATGCGAAGAAGCCGCGGGGCTGCGCCGGCTCAATTGTGGGTCCGGGATTGGCGTTTGGCACGGTCAGCGCCCATTCAATGGAATGCAGTTCGGAGAAGAGGCGGCGGTAAATGGCGACCATCTGCGGCATGAGGGCCGTGTCCATTGGGCCTCCTGGTTCGTCGCCGTCGTCCCACGAGTAGTATGAGAGCATATTGGCGCCGCCTATGACGGCCAGGTAGCTCATCGTGCGAAGCTCGTCGTAGTCGGGACGCTGCTCGGCCGTCCCGTAGTTGCCTATGAAGGTCTCTATTGGCTTGAGACCGTCGGTCTCGCGTACGGCCGCGCGGGTCGCGTCATACACGAAGCGCAGGGGCGTTGACCCGCGACAGTACGGATCGACCCCGAGGACGTCGGTGCAGTTTCCTGTCTCGCGGTAGCGCTGCCAGTTGTTCTGCGCGCCCACGACTGGCAGCTCCGCGGGCCGTTCGCGGGCGGCCCGCAGCGACCTGTAGCGCTGGCGCATCGGCTCAAACGAGTAGCCCCACGGCTCGTCGAAGGCATAGAGCATTCCCTGTCCGGGACGGTCCTCGACGCAGTTGCCGACGGTGATTGCGACACCAAGCTCCTCCGCCTTTGCGAAATAGGGCTTGATGTCCTCGCGCCACTGCCAGTGCGGGACTTTGCCGGTGTCCGCCTTCAGGCCGATCATCGTGAAGCCCAGTTCTGCGGCAAGTTCGAAGCCGTTTGTGCGCACATGGCCGGTGGCCAGTGGAAAGACGGGCTTCTCCTTAAAGCGGATGACATTGTCGTCGCCAACCCACCAGTCGGGATGTGCGGGGCCGTTCACCCATGGCGCGCCGCGCAGGAAGCGCCATGACATCGGGCTTCCGGCACTCGGGTTGCAGAGAAGAGTCTCGTAGCGGTATATTTCCCGCCCCTTGTGCAGGAAGCGGACGACAAGCTCCGATGTGACGTTGTTGTAGATGTGCTTTGGAATCAGGAAGTTGTGCGGTTCGCGGTCGTTGATGACGTATCGGTTGACCTTGTTCATCGACGGCGTCGAGATGTTGCCGACGGCGACCTCGCACGGCAGAGGCAGGTCGTCGGAGAGTTGGTCCACATGGATGTAGGAATAGCCGCGGTAGGCGAGTTCCGAGACGTGGATGCGCACCGGAGGCGCGTTGCCGATCTTCTTCGCGGCGGAGGCGACGTGTACCTGGGAGACTCGGAGGTTCGTCGCGCCTTTGAAGAGGACGATGGGTGCGTCGTCGTCGTCCGTGAGGTCGGTCGCCACTTCGCGCCAGCCGTTGATGGCCTCGCGGTCGAGGCCGAAATCGACCCATGTGCGGAGCAGGTGACGCGGACGATCGTAGGTGAAGGCGACATGCGTCCACTTGCCGGCGGGGAAGACGCTGAGGCCGTTCATCGTGTTGCAGCGGCCGGGGTAGAGTCTGCCGGCAAGCGTCAGCTTCCAGACGTGTATACCCTCTTCCTGTGTGTAGTCGGGCTTCTCGCTTTCGAGGCCGACATAGTTCAGGGTGAGGCGGTTGCCCTTGCAGAGGCTTGTTCCAAAGGTGGCCCTGTCCCATTCCTTGCCCGCTTTCTCGGCCAGGCCGAAGGGCTTTTCGCCAATGGGCTCCTCAAGGAAGACCCATGCCTCGACCGTTGCGCCGTCGCGGAAGGCGAACCGCCCTTTGTCTGGAATCGTCACGGACCCCGGCTTTTCGCCGAACCGGAGTACCGCGCCGGCGACGGGGTCTTCCACGATTTCGCCGTTGACGACCTTGATGTCGTTTTGAGGGATGTGTCCTGAGACATCCTCGAAATCCATGACACCCGGTTGAAGAAGGAAGAGCGTCGTCTTGTCTGCGCATATGCGCTCAAGCGAATTCTCCGCCGGTGGAGTTTCCGACGGCTGCTCAATGTTCGGGGCGATGTCCGGCCCCTTTGTCGCGGCGGAGATGGCGCTTGCCGCAAGAAAGGCGGCGAAAAAGCGAATGGTCTTCATAAGAACCTCATCTAAGAACTAAGAACTAAGAACCAGCAACTGAGAACCAGACATTTATATTTTATACATTCTGCCTGGAAAAGTGCTATAGTAATATCGTCATGGAAAAGAAACTACGTCGTTCTTCAAGCGAGAAGGTGGTTGCAGGAGTCTGCGGAGGCATCGGCGCCTATTTGGGCGTCGACCCTGTGGTCGTGCGCATCGCCCTCGTCCTCTTCACGCTCTGCGGCGGCGCGGGCGTGCTCGTCTATCTGGTTTGCTGGCTCTGCATGCCCAACGATCCCGGTCCATACGGCGGGGCAATATAGCCATACACTACTCAGGCGGCAACACGTGGTCCGTATACGTCTCGACATTCGGACACGTCGGGGGCGTATCGTCATCGGTCGGGATCACATAGTCCGGTCCGTCCCGATTCGCCGGGCACATGGGCTTGAACTTGATCAGGTTTTCCGGTCCGTAAATCGTCTCCGCAGAGGGGACTTTTCCATCAAAGAGGACCTCGGTCACGGCTCCTTGGATGAGTCGCATGTTGTCTATGCAGACATTTTTCTGCGCTAGCGCACGGCTTTTGCGAAAGTTCGGTACGGCAAGCGCCGCGAGGAGACCGATAATGAGAACCACAATCATTATCTCCACTAACGTAAAGCCCACTTTGCGATGTTTGCACAAATCTGTCATGAATGTATGAATTGTAATCCTTTGCGCGAAGGATGTCAAGAAGATTTGCGCGGTTTCAATCTTTTCCAGATTTCCTTCGGATAGGTTACGAACCACGCGCTAAACAAGGCCTTTGCCTTCCAGCCAGGTTTCTTCCACGGTCCATTGTCCGCGACGGGCTGCGTCCAGGCACAATATTCAACGAAGTGGTCCGTGTGGTCTCCCCAAGGAACATAATAGCCGAACGGGGTCTGAAACCAATGCGCCTCAATTTCAGATGGCTTTTCCTCCAAGGTCGGCCTTGGCAGCACTGTTTTCGCGGACATCTTCTTCGAAGGGGACTTCTGAATCCAATCTCGTTCATCCCAATCCAATTCCAATCCAAGCAGTTGGACAAGATCATTGGCTGGAATAACTTTTGTTTGGCCCTCCATTCCCAACTCCCGTATGAGGAGCCGTGTTCGGTTTTCTCTGCAAGTCAGATAGTTGTATCGTGGATAAAAGCCCTCAACACATGCGGCCAACTTCTTTCGGAAATCGATTGGCCCTCGCCAGAATGGTGAACCAACTCGTTCCCGTGGCACGGATAATTCATGGGCCTTGCATTCAATGCGTTGGGCGATTTGAATACTCTGCGTGACGACAAGAAAACATAGCAGGGTCGCTGCGGAAATGGAGAGAAAACGTACAAGCTGTACAGATAGCCGGACACACGCCCATTCAGCAGCAAGAAGGACGGCAAGACATCCCAATGATGAGAGCCAAGGTTGATATCGCGTAAAGCCAATCATGTGCCTTGGGACAATGACAAGAAGAAGCATGCCTCCCAGCGCCCATATTTGCCCGCCAGGCAGAATCAGTAGAATGAGCATGCAAAGTGAAATTGCCAATCTGGCGGAATCGGATGGGAATTCGTCCCACTTCCACCATGTGCAGGCCGGATTGAACAAGTCGCGCCGCAAAACTCTCCGATAGAATGCGATGGTTGCCTTTGGGCTCAAATAGGCATGGGCGAATAGGCCGATCCGCCCCATCTTCATATAGTCCGCGTTTCCCCCTTTCAAATCCCATGTCAAATCCTTAATTGGAAACCGACTGGCATCAACGGTCTTGAACGGATAAAGCGGATGTCCGTAGGATCGCCATGAAGTCCCAAGAGGATTCCAGGAGATGATGCCAGACAACAGAAGCAGCAGCAAACCCCATGCCGCAAAGCGGCCGAACCGCCATTTCCAGTTGGCTCGTTCCTTCCATAGTGTCGCGACTACGAACAAGACGCAAAAGATGAAGGCCGCCATCAGGCCATTGAGTTTGAGATTCATCATCCAGAGGCACCAAACAGTCAAAGATGCCCAATCGCAACTCTTCCGCTTGAACGAGTCATGCATGGTGAGCAGAAGCCCGCATGAGGCGAAGGCCAGGCAAAGATCAAGGGGCATGTGCCATGCGACCATGGGCAATGCCCCTACTAGCGCAACGAGGAGCATGACGAGGGGCATTCCGTTGAATTTCCGGCTGGATGTCATGAAAACGCCGCACCAAAGGACAAAAGGACCGGAGAAGGCCAGTGCCAGTGGGTCACGTATGAAACCGTATGAAACGGCCGAGAAGACGGCCATCGTCTTCGGAAGGAAGGCGACGTGGAGCGGTGCCATTCCCCATAGGTCAAGCCCGAGCGATTTTGCAACGCCTTCAGCCATTGGATCCCAAACGGGATTCCAGCCCTCGATAAGGAGCTGGATCATTGGCAGGTGATACGCGGCCATGTCTGGACAGGCAATGTCATCCCACACGAGCGGTGGAATCAGGCACCTTAGGGCGAAGAGGAAAAATGCAAACAGAAAAGCCGATGCGAGTGCGTGTTTCCAGCTTGCTTTTTTGACAAATGGGACAACGACAACCAGAATCACCGCCGTCC
>JAEEGJ010013964.1_pt1 | contig 19254 bp, 16 predicted proteins | sample 8958761 | NCBI WGS metagenome assembly JAEEGJ01 (sample SAMN16246546, study PRJNA631951) | gut metagenome | biome: gut microbiome; feature: rumen; material: RS-attached | host: Bos | place: Iran: Karaj | collected 2018-10 | reverse complement strand
CTGGTCGTAAAACACATTTCAGACCGTATCGCTGTAATGTATTTGGGCAAGATGGTGGAATTGGCTGATTCCGATGAGATCTATTATCATCCGCTTCATCCATACACCAAGTCCCTGATCTCAGCGGTGCCTGTACCTGATCCGAAGATCGCAAGGGCTAACAAGCGTATCGCTCTTGAAGGAGATATCCCGAGCCCGCTGAACGCACCTTCGGGCTGTCCTTTCAGGACCAGATGCAAATACGCTACGGAGGCATGCTCCTTAAGTATGCCTGAATTCAAGGAAGTATCCCCCGGGCACTTCGTAGCCTGCCACAGGGTGGATGAGATCAACTAATCATAAGTTCATAAACGTGTAGATCCACGTATATGATATATTTAAAAAGCTTTATATTTTTAGAAAGGAAGGAAAGCAACATGAAGAAATTTTTAGCAGTACTTCTTATTCTCGTTATGGTATTCACCTTCGCAGCATGCGGCGGCGGTAGCAGTGAAGGCGGCGGAACCGATGAAGGTCCTGCAGCAGTTTCCGTAGAAGACGAGGTTAAGCAGGCAGAGATCCGTCAGGCAATTGGCCTTCTCTTTGACAGAAACTACATCTGCGAAGAGATCGGACAGGCTGGACAGCTTCCTGCAGGCTCCTTCGTAGCTATGGGTATGACTGAACCCGACGGCTCTCAGTTCTATCAGAACGCTAACGGCGGACAGGGCGGATACTACAGCGTAGATCCTGCAGATTTCGAGTCTAACGTAAATCAGGCTATCGAGATCCTCAAGAAGTATTATGAGTGGGATGAATCCGCTCAGCAGTTCACCAACTTCCCTACACTTACTTATCTCTATAACACAAGTGAAGGACACAAGGCTATCGGTGAGTATCTCCAGAGCGCTCTCGCTTCCGTTGGTATCACAATGGATATGGAGAACCAGGAGTGGAACACATTCCTCAACACACGTAAAGCCGGCGATTACTCCATCGCACGTAACGGCTGGGTAGCAGACTACAACGATCCTATCTGCTTCCTCGACATGTGGACATCCGGTTCCGGAAACAACGACGTACAGTTCGGTAAGGGCAACCACGCTAACCTTGCTATGTACAGCGTTGACACCACAGACGTTGGCTGCGACCTCAAGGTTGAGAACGGAACATGGGCTGAGACCTATGATCCCCTCATCTCCCTGATCAAGTCCACATCCGATGATGAGACACGTTATGCTCTGATGCACAAGGCTGAGGACCTCCTCATGTCCACAGGAGCTATCTGCCCCATCTACTACTACACAGATCCCTACATGATCTCCAAGACTGTAAACGGATTCTTTGCTAACCCCCTGGGTTACAAGTACTTCATGTACACCACAACAACAGACAACCTTGACACCCTGAACGTCTGCATCGCTTCCGAGCCCGACACACTTGACCCCGCAGCCAACTCCGCAGTTGACGGAGCTACAATGCTGGCTCACCTGTTCTCCGGTCTTGCTAAGTGGTCACAGGATGAAAACGGCATTCTCCAGATCGTTCCCGATGCTGCTGAAGAGCTGGTAGAGGGCGTTCCCAACGAAGACGGAACAACCACCTACACATACACCATCCGCGACATGAACTGGTCCGACGGACAGCCTGTCACAGCTAAGGACTTCGAGTTCGCATGGAAGAGAGCTGCTAACGAAGAGAACGGATTCGACTATGGATACATGTTCGAGAACGTAGCAGGATATCCCAACGACCTTCAGGTAACCGCTCTTGACGACAAGACTCTCGAGGTCGTACTTGCAAACGACGCTCCTTACTGGAACGAGCTTCTTGCATTCCCCACATTCTTCCCCGTAAGAGAAGATGTAGTTGCTAACGAAGGCTGGAACACAGATCCTTCAACATATGTCTGCAACGGAATGTACACCATGAGCGCTTGGGAGCACAACAGTGTTATCACTCTTACAAAGAATGAGAACCACCCCGACGCTGCAGAAGTTACAATGCCCACACTTAAGTTCTACCTGAGTGATGATGCAAACAACATGCTCACCAACTTCAAGAACGGCGAGTGGAAGCTCATCGACGACGTTCCCACCAACGAGATGGCAGCCCTCAAGGTTGACTATCCCGATGAGTTCATAGTAGCCGGCCAGATCGGAACATACTATGTATGCTGGAACATCAACGAGGACATCAGAGTTTGGTAATTAAACTCATGTAACAGAAAAGCCCCGCAGCGATGCGGGGCTTTTTCATACGCAAAAAGCGCCGGTTCAGCACCGACGCTTTTCTTGATACAAGTTATTCAGCTGTATATGCCTTCAGGTCCACGCTCTCCACGAACTCTTCCTTGACCTTGGCCAGCTCCGCCAGATGCGGCGATTTCAGGTGAGCCTGCTGGAAATCTCTGTTTTCCCAGAGCTCCACCAGGAGGACCTTGTTGGATCCGTCGGCGGGCACATAGTAGGCGTACTCGATGTTGCCTGCCTCGCGGCGGGTCTTTTCAGCCACCTGAAGCACCCTGAGGGCTGCCAGCCACTCTGCCATCTTTCCTTCCTTAAGGTTGTATGTAACGTGCAAAATATACATGTCCCTGCTCCTTTGCTCTCAGGTTCCCTATTTCCTGTTAAAAGCTCCCATTCCCGGGAATACTGCGGCTTCGCCCAGCTCTTCCTCGATCCTGAGCAGCTGATTGTACTTGGCTACACGCTCTGATCTGGAGGGCGCACCTGTTTTGATCTGGCCTGCGTTGGTGGCGACTGCCAGGTCTGCGATGGTGGTGTCCTCAGTCTCGCCGGAGCGGTGAGATACGACTGCGGTGAATCCGGACTTCCTGGCAAGCTTGATGGCTTCCAGAGTCTCGGATACGGAACCGATCTGGTTCAGCTTGATCAGGATGGAGTTGGCTGCTTTGAGCTCGATGCCCTTTCTGAGACGCTCGGTGTTGGTTACGAACAGGTCGTCGCCCACCAGCTGGATCTTGTCGCCCAGGCGCTCTCTCATGAGCTGCCAGCCTTCCCAGTCCTCTTCATCAAGGCCGTCCTCGATGGAAGCCACGGGATACTTCTCCACCAGGCTCTCCCAGTGCTGGATCAGGGTCTCGGAGGTGAACTCTGCGCCGCTCTTGGGCTGGCGATAGAACCCCTTGCCCTTGTCGCTCTTCCACTCGGAAGCAGCCGCGTCCATGGCCAGCACGAAGTCTTTGCCCGGCTCATAGCCTGCAGCCTCGATGGCCTTAAGGATGTGCTCGATGGTGTCCTCGTCGGACTTGAGGTTGGGTGCGAAGCCTCCCTCATCTCCTACTGCTGTGGTCTCCCCCTCGGACTTGAGGAGCTTCTGAAGTGCGTGGAAAACTTCCGTGCACATTCTCAGTCCTTCTCTGAAGGTGGGTGCTCCCACCGGCATGATCATGAATTCCTGGGTGTCCACGGAGTTGGATGCGTGGGCTCCGCCGTTAAGGATGTTCATCATGGGTACCGGCAGACGGTTTGCGCTTACGCCGCCGAAAAATCTGTAAAGAGGCATCTCCAGAGCTTCCGCCGCTGCCTTGGCTGCTGCGATGGAGACCGCCAGGATCGCGTTGGCTCCCAGGTTCGTCTTGCCCGGCGTGCCGTCAGCTTTGAGCATGGCTCCGTCCACCGCATATGTGTCGGCTGCGTTCATGCCCAGCACTGCGTCTCTGATCACCGTATTGACGTTCTCAACGGCCTTCAGAACGCCTTTTCCGCCATAGCGGGCCTTGTCCCCGTCTCTGAGCTCAAGGGCCTCAAATTCGCCTGTGGAGGCTCCGCTGGGGGATGCTCCTCTTCCCGTTACGCCGCAGGCCAGTGTGACCTCAGCTTCTACTGTGGGATTTCCTCTGGAATCTATGATCTCACGTCCATAGACTCTTGTTATTGATAGATCTTTCATTTTTTCCTCCTTGATATGATGAGGCGGCTCGCGCTGGGACCCGCCGGAGTTGACTATAGATTCAGTTTATATTACCCGCGCAAAAAATGCAATGCGCAGACTAATCATCTTTGTGTGCGGCCTTCCAGTCCTTGATCTGTTTGAGCCTCTCCTTGTACCTGGCTTCCAGCCCGTTCTCCGAGGGAACGAAGTACTCCCTGCCCAACAGGGAGTCGGGCAGGCACTGCATGGAGGTGATGTGGCCTTCGTAGTCGTGGGCATACTTGTAGCCTGCGCCGTAGCCCACCTCACGCATGAGCTTGGTCACGCCGTTACGGATGTTGAGGGGCACGGGCTCAGCCAGCATCTTTGAAGCATCTGCTGCCGCAGCCATGTAGGCTTTCTCCATGGAGTTGGACTTGGGCGCCATGGACATGTAGACCACGGCTTCAGTCAGATTCACGCTGCACTCGGGCATGCCTATGAAGTGGCAGGCCTGATAGGCTGCAACGCCTATCTCCATGGCCCTTGGATCCGCCAGGCCGATGTCTTCGGAAGCGAACCTGAGTACCCTGCGCGCCACGTAGAGCGGATCCTCCCCCGCCTCCAGCATCCTGGCCAGCCAATACACTGCGGCGTCGGGGTCGGAGTTTCTCATGGACTTGTGAAGGGCGGAGATGAGGTTGTAGTGTTCCTCGCCTTTTTTGTCGTAGAGGAGGGAGCGCTTACTGATGCACTGCTCCAGGGTCTCCTCGGTGACGTGGGTCACGCCCTCTTCATCTATGCTGCCGTTCAGGACCACCATCTCCAGGGTGGAGAGTGCCGTCCTGGCGTCGCCGTTGGCGAAGTTGGCGATGATGTAGAGCATGTCCTCGGATATGTCGATCCGCTGGTCGCCGAAGCCTCTCCTGTCCGTGAGGGCGCGCCTGAGCAGCGCTGCCAGGTCGTCGGCGGTCAGTGCCTTAAGCACGAAGACCTTGCACCGGGAAAGAAGAGCTCCGTTTATCTCGAAGGACGGATTCTCGGTGGTGGCGCCGATCAGCACGATGGAGCCTTTCTCCACGAAGGGCAGGAAGGCGTCCTGCTGGGCCTTGTTGAAGCGGTGGATCTCATCCACGAAGAGGATGGTCTTCTCGCCGAACTTGCGGTTTTCCTCAGCCTGCTGCATGACCTGCTTGATCTCCTTGATGCCGGAGGTCACGGCGCTGAAGTCGATGAAGGCCGCCTTGGTCCGCTTGGCGATGATCCGGGCCAGGGTGGTCTTGCCCACTCCCGGGGGTCCCCAGAAGATCATGGAGGTCACCTGATCGCGTTCGATCAGGTTGCGGATGACCTTGCCCTCTCCAATGAGGTGCTCCTGCCCCACGAACTCGTCCAGATCCTCGGGTCTTAAGCGGGCGGCCAGGGGCTGAGCTATTTTGTTTTCGAATAAGTTTACCTGTTCCATGTTTTTTGCGTCAGGGGCCGCGGCCGGGGCGTTCCCTCAGGCGTTTACTGCTATTCCGTGGGCTTTGAGGATCTGGCGGGCAACGAAGACTCCGCTGGCCGAAGCGTGGGACAGGGAGTGGGTCACGCCGGATCCGTCGCCTATGACGTAAAGCCCGGGGTGGCCTGTGTCCAGATCTTTGTCCATCTTGACTTCCATGTTGTAGAACTTGACCTCAACTCCGTAGAGCAGGGTGTCCTGGTTGGCCGTGCCCGGGGCGATCTTGTCCAGTGCGTAGATCATCTCTATGATGTCGTCCATTATTCGCTTCGGAAGGACAAGAGACAGGTCTCCCGGCGTGGCGGCCAGGGTGGGACGCACGAAGCTTCCTTGAAGGCGGCTCTCGTTGGTCCTGCGGCCCGCGATCAGGTCGCCGAAACGCTGGACGATGACACCGCCGCCCAGCATGTTGCTGAGGCGGGCGATGGACTCGCCGTAGTCGTTGCTCTCCTTGAAGGGCTCCGTGAAATGCTTGGTCACCAGAAGCGCGAAGTTGGTGTTCTCCGTGTGCATGGCGGGGTCCTCATAGCTGTGGCCGTTCACCGTGACGATGCCGTTGGTGTTCTCGTTGACCACGACTCCGTGAGGGTTCATGCAGAAGGTGCGGACCAGGTCGTTGTACTGCTTGGTGCGGTATACGATCTTGCTCTCGTAAAGCTCGTCCGTAAGTTCCGAGAAGACCTCGTGGGGAAGCTCAACTCTAAGGCCGATGTCCACGCGGTTGGATTTCTTTTCCAGGCCAAGGTCATCGCAGACCGACTCCATCCACTTCGAGCCGGAACGGCCTATGGATATTATGAGTTCCTCCGTGGAAAACATCTCTGTGGGATGTTCTTCGGGCGCTCCCTCGGATCCGGGAACCTCTGCTTCCACCACATATCTGGCCCTGGGATCCAGTCCGCCGGGCAGCTCCCACGTGGGATCTGCCACATCGTGGACCTTGTCTACGTTGGACCTGAAGTAGAAGTCCACCTTTTCCTTCATCTCATCATAGATGTTCTGGAGGACCACATAGTTCTTGTCGGTGCCCAGATGTCTCACCTGTGCGCCCAGGAGCTTCAGATCGTGCTCGAAGCACTTCTTCCTGATGGCCGTATCGGCTGTGGAGTACAGTTTGGTGCCCTCCCCGCCGTGGCTCATGTTGATCTCGTCCACGTAGTACATGAGTTCCATGGCCTCATCGTATCCGATGTACTCATAGAGGTTGCCGCCGAACTCGTTGGTGATGTTGTACTTTCCGTCGGAGAAAGCTCCCGCTCCGCCGAAGCCGCTCATGATGGAGCAGACCGGGCAGTGGATGCAGGATTTGATCTTCTTGCCGTCAATGGGGCACCTGCGCCTGCTCAGCTCCGAGCCTTTCTCGAAGCAAGCGATGCGGGCGCCTGAATTGTTCTTTACAAGCTCATAGGCTGCGAAGATCCCGCCTGGGCCTGCGCCTATGATTATCACGTCGTAATGTTTCATGGTTTTTCCTTTTATGTATGATGCCGGTGCGGGGCGCGGATGTTTCGCGCTGCCGGTCCCGGTCAAAAAACATGCCACCGGTCTCCCGATGGCATTGGTCATTTATTCTTTAACTGTTCCATCCGGATTGAATACGGGGAGCTTCTCCAGGAAGATGATGTCCGTCCTGTCGGCCGCCTCGCCTTCCGCCAGCACCGCGCAGGCACCGCAGATGTTGCCGCCGGCCCTGTTCACCAGATTCTCGATGGACTTCAGCGATTCTCCGGTGGAGATCACGTCGTCCACGATCAGCACCCGCTTGCCCTCCAGCATGTCCCGCTCCTTGCGGCCGATGCAAAGGGTCTGTATGTGGTCTGTGGTAATGGAATCCACATCCGTATAAAGTATATCATCCATGTAAAGCTTGGGGCCTTTCCTGGCAACCACGTAGTTGTCTGTGCCCGCCTGGCGCGCCATCTCGTAGCAGAGAGGGATTCCCTTGGCCTCAGCGGTGATCAGCACATCGAACTCCGGAACCTTCTTGAGGAGCTCCTCCGCGCATCTCTTGGTGATCTCCACGTCGCTGAACATGATGAACGCACCGATGTAAAGGTCGTCTGTAACTTTGCAGATGGGAAGCTGACGCTTGACCCCCGCGATGGACATTTCATGATACATAATTCTTCACCTCATATATGTGCCGGTTCTTCCGGCCCTTCAATGTGCCGCCCGTGGTGCCGGGCCGGCCAACGCAGCCGCACGGTGTCCCGTGCTGACCAACGCATAATATTATACCTCAAAACCCCTCTTCCCGCAACCGAAAGCGCAAAAAACATGGGCCTGCAGGGGTTCCGGCGGTGCGCCACGGGCAATGTTTCGCTAATTCTTGCTGCTTCGAATGATGCGGATTTCATTACGTAGGCTACATTCCTCGATTTTGTCGATTGTAGCCTATCAATGCGCTCCATTTTTAGGCTACATTTTTTGAAATCGACGATTTCGTCCTATCAAAGAACCCATTTTGTAGGCTACATTTACCCAAATTAAGGGGTTTCGTCCTATGCGTAACAGGATTTTATAGGCTACAATTCGCACATTAAGGGTTTTGCAGCCTATCCGATCCGCCAAACTCTCCCACTTACTCCACGTCAGCCAGTTTCAGGATCAGTTCGTCCACCGGGTCGGTGTATCTCTCTTCGCGGATAAGCTGGTTCCTCAGCTCATTCAGGGCAAGGATAAGGATCTTTATCTCATATTCGTCGAATTTGAACTTTTTTGTCTTCATGGCAGTCCCTCCGTAAGTCCCTCCATATCTAAGAAAAACTCCGGCCCGGGGACGTGTCCCGGCAGGCCGGAGCCTTTATAAAACTGTTTTGAATTACATCGTGATCATGCAGAACTTCAGTACGAAGAGAAGGGCGATGATGGTTACGATGATGTCCTTGGATGTATATTTTCCTGTGAAAATGGTGATCACTGTGTATGTGATGGCTCCAATACCGATTCCGTTGGCGATGGAGTAGGTCAGAAGCATTGAGATGACTGTCATGAAGCCGACGGCTGCAGATGTGAGGTCGGTCATGTCGATCTTCTTGATGTTTCCCAGCATGAGCACTCCCACGTATACCAGCGCCGGTGATGTGGCGCAGGCGGGAACGACGGATGCCAGCGGGGTCAGGAACAGACAGATGAAGAAGCAGCAGGCCACTGTGACTGATGTGAGACCTGTACGTCCGCCTGCGGATACGCCTGTGGCGGATTCAACGAAGGTGGTGCAGGTGGAAGTTCCAAGCATTCCTCCTACCACGGTGGCGGTGGAGTCGGCCATCATGCACTTGTCAAGGTTGAGGGGGTCACCGTTTTCATCCAGCATGTCTGCCTCTGAAGCGGTTCCGTAAAGAGTTCCGATGGTATCGAACATGTCCACCAGGCAGAAGGCTACGACCAGCATGATGCCGCCCAGGAAGCCTCCCACAAGTTCAGGACTGAAGGCCGCGTGCCAGGATCCTGCCGAGAACACTCCGAAAAGTCCGACGTCCACGAAGTCTCTGAATGACTGTCCTACCTGGGTATAGTCGAAGTGGGGCGCCTCTCTCACGATGACGTAGTAGATGAACGTGGTGGAAAGCATGCCGAGGATGACGTTTCCTCTGACGCCGCGCTTGCCCAGGATCACGATGATCAGGAATCCTACGAAACCGAGGATGGCGGGAACTGCTCCGAGAAGCTCTCCGTTAACGATGGCCCCGTGGATGTCCACCAGCTGTGTCAGTGTGTACTGATTGTCCTGGATGAATCCCACGTTCTGGAATCCAATGTAGGCGATGAAGAGGCCGATACCTGCAGAAACAGAGACCTTGAGAGCCGGAGGCATGGCTTTTGCGATGTACTGCCTGGCTCCTGTCACCGACAGGAAGAGGAATACGAGACCGGAGATGAATACGATCACAAGACCGGCGTGATAGCCCTCCACCGGGTCCCCTCCGCTCATGAGTTCAGGAAGAACGAAGCTGACGAAGAAGAAGGAGTTGAGACCCATGCCGCAGGCCTGCGCAAAAGGCATCTTTGCGTAGAGACCCATGATCAGCGTACCCACTACGGCAACCAGGACGGATCCTACATATACCGCGTTCCAGATGTGTCCCAGACCTTCGGAGAACCCGGTGACCTGGTTGGGATTAACGATGATGATGTAAGCCATCGCAAAAAATGTGGTCAGCCCTGCGAAGATCTCTGTCCTCACAGTCGATCCTCGCTTAGAGATTTCGAAGTATTTGTCCATGCCTAAAAAGTCCTTTCATTATGTAAACTATTGATATGGTTGACGATTCCGGGGCAGCCTATCGGTCTTCCCTGAAGTAGTTCAGGCCCAGGCCTGCCGGGGGCTGGTCCTCACGGCGCTGCCTGAGTGATACGAAGATCAGTACCAGGGCGGTGGCGATGTAGGGCACCACCTTGTAGATCTGGGTGGGTATGAAGGGGATCGGCAGCCTGAGATACAGGATCAGAAGCGCTCCGAAGAGAGCCGAGCCCCAAAGGGTGTTCATGGGTCTCCACAGGCAGAAGATGACCAGGGCCACTGCTACCCATCCTTCACCGCTGAGTCCCTGGTGGTTCCAGACGGATCCTGCGATGGTCATGGTGTAGACCATGCCGCCCACCGCTGAGATGCCTCCGCCGATGATGGTGGCCAGGTACCTGTACTTCGTGACGTTGACGCCTGCGGCGTCTGCCGTGGCCGGGCTCTCACCCACAGCCGAGAGGAAAAGTCCCGGGCGGGTCTTTTTCATGAAGTAGGCCATGACCAGCACGATCACGATACCCATGTATACAAACAGGTTATATCCGAAAATTATCTCTCCTATGACCGGTATCTTCCTCAGCGCCTCCGGGAAGATGGGGTCTGCAAAAGCCGCCTTGAGAGCGTTGGAGATGGTGACGTTGCCGCCCACCTTGACCCTCATGAGCTCTCCGGCGAACTGGCCCACGCCTGTGCCGAAGATGGTGAGAGCGAGACCGGTAACGTTCTGGTTGGCCCTCAGGGTGATGGTCAGGAAACTGAAGATCAGGGATCCGAGGCATCCCACTCCGAAGGAGCAGATCAGAGCGATCAGGATCGCCACTGCGCCGGACGCGGATTCTCCCGCTATGTTGCCGTAGATCACCGGCCCGATGAGGCCGAAGGCGCCGCCCATGAACATGAGGCCCTCCACGCCTAGGTTCAGGTTGCCGGATTTCTCGGTGAGGATCTCTCCGGAGGTTCCGAAGAGAAGAGGTGTGCCGTTAAGGATGGCGGCTTTGATGAGTCCGATTATGCTGATGCTCATGCTTCCACCTCCTTTCCGGGTGCAGCGGTGACTCCCGGAGCTGCAGTCTCCGGAGCCGCCGGCAGTTCCTCGTGACCTCTGAAGATCATCTTGTAGTTAATGAAGAATTCACAGCCAAGCATACAGAGAAGTATGATTCCTGTGATTATGTCCGAAATGGATGCGGGAACGCCCATGATGGTCTGGATCGTGGAAGCGCCCTTGGAGAGCACTGCCAGTAGAAGGGAGATTATGATCATGGCGAAGGGGTTCAGCTGAGCCAGCCAGGTCACGGTGATGGCGGTGAATCCCACACCTCCGGCCACGTTCTGGTAAAGGGTCTGGTCTGCACCCGAGCAGATCATGAATCCCACCAGGCCTGCGATGCCGCCGGACAGGCAGGCCGTGCGCAGCATGACCTTCCTTACGTCCATTCCCGCGTAGCGGGCAGTGTTTTCAGATTCTCCCAGCACTGCGATCTCATAGCCGTGCTTGGTCTTTGTCATGTAGATGTACATGAGGAAGGTGAGCACCAGCACCAGTATCCATCCGATGTGCACCCCGAATACCGTGGGAAGCACTGCTCTCTCGTCGAACATGGGAATGATCTGGGAACCGGGCTTGCCTTCCCAGGGGCCGCCCTGCAGCCATCCCACGATGCCGATGGCAATATAGTTCATCATAAGTGTGAAAAGCGTTTCGTTGGTGCCCCAGCGCGCCTTGAAAAACGCCGGGATGCCTGCCCAGAGTGCGCCCATTATGGCCGCCGATACTCCCATGACCAGGAGGAGCACCGGTGAGGGCATGGAGTTCACCATCTTCAGCGCAAAAAACGTAGCCATCATTGCGCCCATGGTGATCTGTCCTTCAGCTCCGATGTTCCAGAAGCGCATTGCGAAGCAGGGGGCCAGGGCCAGAGCAGTGCCCAGAAGGGGTACCGCCACCTTCACCACCTGCCTGATGCCGGTGGCCTTGCCCAGGGAACCTGCGATCATGGTGGAGTAGGCAGTGATGGGGTTGGCTCCTGCGACGAGGAATACCAGACCGCCCAGCACCAAAGCCAGAAGGAAGGCCAGGAGTCTGATGAGCCAGACCTTTGACTTCGCCATGTCTTCACGCTTGGTAAGCCTTATAAGGGGGACTTTCTCAGTCATTCTTCTCCACCTCCTTTACTGCCTCTTCAGGGGCCTCAGTTTGGGCTTCAGCTTCAGCTTCCGCTGCCGCAGCAGCCGCTGCCGCGGCTTCCGCCTTCTCCCGGGCCAGTCTTTCCTCCTCCTCTCTGGCTTTAGCCACCATGGCCTCTGCCTGTGAGATTGTCTCGCCGGGCATTGGGCTGGAGTGGATGAAGTCGGTGGAGGTCATCATCAGACCGATCTGTTCCTTGGTGGCCTTGCGGGCGTCTACCACGCCGGAGACTTTGCCTCCGCAGAGCACCAGGATCCTGTCGCAAAGCTCCAGGAGCACGTCCAGGTCTTCTCCCACGAAGACCACGGCCACGCCTTTCATCTTTTGCTCGGTCATCAGGTTGTATATGGTGTAGGAGGTGTTGATGTCCAGGCCCCTCACGGCGTAGGCGCTCATGAGGACGGAGGGAGCCGAGGCGATCTCTCGGCCTACCAGTACTTTCTGGACGTTTCCTCCTGACAATTTGCGTACGGGGTAATCGATGCCCGGGGTCTGGACGTCCAGGTTCTCAAGGACCTTTTCTGCCAGCTTCTCGGGAGCCTTTGTGTCCACAAAGATCCCCTTGCCCTTGTTCCAGGAGCGGAGCATCATGTTGCCGGTCATTCCCATGCCGCCCACCAGGCCCATGCCCAGACGGTCTTCGGGAACGAAGGCCAGGGCAACGCCGGCCTCCTTTATCTCCATGGGAGACTTGCCCACAAGCTCTGCGGGGGCCTCGTGTTCAGGAGTATAGATGATGGAACCCTTCTGTATGTGGCGGAGGCCCGCGATGGCTTCCAGAAGTTCCTTCTGGCCGGAGCCTGCGATGCCTGCGATACCCAGGATCTCTCCGCCGTAGGCCACCAGACCCACGTCGTCCAGCTTGGTGACTCCCTCGCTGTCCTTCACGGTGAGTCCTGCCACGGTAAGCCTGGGCTTGGGATCCACGGGAAGGGGCCTGTCGATATCCAGGGAGACTGTGTGTCCCACCATCATCTCCGTCAGCTCCTTTTCGCTGGTCTCAGAGGTCCTGACCGTGGCCACGTGCTGGCCTTTGCGGAGGACCGCTACCACATCGGATATTTCCATGACCTCGTTGAGCTTATGGGTGATCAGGATGATGGACTTGCCGTCCGCTCTCATGGCCTTCAGGACCTTGAAGAGCTTGCCCGTCTCCTGGGGCGTCAGTACAGCCGTGGGCTCGTCCAGGATCAAAATATCCGCTCCTCTGTACAGCACCTTGATGATCTCAACGGTCTGCTTCTCGGACACGGACATCTCATATATCTTCTTGTCGGGATCGATGTCGAACCCATATTTTTCGGCTATCTCGCGGACTTTGGCGGAGACCTTCCTGCGGTCCAGCCTGCCTTCTTCCCTGAGGCCCAGGACGATGTTTTCGGCAGCGGTAAAAACATCCACCAGTTTGAAGTGCTGGTGGATCATTCCGATCCCGTTGTCGAATGCGTCCTTGGGGGACTTGATCACCACGGGCTTGCCGTCGATGAAGATCTCCCCCTCGTCGGGAAAATATATTCCGGCCAGCATGTTCATGAGTGTTGTCTTCCCGGATCCGTTCTCGCCGAGAAGGCTCATGATCACGCCCCTGTCAAGGTAAAGGTCTACCTTGTCGTTGGCTGTTTTGTGGCCGAAGCGCTTGGAGATGCCTTTGAATTCAACTGCATGATCTTTTGCCATTTCTTCTCCTTAAAATCAAAACCCGGGAAGGGGTATGGCCCCCTCCCGGTGTTTTTGTGCAGATGATCAGTAAGCCTCGTTGATGAGTGTGATTCCGTCGATCCTCAGTGCGAAGTAAGGAGCGGACTGGAAATATGATTCGTGGAATGCTCCGTCGAACACAGCTTCCTCGGAATCTGCTGCGAAGTCTCCGTCTGTGTCAAGGGCGAATGCTGTGGTGACCGTCTCTCCGCCTACGGTGAACTTGGAGGTGTCGAAGATCTGAAGGTCTCCATTCTCGATGAGTGCGCGCACGTTGGCCAGAGTCTCAGCTGTTCCGGCAGCGGCCACGTTCTCGTTGAGTTCGGTGAGGACTACGTCTCCGTCAGCAAGACCGTGCTGGCAGTAATCCTGCTCAACCTTCTCGCCGTTTACGATGGATCTGATAACGTAGCAGAAGTAGTTGGTCCAGTCGATCCTTGAGGAAATGATGGATGCTTCGGGAGCTACGTCAGACATGGAGATGTTGTATCCTACGTGAGGAACTCCGTTGGCCTGAGCTGTGGTGGCCGGTGTGGTGGAGTCAGAGTGCTGTGAGATGAGGACAGCGCCTCTGTCGATCAGGTCCTGAGCTGTGTTGGCTTCCATGGTGGGATCTCCCCAGGAGCCGATGAACTCTACCATCATTGTGGCGGTGGGGCACTCAGCCTTGGCGCCGAGATAGAATGCTGTGTATCCGGAGATAACTTCTGCGAAGGTATAAGCACCTACGTATCCGATGACTGCTTCGTCCTCGGTGATCTCTCCGTTGTTGATCATTTCCTGAAGCTTCATGCCAGCTGCAACGCCTGCAAGATATCTTCCTTCATAGATGGAGGGGAATGCGTTTACGGTGTTCTCCAGGTTGTCCTTCCAGGATCCTTCATTTGTAAGGCCTGCGAAGATGACGTCGGGATATTCAGCCGCAACCTTGAGCATTGAGGGCTCCTGTCCGTAGGAGTTGCAGAAAACAGCGACGCAGCCTGCGTCTGCCAGTTCTGCGCAGTCTACCTTGACCGCGTCTCCTTCGGGATGATTGTAGGTGTAGACCCACTCAACGTTGATGCCTTCCTCAGCAAGTCTCTCCTTGGCTGCGTCGGCTGCCATGTAGAAGTTCCTGTCATAGGCTGCGTTGTCATCGCCGATGCAGACCATTCCGACCTTTACGACTTCGCCTTCAGGCTCGCCCTGGGGCTCTTCGTTTCCGCCGTTGGATCCGCCGCATGCTGCAAACGTGAATACCATTGCAAGTGTAAGTAAGATCGCTATAAATTTCTTCATGTTGTTCTTCTCCTTAAATAGATACTTCAGGTATTTTTTTCGAGAATTATTGGGATTTTCATCCGTTTATATTATACACCAGGGCCTTTGCCCGGCGCAAAATATTTAGTCCGCCTGAGGCCTTTTCAGGGTCAAAAAAATGCAAGTGTTCGGCTATTGCCGAACACTATCTTTACATATGGTTGGTTTCATTCGCAGAACGTGACCCTGCCGTTGTCCATGGACTTTACCGAAGCCAGGGTCTCCACCCTGTATCCCGCTTCCTCCAGCGCAGCCTTTCCGCCCTGGAAATCCTTGGAGATCACGATGCCTATCCCCGCCACCTGTGCACCCGCCTGTTCCACTATGGAACAGAGAGCCTTCGAGGCCTCTCCGTGGGCGAGGAAATCGTCTATTATCAATATACGTTCACCCTTGGAAATATGCTTCTTCGCCACGGTTATCTCGTTCAGAGTCTGCTTGGTGAAGGACATGCAGGGCGCCTGATATACGTCCCCCGTCATGGTATTGGGCTTAGCCTTCTTGGCAAAGACCACCGGAACGAAGCCGAAATACCTGGCTGCCGCCACGGCGATGCCTATGCCGCTGGCCTCCACGGTCAGTATCTTGTCCACCCGGACCCCTTCGAACCTCCTGGCGAACTCCTGTCCTATCTCATCCATGAAAGCCGTGTCGATCCTGTGGTTGATGAATCCGTCCACGTTTATCCTGTCGGATCCTATGGCCACGCCTTCATTTAGTATCCTCTGCTTGAGCTTATCCATGACGATGCCTCCTTGTGGTCTGTCGCAAAACATATTCTACAACTAAACGCCGGCTCTATCAAGAGGAGGCGCTGCCGGGGAGTTTTGGGTTTTGTGGGGCGGATACAAAATGGATCTGCGGTTTTTGTGTAATCACAACAAGATTTTTTGCACCCCGAAATGTACTCCAAAAAATACATGAAAACCCTTGAAAATCAAGGCTTTCTGCGGTCCCGGCGGTGTTGAAATCGTGCACGATTTGTGGCAATATACCCTTGTAATTATATTTCAGTGCCGCCTGGGTTTGATAAGTTTTTATCATTCTGCGGCCGATTTCTATAAAGAAAGGTATTATAAAGGGTGATTTAATGTTTAAGAAATTTACCGACGGATGCGTATCCCTGGTAAACAGGTTCCTTCCGGATCCGTACATCTTCTGCATCGTCCTGACCATCATCGTATTCATCGGAGCCATCCCCGCAACGGGAGCTTCTCCGCTGGATATCATCATCAAGGGTTGGGCAGGCGGTGTCTGGGCACTTCTCGGATTCTCCATGCAGATGGTGCTCGTACTGGTGCTGGGCGATGCTTTTGCTAACGCTCCCGCCATCAAGAAAGTCATCAGAGTCATCGCCAAAGCGGCTTCTTCTTCTCCCAAGAAGGCCATCTTCATGACCGCTTTCATCTCCACCATCGCTTGCTGGATCAACTGGGGATTCGGTCTGGTAGTAGGCGCCATCCTGGCCAAGGAGATCGCTCGTCAGTGTCAGGGAGTCGACTACAGACTGCTCATCGCTTCCGCTTATTCCGGATTCGTAGTATGGCACGCCGGCTTCTCCGGCTCCATTCCTCTGGCAGTGGCTACAGCCACAACAGACGCAGGACAGTGGACAGTCGGAACATACACAGCTGACACCATTCCCATCACACAGACCATCTTCTCATGGTGGAACATCCTCATGTGCGTACTGATCCTCGTGGTCATGCCCGCCGTCCTTGCCAAGATCCATCCGGCACCCAATGAGGTCCACCTGGTTGACCCCCGTCTCCTTGAAGAGCACGATTATGCCGTTGCCAGACCTGAGACTCCCGCAGAAAAGATGGAGCAGAGCGCTATCCTCTCCTACATCATCGTGATCGCTGGAATCATCTACATGGTATGGTTCTTCATCAACAAGGGAATCAACATCGACCTCAACACGGTAAACTTCATATTCCTGATTCTGGGCATCCTGTTCCACAAGACGCCCATCGCATACGTCAAAGCCATCGAGAACGCCTGCAAGGGCGCTGCAGGCATCATCCTTCAGTTCCCCTTCTATGCGGGAATCATGGGAATCATGACCTTCAAGCTTGCTGAAGGCGGCACCGGCGAATCCCTGGCCATCGTGATCTCCGACTTCTTCGTCCAGATCTCCACGGTCAAGACATATCCGCTGTTCTCCTTCCTGGCATCCGGATTCCTTAACTTCTTCATCCCCTCCGGCGGAGGACAGTGGACAGTTCAGGGCTCCATCATGATGCCCGCAGGCGACGCCATCGGAACCAACCCCGCAGTGACAGCAATGTCAGTTGCATGGGGAGACTCCTGGACCAACATGATCCAGCCGTTCTGGGCACTTCCCGCCCTGGGAATCGCAGGCCTCAGCGCAAGAGACATCATGGGATACTGCGTGATCTCCCTGATCATCTCCGGAGTCATAGTCGGCGGCCTCTTCCTGGTCCTCGGCTTCATCCTGTAAGACTAGAGCAAAACATACAATGAACAAACCCCGCGCAAGCGGGGTTTTCGTTTGGGAGAGACCCTTACGTTGGAGCGGTTTGCGCGGTGCGCTGCAGGACTTCCATTGGCGGGCGTGGTGCGCTGCGGGACTTCCATTGGCGGTGCATTTTTAGGGTCCCAATGGAAACGTTTCATCAAAAAAACCGCCGCCGGGAGAAGATCACAACAGGTTCCTTCCATTGCCGGCGTTTTTTTTGCGTCCCAATGGAAACGTCAGCTCAAAAAAAGCATCCCCAATGGAAGCCTCATTCACGGCTGACCCATTGTCGAAGAACCCTCTGCCTCGGCGGGCTTCCGCAGCGTCGATCCTTGCTATCGGCAAGCAAGCAAAAGATACGAATGCCGCAGGCATTTCAGACATAAAAATACCGGCCGTGGAGACAAGTGTAATTTGTCGGTGCGGCCGGTATTTTGGTGTCTGTAAAGTACGAAGTACTTCGAATCTTTTGCTCTGTAACGCAGCGGTCGCCTAAAACCTGAGCTCTGACTGAGCGAGAGCGGCCCGCCGAGGCTTCCTCTGACCCATCACCGGAGAACTGCCTGCCGGCGGCGGGTTTCCGCAGCGCCGGTTCTTGCGACCGGCAAGCCATGGGCGCAGGCGGAGCCTAGAACCGCTGCGCGAGGACTAAGCGAGAGCGGCCCGCCGAGGCAGGTCAGTTCTCCGGCTCCTCGCACAGCTTCATCGCTTCCAGCGTCTCGTTCAGGAGCTCGTCCAGCTCCCAGCCCAGCATCTCCGCGCCCTGACGGATGACCTCGCGGTCACAGCCCGCGGCGAAGTGCTTGTCCTTGAATTTTTTCTTGAGAGACTTGAGCTCCATATCCTGGCAGGACCTGGAGGGTCTCATGAGAGCAGCCGCGCCGATGAGACCGGTGAGCTCGTCACAGGCGAAGAGCACCTTTTCCATCTCGCGCTCCGGCTTCACATCCACGCAGGCGCCGTAACCGTGAGAAACGATGGCGTGGATCATGTCCTCGGGAACACCGGCTTCCCTGAGAAGTTCGGGGGCCTTGATGCAGTGCTCCTCGGGCCACTTTTCGAAGTCGATGTCGTGGAGAAGACCGACGATGGCCCAGTACTCCTCTTCATCGGCGTAGCCCAGCTTCCGCGCAAAATATCTCATTGCTCCTTCCACCATGCGGCCGTGGTGCAGGTGAAAGTCCTCTTCGTTATATTTTTTGAGCAGTTCATATGCTTCATCTCTTGTGATCATGATATCCTCCTAATCTGATGCTACAGCAGTGCGGCCACTGCGGCCTCAACTTTTTCCATGTCCTCCGGGGGCTCGAAACGGGCCACCACGTTTCCGGCACGGTCCACCAGGAACTTGGTGAAGTTCCACTTGATGGCCGGACTCTTGAGGAACGCTCCGTCATAGATCTTCTTGATCATGGCCTTCATGGCCAGACCTTTGACGCTCATGCCGAAACCCTTGAAGCCCTGCTGCTCCTTGAGATAGTCGTAGAGGGGCAGCGCATTCTCTCCGTTAACGTCGGATTTTTTCATCTGGGGGAACTGGGTATGATATTTAAGAGTGCAGAACTCGTGGATCTCCTCGTCCGTCCCCGGCGCCTGTCCCATGAACTGGTTGCAGGGGATATCGATGATCTCCAGACCCTTCTCGTGATATTTCTCATACATCTCCTCGAGAGGTTTGTACTGTGGCGTGAAGCCGCAGCCTGTTGCAGTGTTCACGATGAGCATGACCTTGCCCTCGAATTCCTTAAGGCTGAGCTCGCCGCCGTCCGCCGTTGGAACACTGAATTCATAAATCGACATAATATTACCTCCTCTTTGTGGATCTTGATTTGATTATGTGGCGGGACCGCCTCCTTGTCAAGTTGTTCATAACAAAAGCCCCCCTTCGTCAGGGGGCTTTTGCATTAAGATCTTTTACTATGCTTTTTATGAGGCTTGTTATGATTTTCTATAGAAAGGGGCTCGTGTGAAAGAATGTCTGA
>JAEEGJ010013961.1_pt1 | contig 19258 bp, 18 predicted proteins | sample 8958761 | NCBI WGS metagenome assembly JAEEGJ01 (sample SAMN16246546, study PRJNA631951) | gut metagenome | biome: gut microbiome; feature: rumen; material: RS-attached | host: Bos | place: Iran: Karaj | collected 2018-10 | reverse complement strand
CTCCCGTAGGAGTTTGGACCGTGTCGCAGTTCCAATGTGGGGGACCTTCCTCTCAGAACCCCTATCCATCATCGGCTAGGTGGGCCGTTGCCCCGCCTACTACCTAATGGAACGCATCCCCACCCCTTACCGATAAATCTTTAGTGTGCAAAAAATGCTATTCGTACACAACATCGGGGATTACTCTCAGTTTCCCGAGGCTATACCCGAGTAAGGGAAAGGTTGGATACGTGTTACTCACCCGTCTGCCGCTAAACAGCCGAAGCTGTTCCGCTCGACTTGCATGTGTTAAGCCTGTAGCTAGCGTTCATCCTGAGCCAGGATCAAACTCTTCTTTGTAAATTTTACCGTATTTCAAGTACGCCCATAAAAAAACGTGCACAAGGCACGCATCTAAAGGGACGCACCAGTTTGTCTTTTTTTGCTCAGGTCCGTCTCGTTTCCTTTCAAAGTTTAATTAAATTGACGGTTCGTATTACCCTTGGACATACCTATTATATAAGTACGCCCGTCGTACTACTTGTCTGTATGAAATCGTTTCAAAGATCGTCTTGTTTGTGCCGTTCCTTTCGGAAAGCGGATGCAAAGGTAGTGCTTCTAGATATTCCCACCAAACAAATCGGACACTTTTTTGCTGAATTTTTTGTTAATAAATATAACTCGCTGACAACAAAAGAGGTGCGGCCTGACGGTCACACCTCTTTATTATACGCGTGCGCGATATTACTCGGCTTCGGGAGCGATGAGCTTGTAGCCCTTACCGTGGATGTTGATGATTTCTACTGAATCATCATCCTTGAGATGCTTACGAAGTTTGGTGATGTAAACATCCATACTGCGGGCGTTGAAGTAGTTGTCATCGATCCAGATTGACTTGAGGGCGAAGTCACGCTGAAGTATCTCATTCTGGTGAGCACACAGGAGGTTGAGAAGCTCTGACTCCTTAGTGGTGAGCTTGGTTGACTTCTCACCGATAGAGAGGATCTGCTTCTTGGCATCGAAGGTGAATTTACCGATCTGATAAACGGTAACCTCACGGTTCTTCTTGCCATGAACACGGCGCAGGATGGCTTCCATGCGGAGTGTGAGCTCTTCCATGCTGAAGGGTTTGGTGATGTAGTCATCGGCACCGATCTTGAAGCCCTCGAAGATATCGTCCTTGAGGTTCTTGGCGGTCAGGAACATGATGGGTACATCTGAGTTAATAGCGCGAATCTCTTTTGCAAGAGTGAATCCATCTTTCTTAGGCATCATTACGTCGAATACGCAGATGTCATACTTGTTCTTAATGAAAGCTTTGTAGCCGGCATCACCGTCGGGGCACAGTTCTGCATTGTAGCCCTTGGCCTGAAGGTACTCGCGGAGGAGCATACCGAGATTCTCGTCGTCCTCGCACAACAGGATGTTCAGTTTTTCTTCCATAATCTTGTATTTTATAGGTTATTCATTGTTTTGCGGTAGTGATATGATGAACTTGGTTCCGTTACCAATTTCACTCTCAGCCTTAATTGTTCCCTTGTGGTTGACTATTACTTTCTTTACGTACGCCAGACCCAGTCCGAAGCCTTTCACATCATGACGGTTACCGGTATGTACGCGGTAGAAGCGGTCAAATATCTTCTTGAGGTCATCACGCTTGATTCCGATTCCGTTATCAGCTATAGAGACCATGAGTTTACCCGGCTCATTCCAGGTGCGGACCTCGAGATGCAACGGAACATCGGCCCTCTTATACTTGACGGCGTTGTCCATGAGGTTGAAGATGACGTTGGTGAAGTGCATCTCATCAACCATTCCGAACGGATCCTCAGTCTCAAACTGAGCATCGATGGTTCCGCCGATATTCTCGACCTTAAGTTTGAAGGTGTTGATTACACCGTTTATGAGTTCATCAACATCCATTTCCTTAAGTTTCATGGTGTTGCTCTGGCGCTCGAACATGGACATCTGGAGGACCTTCTCTACCTGGAAACGGAGACGTTTGGTCTCATCATTTATTACACCGGAAATATGTTTGAACATCTGGGGTGATTTGGACACAGCCTGATCGTTAAGCATCTGGGCTGCCAGGGAGATGGTTGATATAGGTGTCTTGAACTCGTGTGTCATATTATTGACGAAGTCATTCTTCATCTCTGTTATCTTACGCTGACGCGTGATCACGAAGAGGGTGAACGCGAAGGTGACCATAAGGATTGCTATGAAGATGAGTGACGGGAGCATGAAGCCCACGGACTTGTCAATGTAATCATCGAGTGTGGGGAAGTATACGCGGATGACACCCATGCGGTTGGGGTTGTCATTATGGAACACAACCTGAGACCAGCTGTCATCGAAAGCGGTTGTATTGGCATCCTTACAGCAGGTGTAGATAACACGACCGGTATGGGTTGTGAGTATAAAATGGAATGGGATATTAATTCCGTTCTGTGACAGCTGATCTGTCAACTCGTGGGAGAGAGTGTTATAATCAATACGTTGAGCCAAGGTTCTGTTACCTGTGTTCACAAGCATGTTGTAAATAACCTCATCAACAAGTTCCTTATGGGTCAGATAGCGCTCAAGCTGACGCTGCTGAAGAATCCTGGAGCGCTCATTTATGACTCCGCTGCCACTATCGTTCTGAGAACGGGGTATCTGCAATGAAGGCATAGTGGGTGTGGTTGACTCCAACGAAGGAGTCTGGCCGGGAGACTGAACCGGCGGCTGAATAGTCTGGCTGAATGAAAACGAGCCATTCTGAAATGAGAATGTCTGGCTGTAGAAACCGTCCATGGAGATATTACCATAATCGGAGTTACGCTCCTGCATCTCACGGATATCCTCCTCAAGATATCTTTCTGCCTCGGCCAGCTCAAGTTTGTGAGCTACTTCATAAAGGCTGCGTGTGACAGACTCGTCAAAATGTTGATGACGCATATCTGTCATCTTCTTGATATAGCTGAACTGCAAGGTCAGCAGGAAGACGAACGAGACGCACATTACCGCGCTCAATATCCAAACAATCGACTTTTTCATATGGGCAAATATAGTGACGATTTCGTAAATGCAAACAATTAACTTAATTTTTTGTGTGATTTTTAGATAAAAAAGGCGGAATCTTGGTAATTCCGCCTTTTGAAGTTATCAAAATAACAACTATTGTTATTATTCCTCGTCTTTCTGCTGTGCCTCGAACTCCTTGATGAGTTTGTCCTGTACATCGGTAGGAACGAGCTCATAACTGCTGAAGCTCATTACGAATGAACCGCTACCTCCGGTGATAGAACTGAGAGAGGTTGAATAGGTTGCCATTTCCTTAAGAGGCACCTTAGCCTTGAGGACCTGATAGTTACCCTCACTCTCCATACCCATGATCATACCGCGACGACCCTGAAGATCACTCATTACATCGCCCATGTACTCTGCGGGTACGAGAACCTCAACATCATAAACAGGCTCAAGGATCTTAGGTCCGGCCTCCTTGAAGGCTGCGCTGAATGCGTTACGGCCTGCAAGCAGGAATGAGATTTCATTTGAATCAACGGGGTGCATCTTACCATCATATACAATTACGCGTACGTCACGTGCGTATGAACCGGTAAGAGGTCCCTGCTCCATGCGCTGCATGATACCCTTGAGGATAGCGGGCATGAAACGGGCATCGATAGAACCACCGACGATACTGTTTACATATACGAGCTTACCGCCCCACTCCAGCGGATATTCCTCAACACCCTTTACGGTCATCTTGAACTCCTGGTTGCCGAACTTGAACATATCGGGCATGGGCTTGCCTTCAACATAAGGCTCAACAATAAGATGAACCTCACCGAACTGACCGGCACCACCTGACTGTTTCTTATGACGGTAATCAGCACGAGCGGGCTTGGTGATGGTCTCACGATAAGGAATCTTGGGCTCCTCAAAGTTGATCATCATCTTATCATTGTTCTCAATGCACCACTTGAAGGTACGGAGATGGAACTCACCCTGACCGTAGAGGATTACCTGACGGAGCTCCTTAGACTGCTCGATAACGAGTGTGGGATCCTCCTCACGCATACGGTTAACGATGGTCATCATCTTCTCCATATCGGCCTCGTTTACAGGCTTGAGAGCACGTGAGTACTTGGAGTTGGGATACTTGATGAAGTTGAATGTGCGGTCAGCGCCCTCGTTGAGGGTATTGCCTGTACGTACATCCTTAAGTTTAACGGTGCAACCTATATCACCGGGAAGGAGTTCAGGAACCTGAACACGGGTGTTACCCTGGCTTACGAAGATCTGAGCTACACGCTCCTTGGAACCACGGTCTGAATTGATCATATCCTGACCCTCATGGGCCTTGCCGGACATAACCTTGAAATATGATACAGCTCCGATATGGGGCTCGATTGTTGTCTTGAAGAAGAAGAGAGATGTGCCGGCAGCATCAAGCTTGACAACATCGCCCTTGGAATCCTTAACCTCCTTACCCTGCAGAGGAGAGGGAGCTACATTACCCAGGAACTCAACGAGACGGCTTACACCGATGTTGGGAGCTGCAGCAGTGCATACGATGGGGAAGAGACCGCATGTCTCGATACCCTTGCGGAAACCGGCACGGATCTCATCGATTGAAAGTTCACCCTGATCAAAGAATTTCTCCATGAGTGCCTCATCATTCTCGGCAGCTGACTCTGTTACAGTGTCACGCATGGTCTGAGCTTTATCGGCAACTGATGCGGGGATATCCTCGGCCTTCATGGCAGAACCGTCAGCGAATGTGAGCTTCTGGTTAAGCAGTACATCAATCACGCTCTTGAATGAGGGACCGGCCTGCTCGGGGAACTGGATAGGTACACAAGTGGTACCGAAGGTAGAACGGATCTGTTCTACAACGTTATCATACTCGCACTTGTCGCTGTCAACGTGGTTGATTACGAAGAATGCGGGTTTACCAAGTTTCTTGACGAGACGATAGCTGTTGATAAGGCCAACGTCAACGCCACGTGAACCGTTTACTACAAGAATGGCGGAGTCGCAGATGTTGAGGGCGGTTACAGCCTGACCTGAGAAGTCGTCAGAACCCGGGCAATCGAAGAAATTGAACTTTCTGCCGAACATTTCAACTGCAAATACTGTTGAATAGACTGAATAGCCATATTCAAGCTCTACTGCTGCAGTGTCACTGACGGTATTCTTAGCATTAACTGAACCGCGGCGCTTGATTACGCCTGCCTCAAAAAGGATACTCTCAGTAAGAGTGGTTTTTCCTGATCCGGCTCCGCCAAGAATGGCGATATTCCGGATGTCTTCTGTTTTATAATTCTTCATATTAGTAATAATGATTTAGCAATAATTAGGTCAAACCTATAAAGCAAAGGCTCGCAAATTTATCTAAATCCTAGAACAAATCCAAATAAATCAACAGAAAAGGGAACTGATAACCAAGTCGCTGATAAACATGCCTGACTCGGGTATTCTGAGGCGATTGCCATCAAGCAAGAGGGAGCCGTCCGAGAGGAATTTACGGGCACTTTCAAGAAGATTGGAACGCTCTTTATCGGACAGTGCGGAAAGGTCAAGCCCACGGCTTGTACGGAGGTTGAGCATTATCTTTTCATTGTACAGGTCAGTATCAGAAAGATGCTCGACATCAAAGGATGGCGAGCCCTGCTCTACGCCCTGCATATAGAGATCAAGATCTGATGGATTCCATTGACGGGAACACCCGTTGTAGGAATGGGCACCGGCACCGAGACCCAGGTAAGGTGTGCCGTCCCAATAGCTGCTGTTATGGCGGGAGTGGTAACCCGGACGGCAAAAGTTGGAGATTTCATAGTGTTCAAAGCCTCCTTCGCGGAGGGTGTCACACATCAGGGTGTACATCTGAAAACAGAGGTCATCATCGGCCGGGGTCAGCTTACCCTGATCACGGAGCGCCTGCAGCGGGGTATTCTCCTCATATGAGAGACAGTAGGATGAGATATGCTGCACCTGGGCGGAAAGGGCGGTCCGGAGGTCGGCACGGAACATTTCCAGGGTCTGTCCAGGGAGGCCGTACATGAGATCTATGCTTATATCGTCTATGCCCGATTCACGGCAGATATGAACAGCCTCAAGGGCTTGTGCCGCAGTGTGACGGCGATGCAGGAAACGCAGCATCTCATCATTGAAGGTCTGAACTCCCATACTGATACGGTTCACACCCAGAGCACACAGTGAGGAGACAAACTGCGGTGTTATGTCATCGGGATTACACTCTACGGTGAGTTCCTGAAGGCTTTTAAGGCCGATGACCGAGTCTATGGCAGAGATTATCCGACCAAGTTGCTGAGGAGTGAGACGCGACGGTGTACCGCCTCCGAAATAGACGGTGGTGACGGGTGCATCGGCCAGGTATAAGGCACGCAGTTCAAACTCACGGCAGACAGCCTTTACATAACGTGCGGCTTCATCCTGACGCACAGTCGAGAAGAAGCCGCAGTATATACAGCGTTTGGCACAGAAAGGTATATGTATGTATATACCGGCCAAGGTGTCAGATCATAGAGTTGATGACTTTCATCACATCCTCACCTATGGCGTTGGCAGCTTCCATAGTGGAGGCCTCGGAATAGACGCGGATGATAGGCTCGGTGTTGCTCTTGCGCAGATGAACCCACTTGTCAGGAAAATCAATCTTGACACCGTCGATGTCATTGATCTCCTCCTTGGCATAGATACCCTTGACTTTGGCAAGTATGGCATCAACATCGGTACCGGGTTTAAGATCGATACGGTTCTTGGCTATGAAGTAAGGAGGATATATCTTACGCAACTCGCTAACCTTCATGTTCATATGTGCCAGATGGCTGAGGAAAAGAGCGATACCTACCAGTGCGTCACGGCCGTAGTGAAGAGCCGGATAGATGACTCCGCCGTTGCCCTCACCTCCGATGACGGCACCTGTCTCTTTCATCTTGGTGGTTACGTTGACCTCACCTACAGCGGCAGCATTGTACTGACCACCATACTGGCGGGTTACGTCACGCAGCGCGCGGGTGGAACTGAGGTTGGAGACGGTATTGCCGGGGGTATGTCTGAGGACGTAGTCGGCTACGGTTACGAGGGTGTATTCCTCACCGTACATGGCGCCGTTCTCATCGATGAAGGCCAGACGGTCAACATCGGGATCGACGACGAAAGCCACGTCGCGTCCGCCTTTCTTCATGAGATTCATTATGTCACCGAGGTTCTTTTCAAGAGGCTCGGGATTATGCTGGAAATCACCTGTGGGATCGCAATAGAGTTTATCGACGCTCTTGACGCCAAGTGCCTCGAGAAGGTCAGGCAGGATAACACCGCCGACAGAGTTGACGCAGTCAATCGCAACCTTGAAACCGGCTTTGCGGATAGCCTCCACGTCAACCAGGTCAAGTGCCAGAACCGACTCGATATGACGACGGTTCATGGTGTTGTCTGTTGAGTAGTGTCCCAGATGATCGACATCGGCATATGTAAATTCCTCCTTATCGGCCAGTTCGAGAACGCGGTTGCCATCGGCGGCACTCAGGAACTCACCTTCACGGTTGAGCAGTTTGAGAGCGTTCCAGTGACGCGGGTTATGGCTGGCTGTAAGGATGATACCTCCATCGGCCTTGAGCCATGTCACGGCAAGCTCTGTGGTGGGAGTGGTGGCAAGACCTATGTCAGTTACATCAAAACCCATTCCAAGAAGTGTTCCGCAGACAACCTCGCGGACCATCTCGCCGGAGAGGCGGGCATCACGGCCGACTACTATACGGCTGGCGGAAGGGTTACCCTCACGTACCCATGCTGCATATGCTGATACAAACTTAACGATATCAAGGGGAGTCAGGCCATTTCCGGCCGGACCACCTATCTCTCCGCGAATGCCGGAGATGGATTTTACCATTGCCATAGTTTAGTTCTGATTTTTCTTCTTGGTTATTGTAATCTCGTAGAAGGTGGGATATACGCTGCCGGCTGCGGTCTGGGTTCCCTGATTATGGGGAGAAATAATGCGGACCTTACCTCCGTCACCATTCAGGACTCCGGGGGTGATGTACGGCATCGTCATGAGCCATGAATTGGGTACGGAATTGCCATAAGCAGCTGCCATTATACCTGTTTGGAATGATGCACTGTAGGTATCACCTGTACGTGTCACGTAGAATATATCGGGATCCTGCTGAAAAAGATTCATGGTCAGAGTATCACCGTTACCGACATATGCCTCCACATAGCGTGCATTCATATACCAAGTCTCTCCGGCACTTATCTTCCGGCCCTCGCCACGACGGATAATCTGCATGTATACACCGTTATCCTCAAAGAGGACATACTCGTTACGTGATGAGTCAGGTCCCGTGAAAGGATTGTCCGTAACGGTATCCTTGAGGAACTCCTGCATACTTATCACATCGATGTCATGCGAATCCAGCCATGCGCGTACCTGTTTTGCTTCACGTTCTTTCTGATCGGCATAGGTTTCCTCTTCCTCCTTGCATGATGTAAGGACCGATGAAAAAGCAACAAGGCCTAAAACTGCGAATATCAGTTTCTTCATATCATTTTTTGAATAATTGTCTTATACAATCTTCCTGAGAACGGGACCACTCGTCAAGTCCCTTCTGGAATACTTCGACTGCCTCCTCAAGTGTACCGCGGTACTCACCTCCTGCTGCGTTCTGATGACCGCCTCCATTAAAGAAATCACTGCTGAAACGGTTACAGGGAACGGTACCGACCGAGCGGAACGACAGTTTAATGAGACCTGCCTCCTTATCCTCACGGAAGAATGCGCTCATGAGTACACCGTTTATCTGAAGTGGCATATTTACGAATCCCTCGGTATCTCCTTTCTTGAACTTGAACTTACGCAGTTCCTTATCGGTAAGAGTGATGAGAGATGTGGATTTCTCAGGGAACACCTGCATCTTGTTATTGAGAACGAATCCCTGCAGACGCAGACGTGACTCTGAATAGTTGTTATAGACCAGACGATATATCTCATCCTTGTCAACGCCTTTATCAAGCAGATGCGCAACTACCTGGAACAGGTTGCTGTTATTGCTGTTGTAAGACAGGGCGCCGGTATCGGTCATGATTCCGGTATATATACACTGAGCCATCTCCTTGTCTATCTGACTGAAATCACCGAGGGCGCAGATGAGATGGAACACCAGTTCAGATGTTGATGAAGCCTCAGGGTGAGAAAGCGTCACGGTGTAATTGGCACCGGGGAAAGGATGATGATCCAGCAGGAACTTCTTGGCTTTGGAATAAAGGAAGCTGGCTGCGACCTTTCCGATACGGCCTACGACGTTGAAATCGAGGCAGCACAGGACATCGGCCTTATAGATGAGATCCTCATTAGTTTCAGGGGCATCGGTAAAGACTCTGATTTCATCGGCACCGGGGAGCCATGTGAGAAAATCAGGAGCGGAATCCGGGACTATCACCACCGCCTCCTTGCCCTTGCTCTTGAGATATCGGCAAAGAGCCAGAGACGATCCGATGGCATCACCGTCCGGACCCATATGGGTCAGTATTACGTAACGGTCGGCCCACCCCATCCAGATGCGGAACTCAGCTACGTCAATACCGGATAACATGTTTTTTATCATAGCACCGCAAAGGTACTCAATATGATTCAAATCACAAAGTTTTGGATGGCAGCCAAAATGCTGGCGGCCGCGATGCAGGCAAGAGCCTCAACAAGGTGGTGAGCACGCTTTTCACGATACCACACACAGAGAAGTATGACGACGGCGTATATGACGAAAATGACCCAACCGCGATGGAGAGAGAGTTCCATATGAGCATAAGGCAGGGCCGATATTCGCGTAAGCAGAGCGGTCATTGTATCAATAAGCCATGTGAGCGAAGTAACGACGACAGCTCTGAGCCAAGGGAACCAGCCGATGATCCATAACGACATGGAGAGCGACACTATCACGAACATGACCGGAACGACAAAAAGATTGGCCAGCATGACGTACGTTGAGAAACCGGAGAAATGATACATCACGATAGGCACAGTACCTATCTGGGCTGCGAACGAGAGCACCGATACACGCCATATGTATCGGCCCAGAGGATTCCGGGGCTCGTAGATATCAAGCATGATTGGAGTGATGATCACGATGAACAGTACCGCACCGAACGACAGCTGGAAACTCATGTCAAAAAGAGCCGACGGGTTGGCGGAAAGCATGATGATGGCGGCAATGCCCAGCGAATTGAGGGCCGATGTCTCCCTCTCGCCCGCCCGACACATGGCCACTATGGAGAACATGATGAGTGTACGGGTTATGGAAACCGGAAAGCCGATGGCAAAAGCGTACACCCACAGTATCCCCATAACCAGGAACTGACGCAGCCACTCCACACGGCGGAAAAGGAAAGCCGGGAATATTAGATACAGGAACCAGCACATTATACCCACATGCAACCCCGACACCGCCAACACATGACTGACGCCAGAAGTTGAATAGACCTCACGGAGACTGTCACTCAGGGCACGTTTCTCGCCCAATGACACAGCCGATACCACAGCCAGGGCGTTGCCGTCCAGCCCCCACTCCCTATACTTGCCTATGACAGCACGACGAAAACGGACTGCCCGGACACGGAGTCCCTCTGTGCCGTCAGGCGGAAGGGAGTGCCAATCCTTGGCCTGAACACGCAGAGTTCCGGAGATGCCGTGACTGAGAAGATAAGAGGCGTAGTCAAATCCCGCGCCCTCACTGGAGGGTTTGTTGACCTTGCCGTCAAAGACAATCATGCAGCCCGGTTCAAGAGACGCTGCCGCACTGTCCTTGGGCAGGTAAAGATAGATGTTATGACCCGCGTACAGGCTGTCCTTAAGCATCACCTCAAGCCTGTAACTGCGTTCCCGCTCCAGCGGATAAGAGTTGAGCACGCCATTATAGACGGAATAGTGAGAAGGCCACTCCACCCTGACCCTGTTCATCTGGATTCCATAAGACGATGCTCCGGCAAGCACAAAAGAGAGCGACAGACAAAACCCGGAAAAACGGGGATGTCTGCCGCTGAATATCAGTGCAAATAATGCTATCAAAAGGGTTGTACCGATGAGGCACCAGACCGGCATCTCTGCCCGGGTGTTCTCAATGGTATCCGATATGTATATCCCTGCGATAAGGGGAATGACCAGCCTTAAAGAGGGCCAGTCCGAAAGTTTCACTTGCTATCCTAGAGTTTCTTGAGTTCCATGATTGCCTTTTCCGGATCTGGCGATGAGAAGATGGTGTTGCCCGATACAAGGATATCAACACCAGCCTTGACCAGACGCGGTGCGGTCTCAAAGGTGACACCTCCGTCAACCTCAATGAGAGCCTTGGAGCCGGTCTCATCAATGAGTTTGCGCAATTCCTTGACCTTATCAATGGAGTGCTCGATGAACTTCTGGCCTCCGAAACCAGGATTGACTGTCATGAGCAGAACCATATCGACATCACGGATCACATCATTAAGCATGCTTACCGGTGTGGCGGGATTCAAGGTAACTGCAGCCTTCATGCCACGGTTCTTAATTTCGAATATGGTGCGGTTGAGATGACGGCATGCCTCAAAATGGACATTATAGGTTGATACACCCAGTTCCTGGAATCGGTCCATGAACTTCTCGGGCTCCACGATCATAAGGTGGAGGTCAAGAGGTTTGGTGCAGTACTTGGCCACATATTTCAAAACAGGAAAACCGAACGATATGTTCGGTACAAATACTCCGTCCATGATATCAAGATGGAGCATATCCGCCTGGCTGCGGTTGATCATCTCAAGGTCCTTGCGCAAGTCACCGAAATCGGCCGACAGAAGCGAGGGGGCTACAATTGTGCTCATAGTTCTAAATTAAGAATCGAATCCAACCCGGATTCTGCCACAAAAGTAGTCAATATTATGCCACATTACACATCTCTGCAGCGAATTTGCGGAGAAAATCAAGTGTCTTATGTGCCGGCTGACCGTAGGAACCGCTCCTGACGGCTGCGCGGATGAGGTTTTCAGAAAGATAAGAAGAAGTAGTAGAAGTCTGATCCATAGGCGTCCTTAAATACGTTCACCTATAAAACGCAAACCTCTGAAAAATAGTATGTAAAACGGGGAAGAATTATCAAAAAAACTTCCGGACCTAAGGCTGGTTATACTGCAAGCGACAATGCGATGCCGTTGTCAACAGACATCTTGCGTATGTTGATGAGGGCATAACGCATACGGCCCAGGGCTGTATTGATGGAAACGCCGGTAATATCGGCTATCTCCTTGAAACTGAGGTCCTGATAGTAGCGCATGAAAACGACCTCACGCTGATTGTCGGGCAGGGCATCGACCAGACGACGTACGTCACGCAGTGTCTGCTCGTTGATCATTGTATCCTCAACATTGGCCTCGGCCAGACTGGCATCATTCAGCAGGTCATACTCCTGAGCATCGTTACTGACGGTGTTCTCATTCTTGTCCTGACGGAAATAGTCAATGATAAGGTTATGTGCTATGCGGGTAAGCCATGCGCCGAATTTACCGGTACTGGTGTAACTGCCCTTCTGGAGAGTTACTATAGCTTTTACGAATGTATCCTGGAATATGTCATCGGCAAGATCGCGATTGCGTACAACAAAGTTGATGTACGAATACAATTTGTCCTGATAACGTGATAAAAGGGTATCGAACGCCTTTGTGTTTCCGTTAGAATAGAGTGCTACCAACTGGTCGTCGGTGAGCTGATTTAAAATCTGCATTACTTCTTCTTTACTTGGTTTATAGGAGTAAAGTTCAGTCTATAGGCAGTTCGGTTTTAGTTGATAATTGTGTTATTGTGGGGACAAAGATAATGTGAATATTTCTTAATTCACAAACAAAATGTCAATTTTAACACTTTCTAGGCGAAAAAACAGCCATCTGAAAGGTCATTTCCGCAAAGAAACGAGGACACCGGCATACGCTTTTTTCCGGCCACCTGAACCTCATCCAGACGTATTGCGCCATCGGCGGTACTGACCTCAATGAAGCGCTTTCCGTCACAACGGATGGTACCGGGTTTCCCGGTCATATCGGCCGATACGGGAGTGGCTGAATAGATCTTGAAATCCTGCTCTGTGCCATCTGCAGAGCGCAGTACGGTCCATGCGGCGGGATACGGGGAGAGGCCACGGATAAAGTCATTCACCTTAGCTGTAGGCTGGTTCCAGTCTATGCGGCAGGTCTCCTTGAATATCTTGGGGGCGGGGCGCAGCTCACTTGCCGGAATGGAATCCTGCGGAATGGGCTTGACGCGGTCGGCAATGATATCATCCAGAGTACGGACGGTGAGATCGGCCCCCAGTTCCATGAGTTTGTCATGAACAGTGCCAGCATTGTCTTCCGGTAAGATGGGAATGCTCTCCTTATATATAATATCACCCGTATCGATCTCATGCTTGAGGAAAAAAGTGGTCACGCCGGTCTCCTTGTCACCGTTGATGATGGCCCAGTTGATGGGGGCTGCACCGCGGTACTGGGGCAGCAGCGAGCCGTGGAGGTTGAAAGTACCCAGACGGGGCATGTTCCAGACAATCTCGGGAAGCATACGGAATGCCACCACTATCTGCAGGTCAGCCTTGAGGGCCGATAACTCCTCAATGAAAGCGGGATCCTTGAGACGCTCAGGCTGCAGCACGGGTATACCCTGCTCAACCGCGTACTTCTTTACAGGACTGCTCTGAAGCACGCTGCCGTGACGGCCCATGGGTTTGTCGGGCATGGTTACGACACCTACTATATTGTAACCGTCCTCAAAAAGACGGCGCAGGGTGAACTCCGCGAACTCGGGAGTGCCCATGAATACTATTCTGAGGTCTTTCTTATCCATTACAAAAAATTACTCTTCGGAGAGTTCCAGCAATACGTTACGGTATGAGTTGAAGATCTTGGACTTGGAAACAAAGCCCACATAACGTCCCTCCTCATCCTCAACCGGCAGGTTCCACGCACCTGTCTCATCAAACTTCTTCATGACCGTATCCATAGGGTCCTTGACCGATAGGCGCGCGGGCGGGAGTTCCATGAGTTTCTGTACGTTGAAGCGGTGATAGAGTTCCTGTCGGAACATGATGTTGCGGATGCTCTCCATATTTACCACGCCCACCAGGCAGTCGTTATCATCCACCACCGGGAATAGGTTACGCTTGGAACGCGCGATTATGTTTACCAACTGACCCAGGTCCATCTCGGGGCTCACGCGCAGGAACTCCTTCTCTATGAGATTGTCCATGCTCATAAGCAGCAGAACGGACTGGTCCTTATGGTGCGTCATCAGTTCTCCCTTCTGAGCCAGACGCATGGAGTAGATTGAGTGTGACTGGAAGAGTTTGATGGTGAGATATGACATGACCGATACCATCATGAGCGGCAGGAACATGGAGTATCCGCCGGTGAGTTCAGCAATAAGGAACACACCCGTAAGCGGTGCGAACATGACTCCAGACATCAGACCGGCCATACCCAGCAGGGCAAAGTTCTGGACGGAGATATCGGCCCCGGGTGAAAGACGGTTCATGATGGTTCCGTAGATGAAACCGGTCAGGCAGCCCAGGAACAGACTGGGTGCGAATATACCGCCGCATCCGCCTCCCGCATTGGTAGCGGTCGATGCAAACACCTTCATGAGCAACACAAGTCCCAGATAGAGCAGTATGTTACCGCCGTAGAACAGCGATCCCTCCATGACCTTCTCGGGGTTCTCATTCACATTGAGCAACATGCCGATGGTGTCATAACCCTCACCGAACAGTGACGGGAAGAGGAATATGAGTACGCTCAGCACAATGGCTCCTATGATGAACTTGACCCACGGATTGGCAAACTTCTTGAACCAGGTCTCAAACCAGTGCATGGTCTGCGAGAAGTAAAGCGAAACCAGTCCGCAGGCAATACCCAGAAGCAGGGCGTGCGGTATGCGGTTCAGGTCAAATCCGTGCTCCGAGACAAAGTGGAACATGGAATCGGTACCCGTAAAGACGTATGATATAGTGGCGGCGGTAACCGATGACACCAGCAGCGGCAGCAGCGATCCCATACTCAGGTCAAACATCAGAACCTCGAGCACAAACACCAGACCCGCGATAGGAGCCTTGAAGATACCCGCAATGGCTCCGGCCGAACCGCAGCCCACCAGCAGCATCAGAGTGCGGTGCTCCATCTTGAACATACGTCCTATATTGGAGCCGATGGCCGATCCGGTAAGCACGATAGGAGACTCGGCACCGACCGATCCGCCCATACCGATGGTGATGGCACTGGCAATGACCGATGAGTACATGTTGTGAGGCTTGATGCGTCCGTTCTTCTTGGAGAGCGCATATAGTATCTTGGTGACACCGTGACCTATGTCATCACGGACGATATAACGGATGAAGAGTCCGGACAGAAGTATACCTATGACCGGATAAAGCAGAAGGCTGTAGTTCTCATGACTGATAATGAGATGCCCTGATATAAAGCCGTGAATGACCGAAATCAGGTACTTGAGCAACAGAGCCGCAAAGGCGGTAAACACACCTACTACCAGACTGAGCAGCAGAATGAACTGACGTTCACTGATATGATCCTTGCGCCACAGGTTGAACTTGTTGAGCAGGGACTCAGTCTGTCTCTCCATTTCATCAGTTTTCTCTTTCATTACTCTCTGATTACTTTTACCAATCCGCCCGAACCCAGTTTGATTATGCCCGATGCAACCGAACGGGTCTGTTCTGTCTGGCGGTATTCGACAATATAATCCACTCCGGCACGGATCTCATCAGAGATCTCGCTGAAGTTGGCCGGTGAAGGCTGGCCGCTGATATTGGCCGATGTGGACACCACTGCCCCACCCATGCGGCGGCACAGTTCCTGTGAGAACTCCTCCTTAGTGACGCGGATACCCGCGCTGCCGTCATCGGCTATAAGTTCAGGAGCCATGTGACGCACGTTGTCATAGATGATGGTGAGAGGTTTCTCGGCCAGATCCATCAGGTCATACGCCACATCGGGGATATCGGGCACATAATAGCCCAGCTTGGCATCGGAGTCGATGAGCGACAGCATGGACTTGCTGTCCGAGCGGCGCTTGAGTTCAAAGATGCGGCGTACGGCAGCCGGGTTGGAGGCATCGCACCCTATACCCCAGATGGTATCCGTGGGATAGAGGATTATGCCGCCATTACGCATCACCTCTACAGCCTTTTTCACATCCTCGATATACTCTTTCATCAGAACTCGCTTGTAAAGTGGAACTTAATATGCTTGAAATCTATCTGGGCCATCTGCAGCACATAGCCGCTGTCGGCCAGGAACACGTCACGGCCCTCCATATCGGTAGCCATGAACTGATACTTGCGTTTCTTGAATGCATCCAGTTCAGCCTCATCGTCGCTCTCAATCCAGCAGGCCTTGTACAGACTTGCGGGCTCCCAGCGGCACAGGGCGTTGTACTCATGCTCCAGACGGTACTGAATGACCTCAAACTGAAGTTGACCAACGGTGCCGATGAGTTTACGGCCGTTGAACTGGTTGATGAACATCTGAGCAACGCCCTCACCCATCAGCTGGTCAATACCCTTGGCAAGTTGCTTGGCACGCATGGGATCAGCGTTCTCGATATACTTGAACATCTCAGGTGAGAAGCTGGGCAGGCCCTTGAAATGAAGTATCTCACCCTGAGTCAGGGTATCACCGATCTTGAAGTTTCCGGTATCAGGAAGGCCGATGATATCGCCCGGCCAGGCCTCCTCGATGGTGCTCTTGCGCTGCGCCATGAACTGGGTGGGTGACGAGAAACGGAAGGTCTTGTCCAACCTTACGTGATAGTAGGGTTCGTTACGCTGGAACTTACCCGAGCAGACCTTGCAGAATGCTACCGATGAGCGGTGATTGGGGTCGATGTTGGCGGTAATCTTGAAGATGAAACCGGTGAACTTGCTGTCCTCGGGCTCCACCATACGCTCCAGGGCCTGAGTGGGACGCGGGCTGGGTGCAATCTGCACAAAGCAGTTAAGCAGTTCCTGCACACCGAAGTTGTTCAGAGCTGAGCCGAAGAATACAGGTGCCAGTTCACCGCTCAGATACTGGCTGCGGTCAAACGGCTCATAGACGCCGTCTATCAGTTCCAGGTCAGAACGCAGCTTGGCAGCCTCACGCTCACCTACGTGAGCCTCAAGGTCGGTGCTGTTTATATCGACATTGACCTTCTCGGTCACCTTCTGCTTATCGGGGGTGAACAGGTCAAGTTTCTGCTCGTAAATGTTGTACACACCCTTGAAACGGGCACCCTTCTCAATAGGCCAGCTCAGGGGACGTACATGTATCTGGAGTTCCTCCTCAAGTTCGTCAAGCAGGTCAAAGGGGTCGTTACCCTCACGGTCCAGTTTGTTGACGAACACAATCACCGGAGTCTTGCGCATGCGGCACACCTCCATGAGGCGGCGGGTCTGCAGCTCAACGCCCTTGGCACTGTCAATCACGATGATTACGCTGTCCACGGCTGTGAGCGTACGGAACGTATCCTCGGCAAAGTCCTGGTGACCCGGGGTGTCCAGAATGTTTATCTTGTAACCTTCATAATCAAATTCCATTACCGATGTGGTGACCGAGATACCACGCTGTTTCTCTATATCCATCCAGTCCGATGTGGCTGTCTTGCGTATCTTGTTGGACTTGACGGCTCCGGCAACCTGTATCTGGCCGCCGAACAGCAGGAATTTCTCGGTAAGTGTGGTCTTACCGGCATCAGGGTGCGATACTATCGCAAATGTTCTTCGTCTGTTAATCTCTTCAATCATAATATTACTCTAAATCCAAAGTGCCCTCCTTATCCTCGCGGTAGAGCACTGCCAGCTTTCCTATGAAAGCCGATACTGCCTTCACGGCCTGTGCGGTTGATGCGCTGACCTCCTTACCCTGCACACGGAGCAGCCATACCCCGTAGAGCATATTGAAACAGTCACGCAACTCTTCATTTTCAGTACTGTGGTTCTTGGCACGGAACTCGACGATAAAGGGCAGAGCCTTGTAGTACAGGTCCCTGTACTCGGGCTGCTTGTGGGAGTTAAGCAGACGGGTATGGAGATCATCCAGCAATACCAGGACATTCTCATTGATCTGGAGATGGCCTTGGGAGGTCTTACCCTCGGCGCGCATCATCTCAATCAGGTCATCATACCACTGCTTCCACTCGCGGCATTCGTCATCGCTGCGTCCGCTCACCTTGATGACGGCATCATAAAGCCTGTCACTGTCAAGTCCGGCAGCACGTATCATATCCTCTACCTGCCACATGTAGAGCAGGTACTCGGCTATATTCTTTTCTCTTAGTTCTTTCTGAACAAACATCTTACAGTTTCAAAAGTATTGAAGTGCACCACGCCACCGCGGCCACTATAAGTATGGATCCCAAAACCCTGTTTATTATCCAAAGTCCGCGCAGGTCAAAACGGTTGCGCACTTTGTTGATCAGGGTCGACAAGGTCAGCCACCAGCAAACATCGCCCATAAGGACAAACAGGTATGTCCGCATCTTCAACGCCGTATCGAAATCATCGACCGGAAGTGAAAAGAACGCAAACAGTCCCATGTAAAAAAAGACCACCAGAGGATTCACAATGGCCACCGCGAAACCTGTAGCCATAATCTGCCACAGGGAATCCTTTTTGACCTTTACCTCCTTTGATGCCGCAAGGGGATTGTTCCTTACGGTCGTGATACCGAATATCAGCAGCAGGGCGCACCCCACGATCTTTACCGCCAATGAGACTGTCGGATTCTCAAGATAACCCAGAACCAACGACAGGCACATCATGGTAATCATGATATACACAGCATCACTTATTGACACTCCAAGGCCGGTAAGAAATCCTTTCCACCGGCCCTTGTTAAGTGTTCTCTGTATGACAAGCACCCCCGACGGTCCTGTCGGGGCTGCTGCCAGAAATCCTATAGCCATGCCTTTGAGGATAAGCTCAAAGGCCGAAATATCAATCATCAAGTTTTGCGCGTTTCTTTCCGAATGCAAAGTTAAGACCTAAACTGAAATTAAGACCAAAATCATGCAAAGGAATGAACTGCGGATTGAAATCTGCCTTCAGACGGTCAACTGCTACGAAGAAATTCACACCTCCCGGATGCAGGTTGAGCAGGAATCCCATCGATGAACCCATGGTCGTGAACGATGCGTTTCCGCTCAGGTCAAACCATCCGCAGGGTGAAAGGGTAAGTGATGTACGGGACTCGGCATAAGGCCAGAGACCTG
>JAEEGJ010013960.1_pt1 | contig 19261 bp, 14 predicted proteins | sample 8958761 | NCBI WGS metagenome assembly JAEEGJ01 (sample SAMN16246546, study PRJNA631951) | gut metagenome | biome: gut microbiome; feature: rumen; material: RS-attached | host: Bos | place: Iran: Karaj | collected 2018-10 | reverse complement strand
ACCCGGGAATCAACGGCATGGGCCTGATTGCAGCGCTCGGACTGGTTTGCATCTTTATTTCGCATTTTACCATTTACCCCTTGGTGGCTAGCACCTTGGACGCATACCGCATTTTGAAAAAGGCTAAACTCAGACATGAAAGACTTATCCACAAGAACTCTTAATATCGCCGCCTCTTTAACCGTCGCTATCGACACCTTGGCAAAGCAGATGATAGCCGATGGCAAGGACGTTGTAAGCCTGGGTGCCGGCGAACCCGATTTTCCGACTCCGACCCCGATTCAAGATGCAGCCTGCAAGGCCATTCGCGAAGGCAAGACCCGCTACACCGCTCCCGTAGGCATTCTCGAAGTGCGCAAAGCCGTGGCCGAAAAGCTCAAAGTCGAAAACGGTCTGGACTATAAGCCCGAACAGATTATCATGACCAGCGGTGCCAAGCACGCCGTGTTCAATTCTCTTGCCGCCTTGGTGAACGAAGGCGACGAAGTGATTATTCCGGCTCCATACTGGGTGACATACCCGGAACTGGTGAAGTGGCTCGGCGGAAAGCCGGTGATTGTGAATACCAAGATTGAAGACGGATTCAAGATCAAGCCCGACGCCTTGAAGGCGGCCATTACCGCAAAGACCAAGGCCATTCTCTTGAACAACCCTTGTAACCCGACGGGTGCCGTTTACAGCAAGGCCGAACTCGAAGCGCTTGCCAAGGTGATTGTCGAAAGCGACATCTACTGCATTTCGGACGAAGTGTACGAATACTTCACCTACGACACGGAATTCTGCTCTGCAGCCGCCCTCCCCGGCATGGCCGAACGCACCATCGTGATTAACGGTTTCTCCAAGTCGCACTGCATGACCGGCTGGCGTATCGGTTACGATGCCGCTCCCGCTGAAATCGCAAAGATTATCGGAAAGATTCAGGGCCAGGCCACGCACCACCCAAGCAACGTGGCTCAGTACGCCGCCCTCGGAGCATTGCAGATGGACAAGAGCAACGTTCACGCCATGCAGGCCGCCTTCCGCAAGCGCCGCGACTACATGCTCAAACGCACTGCCGAAATTCTGCCGAAACCGTGCCGCGCACCCGAAGGCGCATTCTACCTGTTCGCGCCCGTCAAGAGTTTCTATGGCAAGAAGACGCCCGCAGGTAAAGTGATTGGCGGTTCCATTGAACTCTGCGAATACTTGTTGCAGTCGCAGGGTCTCGCCATTGTGCCGGGAGCCGCCTTCGGTGACGACAGCTGCGTGCGATTCTCTTATGCCGCCAGCGACGAAACCTTGCAGAAGGCTTGTGACCGATTTATCAAGGGACTTAGCGAACTGAAATAATGCAGTCTTTTAGAATTATCACCCCGCAGATTGGCGAACCGTTTACCATCGGTCGCAAGCCAGATAATTCTCTGGTGCTCGACAACCCGATGGTTTCGCGCTACCATGCGGTGCTGGAATTCGAAGACAAACATTGGAACCTGAAGAACCTCACGCAGAACAGCGTGACTCAAGTCAACGGGAACGATGTCGAATCGGCCGTGCTTGAAGATGGCGATACCATTCAGATTGGCCCGATGCAGCTCCGCGCTACCCTCAAGCGCGGGCACTTGCAGCTTTTGCTGATGGAATCGGTCGAGCGCGACCTGGTGCAAACCAAGAGCCTGAATGGCGCTTGGGAATCTCTCGATAGCCTGCACATGGATATTCCCGAAGGCACCAGCGCAAGACTCCATGCCGGAAAAGCCGAAATCAGCTTTAAGGACAAGATTGTCAATACGCAAGGAAAATCCACCCGCTTGATTCAGCTGGAAGAAGGCCGAATGATTCGCCTGCCCGGCTGCACCATGAGCTACGCGCAGGGCGAACTCACTTGCAAGAACTTGCCTCTCGGATTCGATGTCGAAATCGAGAACCTGGACGTATTCGCCGGAAAAAAGCAATTGCTTTCGGGCATTGACTTTAAACTGCACGCCGGAGAAATTCTTGCGATTATCGGGCGTTCGGGCCAGGGCAAGTCTACCCTTTTGCGCTTGTTGCAAGGCAAGCATAAAAGCGGTCAAGATTCCTTTGTGAGCATCGGGAAACTCGATTACCGCAACGAAGAAATCCGAAAGCATATCGCCTTCCTGGAGCAGGATCCGGAACTGCGCCGCGACTTGACCGTTAAAGAAACACTCTTGGACGGCGCAAGAGTCGGAATGTCAAAGCTCGATTTCAAGCGCAACGCGAACGGGCGACTAGAAAAGTTCAGCGAACTTTTCGGGCTGAGCGCGCGGCTCGACAACCCCATTCGCACGCTCAGCGGCGGCGAATGCCGCCGGGTCGCCCTGGCCAAGGAACTCATGGGAAATCCGGGCCTGATTGTGCTCGACGAGCCGCTTTCTGGCCTCGACCCATACAACTCCAAGATTCTCTGCACGCATTTAAAGCAGCTCGCCTTCCTCGGGCACACGATTATCCTGACCACGCACAGCTACGAAGCGCTGGAAATCGCCGACAAGGTTCTCGTGCTGCACCAGGGCAAGCAGGCATTCTACGGCACCCCGAAAGAAGCTTACCGCTACTTCGACAGCGAAGACCCCGAAACGATCCTCACGAACCTGAACGACGACACCGCCTCCAACTGGCAAACCATTCTGCAGAACCGCGTCGGCGCCGTCAGAAGCACCTCGGCTCTCGAAGCGCTGGTTCCCAGCTTTTTCCCCAAGACCAACCTGTCGCCCGTTTTCTTGTACAAGATTTCAATTACCGCAAAGCAGTGGTTCAGGGACAAAGGCAAGTTCCTTACGCTCCTCTTGCAGCCGCTGATTATCGGTTTCTTGTTCTCTCAAATATTCTCGGACGCCACATCGCTTTGGATTGTCGCGTTTGCAATCATCCTCTCGGCAAACTGGCTTTCGCTTTCACTCTCGATCCGAGAAATCGTACAGGAAAAAGAAATCCTGCAGGCGGAATTCCGTAAGGGGGTCCCGATTCTCCCGACTATTTTCGCCAAGGCGATTCTCCCTACAACGGTCGCCTTTATCCAGACTTTTATCGTATTCGCCTTTGTCGGATTCCGCACGCATATCTGGCCCTCTCCCCTGCCACTTTTGGCTGTAATCTTGCTGATGGTTCTCCCGCCTGTAGCCGTAGGCCTTGCCGTAAGTTCGCTTTCCAAAAATGCCGGGCAGGCAAACGCCATGCTTCCGCTTTTAATTATTCCGCAGGTTGCCTTGGCCGGAGCCCTGGTGCCCTTGGACCAGATGCAAGCCATCGGGCGCATTCTTTCGACGGTGATTTGGTCCCGTTACAACCAGGCAAGCCTTTTAAACCTGCTCCTAGAGCGCAAAGACGCTATCGAAAACACAATTCTTGCCCTCGTAATCACATTATGTTTTTATATTGTGGTTGCAATAAAACTAAACTGGTCTAAGAAAGCAAAATGATCGCCCCGCAAAAGTCTGAAGCATTTCCGCGTCCCTTTAATGAAAACTATGATCTCATTGGCACCCTCGGTAAAGGGGGCATGGGAAACGTATACAAGGCCATAGACAAGCGCCTTGGCCGCGTGGTTGCATTCAAGATTTTGGACGCCTCTTCCGATGAAGAAGCGATCAAGCGTTTCTACATGGAAGCGCAGGCCATGAAAGAACTGGACCACCAGAATATTGTTCATGTATTCGACTTCGGTCAGCAGAACAACCAGCTCTTTATCGCCATGACCTATGTGGAAGGCACGAACCTCGCTGACATTCTCCACAACAAGGAACAGCTTTCGTTCGAAGCCATCGAAGTCATTATCCGCCAGATTGCCCGCGGTCTTCTCTCTGCCCACAACAAGGGAATTGTCCACCGCGACGTCAAGCCCTCGAACATCATGCTCACGCGCGACAACCGCGTGTTCATCATGGACTTCGGCATTTCTTACATTCAGGAAATGGAGAAGGACAGGCTTACCCGTACGGGCATGACCATGGGTACGCCCGAATACATGAGCCCTGAACAATGCCACGGTGACAACGTGACCATTCAGTCTGACATTTACAGCATGGGCGTGATTCTTTACGAAATGACCTGCGGACGACTCCCGTTCGAAGGCAACCGCCCGGTAGAAATTGCCCTGAAGCACGTTCAGGAACAGCCGCCTGCACCGGAACTTTTCCGCAAGGACATGCCCCCTGGACTTTCGCAGCTCATTTTAAAGTGCCTTAAGAAAAAGCTGAACGAACGCTTCCACGACATGCAGGAATTCCTGGACGCCTGCGACCAGGTGTTCCCCACCGAAAAGACGGCACCGCAGCGCCCCACCATGGGCCACACGCCGCTCCGCCGCCGCACGGCATCGATTGCCGAAATGGCAAACATCATCACGCCGCGCGCCCGCATGCTTCAAAAGAAGCTTACGGCCCTCGCCATTTTCATTTTCCCGCTCATCATCATGCTCTTGATTTTGCTGATGCTGACGCACAAGCCCGAAAGCACCTTGCGCGAGCTGGAATGGAGCGAAGCTCTTGGCAATTACGAGACCAAGGCTCTCGAAATTGACGAAAGCAATGGCTACCCGCTCAAGAACTTGAACGACAACGATCTCAAGACGGCATGGCTCTATACGATGCCGCAAAAGCCGCAGAATCCGGTACTTACGCTCTACTTTGACGGCAACGCCATCGTGACGCACTTCGGCATCGCCATCGGTTACCAGAAATCCGTAGACGACGCCTTCGGCGACCGTTTCCGCATTTTCAAGAAGCCGAAGATCGTAACACTCGAAACCAAGGACGGATTCAAGCAGAAAATCAAGCTTGAAAACATCCGCGGAATGCAGTACCCGAATATTCAGGCCATGGAAACCAGCGAACTCAAGGTTTACCTAGATGAAGTCTACGAAGGAGAAAACGAAGACTTCGCCATTTCTGAAATTCGCCTCTTGGGCATGGAACTGCCCTAGTCCAAGATTTTTTTAGATCATTCCTAGATAACCCGCATGCAAAAAACATTTGCAGGCGTTTTGAACTATTCATTTCTAAGGATTGATTTATGGAAAACAACAAGCCCAAAGGCAACTACATCGAAACTCTCGCTTCGGCCTATTTAAGCCGCGAAGGCTACCAGGTTATCGCCCGCAATTACGCCTACATGGGCGGTGAATTGGACATTGTCGCCCGCGATGGAGGCACACTCGTCTTTGTAGAAGTCAAGTCCGTATGGAACAACCAGCAAGGCAATCCGGCCGCCCGCGTAAACGCCCTGAAGCAAAAGAAAATCTGGAAGACAGCGTGCCATTTTCTAGCCACACAGAAAGAGCATGCGCCTAAAGGATTTGACACCCCCTGTCGATTCGATGTGTTGACTGCGAGAGTCTACCAAAAGCCGCTGCAATTCATGCATTACAAGAATGCCTTTGTGAGCAACCAGGTGATACCGCAAGTATAATGACTAATGTGTGATGTGAGATGTTTAATTACACATCTCTCATTGCTCACTACTCTACTTCGTCGAGCAAGACAGCGGGAATATCCGTCATATCACGGAACTTGACGCAGTCCGTCAGAATGCAGTCGGCACCGCAAACGTAAGCGGTCGCCAAGCGCATGGATTCTTCGGTCGAAAGATTCTTCGCCGCAAACTCGGCCGCCTTCACGGCAATCTCACCCGTGACCTCGCAGGCCTTGACATTGCGGGAATGCTCGAAGAATTCGCGGTACTGGCGCGACAACAAGCCCTCGCCCGCAGCAAAGGCTTTCTTTGAAATTTCAAACAAGGTAACGTTTGAAACGAGAACCGTCAAATTGTTTTCGTAGGCAAAGTCAAGAACAGAAGACACGACCGGATAGTAATCCGGGTGCATCTGCAGCAAGCGCACGACCGCGCCTGTATCCAGAAAGAGGACTCTCGACTTTTCAAGCGCCTTATTCATAGATTTCCATGTAGGCGATATCTTCGCGCATGCCGGCACGGACCATCTTGAATCGCTGGGCATTCGGATAGAAGTACCAGATCATCCACTCGCCCGCCATATCGGTACGCTTAGTCTTGATGGCAATGGGCTTTTCGCCGTTATAGAAGTCGCGCTTGTGCGGAATCACGTGTTCGAACGGACGGTAAGTATGAACGTCATCGCCAGCGGCGCGTTCAATGAATCCGTTGCCGCCCTTACTCCAGGTAATGGTCACGACACCGTTGTCGTCCTTGACTTTTTCGCAGCTGTCGAAGCCGCTCCCGCACCACAGGTACTTCTTGTACTTGAAGCTCTGTTCGGGCATGTTGAAGGTTTCCACCGTGCGGCGGTTACCCTTATAGTTGTTATATTCGCCTTCCAGTTTGTACTTGCCGGAATTATATTCGTTGCAACCACGCTGGGCAACCCTCACCTTACGATCCGCAATGGCGATATCAACCGTACAGCCTTCTTCGGAATAAGTCAAGCGGGCATGTCCGTTAGCTTCGCGGAGTTCCAGGTTGCTGGCTTCGAGTTCTGCACGGTAGCCGAAGGGGCCGTTCTGAATGACAAACGAGAAATAGCGAGGATTGGTCGGAGACTTCTTGAGGAACACGCTACCGGTAGACGATGCGTATTCACCACTCAGGTCTATGGATGCCTGTTGGAACCTGGCAAGGTCTGCGCGCTTGACCCAGACTTCGCCAAGCTTACACTGGATAGGCACAAAACGCGGCGGTTCCTTGGGTTCGACTTTTTCCCAAGTGATAACACGGCGCTTTTTCACCTTGTACTTGGGGCGACCCTTTTTATCTTTTTTGATATTTCCCTTGCGGTCTGTTACCGGAATCGAGTCCTTAACGACAATTACCTTTTTGACGGAATCCATCGGGGGCGGAAGTTCGCGAATTTGGTCTGTGAAAACAAGTGAACCTGCAGGTGTATTTTCGTCGATACCGGTTGCGGTTTTCTTATAAACTGTCAAAGTTTCCTGAGCAAACGAAAGTGAGCAACAGAGAGAAATCAAAATCGTAAAAAATGGGATTTTTTTCAAAACAAAACCTCTTTGTGGGAGTAAAGTTAACTTTTTATATGAAAAAAGGGTTAAAAAATGATTAGGGAAAGAAATTTTTACTAAAATTAGTCTCGTGGAATATATAAAGGAGTTCCTTTTATGAAGAAGATGTTTATCGCCTCTTGCATTATGGCAGCAGCCGTGTTTGCTGCTCCGGCAGCAAAGGCCCCTGCAGCAGCCCCCGCCGCTGCAGCCCCGGCAAAAACTGCTGAACCTGCAGCCGCTCCGGCTAAGACTGAAGCCAAGGCCGAACAGCCGAAGGCTGAAGCTAAGGCCGCTGCTCCCGCCAAGGCCGAAGCCAAGGCAGAACAGCCGAAGGCTGAAGCTAAGGCTGCTGAACCTGCCAAGGCCGAAGCTAAGGCAGAAGCAAAGCCCGCCGAAACCCCGAAGGCTGAAGCTAAGGCTGAACAGCCGAAGGCAGATGCAAAGGCTGAAGAACCGAAGGCCGCCGAAGCCCCGAAGGCTGAAGCCAAGGCCGAACAGCCCAAGGAAGAAGCCAAGGCTGAAGAAGTGAAGCCCGCCGAAACCCCGAAGGCTGAAGCTAAGGCTGAACCGAAGAAGGAAGAAGCCAAGGCCGAAGTAAAGGCTGAAGAAGCCGCTCCGGCAGCCGAAGTCGCCGCCGCTGAACCGGCAAAGAAGCCGGCCAAGAAGAAAAAGCGCAAAAAGAAAAAAATGATCCAGAACGCCGTGATGTCGGCTAACCAGATCAACTTCGACATCAACGCTGACTTCGAACTCGAAGCCGGCAAGGTTCTCTGGACCAGCGAAGACGACGAAATGGGCGACAACTTCGAAACGTGGAATGGCGAAGCCAACTTTGCCGTGCTCGCCGAAGCCGAAGATTTCAAGGGCAAGATTGCAGTTGCATTCTACCCCGCCGACCTCAGGTCTGACGACAACATGGACAAGATGACCAAGAAGGCCGAACTCCGCGAAGGCACCCGCCAGTACGGTGACGACTACTATTCTCTGGACGAAGCATGGGCCATGCAGGAAACTGACCTGTTCACCTTCAAGGTCGGTCGTTGGGACAACACCGACAAGAGCGGTGACTACTTCGGTGGTTACATCGATGGTTACCTGGCCGGCTTCCTTTCCACCCAGCCGTCTGAAAACCAGTTGATGTTCGGTTTCACTCCGTCTGAAAACATGTCCGGTTTCATTTCCTTGATCAGCAAGTCTGAAAACCTCAACAAGGGTGACCTGCGTGCTGCATTCAACTTCCACAACCTCGCCGGCATTTCTGCCCTCAAGGTTCAGCTCGCTTACCGTAGCAACATGTTCGACGTCGTTTACGACAGCAAGGCCGACATCAAGCACAACGCTTCTTTGAAGGCTAACTTGCCGATCGTCACCAACACGGTGGACATCTTCGCAGAAGCAGCCCTTATGGACATGGCCGATGACCTCGTGATTCCTGTTACCGGCGGTGTCGCAATCTACACTCCGGTTGTCGACAGAATCCTTGTCGAAGCCGAATACGTTGGCGACCGTCATGAACACCGCGACTTCTGGGGCATGAACAAGAAGCCCAAGCACATCAAGGATGTCTTGGCAGCTCTCTACCTCGAAAAGGCCTTCACCAGCCGCTTCAGCCTGTCTGCCGGTGTGCACAGCTTCGGCTGCACCAAGGACTACACCATCTCGGGTAACTTGGTTGGTAGAATCAACTAGGTTTAAAAAAAGACCATTAAAAAACGGCCCGCTTCAAAAGCGGGTCGTTTTTTTTAAATCCAAATTGGAATATTACAAGCCCTTACGGTCAAGGTCTAGCAACAGAGACTGCAAGGAATCTTCAACAGTGGCGCGGAAATCAGCCGAACCGAGACTGCAGGATGCAACGACATCGGCCCCTTTAGTAATGCGGATTACAGCAAAGCCGCCTTCGTTCGTAAAAGAAACACCTAGACCCTTATTTAAGGCTTTTTCCAAAAGATCGCGCATAAAAACTCCTTTTTAACGCTAGAAACATCATTACCCTTAAATTAGGCTTTTTCTAACAAAAAAACAAGAACTTTTTTGGATTTATTTGGATAAAACGCGATTTTTGGGAGTATATTAAGGATATGTATGACTTTCACCTTCATTTGGCACGGCTTCCGCAGCCGACAACGCTAGCCCGGACCTTATCGGAACGGGGGTTGCACTTCAATGCAATCGCTTGCGAGCCCTATGAATGGGAAATTCTCCAGAAGATGAGCGCCTCGCTTTTCGAAGGTTCTACCCGCAGTTACGGCATTCATCCGATGGCTATTGCCGACGTGACGGAAGCCGACTGGGAACGTCTGGAATCTCTTCTGGACAACTACCCCGATGCCAATGTCGGTGAATGCGGACTGGACAAGCGCTACGACGGCTACGCCGAAGGCGGCCTTCAGGAACAGGCTTTCAGAAGACAAGTCGAACTCGCCCGCAACCTGCACCGCGATCTGCATATTCATTGCGTCGGCGATTACGGGCGCGTTATCAAGATTCTCGAGGAATGCGGTTACCCCGGCAAGAAATCGAATATCAAGTCTCGCCAAAGAGCCCCGAAAATCCACGTGACGTTCCACCGCTTTGGCGGCGACATTTCGATTGTAAAAGCCGCGCAGGAACTCAATCCGATTTTCTCGCTGCACCTCGATTCCTTCCATAAGAAATCGACCCTTGCCGCCATTCCGCAGATTCCTGCTGAACAAATCCGTTTCGAAACCGATGCAGACGAAACATTCTGCACGGCAAATCTGCTCAAGAACGAATCCGTCGATAAAATTGCGAAAGCCTTGATTGAGCAATTGAAAGAAACGGAACAACTCGTTCGCTAAATCTCGTTCACTAGTTCGTCAGAGCCGGCGAATTCGTACTCTTCACGACCACAGACTCGGCCTTAATCACCGCAAACGCTCGGAATTCCTTGAGCGCCTTTTCGGCGAGTTCTATGGCATTTCCCTTACCGAGTTCAATCACGACTTGCAGCGGCGAGCCGCCCATGATGCGCATGGGGAACTGCGTATTCGCATACATCTCGCTGATGATTCGCGGATCGGGCGGCGGGAATTCCACGAAGGTGGCCGCCAGCATTCCCTTGCGCTGCACCAGGCCTTGAATGCGGAGCCGCCCCGCCAAGAGCCCGATTTCGGTGACCAAGAGTAACATCTTGGCGGCTTCGGGCACGGGCCCGAAACGATCCGCGAGTTCCTGCGCAAGGCCCGCGATTTCGTCGGTATGCGACACGCGAGAAATCCGCTGGTACATCGAGATTCGAGTAAGGCCATCCTGAATGTAGTCTTCGGGCAAGTAGGCATCTACGCCGAGTTCTACGCGAGGCTGAATCGGCTTTTCGGACGGTCCACCGCGCAGCTGTTCCACCGCCTCGCGCACCAGGCGCACATAAGTTTCAAAGCCCACTTCGGCAATAAAGCCATGCTGTTCCTGGCCGAGCAAGTTACCCGCACCGCGGATTTCCAAGTCGCGCATGGCCAGCTGATAACCGCTACCGAGGTCGGTAAACTGTTCCAACGCCTTCAAGCGGCGCATGGATTCCGGAGAAATTTCATGCTGCGACGGAATGACCAGCAAAGCCTTCGCCAGCACGCTACTGCGGCCCACGCGCCCGCGCATCTGGTAAAGCTGGCTTATGCCAAAGTGATGCGCGTTCATGATGATAATGGTATTCGCGTTCGGAACATCCAAGCCCGATTCAATAATACTCGTGCTGACGAGGATATCGAACTTGCGAGAGATAAAAGCTTCCATCGCATTTTCAAGGTCGCGGTCATTCATCTGCCCGTGGGCAATTCCGATGTGCGCTTCAGGCACGAGCTGTTCGATATCGTCGGCTAATTCGTAAATGCTTTGAACGCGGTCGTTCACAATGAACACCTGGCCGCCGCGAGCCAGTTCGTCTTCTATCGCCTGCTTGATGACCATGTCATCGCGCTTCATGAGCTTGGTTTCGACCGGCAAGCGGTTCATGGGCGGCGTATTAATCAACGAAATATCGCGCACGCCCGTCATACTCAAATGCAACGAGCGCGGAATCGGCGTGGCACTCATGCTGAGCGTATCGACCGCCAGGCGCATTTCACGCAGCTTTTCCTTCTGCTTCACGCCGAATTTCTGTTCTTCGTCGATGATTAGAAGGCCCAAATCCTTGAACTGGTTCTTTTCAGAAAGCAGGCTGTGCGTACCGACCAGAATGTCGACTTTACCTTCGCTCACCTGCTTGAAAATTTCTTTCTTTTCCTTGGCGCTCTTGTAGCGGTTCACCAGCGCGATATTCACGCCAAAGCCCGCAAAACGGTCCATGAAGTTTTCATAATGCTGCGCCGCCAGAATCGTCGTCGGCACCAAGAGCACCACCTGCTTCTTGCTCACCACGCACTTGAAAGCCGCACGCATGGCAACTTCGGTCTTTCCAAAGCCCACGTCGCCACAAATCAGGCGGTCCATCGGGCGGCGCGATTCCATGTCGCGCTTGATATCTTCGGTAGCCTTCACCTGGTCGGGCGTCGGTTCGTAATCAAAGGCGTCTTCAAATTCTTTTTGCAACTTACCATCGGGCGGGAAATCAAAGCCTTCCACCAATTCGCGCTTGGCGTAAAGTTCCACCAGTTCGCGCGCAATCTGAATAACCTTCTTCTTGACGCGTTCCTTGAGGTTTTCCCAAGCCTTGCCGCCCAGGCGATCAAGCTTGGGAGGATTCTCCTGCGTATCGAGGCGTTCAATCTTCTGCAAGTCCGCCACAGGGAACTTGAGCTTGTCACCGCCGGCGTATTCCAGCAAGGCGCAGTCCACCATACCGCCATTCACGTTCACGCGTACAAGCCCTAAGTACTTGCCCACGCCATGGTCTTCGTGCGAAACAAAATCGCCGCGGTTCAGGGATTCAATCATCAGGGCGCTGGAAACAGAGCCTGCGATTTTGCGTTTGCGGGTCTTGTTCGAATGGCGATTGAAAATGCGGGTCTCGGTCAAGAAGGCGATTCCGTCGTCTTCGAGCCAGAATCCTTCGGACATGTTGCCGACGATGTAATCTTCAACCGGCAAGCCTTCAAGCATCTGCTTGATACGCCCAAGCGCACCCGCCGTCGGGGCAACCACGTAAACGGTTCCGCCTCGAGCGGCAAATTCCTCGATTTCCTTGGCGACCGAATCTGTGCCGTTCGACGAGAAATCTTGCGGTTTGCAATTCAGTTCGTGACTGTTGCCGTCATTGAGCTGCACGCGGGAAACATCCATGGAGGTGCGGCCCACAAACTGTCGCGAGAGTTCGCCCATCTTGAACCAGGTATGCGCCGGGTCCACCGCCTCGGTATCGACTTCGCGGACTTCCCTGAAGGTGTTTTCGCAGTTCAAGTAATACTTGGAAGCCGTTTCTGACAGTAGCGACAATTCTTCGAACACCAGCGAGGCATTCGGCAAATAATCAAGCAAGCTGGAATTCAGCGTCTGGTAACGCCCGCGGTGCCACCAGAGCCCCGAAAGGTCGCCGTTATAGCAAGCAGCCTCGTGTTCCTTGACCGTAAACTCGCCCATCGGGAAAAGCTTCACCGACTTCATGGTCTCTACGGAACGCTGCGAGAAAATATCGAAGCTACGAATCGATTCAATCTCGTCGCCAAAGAATTCAATACGAATCGGATGCGGGTACAGAAGGCAGTTCACGTCGACAATGCAGCCGCGAATCGAGAACTCCCCCACGCCCGAAACCACGGGCTGTTCCACAAAACCATGGTCCAAGAACCAGGGGCGTAGCGACGAAGGTTCGGCAACGCCACCCACCTTGAGTTCAAGGCAATCCTTCATCACCGTATGCGGTGCCGGGAGCCGCATCAAGAACGAATCTAGCGGACAGACCGTAATAAACGGGTTTTCGCCTTCTACATCGCGAAAAAACTTGAGGCGTTCTTCGACAACGCCTTCGAACGGCACCTTCTTTTCGTAAGGTTTCAAGCCGATCGAAGGGAAAAAACGGACAGACTCTTCGCCCAAAAGCCCTTCCAGATTCTCGACCCAATTTTCCGCGCTCTTGTAATCCTTCGCCACCACCAGAATCGGCTTTAGCTTTTTAAGGAAGCGCGTCGCCACCATCATGGCAGCCGCCGGAACAGTTGCCCCGTTTACATGAATCGCACCCCCTTCAGCCTTGCTGAAGAGGTTAAGCGTTTCAGAACGTGCAAATGTTATGAATTCAGAAAGGGATTCTACCACGCCCGCAAAGATAGAATATTTATCATTTCTTTATGCAGCGTATGGCAACCTTAGTCACCCTGGCATCTTGCCCCTGGCCGGATCCGCCACCCACCTGCATCGACAAACTTCCCCAACTTCTGATAGACCCGTCGATATTCCAGAATGCCGCAACAGCAGCTTCGCTACGTTTCGTCATCGGGTCATGACCGTTCTGCATGAAGAAATATTCAAAGCCGGTCGGTTGCACTGCAAGCCCGTAAATATCCTCGGTCGGATTCCAGAAGGCGCTCCCTCCAATCGACTTGATATGAGTGCTATCCACGGATTTCACATACTTGAACAGAGCGTTCCATGCTGCGGTATCGGGCAATGTCCAGCCAGACGGGCAAGCATTCTTTGCGACACTGAATCCGTACAATCTTCCGTTTTCGTCGCAAGACGTGGTTCCATCGATACAATCCGAAGAATCCGCCGTGGCGTAATTCAGGTTGTCGAGCATCCAAGTCACCCCGTTGATTTTCAGGGTTCGATACGTTTGGGCTGGCGTCCTGGAATCCGTCAAGGTTTCGGTTACGCCGACCCATTGTTCATCAACGCAAAGACTGTAATTGATGCCATTGAACATCTTGTGGCCTTCTCGGGCAACGGTGCATACACCCATGAATTCACGATAACCGACCTTAGTCCAGGCATTATAGGTACCCGCCTTTTTGCACAGATAATGGTCGTTCTGGTAGGTAATCGTATCGCCAAGGCGCTTGTTACTGCAATAGCCACGAAGGGTATCGATCGTAGACAATTGATGCCAGCCCTTGCCAAGAGCCGCCGAGTCGCAAACGAATTCCTTGTTGTTGTATACGACCTGCTTTGAGGCAATCCTGTAATCGCACTTACCGAAGACCTGCTCGATCGAAGTCGTCGCCGTCCATCCGTAGTTATGGCAAGCGTAGTAAATTCCACCCGGAGTCGTCTTGTAGACGGTAGAATCCTTATAGGTGCATTCACCCAGCGAAGCAACCTGGTCACCCGTTTTCGACCATCCGTTTGTTGTACAGATATACCCGTCACCATCAACCTTGATTACCGTGCCCTGATTCTTTTTGGAGCACACGCCATTTGTCTTTTCAAATTCCTTCAGAATTTCCCAACTGGTGGTCTTGCACGCGTATTCCTTGTCGGCGTATTCCACAATTTTTCCCCATTGGCTAGAATCGCACTTGGGCAGCGCCTCGTAATAATCCATCAGCTTCCATTGGCTCTTGGTGCACTTGTACTTTTCAGGACCGCCCTTACTCTCAATATCGCCTTCTCGATTTGATTTGCAAACCCCGAACAGCACATCAAAATGAGAAATGGGAATCCAAATGGAATCGCAGATATAATATATAGTTGTAAATCCCGGTATCGAGTCTATTCTACCTTTATAAGTATCTGTGCAAATTCCAATGGTTTCATCAAGTTCCGAGATGTAGTCCCATATGGACCTGTTGCAATAGAACTTCGTTCCCGCGACATCGATAATCTTGTCTTGTTTAGCGGCAGTGCACTCACCACCTATATCTTTGGGCTTTACATAGCGCCACGACAGGCTATCGCATATGCGAACCGACTTGCTCTTGGTCGTGTCGATCTTGCCCTGAAGAGCGACCGTGCAAATTCCCAATTCCGCTTCGATTTCAGAGAGCTTATCCCAAGACGAATCGCGACAAATGTACTTGTCACCGCCGTAAGGCAAAATCTTGTTTTCTTTTTTCGGAACACAATCGCCCAAGTAATCGTGCTTGGTCGCAGTGCGCCAGGACTTTTCGTCGCAAATGTACGCGACATCGCTTTCGGTGGTGTCAATAACGCCCTGTTTCTTGGGAGAGCAAATACCGATTTCGCTTTCCAGCTTTGTAAAGGTATCCCACACGCCCTTTCGGCAAACGTAGCGAATTTCATGCAGCTTGCGTTCCTTGAATTCGGTGGTGCTGTCGCATTCGCCCATGTAGTCGCTCAGGCGCGCCGTACGCCAGCCCGTAGAATCGCAGGTGTAAAATGCGTACGAATCGTAAGGCCTGACTTCGTTCGAATAATAATTGGACTGCGTCGACGAAGTCGTCGTTTCGAGTGAATCGAGAGTCCCGATCATGCTGGGCCTGCAGTAGCCCAGTTTCAGTTCCAGATTCTTGAGCGCACGCCAATCGCCATCTTCGCAAGCGTACAGATCGCCGTTGAACAAGTAGGTAGTGCGGTCGTTTTTGTCGGTACATTCGTCCTTGGAATCCGAGATATCGGCAACCTGCCATTCACGGAACTTGCAGATATACATGGTGTCGTTGTATACGGCAGACATCCCGTTTTCGGCACTGCTACAGTTATTCGTAAAATCGTCCACCCAGCGCGTGCCGGAGCACTTGTAGTTGGTCTTTTCGCTCATGACAAAGAACGGCTGCAGGGTATTGCGGCTTACAGAATCGCAATGCGGAAGATCTTCGACCGTCGCAACGAGGTAGGTATACTTTACGCAGCGCAGCTGATAAAAGTTTTCTTCATCCGCCTTCCTGAACGAAACCGAGCGACCCTTGACAACGGCAACTGAGCTGTCGCCCGCCAGGTAGTAGCCCGCCTTGTCCAAGTCCGTACAGGCGACCCCGTGCAAGCCCTCGTAGCAGTAACCGCCCATCGAAAATCCGAACGAAGAAGCGACTTCGGGGTACTTGGAAATGTAAGCCATGGTTTTGGACCAGTCATCCTTGGTCGGAACAGAGAATCCGCTCGGGCAGCGGCCATAACCCGGGTGATACATACGACCGTACGCATAGCAGTTATCGGGGTCGTCATCGTAACACATGGTATTACCGTAAGAGCCGCTTTCGGTGGCATTGTCTTCTAGCCAGATGTACATGCCGAACTGGACCGTATTCAAGTAAGAACCGATGCTGGAATCGTAGATCTTATCCTTGGTGATCGTCGCATCAGAGACCTTGTTGTCGACGCCGGCTTCTTTTGCCGGGTGAACATCGCCTTCGGAATCGTCAGGTGCACCGGAACTGCTGGAATCACCTCCGCAAGCAGAGACCAAAACGCACGTACACGCAAATAAAAGCGCAAAAAGACTCGTGGTCTTTTGAAAAGCTCTCATGTTATCCTCGTTCGTATTTAGAAAAGCGTTTAATAACGTTTTTCCGCCCTTTATCTGTAAAAATAAGATAGAAACACAGAACCGCTTTGTCAAAAAAAATTCACATTGCAAAAGGATTCTGTGCGGTCCACAAGCGAGAATCTTTAAATTTTGGGGATTTTTTTTATATTTATAAATATAGCACCGAATGTGCTTTGGTTTGCCTCGAATAAAGCTATACGCTTTATTCTCGCCCCTTCGGGGCCTTGCGCTCACTTTGTGAGCTTAAGGGCTTAAACGCTCCTTATAGTCGCGTTTAATCGACAGGTCTCAACCAGAGCACCCCCGGTGCGAAGCACACGGGGGTGCTCTGGTTTCGACAGGGTTACCGAAGTGTTAGTTGCAAGCCGAGGTCTCAGACGAGGGCACTCGTAAAAAAGTCTGAAAAAAAATAAGTGCTGACGAAAACTACGCACTCGCTGCCTAATTAGCGGCAACGCCGGGCCTCATTCCGCTCCCATCGGGATGTACGTCCGGACGCAATATGGGATAGGATTCTTGCATGCCTGGGGCTAGAGTCCGAGATTCACTAGGCTGGTCAAAGTCCGCGCCGACCTTCTTGGGCGTAGATCAGACGAGATCTTAAATACGAAGGGAAAGCTTGTAGGAACGTGCATGGACGTGATTTTGGACAGGGGTTCGACTCCCCTCACCTCCAGAACAAAGAAAGGAACTCTTCAAGAGTTCCTTTCTTTTTATACGGGTTTATGGAATGGATTAGTCGAATGAACCACCTGTTAGAACATTATCAGTATCCGCATCATCTTGTTTTGAGTTTGGACTACCCTCAAACAATAGAGATGCTTCTACCATGTATTCAACCACATCCATTTCCGGAGCAACGTATTCTTTTTTCTGGTTCATAATCCGTCCTTTATTCTTCTTCAATTGTAAAGCCACCCTCATTGCCAGTAGGTTGAACGAGTTTAAGACTACCCTGGAGCAAATCCATATGATGATCCATTACAACCACCTCCATTGCAGGAGCCGTATAGGCCCTTTTGGAGGCAATACCAGAGAGATTGTCTTTTAGAATATTCATTTGATTTCTCCTATTTCCTTATAATTTTTTTACCATAATAAGCTTTGTGTACGTTGGGCTTGCCATTCAGCTTGCGGCCCTTGATGTCATAGCTAGGCAACATCCTGAATTCGCCTGTACGCGTGTTGTAGCGTCCGATAACGGTGGTATTCTCGCCGTTTTCGTCATCGTCTTCAACGATATCGAATTCGTCAGGAATATACACCGGGGCAATGTACTCGTAGGCGTGCGCAGAGCCATTCAGGCTCGGCCTTTCGTTAGCCTGCTTCGGCTTGGGCTTCAGCAAGTAAGCACGTAATGCGCCAACGCTCACATTCGTACCAGCCTTCACAAACTGATTGTTACTAAATCCATAGACAAGAGGATTTCCTTCGGGCCATTCCTGATAAGAAAGCGTTCCGATGAATTTCCAGTTACAGTCTTCGGCCATCGCGATGGGTTCAACAGTCTTTCTCAGTGTCACGCCACCACGGACAACCATTTTGTGATCATCCATCACGACCAAGTAGGGCGTATTAGCATTGACATCAATATCGCGACCAATAGAATCCTTCGTCCAGACTCGTTTCATGCGAACAACCCAAGATTCATCTTCTTTCTGCTTGAAGCCGTTGAAACGAAGCACTTTTACAACTCCGTCAAGACTATCAGCCTTTACATCAAACGGGAAAAGAATTGTATTATACACGTTGTTCGTTTTAAAATTGCGAGAAAGCGTGATTGTGTCAACCGCAACATCTTCGGGGATATTGAGTTCCGATGTCTTGTCGCCATCCGTTATCGAAGCCCATCTACTGAGTTTTCCATCACCAATCACATGAGCGTCGTCATAAACAACTTTTACGCCGGCACCCGGAGATTTGACAACATCAACTCTCAAATCAAGACCGGCACCGCTACCAACATTGCCTGTACGGAATTCAATTATTAATGACGAGGAATTAATAAACGTACCAATATCCTCGGCAAGACCATCTGAGGAACCATTATAGGTGTAGAATGTATTTAATTTTTCTTCAGTCGCAGCAGAAATATCCAAGTTCGCTCCACCCTTCGGTGCAGAGACTGTCCCAGACAATTTTAGACCTGCAATACCAGATGATTCATCAAACATCACCCAAAGTTCGCCTGCGGCGTTGTTACTGTAGTTACCAGCTTCGCCACCGTCATCATATATTTTAAACGAGGTTACATTTTCTGGAATATTGACATCACACCTCATCACACTGCCTTTCTTCGGCATGTTCACAGACAAGGCATTAATCGGAGAGAACTTCGGGGTAACCGTAACAGATGCACTCGGCATCTTGAAAGACACCGTGTTCGTATTGCAATACCAATAAATATCATTATTCAAGGCGACAACATTATCATTGGCATCCTTGACTTCAACACCGTCAATCAGGTAGCCATTTTTCGGCACCGCCGTCAATGTCACCACGCCATCCATAATCGCAGATTCCTTGTCACTCGTCATGGACCCACCCGTAACAGTCGCCACCGTGACCGTATAATCCACAGGAACAAGTGTCACCGTCAAGTTAAGACCACTTTTCACGCCACTTCCATCAGAATGGAAAAATAAAGTCAAATCGCGGCCGGAACTGCGAACGGATGATATGCTATCAGTGCCCGTCATCTTGTTCACCAACTTGGTCGCGGCATTATCTGCACCATCATAGACAATCAAGTAATCATAGATTGTACCCGAAGAACCCGGATTTTCGACAGTAACACTTCCACTTAGCTGCAACATGTAGCCTTCTGGAGCATTAAGCACAAGCGTTCCATTACAACCATTGCTGTAAAGACCCGATGCACCGCCGTCATCATACACCTTGAACGAAGTCACCTTATTCGGGATAGTCGCATTGACCGTTCCGGTCTTCGGCA